>VOFK01003693.1_pt1 | contig 16811 bp, 19 predicted proteins | sample 5384121 | NCBI WGS metagenome assembly VOFK01 (sample SAMN12384730, study PRJNA508395) | human gut metagenome | isolation source: healthy gut J | host: Homo sapiens
CCTACTATATTCTGTCCACCCCTCTCTTTTATTTATGAATGTCCTGTAGCTTGATTAGTAGGCATAACTAAACATTTAAATTGTATATGTCTCCGGTATTTGGAAGCTGCAAAATAAACTGCTTCCGCAATATCACCTCCCGCTTCACGATGAATGTCTCTTTATATACATTATCTCGCCTTTTTCCTTTATTTCTCCCGTGGAAACGAACAATCCAGCCTGTTTCCACCAGCCTCAAGTTTGATAGTCACTCACGGAGTATCAACGCCCAAATCTATACGCAGTCCATCCTGATCAAAAAGCTTTCGCCACAGCGGCCTTTGTAGCACAGCCCACACTACACTCGGATAGCGGCATCTCCGGCAATGGGCAATATTAATAATGTATCCTCGTTTACGTTCCACCATTCCCGGTACGATCAAAAGGGTGTCATTGCCAGCAAAGCCTTAATATTGAGTATCCTAGTGACAATATCCCACTCATCCGGACTGCCTTCCTGTTCTTTATCGTACCGATAACCAACCAGCATTATTCACCAATATATCAAATGGATTGCCATTCAGCAGGCAATGATTCCAAAAGCAGACGTTGCCACTTTACGGTCGCGCACGTCAAAAACAATCATATTTTCGCACCATATTGCTTTTCTAATTCTTCTTTCAATGCACTCGGTTTATTTACGTTACGGGCATTTAAAATCAAACTTGCTCAATGAAACAACTTGCAATCCATCATTTCAAATACCGCTGAAGCTCCTGTGATAAAAACAATCTTATCCATTTTATTATTTCGATTTATTAAAGAACTTACTGAAAAATAGTATTTGATAGTCTATGGCATTATTCAATACCTGCCTGTATGCCACCGGACGGATGATAAAGTCATGATTTATTTTCTTCTTCAACAGTTTTCGTGTACAGCCTTATTCACTTCAGAAAAAAAAATCATCACAACCGCAATCTATTATAACAGCCAAATCACCATTCTTTATCTTATCCAACTGATTAATTACCGTATGTTCGTCCCATCTCTGCTTGTTGCTCGCTTCTTCACCTAATTGCTTCTTCATCTCCCAATTATTGGGAAACGGACGGATATCTAAACCTCCACTCATACCTCCTCCTCCTCCAAAGACATCTTTATGACGGATGGATAACCATAAACTTCCATGACCACCATACTTAACCCGGTGACAGCACGTCCCCCCCTCTCTCCGCTTTCGTAGTAAAATTCTTATCAATATAGTTCACCAATTCTTTTTGACACGAATGTTTCATAACGGTACTCCTTGTTCAAAGGGCTGTCCCAATACCAACTGTTCTTCCTGTCCGGACAAACAAAAATGATTCCTTCCTTATCAGCTATCCGAGGTAATTCCGGTTTTATCCCGAGCCATGTTCCCGCATTGCCCCCATATCCGTGAAGCAGATAAAGTACGGGACATTTTTTTCACCTGCCATGGCTTTATCCGGACAGATGGTAATTACCTGAACCTCTTTTTATTCATTGCATCGCTATGTACCGACAAAGTATCCACCTTAGCTGCCTGCATTCCTACAGACAAACACCAGCTTCCTATAAAAAAGCCCAATATCGTTTTTTCATGTATATAAAAAATTACCCGATGTAAAGGTACAATATAATTTGCAATTTAGTTGCATCTTCTTTCCGCTATCTTTGATGTCATAAATAAAAAGAAACAATGAAAAAAAATAAAATTAGAATCAGTTTTCAATGAATTCACTTTAATGGGAATAGCTGTATCAGGAGCATTCTATCTAGGAGAATACTGGGAAGGTATTGCCGTTATTCTGTTCTATCTCATAGGTGAATGGTTCCAACACAAAGCTGTACACAAAGCACGCAGCGACATCAAAGCATTATTGGATGTACGTCCCGAAACAGCCACTGTAATATATAACAACACATATAAAATAACAGTACCGGAAAAAAGTACAGCCAGGAGAAACCATTGAAGTAAAAGTTGGAGAAAAAGTACTCTCTCTAGACGGATTTTTTGCTGGAAGATTCCGCTTCATTTAATACGGCCGCCCCTAACCGGAGAAAGTGTTCCCCGGACTCTATATAAACAAGAAGAAGTTTTAGCAGGAATGATCGCTTCAGATAAGGTGGTACGAATCAAAGTAAACAAACCGTATGATCAAAGTACGTTAGCACGTATCCTCACTTTAGTACAAGATGCAGCAGAAAGAAAAAGGCCCCTGCCGAATTATTTATCCGCCGTTTTGCACGAATTTATACACCGATAGTGACAGGACTGGCGATACTAGTTGTCATACTCCCCTATTTATACTCTCTGATAAAACCTGAATTCATTTTTGTTTTTGATGATTGGTTCTATCGGGCTTTAGTATTCTAGTCATATCATGTCCTTGCGCATTAGTGGTCAGCATTCCATTAGGATACTTTGGAGGTATTGGTGCCGCATCTCACAAAGGGATTCTTTTTCAAAGGGGGTAATTATCTAGATGCCATAACCCAATAAACACCGTAGTATTCGATAAAACCGGAACACTCACCCAAGGTGTATTCAGTGTCCAGGCAATATCGGCAGCCGAAGGTGTTTCGCAAAAAGAACTGCTTCAACTTATCGCCTCTATAGAGAGTTTCAGCAATCATCCTATCGCAAAAGCCATTGTCAAATATGCAGAAGAACAAAGTATATCCCTTAACTCGTCACTGAAAATAACCGAATTTGCCGGATATGGAATAAAAGCCGTAACAAACGGTAAAGAAGTATATGTAGGAAATGCACGGTTATTATCAAAAATACGGCATCTCTTTTTCCCTATGAAATCAGCGACATGACAGAAACAATCGTGTTATGTGCAATGGAAAACAAATATTTGGGATATCTTTCATTGGCGGATACACCAAAACCAGATGCTGTACAAGCCATCCGCGAACTGAAAGACTTAAATATTAATAATATTCAAATATTATCGGGAGACAAACAGACAATTGTTTCTAATTTAGCCGAAAAAGATAGGTGTCACACAGGCTTTCGGCGATTTTTACCCGAAGGTAAGGTAGCACATTTAGAACAATTAAAAGCAAATTCTGAAAATCGTGTAGCTTTTGTAGGAGACGGTATCAATGATACTCCCGTACTGGCACTCAGCGATGTTGGGATTGCCATGGGTGGCCTAGGATGTGACGCTGCTATAGAAACTGCGGATGTAGTGATACAAACAGACCAACCCAGTAAAGTGGCGGAAGCTATAAAAATAGGGAAACAGACCCATCGCATCGTATGGCAAAATATATCAATGGCATTCGGAGTGAAATTGTTAGTATTGCTATTGGGAGCCGGCGGAATGGCCACTATGTGGGGAAGCCATATTTGCAGATGTAGGCGTAGCTTTACTCGCCATTTTTAATGCAATGAGAATACAGAAATGGAAAGAATAAAATGATTTGACCTATGAATGAAACAATCTATTAAAAAAACTGGAACAGCGGGAAATCAAAACCGACCAGCCATACGTCTGCTTATTCTAAAACCATGATGCAGCACAAAGAAGCATTTTTCACTGTTGGATTTGGAAAACGAATTGGATACGGTAGACAAATCAACCATCTACCGCACCATAACCCTTTTTTTAGCCCATCATCTGATTCATGGCATTGATGACGGTACAGGATCGTTAAAATATGCAGTTTGCAGCAATGATTGCAATTGTGAGGTAGACGACCTCCACACTCACTTCTACTGTGAGAACTGTCACCGCACGTTTTTGTATGAAAAGTATCCACGTGCCCATCGTGACACTACCTCCCGGATTCACCGTACAAAGTATCAATTATGTCCTGAAAGGTCTATGTTCGGAATGCTCTCATCAGCATGTGTAACTATTGCCAGAAAAGGAAATCACCCCCAAAGCCCAGTTGATATAATCAATGCAGGCATCCGAATTTACTGATCGGATGCCATTCATCTAATTGTCTGTTATTCAAAGCTGTAATATTTTCTTATATAGTATCCGCCCTTTTAATGAACATCAATCAAGAAATACAGTATTTTTATTGGGGAGCAAGAAACTTCTTAGTCAGCCATTTTCTTACAGGCTCATCATACAGTTTCAGACACAGGCAAGCCAAAATGACACTCAAAACAAAAACACCCACAGCTACATACCAAGTTTCTCCCAATGTATAAAGTTTATTCTCAATCAACCATGCGTAGAACAAATACATCAACGGATAATGTACTACATAAACCGGATAGGATATATCTCCCAAGAACTTGCATATCTTTGTAGACTGCTTATCCGTAGTAGTACCCGACGCCCCCAGCCACACAAGAAAAGGAAAAACCACAATTACACAAAAAGCTTCATAAATACCATTCATGCAAATAGGCTCCAATCCTTCCAGATAAGGAACCGAGAACAGCGCAATCAGTATAATAGTACATATCCAAAACGCCCCATTCACCTTCATAGGCTTGAAGTTACGCGACATCAACATACCCAATGAAAATGGGAAAAGCATACGCAAAGTTCCACCTAAGAAATTCACTCCGTCGAGTGTCCATCCCACTCCCATATTCCCATAACCAGACACATTGAAAACAGCGAATGACGCTAATGCCATACCCAGCATCACAACCAGCACAGCCAATGCTTTTATTAGATAACCGACGAATGAACAACGCATAAAGAATATTACCTATATACTCAAAAAAAACAGGGACCAGCAAGGTCCGTTCAACGGAAACATCTCACCATTACCACGAACTTCATATCCCACACCCGGCATGGCAGGAATAAAGAATATTGTACAAAGTAAAGACAACATAATCATGGAAATAGCGACATGCGTTCCATCCCATTGCACACAACCCTGAATACAGAACGTAATAGCTCCCAAAACAGCACCCATAATTACCATCGGATGAAGACGGATCAAACGGCGTTTGAAAAAGTCTTTCATAGTGAAATTCTTCCCCCAACGGTCATCATACGCATAACCGATAACAAACCCCGAAAGAATAAAAAAGAAATCCACAGCAAGATATCCGTGGTTGAGAGTTTCGATATTGCCGGCACTAGCAAAAAAGCAAAACCTTCAAATACATGATACCATATTACTATAAGAGCAGCAACTCCTCTCAATCCATCAAGAAGATCATAATGAGGCTTTTTGTATCAGTAAATGCTGCAGAAGAGATTTTTTTCCATAATAAATTAATAGATTTAATAATTGATTCTTTTTAATTGTTACTAATAATGCTGCAAAGTTACACAACTTAAAGGCTTTTAAATTTGTCCTATGACAAAAAATCAGCAATACATAAATTATTTCTTAGCTCGGAGACGACTAAGTGTGGGAAGTGTTATACCCAAATAAGATGCAATATACCTTAACTTCACCCGTTGGCATATCTGAGGAAACTGTTGTTTAAACTCCTCATATCTTTCCTTTGCTGGCAAAGTCAGCCGTTCTTTGTGAGAACGATGCAAACGCCTGTACTCATTTTGATGAATAATCCTCCCCCAATTAGCCAATTCAATATTAGTCTGAAACAGTCTGGTTAAATCAGCTAATGATATTTTGTAAACAACTACATCTTCAAGCGTTTCCACAAATTCCTCGCTCGGCTTATTATAGTACAACTCGTCCATACTGAAAACAATACCTCCTTCCCATGAAAAGGAGGTTGTTATTTCTTCTCCATTTACAAGCCAGAAAGAACGTGTCATTCCTTTTTCTATGAAATAAGCTGATTTACAAAATGTATTCTCCTTTATTAACTGATATTTCTTAGGGAAACGACATAAAATCATACATTTTTTCAGTTCTTGTATCGTATCTTCAGAAACCGGACACAAAGAGAGCATATTATCTATAATGTTTGTCATAAAACCGTAGTCCATTTAAAATACATATAAACACACCCGATATAAACACGGGATATACCTTTTTTTTCTTTTCAGCCAAAAGTACAAATATATATTGGAAAACGACATCATTTTTCCAAATAATCGGAGTTTCCAAGACCACTCCATACAAGAATGTCCATATACCTCTTTTATTTATTACTTTTTGTTCAAATTACAAAGATAAAGCATTAAAATGCCAACCAGACTTTTAAAACATCCCATCGCTTAATGCACCACTCTAAAAGAATTTCAATAGCCTCCAAATCACTTTTCATATAATCTATCAGAAATTTCATACCAAGAAAACCCCAAAGAAATACCAAAGAATTGAACATTTTTTATGAAAAACAGCCCTTGACATATTAGCGGATGCAGGCTATTTTTGCATTTTAACAATTATAACCCTTAAAACAAAAAACATTTACTTTGCAGTATGAAGTATTTATTATCGGAAGAATAAATTCTTAATTAATAATCTGCTACTGCTTTAACCAACAAGTCCAATCACATGAAAAAAATTATAACATTACTTTTAATATTGTTGTTTGCCACAAAAAGCACTTTCTCCCAATCGCCAAACAATATAGAGAAGTTCGTCGTAGTCAGTGTAAATGATAAAGATAGTATTTTAAACAAAATAAAAATGTCTGCTCCCCAATTCTACAACATCGGAAAAGGTAAACGTATAGAGGTCAAAGTATGCAATGAAGACAGCATACAAATAAGAAGAAGAGTACGCTGTCTTTTTATATTATTCCAACTCCGGCAAGAAAGAATGTATAGGGAAAAATATGGATTTCTCCTCTTATTGGCTACGAAACCTGCTATTTTTGCATGAACGTGGATATCCCCCCTAACAAAAAGATGAATGGCATAAACTAACTTTCCGAATAAAGAGGAAAAAAAATTATATGATTACAAATTCTTGAAACAGCAAGTACAAGAATAAAACATTTGATAATAAGAGAGATTGACAAGAATAAGAACAAGTAAGAATTGTTTTTATTTTAAGTTTCAGCCTTAAAATAAATCTAGATTTATTTCATACCATTCTGATTATTTGTATATTTGTCTCTTGATAATAAAATTATGCAATTTATTAATTTACAAAAACGATGAGCTATATCCAAAACAATCTACAAGCTGGTGAAGAAATTAAATACAAAGCAGATATTCACTGGTATATATTTGCATATCCGGTAATACTACTATTATTAAGCGCCTTCTTTTCTTCCGCACAAACCGGATTATTCTATTATGTCAGCATATTTCTATTGTTGTCAGGATTATTCCAATTGATAAAAAGAATTCTTCTTAAGATGGGAGCTGAATATGTTGTCACAAACAAGAAAGTCATTCTAAAATCCGGTATTTTAAACCGGGATGCCCTTGAATTGGTTTTAAACAAATGCGAAGGAATACGGATTAATCAAAGCCTCATGGGACGTATGCTCGGTTTTGGTTCTATTGTAGTTACTACAGGCGGGGTCACCAACAAATTTGACTTTATCACCAATCCTATAAAGTTCAGAAACGAAATCAATGCACAAATTCAATAAGAATAAGTGAAAAAGCATTTAAAGAAATACAAAGAGAACGGGTATAAACACGCTTTTGCACATACATCCATACAAGGCTATACGTAAGCAGTCAAAAATTGGCTCATAATTGAAATTCTATCTTCGCAGCGAACAAAAATTTTAGGATTTATGTATAGCAGTGAAGATCTTGAAAGGTTTTACTTTCAGTACCAGACCGAGGCTTTTGCCTCATGGAGAATCTCTCCAATCGTTTTGTGTTAAGAACAAAGTTCCTTATAACATCTTTCAGAAATGGTACAGGGATACCCGGAAAAAAGTAGTTGAAGTCCAGGTTGATGGTGCTCCCGTAATCGGTCATGAGGAACAATCCGGTGCCATTGATCAACCTCAACCGGTATCACCAGGCAGAACTGATCACCCTGTTCGTATTTGGGTTGAGATTCGTATCAGCAATGGCTTGCATTTGTTCCAAAAGAATTTAAGCTACCCGGATTTGGTTCGTATGGTAGAGAAACTGGAGGGGGTTATGCTGAGTGTTACCGGTCTGAATCATTTTTATTATGTCCGTGATTTCACCGATATGCGTTGTAAGCACAGCCGTGTGTTGTCTATCATTCGTGAACGGCTTCACCGGGAACCCAGAGATGGGGATGTCTTTATAGTCATGTCTCGCAATCGCAGAATAGTCCGTATGTTTTCATTTGATAATCGTTCATATAGTCTGTTTGAAAAGAAGTTTGTTGCCGGTTATCAGTTCATGAAAGTTGAGCGAAATGGGGCAGATACTGTTTATCGGATTGCCTGGAAGGACGTGGTTTTGATTCTTGAGAATCCTATAGTTAAAACATTAAAAATCAGATAATCAATCTATTTATCCACTTGCGGTTTTGCGATTATTTTATTACCTTTAATGCTGTAAGTCAAAGGTTTAAGTATGATCGATCTGCAAGATATAATTACAACAAAACGAGAGTTGTTGAGTCGGGAAACCTACTCACGCAACCCTATAAATTATAGTGCAGGTATGTGGCAGAGGATCAGAAAGACCGATACATACAATACCTTGCTGAGCAAAATCAGGATCTCAGGTTGACAGGTGATGCCATGAGGCTTGTTTTGGAGGATTTTATGGCTCAGATGAAAGAACTGAAGGATCAGATGTCATCCATGCAATCGAAACATGTTGACCTTGAGAATCGGTTGTCAGAAGAGCATAAACTTCGCAAATCGGCTGAACGTAAGATAAAATCACTTCAGGAAAAACTTGATTACGCCAATCAGGAACGTTTTGGTGATAGACGTCAAAAAAGATACAATCTAAAAGCTAAAACAAGTGATTCAGACCGCCGGAAGGAGAAGGATGATTATGATGGAACCGATGATACGCTTCGCACGGATTCGGTTGGTCATGTTCCATCCCAAGAGTTAAAAGAGCCTTCCGGGAAAGACCGTGACTTGTCCAATCGCCCTGACGGTTATAAAACGATGGGGGTAGCCGGAGAAGCGACAGAGCATCCTTCCGATTTTTTGACAAAGGTTCCCGGTCGGATCATTGAAAGGAGAATGGTACGGGTGTTCAGTTTCCGTACTTTCCTTACGGAAGAATGTTTTGAGATGGTTCATTATGCAGAGCCTGGTAAAAAGCCGAAGTGGGGCTATTTCCCTTCTGAAGGCCATCCGGATGTAGTAACCAGTTTTGAAGGCACTAGGGCCACTCCTGAATTTCTGCAGGCTATCGCCTATGAAGTTTATGTAAAGAATGTGACTTTTGGTCTTCTTCACCAATGGCTGACAGATATGGGCATGACCATTTCTAAAAACACGTTGCGCAACTGGCTTAAGAAAGGTAAGACATACCTGGACGAACTGGTTTGTGTATTGAAGTCTATAGCTTTGGAAAAAGATTCGATTGTGAACTGCGACGAGACCTGGTGTAAAGTGCGTAAATACGATCACTATAAGAAGTGCTACATTTGGGTTCTGGTCAACAAGGCCCGGAAAACAGCCATTTTCTTCTATGAGAATGGCCGGCTCGCGTGGTCGTGATGTACTTACAGACTTTTTGGGCGATGCAGAATTGAAGAGTATAATGTCCGACGGATACAATGCTTATGTATTTATCGGCAATGAGCTGAAATCAGCCCGGTTTAAAGATACTGTCCACCAGGTTTGTATGTCTCATGCCAAGAACAAGTTTGTCAAGGCTTCCAATCAGGGTGGTGAACCGACTGCAGAACGCTTTTCCGAAATTTTAAAGGAGTTCTTTATGAGGGAGCGTAAATACGATGATGCCGGATTAACTCCCAAGGAAAGGTTTCAAGAAAGGCAAAGCTTGGAAACGAAGGAACTCCTAATAGAGCTGCGCAGTTTGTTAGATAGTGAACAGTCAAAGGATTCAGAATTTAGAAGCCGGTATTATAAAGAAGCTCTCAATTATCTGAACCGGTTCTGGAAAGAGATCTTTGCTTACCTGGATGATGGTGAATTACCGATAGACAACAACCTGGCTGAGCGAACCATTCGAAAGCTGGACCACTCAACGCAACAATTCACTTCATTATGGTAGTGATGCCGGTGCAGAGATGGCAGCAACTTATCACAGTGTGATAGGAACGGTAAAAAGCTTCATGGCAGTTCTATCTGGAACTTCATCGGAACTTTTTTCAAAAATATCTTTAACGGGTGCAGGGATTATGTTAACATGGTTCCTGACAAAATCACTTTGGCTGCCAGCCAATGTTAAATTCAAAACTAATTAATTAACAAAACTCGGTTTAGGGCACTGAAAAGTGCCCTTTCGAAGGGGATGCCCTAAATTGAGTGCTTACGGCTATACCTACGTACGTACGAACTTATGCGTATGTATATGTAAAATGCCTCAGTCCAGAATAAAAAATTCCATATCAAAGACAAGGGCGTTTTAAAAAAAGATCAAGAGCTTTTTAAAAAGATAACCGCCCTTTTTTTAAAAGAACAAGAGTTTTTTTTAAAATGTCTTGTTTTTTACCGCTGCCGCGAACTGTAAGCTATCATTTCGTGGAAGTTTCCTCTTTCATGCGCATTTCTTACGAGGAAAAGGCTTGAAAACGCCCTACTTTATACCAGGCAGGAACTGTCTATAAAAAAGAATATATGGCTGACAGCAAGCATATTATGTGAAAATCAACTTCAAAACGTAGTGAGGGCATGAGAGTATAAGTGAGAGCAATTTTTTTTTTTACCATTATCATATAAGTCATTCATAATAAACCCATTATACATACAGTGAGGGCATGAGGGTATAAATACCCCGAACTTTCTAATGAAAAAATATGCTTATTTTTTGCTATGCAATAAAAAACAAAAAATCCCCCGTAAAGTATTAATTTACAGGGGATTTTCTTTTGTTTTGTAATTCTTTCCAGCGGAGAGGGAGGGTTCTGAACCTCTTCTCTTTATTTCCGTATATATCAGCTTATTAGCTTTCATTATTTTGCTTCCTGTAACGAATTTGTAACGACCTAAACTTTTGTCCTAATGACCACTTTTGTCCCGCTATTCGTCTACCATAGCTTTCGGGTTCAAAAGTATGGAAAATATGAACATCTTCCAAATGTTTGATTATTAATTATCTATTTTTTTATTATTTCAATGCAAGGTGCGAGCCTATATATATGAATAGGCTTGCACCTTGCACCGGACTTTATCTTGCACCCGACTCCATCCCACTCATTTCCAATCGTCATGTAAAAAAGTTATGCCAAGTTGGTAACAAGTTGGCAAATGCCCCGATTTAATTCGATGAACTTTGTGCCAAACTTTAAAAAGATAAGTGTATGGACGTAATAACAATGGAGGCGACTGCCTATAAAGAACTAATCCGCAAAATAGATAAGATTGCAGACTATGTATTCAAAAAAGAGAGTAAACCAAACGAGGAGGAAGAGATATGGTTGGATAATCAAGAAGTTGCCAACTTGCTACGTATAAGTACCAAGACACTGCAACGATTAAGAAAAAGAAAATCTAATCAGCTATTCCATGTTACGAGGGAAGATGCAGATACAAATTATCAGAAATAGAAAGAGGACTAAATGAGAAAATAATCGTTTGTGATCCACATACGCTGGATGAGTTCCGTAGAAACTTCTTATTCAATGGGAACTATGAATAAAGATGATATTCTGCGATTGACAGATAGAGGAATGGCTATATTCAAGCACTACCTCCCTACCCCATTTCGTGTAGGACGTAATTTCCTTAATCCGCTTTATGAGGATAAGCACGCTTCCTGTAACATCTATTATGAGCGAAGAAGTGATACTTATAAAATGAAGGACTTTGGTAATGACGACTATTCAGGCGACTGTTTCGCATTCGTGGGAAAATTGAATGGACTAGATTGTAAAGATTCTAAAGACTTCATTCAGATAATGAAAATAATCGATCGTGACCTGCATTTGGGATTATCATCGGGAAATTATATTGAAACGAAGACTATTACTCCCATCAGTCCTGCTGTCACGGCAGCAACATCGCCATCCAAAGTGAAAAAAGGCAAGGCCTTATACGTTGGCGCAAAAGAGCTTTACGGCTGCGGAACTTGCCTTCTGGGGAAAAAGCGGCATCACGCAAGAGGTACTGAGATTATTCCGGGTGGTTTCACTGAAGAAGTTCAGCAGCGAGAATAACGAAGGGAAACCGTTCAGCATTGCGGCGACGGATAAAGAACCGGTATTCGGATATACTGCAAAGCAATATGTGAAGGTGTACCGCCCGCACTCGGAGATGCGCTTTTTATATGCCGGGGATTTTGGGGAGAATTATTGCTTCGGGTTGGAGCAGTTGCCTGCTAAGGGGGATTTACTCTTTATTACGGGTAGTGAGAAGGACGTGATGAGCCTGACGGTTCACGGGTTCCATGCTATCTGCTTCAATTCGGAAACGGTGACTATTCCCGTGGGAATTATTCATAGGCTCTCTTTCCGGTTCAAACATATTGTACTGCTCTATGATATGGACAAAGCGGGCTGGACAGTTCGGCAAAACACAAGAACTGGCGTTGAAGAACTACGGGGTGAAACGATTGTTGCTGCCATTGGCGGGAACGAAGGTGGAAAAGGATATTTCGGACTTTTTCCGTTTGGGAAATAGCCGGGAGGATTTGATTAAACTATTTCTGGATTATCTGGATACAATATACAGCGAAACTATGTCTGCTCTAAAATCTTGTGAGGTGGATTTTAATAATCCGCCACCTGTGGCACAAATGGTTGTGTCGGTGAATGATGTGCCATTAGGCACGCAAGGGAATATCCTCTGTATTACCGGTGGTGAGGGAACCGGTAAAAGTAATTATGTGACGGCATTGATAGCCGGTGCCATCGGACAATCCGACAATAATAAGGATAAGGTGATGGATACGTTGGGGGTGTCGGTTTGTGAAAACAGCAAGCGGAAGGCGATTCTGTTCTATGATACGGAACAGTCGGAGGTGCAGACGTACAAGAACATTACAAACCTTTTAAGGTGTTGCGGACGGGAACGATGCCGGAATACCTGAAAGTGTATTGCCTGACGGGAATGAGCCGGAAAGAACGCTTGCAGGCGATTATCCAAAGCATGGATAAGTTTCATTATCAGTTCCGGGGGATTCACATGGTGGTGATCGACGGGATTGCGGACTTGATAAAGGGTGCGAATGATGAAACGGAAAGTATTGCCGTGGTGGAGGAATTGTATCGGCTGGCGGGGATTTACAATACTTGTATCGTTACTATCCTGCATTTTATTCCTTCGGGGCTGAAATTGCGGGGGCATTTGGGCAGTGAGTTGCAACGAAAGGCGGCGGCTATCCTCTCGATAGAGAAAGATACTGATCCGTCGGTGTCGGTGGTGAAGGCGCTGAAAGTGCGCGACGGCAGTCCGTTGGATGTGCCTATCATGCAGTTTGCATGGGATAAAGATGTCAGGATGCACGTGTATCTGGGGGAAAAGCCGAAAGAGGAAAAGGAGAAGCGGAAAGAGGATGAACTCGTGGCAGTGGCACGGGATATTTTCGGACGGCAGGACTTTATTACTTATGTGGATTTGGCAGAACAAATTCAAGCGATACTGGACGTAAAGGAACGTACAGCGAAAAGTTATATCAAGTTCATGCGGGAGAAGGAAATCATACTGAAAGACCCGTCAAACCAAAGTTATTATATCATCGGAAATTTAAAACAGGCGAGCTTATGATACCATTGGATAAAGAAACATTCGAGGCGTATATGGAACGGTTGCTCGAACAAGTGGAAAAGGTCGTAGGCGCACTGGACAAGAAGAATAAGAAGCCGCAAAATTACCTGAATGGTGAACGGCTGTACGATAATCAGGATGTTTGTCTGTTGCTGAACATCAGCAAACGAACACTACAACGGTACAGAGACAACGGGCTGAAGTATTACACGATCTTGCATAAAACGTACTATCGTGAAAAGGATTTGCACGAGTTTATTCGTCGGTATTTTGACGGGGGGAGAATGTAGAAAAAGGCAAAACAACGAAGGAATGTAACGGAGATGAACGTATAGAGGGTGGCATGTTGTCCGATGATAAGGATGAACCTATGGAAGAAGATAAGCCGGTGGATGAAGGTAAACTCACAGAAGATGCTTAGAGAGTTATAATTTCCATATAGAAAATTCTGCCGATACCCTGACGTTATGTGCATATCCCGTACTATAGTGATGAAAGGATAAGATTCACATGTAAACTTGTGTATATAGTAGTTACAATGTTTTGGAGAAAAGGAATTTAGAGTCTAAATTTGCAAACAATAATCAGATTATGAAGTTTTATATTAGAAAATCACTAACTTTGTGAATATTATATCCATAGACAGAAAAAAAGAAAATAATATGATACTTAAAAAAATAACAATTGAAAATTTCCGTTGCTTTAAAAACTATGAGGTTGATTTAACACCAGGAATTACTGTTTTTATTGGTAAAAATGGCGCAGGAAAAACTTCTCTACTAAATGCCATTCGTTATGGATTAAGTGTCTTTTTTTCCAATGATAGCACAATGGGAGATGATTTACTTATATCAGGTAATCCCGATTTAAAAGTCATTTCAACATTAGCTACAGATTTTTATCGAGCCCAAAATGCGGATTTACCAGCAGTTGATTTAACAATCAACATGGAAGCTGAATTTAATGATATACCTTTGAATTGGGAATACTATAAGCGTTCTACATCAGGTGCTTCGTTATTCGTTTCCAAGTATCAACAAGCATATCGTACACTTATGGCAGAATATCATAATAGCGACCAACTTCCACTGTTTGTTTTCTATTCTGATTCATTTCCACATATAGATACAAGAACCAGCGATTTTGCAAAAAAAGCTATTAAGGAACAAGGATATATTATCAGGAATTTTGCTTATTACAAATGGAATTCAGAAGTATCATGTACATCTATCTGGCAAAATAGATTCATTAATTCCATGCTAAAACAAATTTCCCTTAATGATAGTGACCCGTTAAAATTCTAAGGAAGTAGAATATATAAAAAATAAATTGCGCACTTTTTCTGAACCTATCAATTCTGCGTTAGAAGAAAAGGATGATTTTGAAATAAAAGATTTCTTTCCGGTTGTAGATGATAAGACGCTATCATTATATCTGCGATTAAAAAATGAACGGGACGTTATCTTTGATAATTTACCTGCTGGATATAAAAGACTATACTCCATTGCTTTTGATTTGGCTTATAGATTTATATATTTTACGGAAAACAAACGAGGAAGACCCAAAAGGTATTGCCATAATTGATGAAATAGACCTCCATTTACATCCTTCTTTGGAACAAGAAGTGTTAGCTCGTCTGAAAAAACATTTCCAAGTATTCAATTTATTGTATCTACACATTCTCAATGGTACTCTCAATCTTAAAGTCAAAGATACGGGAAATATGATTTATAGAATGCAGGCAGACGAAGATACACCAAATGCATTGCCTAATTATATGGCGTGGATTTATTCTGCTGCTGTTTATGATTTTATGGGAACTCCTTATGCAGACAATGAGGTTAAAAGAAGAAATAGAAGCCATCTTTAAGGCTTTCAAGAAGAGGTAAGCCGGAATTAGTAGAAAAAAAAAGTTAAAGAAGAAAGAACTTAAATCTATGGTTTCGGAGGAACAATACATAAATATTATCTCTAAAATAAACTCTCAACTGGCAGAGGACAAATACTAATAAAGAATATGCAATTTATCAATAAATTCAAATATAAGAGGAAAGGACACCGAATTATCAAGGCTTTCATTAAAGATAAGTGGAACAATGATATTCAAAGAGATGTAAATTTAAACTACAACGAACTTAAAAGAATTAAAGCGTTTAAGTATTTACTGCTCAAAGAACAACAAGGATTTTGTTGTTATTGCATGAGAAAAATTCCTTTTAATGAGGTGACTTTAGAACATGTAATGCCACATCATTTAGAGGACAAAAAGCGTAAGGAAGAGGTAAAATATTACAGTAAGTTTGGACGATTAAAAAGGGGGAAAAATATATTATTGCCCAGATAAAGAGATTCCCCATATCTCCCAAACTACATACTCCTCCCTTATCCCCATTGCACATGAAAAATTTAGTTGCTTCTTGTCAAGGAAAGGTCTTTGAAGGTGGAGAAAAATATATACTACATAAATGCTGCAATAACTTTAGGGGAAATGATAAAATTGTTCCACTATTTTTTCATTTGGAGAGCAGCAGAGATTGTACGATATGAAATTGATGGTACATTAACTTATTTTGAAAAAATACGAGTCAACCATCAGGCTCTCTAAATTTAATGCATTCAACCTTGATTTTCATGAGGAAAGATATGGGCAAAGATTGTTATAAATAATATTAGTTTAAATCAGGTAAATAAGGCTTTTGACTGATAATGATATTAGAATTAACATCATTGATGATATTGATATTGACATTTCTGAAAAAAGAATCTAAGGATTGACTTATATTGGAAGTATTGATCAGTACCATTGGTTTTTATAATTACTTTTTCAGAGAATGATAGCATAATTCAATTATAAACAATCGGATAAAATAACCGCCATCACTTTGGACATGAAGTATGGCGGTTGTTTTTTTAGAATCTAAATCATTTTGGGGTTCTGCAAGAACAGACACCTCATAGTTACGACTATATTATTTTATCTATAATATTTTTTATTAACTTTGTGCATTAACCTTTGAATATAGAATATGACAGGACAAGAAAGAATATCCTCGTTTCATTTCTAACAGACCATGCGGAAATGATAAATACGAAGTGGAAATCACAAGAGCTGTAGATACTAATTGAAAAATTGCGCCAATATTCC
>VOFK01002774.1_pt1 | contig 16809 bp, 22 predicted proteins | sample 5384121 | NCBI WGS metagenome assembly VOFK01 (sample SAMN12384730, study PRJNA508395) | human gut metagenome | isolation source: healthy gut J | host: Homo sapiens
TCGGTAGCTTCGTTCGGTTACGTATTGCTTAGGGCTTTTCTTTGTGCTTTTGTTCGGCGGGATTGTCCTGCGGTTGCCAGATGCGGTGGTCTTTTCAGGTCGTCGGGCAGGGAACTGCTGGCGGACAAAGTTGCCGGGATAGTCGTGCGTGGGCATTTATAGTTGTCGCCATAGCCAGCTGTTTCATCAGTTGGGTGGGGGCGTTGCGCAGGTGGGGGGACGAGGCAGGTTGCCTGTCTGCCACCAGGGAAGGGCATCGTTGATTGCCATGTAGGCGGAGTTGCTTTTGGGACTGGTGGCGAGGTAGATGGTCGTCTCCGCCAGCGGGATGCGTCCTTCGGGCCAGCCCACTTTCATGATGGTATCGAAACAGGCGTTGGCCAGCAGCAGTGCGTTGGGGTTTGCCAGCCCGATATCCTCGGAGGCGGAGATAACGAGACGGCGGGCTATGAAAGCAGGGTCTTCACCGCCCTCTACCATGCGTGCCAGCCAGTAGATGGCTCCGTCCGGGTCGCTGCCGCGGATGGACTTGATAAAGGCGGAGATGATGTCGTAGTGCATCTCCCCGTCTTTGTCGTAGGCGAGGGGATTTTGCTGGAGACGTTCGGTCACCATCTCGTCGGTGATGACAACGGGGTCTGCGGTTTCGGACTGCACCACGAGGTCGAGGATATTAAGCAGTTTGCGGGCATCGCCGCCGCTGTAGCGGAGCATGGCGGTAGTCTCCTGAGCTCTATCTGCCGTTCTTTCAGTTGCACATCCGTGGTTACGGCACGTTGCAGCAGTTCCAGCAAGTCATCCTTCTCCAGCGATTTCAGCACGTAGAGCTGGCAGCGGGAGAGCAACGGCCGGATCACCTCGAACGAGGGATTCTCGGTGGTGGCGCCTATCAGGGTCACCGTACCCTGCTCCACAGCGCCGAGCAGCGAGTCCTGCTGGGACTTGCTGAACCGGTGGATTTCATCAATGAACAGGATCGGGCTGGCCTGCGAGAAAAAGCGGTTGCTCTTGGCGCGGTCTATCACATCGCGCACATCCTTCACCCCGCTGGTTACGGCACTGAGTGTGTAGAACGGCGTTTCCAGCTTGTTGGCTATGATCTGCGCCAGCGTGGTCTTCCCCACCCCCGGAGGCCCCCAGAGGATAAAGGAGGAGATGCGTCCCGCGTCGATCATCTTGCGAAGCACAGCCCCCGGTCCCACCAGGTGCTTCTGCCCGATATATTCGTCTAATGTCTTCGGTCTGAGACGTTCTGCCAATGGTTGCATAAATCGCTAAAAAATCATCAATATCATGAACCGCACTCCGCCTTTCTTCACTCCCGGAATGTCGGTATAGGTGAGGCGGCGCACATATTCTATATGCAGCAACTTGAAGATGTTGTAGATGCCCACGCTGGCTTCGACGTAGGGCGTATGGCCCATGACATGGCTGGTGGGCACGCCGTCGCGCATCGGGAAGAGGAAGAGGTCGGGGTTGCTGCTTTTGTAGGGGTTGTTCCTGTCCGTGAGCGTGCCCCACATGCCGCGGATGCGGAACATCTCTCTCCATTTCAGTTTTTTGATGAGGGGGATGCGGTTGAAGAGCTTTCCCGTTCATGTCGTAGCTGAGGGCGAGCGAGGCGTAGCGGTCGTTCAGGAACTCCATGTTGTCGATGAGGTTGAACGATTCGTTGTTCTGGGTGATGTATGAGAGGTTCGCCATGGGCAGGTTCAGCAGCGGGAAAGGAACGGTGTTCCACTGCGCGCCGGCACGGGCGGTAACATCCAGCTTGCCCCACGAACCGAACCAGAAACGTTTGCGGATGCTGGCTTCCGTGAGGTTGAAGTTATATTCGCCGCCCAGCACGCCTTTCAGACCGACGGTGTGCGAGAGGGTGAACGTGGGGGCGTCCAGCGACACGGGAACACGGCGTTGCTTGGTGTTGACAAACGTTTCGCCGGGGGCATAACGCAGGGTCACACCCAGTTCGGTGGTGGTGATGTCGTGCACCAGGGTATTCTTCTCGTCCCATTCGCCGGGGGTAGTGCCGTTGTTCTTCCAGTATTGCAGCATGCCGGCGGGCTGGTCGTTGCGGTGGCGCGCCATGGCCTTGACGGAGAAGCCGGTATTGGTTTCCAGCTCGTAGGTCAGGGTGGCGTCGCGCATGTACGACATCTGGTCTACGGTAGTCCATTTCCAGCCGACGAACATATTGTCCTTGTCCGTTGCCAGATACTTGTCCATAGGAGACATCACGTCGTAGGTGTACTGGAAGGCGAGGTAGTGCTTGGGAAATTCCCAAAGGACGTATTCGCGCTTGTTGAAGGAGTAGGCAGCCTGTCCGGAGTAGAACCACTTCTTGTCGCGCGTGCCGTAGGCGCCGTAACCGCTGAAGCTCCAGTGCGGATGCAGGTTACCGGTGGTCATGCCGCTGAGACGGAAACGGGTTCCGTTCACATAGTTGCTGGTAATCATGGTGTTGATAGGGCCGAAGTCGAACTTGCTGGGGTGCTTCTTGCTGCCCGTCTCCACGAAGTTCTCTATCAGCGCCTTTGCACCGAAAATGACGTATTTGAAGCCCGGTATCTGCTCGATGCGGTTCATGAACACGTCCATGGAGCTTTCCTTTTTGGTGAGCGGCACCTGGCGCACTTTTGGCCCAGTATTCGTCGCTCTTGGCAAGCATGTTGGCTTCCTTGATGACGCTGCCTTTCAGGCGGAACAGGCGGGGTTCTATCTCGTCGAATTTATAGTCGCTGTACTTGGTGCGCTGCACTTCCAGTCCTTGTATGCCTTTCATCAGGGGGCGAGCTCCACGGTCATGTCGTCGTCGGTGAGCACCCAGTTGCTGTCGGGCAGTTGCTCAAACTGCTGCACGATGTCGAGGTTCTCCACGAAGTTGACGCCTGTCTTTTTGGGCAGGTTCATAATGGCTTTCTTTACGGCGTAGGTGGAGTCTTTCACCACGTACAGGTGTCCGGTGAAGCCGAAGTCCTGTGAGTTCTGCGGCACGAAGGTGAGGTGCACGCACTCCTGCTTGTCCACCATGAGGGTGTCCATCAGGTAGAACTTGTAGAAGCTGATGGCTCCGCGTCCGATAGGGCTTACGAAGCGGCGTTGCAGCAGGCGGATGTCATCGTCATAGATGTTGACATCGGAAAAGACATCGGTGAGGATCGTGCCTAACATATCGCCCGTGTTGAAGAACTCCTCGATGCCGTTGGAGTTCATTCCCTCGATGATGGTCTTTTCGCTTTTGGGATTCTTACGGTAGATGGTCTTGGAGGAGGTCTCCTTAATGGAGATGGGCAGGATCATCTTGTTGGTTTTGGGCGATACCTCCACCTGATCCTTGAAGAAAGAGAATTTCTTGTAGATGCCTTTCTCCATTTTCTCCGGCGTGACGTCGTTGATGGACATCTTCATCTTTTCGTACTTCTGGTACTGGTAGAAGTCGTTCTCCTCGAGCTTCAGGGCTTTTTTGTTCTCGATGACTTTCTTCATGAACTCCACGGCAGGATTGTTCTTGCGCGAATACTTCTCTTTCTTGGGCTTGACGACGACTTCGGAAAGCATTACATCGGCAGGCGCCAGCGCCACGTTGAGCACTTTTCGTACCGGGGGCGAATTTCACTTTTTTGGTGATGTAACCTATGGCGGAGAATGTCAGCTCATTCCAGCCTTTGCGCGTCTCTACCTGGTATTCTCCCTCTGCATTGGAGATGCCTCCCACGCCTTTTTCCTTCATATTGTACGGTGATGTACATCAGCGGTTCGTGGGTGAGAGAGTCTGTTATGACCCCTTTTATCTGCGCCGACACACCGGTGGAGACGGATAACAGAAGCAGGAGAAGCAGAGCTATGCTATATATTTGTTTCATACATTTCATAATCAATTTGCAAAGTTAGCAATTTGCAGTTAATCAAGAAGCAAATATTTTTTAAAGAATAAGAGGGATACTTAAGAGAGAGCGAGAGCTTTTCTATAATCTCTTTTCTCCGTTTATCAACGTCTGTACGATGCGCTCGGCTGTACGTCCGTCCCAGCGGTCGGGCAGGGTGGTGTGTTTCCATTCGCCGTGCAGCAGTTGGTCGAGGGCGGCGGAGAGGGCAAAGGAGTTCTCCCCGACAAGCTCGTTGGTTCCGATACGCCAGGTTTCGGGGTGTTCGGCATAGGTGTTGAGCGTGATGCAGGGCACATCGAGGAAGGTGGCTTCTTCGGCTATGTTGCCGGAGTCGGTCACGATACCTTTGGCCTGGTTGATGAGGAAGCCGAAGTGCAGGTAGCTTTGAGGCGGCAGGATGTGCAGGCTGGGCATGTCAAGCCCCAATGATTTTTATGGCGCGTTCCACGTAGGGGATGCATGGGGCCACGACAGGCATGTCGCCAGCCTTCGCTGCCAGCGTCTGCATCAGCGAACCGAGTACGGCTTTCTTTTCCAGCAGGTCGTGGCGGTTCAGGGTGAGCAGGAGATAGTTGCCCTTGCGCAGTCCGAGGCTGGAGAACCAGAGCGGCTGTACAAGGCGGTGGCGGTTGTAGCGGATGGTGTCGATGAGGATATTGCCTACGTAGTGGATATACTCCGGTATCATACCCTCCTGGTTGAGGTTGCGGTTGGCCACCATTCCGGCAGTGAAGAGGTAGTCGGAAATGGCGTCTACGATCGTGCGGTTCACCTCACGCGGCATATTCATATCGAACGAACGCGTACCGGCAATGACATGGGCTACCTTCAGACCGCGCTTCTTGGCTACGATGGCGCAAGCTCATGGTGGCGGTCATGTCGTCCACCACCAGCACTGACTTGGGCGGGATGTCCGTTGAGTTCCTCTTCGAAAGCGAGCATAATGGAAGCCGCCACCCGCGAATGGTCGCGTCCGCTGATGCCCAAGTAAGCGTCGGGCTTACGCATGGCAAGGTCGGAGAAGAGCGAGGCGTCCAGGGTGGTGTCGTCCTGCGGTCCGGTGTAGACTATGCGATAGGATATTTTTACCTGCCTCTCTGGCTGCGTCTATGGCGCGGCAGAGGGGAGCGATTTTCATAAAGTTGGGGCGTGCGCCCGATACGATGGTTATTTTCATTGCTGATATAAATTGGCGGTACAAAAATACACTTTCTTAGGGAAATTATTTGTTACTTTGCAAAAAAAGAAATGCTCTCATGCCAACATTTGTTCAGATACTCGACTTTATTGGCACATTTGCTTTCGCCATCAGCGGCATACGGCTGGCTTCGGCGAAACGCTTCGACTGGTTCGGCGCTTATGTGGTGGGGTTCGTAACAGCCATCGGCGGCGGTACGATACGCGACCTGCTGCTGGATGTGACTCCCGGCTGGATGACCGACCCCATTTATCTGATATGTACCGGACTGGCATTGCTGTGGGTTATCTTCTTCGGAAAGCACCCTTATTCATCTGCACAATACATTCTTTATATTCGACACCATCGGTCTGGCACTGTTTACGGTGGTGGGCGTGGGCAAGAGCCTGGCGCTGGGCTATCCTTTCTGGGTGGCCATTATCATGGGCAGCCTTTCCGGAGCTGCGGGGGGTGTGATACGCGATGTGTTTATCAATGAAATTCCTCTCATATTCCGTAAGGAGATTTATGCGATGGCATGCGTAGTGGGCGGTACGGCCTACTGGATATGCGAGCTGGCGGGCATGCAGTCTTACGGCTGCCAGGTGATAGGCGGGATATCTGTGTTCATCACCCGTATCCTTGCTGTGAAATATAAGATATGTCTGCCCATACTCTCCGGAAACGACGGGGAGGGAGGGGAAAGAGCTGACTTTCGACTTTTAGATGCCTTTTCCGGTGCTTGTGTTTGCCTGTAATGACGGTGTGCTTTCATTACAGGCAAACATTTCGTGACCCCCAACCTGTGTTCTTCTCTTCATAGGGCCTGTTTTTATTTATCTTATGGTAATATTACTATAATTTAGCGCTAAAAATCACCGTCTCACGCCCGTTTATGTTGTTTCCAGCCGCATCGCCTGAAAACTGCCAAAACAGGGGGGAATATCTGTCAAATGATAGTTTTCACCCCAAAGAATACCCGTATTCCAGCCCTCAGGACTTGGAAACTTCCGTATACTTGCAACCACTAAACCGAAACGAATATTAACCATTTATAAAAAATTAGCAAAGTATGAATACTTACAGTTTTAGAAAAGATTTACTTGCCGTGCAAGAAGAACTGCTTCGCTTTGCATACAAATTAACGGCCGACCGGGAAGAAGCGAATGATTTGTTGCAGGAGACCTCTCTTAAAGCCTTGGACAATGAAGATAAATATGAGCCCGACACCAACTTTAAAGGTTGGATGTATACCATTATGCGTAACATCTTTATAAATAACTACCGCAAGATAGTCCGTGAGCAGACGTTCGTCGACCAGACCGAAAACCTGTACCACCTGAGCCTGCCGCAAGATTCCGGCTTCGCCAGTACCGAAGGAGCTTACGACCTGAAGGAAATGCACCGCATCGTCAATTCATTGCCGCGCGATTATAAAGTGCCCTTCTCCATGCACGTTTCCGGATTCAAATACCGCGAAATTGCCGAACGCCTCGGACTTCCCCTCGGAACGGTAAAAAGCCGCATCTTCTTCAGGAAAAGACAAAGAAGAGAAGAGTCCGCAGGAGGAATTGAAGGATTTCATTTGATAAATTAAGAATTAGAAAACTTTGGATTTTAATGCTTGATTTTTACCAAATGATATAAAACATATCTTTCAAGTGAATATTTATGGGATTATTTTGACTATATGTCAGAATAATCCTTTATATTTGTATATATCAAGTTAACCTGATGAACAAATCGCTAAATTACCTATTGCAATGAAAAAAGAAATCAAATTCAGTCTTGTTTACCGCGATATGTGGCAGTCGTCCGGTAAATATCAGCCGCGAGTGGACCAGTTGGTACGCATCGCACCGTTGATAATCGAAATGGGGTGCTTTGCCCGGGTCGAGACCAACGGCGGAGCTTTCGAGCAAGTGAACCTTCTCTATGGCGAGAACCCCAACAAGGCAGTACGCGCCTTTACCCAACCCTTTAATGATGCAGGCATACAGACCCACATGCTCGACCGCGGACTGAATGCGCTGCGTATGTACCCCGTTCCCGCCGATGTACGCCGCCTGATGTACAAGGTAAAGCATGCACAAGGTGTGGACATCACCCGTATTTTCTGCGGACTGAACGAAACGCGCAACATCATCCCTTCCATCCGTTATGCGCTCGAAGCCGGAATGATTCCACAGGCAACGCTCTGCATCACCCATTCGCCTGTGCACACAGTGGAGTATTATGCCCGCATAGCCGACCAGCTCATTGAGGCCGGAGCCCCCGAAATCTGCTTGAAGGACATGGCAGGCATCGGTCGTCCGGGGATGCTGGGAGGCTGACGAAGACAATCAAAGAAAGGCATCCCGACGTATTGATACAGTATCATGGGCATAGCGGTCCGGGACTTTCAATGGCATCCATCCTTGAAGTATGCGAGAACGGCGCCGATATAATAGATGTGGCTATGGAGCCCATGTCATGGGGAAAGGTGCACCCGGACGTTATTTCCGTACAGGCCATGCTGCGCGATAAGGGCTTCCAGGTGCCCGACATCAACATGAAAGCCTATATGAAAGCTCGTGCCATGACGCAGGAGTTTATCGACGATTTTCTGGGCTATTTTATGGACCCCACCAACAAGCATATGTCGTCCCTGCTCTTGAAATGCGGACTTCCGGGCGGTATGATGGGCTCTATGATGGCAGATTTGAAAGGTGTACATTCCGGCATCAATATGATACTGAAAAGCAAGAACCAGCCCGAACTCAGCATAGACGACCTGCTGGTAATGCTTTTTGATGAAGTGGAATATGTATGGCCCAAGCTGGGTTATCCGCCTTTGGTGACTCCGTTCAGCCAGTACGTCAAGAACGTGGCGCTGATGAACGTGATGCAACTGGTGAAAGGCGAGGAACGCTGGACGATGATTGACAACCATACGTGGGATATGATTCTGGGCAAGAGCGGACGCTTGCCGGGCGAACTGGCTCCCGAAATCGTGGAGCTTGCCAAATCCAAAGGTTACGAATTTGTTGACACAGACCCGCAGTCCAACTATCCGGATGCTTTGGACGAATACCGTAAGGAGATGGACGAAAACGGATGGGAGTATGGCGAGGACGATGAGGAGCTCTTCGAGCTGGCTATGCACGACCGGCAGTATCGTGACTATAAGTCGGGCGTTGCCAAGAAGCGTTTCCAAGATGAACTGGAACGTGTCAAGGATGCATCTATGATGAAGAACGGATATTCGGAAGAGGAAATAAAGAAACTGAAACGGGCCAAAAGCAGACCCTATCATAGCCCCGTCCAAAGGGCAGGTGCTTTGGGAGGTTTCGGTAGAAGGGCCGTCGGCAGCACCGTTCATCGGACGCAAGTATCAGCATGACGAGGTGTTCTGTTATCTCTCCACCCCTTGGGGAGAATACGAAAAGGTGATGACCGGATTTACCGGTCGTGTTGTGGAAATATGTGCCCAGCAAGGCGCCAATGTCAATAAAGGAGATGTGATAGCATATATCCAAAGAAGCGATATCTTTGCGTAAATAAAAGAATAAGTGAAAAGGGCCGTATCATTGCCCTCCGAAAGGGAGGATACGGCCCTTTACACAAGTTGCGGCTTTCCCCGGCACTCATTTCTGCTTTTGCACATCTTTCTCTTCCAAATGTCTTTCTATCACTTCTTTAAGTTCCTCTTGCTTGTAGGGCTTTGTCAGGAACTCATTGCATCCGGCCTTCAGGGCTGCTTGCCTGTCACACTCGTAGGCATAGGCGGTGAGGGCGATAATGGGTATTTTGGGCGAAAGTTCACGAATGATTTTCGTAGCATCCAGACCGTCGAGGTTGGGCATCTTCATATCCATCAGGATGAGGTCGGGATGCAGTTCTTCAAACATTGTTACGGCCTCCATACCGTCCTTGGCACGTTCCAAATGGTATGACTTTTCCCAAAATGGCCCTGACGAGAATATAATTGCTGTCTGTATCTTCCGCCACCAGTATGGTGGGAAGACCGGGCTTTGAGGAATCATGGGGCTGTTCGGAGCCTTGATGCTCTTCGCCGGAAAGGAAGCATTGTTTTCCTTTTGGGCATAGGTTGGGGCGTTGACGCCCGATTTATGTATGTCGGCATGCTTGTCTGCTGTTTCTTCTTGTTTCTCAGGCAGGGTAAAGGTGAAAGGTGGTTCCTTTGCCCATTTCCGAGCTGGCAGAGATTGGTGCCGCCCAACCGTTCAATAATGGTTTTGCAGATGGACAATCCCAGTCCTGTGCCTTGTGCGAAGCTATTCATCTTGACGAAACGTTCAAAGACCTTGTCCAACTTGCCGGCTTCGATGCCGATGCCGGTGTCGCTGACGTGGAACTCTATCCCGTCTCCTTTGCGGCGATACCCATAGCTGACTTTGCCCTGGGTGGTGAATTTAAAGGCGTTTCCGATAAGGTTGGATATCACCTGGAAGATGCGGTTCTTGTCTCCTTCGATGGTTATCTCTTCGTCCGAAGGCTCGTAGATGAGTTTCCCCCTGCGGACAGCGGAACTTCAGCGCATCGTATATCTCCCTGCAGAGTGAATGTAGGCGGACGGGAGTGATGGTGAACTCCACTATGCCTGCTTCAATCTTGGAGAGGTCCAGGATTTCGTTTATCAGTTGCAGAAGTCTTTCGTTGTTGGCTTCCACGATGTCGTAGTAGCTTTGCCGCTCTTCGGCATCGGTGCTCTCGGCAATGATTCTGGAAAAGCCTACGATGGCGTTGAGCGGGGTGCGTATTTCGTGGCTCATATTGGCAAGGAAGGCGGACTTCAATTGGTCGGAAGCCTCTGCTTTTTCTTTGGCAACGAGGAGTTCCTGCTTCATCCGTTCCATTTCGGTGATGTCCCATTCGATACTCAATAGGATAGGTGGGAAGTCGTTGCTTTCAATACGCATCTTCCGTTTGTCGAGGAAGATGGATTTACCGTTTTGGTCGTACTCCTCGGTGATCCAATGCTTTTCGATGCCGGTTTCGGCTATCTCCATGTCCTGCTTTCTCTTTTTCTGTGCGATGTCAAAGGGGTAGAAGTCGAAGTCGTCTTTGCCCAACGCTTCCTTCATGGGGATGTTCCGGTTGTACGATTCACGATTACGGTATAAGTACTTGAATTTGTTTTTGATGTCTTTCACGACGATGCCTGCCGGAAGATTCTCAATGGTCTTGTCCATCACTTGGCTGAACCGTTTGATCTGTTGCTCGTCCTGATGCGCTGCGTGATGTCTTTTTCCGAACGCCCACAGGCTGTATTCGCCTTCGTCGCTTGTCACCCAAAAAGGCATTGCCTTCCATGGCCAGCACTTCCGGGTGGAGGGCAGAGGGTTGTAGAAGATGAACCCTTTGCGTTGGCTTCCTTTGGGTATGGACGCTTTTTATTCTGTTCCACTCTTCCTCGCTGCGTGCGTGCGAGTTCACCTGATAGATTTTCAGTTGGGTGATGTCATCTGTCAGTCCGATGTTGTGGTGCTGCCTGAAGAAGCGGTTGGCAAATATGAGGGTTCCGTCTTCGTGGGCGGCAAAGATGTCTTCGGTGGCGTTGTTGATGGCATGCGTCAGCAGGGTGATGTCATTGCGCCGCTGCTGGATATCGGTGATGTTCTGTATGTATCCTTCGAGGACTGTGTGTCCACCGGGGCGTTTCTCGCAGGAGAAGGTCTTTTGGCGGATATAGAACACTTTTTGCCGGAAGTGGATGCGATACTCCACGCTTTCTTTCATGTCTCCTTGCAGGTTCTCGTCGAGCCATTTGCAGAATATCTCCCTGTCTTCGGGCAGTATGTGTGTTATGTAGCTGTCGAGTGAGACGGTCTGTTGTTCCTCATCGAGCGTGATGTCGGAGTATCCGAGTAGCAGATGCATTCCTTGCCGGAGAGTCGTACCACCACCTTCCGATGAGCGCTACTTTCTGTATTTCGTTCAGCTCGTAATTCTTCTTTTCCAACTCCAGTTTGCGCTGGCTTCGTTCTGTGATGTCGCGATATTGGCAGAGCACCATATCTTCGTAGGGGCGCATGATGCACTTGAAGAAGTAGGGTCTTGCTGTCGGTGGCAAGGCTCATAGTTCCGGCTGGAGACTTCTCCTCGCAGAAGCACTTTCTTGAACTCCGGGTAGATTTTCCGGTAAGTGGAGGGTGGCAGCAGGCTGGAGTATGTTCTTGTCCAACAACTGGTCTTCTGTCAGAAACCATAGGTTGATGTCGTGCACTGCGATGTCCACGCAAACGCCGTTCCGATCCAGTAGGATCATGGTGTCTGACGTCAGGTTCAACAGCTTTTCGGCATTCTCTGCCTTTTTCAGGATGTTTTTCATTTTTCTATCGGTTAAGCTCTTTGTGCCTTTTTCCCATGCGCCATTGGTCTGTCCCCGGCGTTTGCGCAGTAGTTGAAGCCACGTACAACGTTGATGTTCATGAAAAGGAAATAGTAGGGAACAAAGAGTATCTTATTTTTGATGCGTTTCTTTGACAAATAATATCCCCAGCTCGCCATGAGGTAGAACAATGTTTGCAAGAGCCAGATGACGGCATAGAACAAAGGAGAGTCTGTCGTAAAAATAAGAATTGTGTTCAGAGGAAGTAATGAGAATAGTAAAACAGGTGTCAGCGACCACCGTAGTACGCGGTGGAGATATATTGGAAACAAAATGTGCCGTAGCGCAACGGGTTGAGCAGTGTGCGCAGGCGCCAGACGGACTGTAAACCGCCGGCAGCGATCCGCACTTTCCGTTTTTCCTCTTCGTGCATGTCTGCCGAACCGCTTTCGGTGGCATAGGCGTCGGCACAATAGGCGATGGTGTATCCGCGCATCACGATGCGCAGGGAGAGGATGAAATCGTCCAGCAAGGTGTCCGCAGGCATTTCGGTTCCTCGAACAGTTTCGTGGCGGATGGCAAACAGCTCGCCGGCTGCTCCTACTGCGGGTAGAGGCGGGCATCGAGTTTCTTGAGAGCGGATTCGTATTTCCAGTAGAGGCCCTCGCCACCGGATGCGGCGTTGTTCTTTGGCCTGTACGGCGATGCGCTTTTCTCCTGCCACGCAGCCCACTTGGGGGTGGCAAAAGGCATGTACTATTTCGCGCAATGCTTCGCGGTTGAGGTGTGTGTTGGCATCGGTGAAGACAACGAGCGGTGTGGTTACGAAGCGGATTCCCCGGTTCAGCGCAGCGGTTTTTCCCTGCCGTTGGGGCTGGTGGAGTACGGTGGCTTGCGGCCAGTGCGAAAGGCGTTCGTTGGTACGGTCGTTGCTGCCGTCCGTCACCCAAAGTATATGCAGTTTGTCGGCAGGATAGTCCAGAGCAAGGCAGTTGCGCATTTTTCTCATCTACGACGTCTTCTTCGTTGTAGGCGGCGATGAACAGCGTCAGGTCGGGGAGGGAGTCATCTGTCGGTGGGGGTGTGGCGGCTGTTTTGCGAAAACATTCCTTCAGTTTGACAAGGGGCATGAGGAGCATGCCATAACCTATATATGTATAGAACACAATGAATAAGCCGATCCAAAAGATGATTTCGAGAACCCCCATCAGTATTAGAATATAAATAATTATCTTTCAGTAATTTGAGATTAACGTCCAAAGATATGTATAATCTTTTTAGTGCTGCAAGGGAAAAGGAGGAATATATTGTTGATTTATGGTGAGCGGTTAATCATCAATCATCAAATTGCCAATGCCAATCACAGAATTGTCAATGTTAATTACAGACTTGTCAATGTCAATCACAGAATAATCCTTTTTTTCATAAAAAGCCTCGGTCATGTTGAAGTAGAACAATGTTTGGTTGTTTACTGTGTTTTTACCCAAATCCAGACGCACGTTCATACGGGGCTGCACTTCGATGCGCAGGCCTACGCCATAGTTGGGCAGCACACCTTCAATCTTGCCCATGGTGGGGCCCATGAAGCCGCATCCGGTCCATGCCACGAAGCCGATGTGGTGCAGCATGCGCTTCATCCAGTTGCTCCGGTCGGTATTTATCATCTGGCGGTATTCGGCCATGATGACATGAGAGGATTTGTCACGATATTGTCCCATGTAGTAGCCGCGCAGGTCGAAGGGAGTGCCGGTCAGTGAATATTGGGTGAGGGGGACGTTGCCGAACACGTTTTTGCTTTGCGCTGTCCAGGCGAGCACCTTGCGGCGGCCTACGGACTTGTACTGGCGGTAGTCCATTTCCAGTCGGTAGAAGTTGTTGTCGCTGCCAAACGCCTTGCTGTACATCATACCCCGGAAGTCAAGGTAGACGCCTTTGTAAGCATTGGCGGGGATGTCGCGGCTGTCGTAGGTGAGGAGGAAGCCCAGGCCGGAGTTGAAGTTCTTGTAACCGCTTGCCGTACCGCCGGCTGCCACGTAGTCTGGTTCTTCTATGAGATGTTTGGCGGGATCGGTGATTTTGTCGTAGTTGATGTCCACTTGGGGGGCCGGCAAACACGTTGCTTTCGCCCAAACGGAACAGAAACCAGGGATTGATTTGTATGCCGCTGTAACGATATTTGCTGGTGCTGTCGCTACGGATGTAATTCTTGTTCGTATTGTAGCCTATGCCGTAGAAGTTGTCTTCAGTGTTCTTGTAGACGAATTTTTCCGAAGATGCGGAAGCGGTCGCCTTTAAAGAAGAGTTGCGGTTTCACCCATCAGGTTGACGCCGCCCTTGAACATATAGGCTATGGACATCGGCAGCACCGAACGCAGTTGTGTGGTGTCGCCGGGATTCATACGGAAGGTCATCAGGGCGCTTCCGCCTATCAGCGCACCGAAGTCGGGTGTATAGCTTGGGCCACCCAATATGTTGTAATGGAAATTTCTGCGAGCCACCCTTTGTTTGCGCAGTTCCTTTTTGCTCAGTGCGGAAGTAGTGTCGTTGGTAACCGTAGGGGACTGTTCTTGTGCTGAAACACTTACAGTTGTCAGTATAATAGTAAATATACCCAGTATATATCTTTTCATATCGTACGAATGTGGCTGCAAAGAAAACTATTTTATTTGAATCGGTTTTTAGAAGAATAGATAATAAATCTAAAGAGGGCGCTAAAATTATCAAAAAAGACATTACATTTGCCTTTTCATCGGTCTCGTGGTACGGGAAAAATCCGTTCCGTAAGGTGAATTTGTTTTCCTTGCGGGATGAGACGGATCATCTCACGAGATGATTTTTGGGGGCTCGTGGGATGAATTTGTTTCTTATATCAATATACATAATACATACATATATACATCTTGACATGAATAAACGTTTTTTATCTGTAATTGTTTTCGGCACCGCACTGCTTTCGGTGCAGGCACAGGACGGCCAAGGCGGAATCACTTCTGCCATGCTCAGTCAAATCCAGCAAAGCTATCAAGGGACGGCGTCCGACAAGGCGCTGCGCAATGCTATTGGCAACAACGACATCCGCAAGTTGGCGCTCAATCAGGAGAACATGCAGGGCATGGATACCCATTTCTCCATTAAGGTGGACTCCAAAGGCATCACCGACCAGAAGTCCTCAGGGCGTTGCTGGCTCTTCACAGGGCTGAACGTGATGCGTGCCAAAGCCCTTGCACGCTATGGTTTCCGGTCTTTCGAGTTCTCGGAGATATATCCTTTCTTTTTGGGACTCAGCTGGAGAAGTCCAACCTTTTCCTGCAAGGCATCATCGACACTGCGGAAAAGCCGTTGGACGACAAAACAGTGGAGTGGCTGCTGAAACATCCGCTGAGTGACGGAGGCACATTCACCGGAGTGGCGGATATCGTTTCCAAATACGGTCTTGTGCCCAAGTGTGCCATGCCGGAGACCAACAGTAGCGAGAACACCGCCCGTATGGCCAATCTCATTTCTCTGAAGCTGAAGGAATACGCCCTCCGGCTCGTGACCTTGCTGCCAAAGGCGCCAAGCCTGCCGCCCTGGAGAAGGAGAAAACCGCCATGCTCGGCACTGTCTACCGCATGCTGGTGCTGAACCTGGGCGTTCCGCCTACGGAGTTCGACTACGTGCGCACCGACGCACAAGGCAACCCGGTGGAGACGGAACATCACACCCCGATGTCTTTCCTTGAGAAGTATGGTGACAAACAACTGCTCACCAACTACGTGATGCTGATGAACGACCCCAGCCGTGAGTATTATAAATGCTATGAGATTGACTACGACCGCCACCGCTACGACGGCAAGAACTGGACTTACGTCAACCTGCCCGTAGAGGACATCAAGCAAATGGCCATTGCTTCTCTGAAAGACAGCACCATGATGTATTTCTTCTGCGACGTGGGTAAGTTCCTGAACTCGGAACGCGGTCTGCTTGATGTGAAAAATTATGACTACGAATCACTCATGGGAACCACCTTCGGAATGGATAAGAAGCAACGCATCCAGACCTTCTCCAGCGGCTCCTCGCATGCCATGACGCTGATGGCTGTGGATTTGGATAAAGACGGAAAGCCGGTCAAATGGATGGTTGAGAATAGTTGGGGCGCCGACAGCGGCTATAAAGGCCACCTCATCATGACGGACAACTGGTTCGACGAATATATGTTCCGCCTGGTAGTGGAAACCAAATATGTCCCCGCTCAAATAATGGAACTTTTCAAACAAAAACCTGTCCGCCTGCCGGCATGGGACCCGATGTTTGCAGAAGAAAAAGATTAGTGGTTAGTGATTAGCGATCTCTCCGTCCTAATCGCTATTCACTCTTCTCGATGTTCGTTAACGAAAGGAATTACGGAAATTTCTCCGTAATTCCTTTCTTTGCTACTTATTCACATTCTTTTTTGCTACTTTTTGCGGGCAAATTAATGAAACCATTATTTTATATAAACGCATGGCAAATGTAATTAAGTTACGCAAAGGCCTTGACATCAACCTGAAAGGCAAAGCTGCCGAAGAGTTTATGTCTGTGAAAGAGCCGGATTTTTTACTCGTTGGTGCCCGATGATTTTACAGGTATCACCCGAAAGTGGTGGTGAAAGAACAGGAGTATGTAATGGCCGGGGACCCTTGTTTATCGACAAGAATCATCCTGAATTGAAATTTGTTTCGCCCGTAAGCGGCGTAGTGACGAGCGTGGAACGCGGTGCACGTCGTAAGGTGCTGAACATCGTGGTAGAGGCTGCCGCTGAGCAGGACTACGAGGAATTCGGCAAGATGGATCCGTCCAAGATGAGTGCGCAGGAAGTGAAGGAAGCATTGCTGCAAGCCGGTATGTTCGCTTTCATCCGCCAACGTCCGTATGATGTGATCGCCGATCCGACGGTGACTCCGAAGGCAATCTTCATTTCTGCTTTCGACAGCAATCCGTTGGCTCCCGACTTCGAGTTCGTCTTGAAAGGCGAGGAAGCAAACTTCCAGACAGGACTTGACGCTTTGGCCCGAATGGCAAAGACGTACCTGAGTATCAGTGTAAAACAAAAAATCAGCCGCACTCGTACAGGCAAAGAACGTTACCGTTACTGCTTTCGACGGTCCTAATCCGGCTGGTAACGTAGGTGTACAAATCAACCACATCTCTCCCGTAGTGAAAGGCGAGACGGTATGGACCATCGGTGCGGAAGCCGTAATCTTCATCGGCCGTTTGATGAACACCGGTCGCGTGAATTTCACCCGTACCGTAGCCGTAACAGGCAGCGAAGTGCTGAAACCCGCTTACTGCAAATTGCAGGGTTAGCATTGCTGACCGATGTGTTCAAGGGTAACGTAACCACCGATAAAGACCTTGCGCTAAGCAATACGTAACTGAACGAAGTACAATAG
>VOFK01003764.1_pt1 | contig 16795 bp, 20 predicted proteins | sample 5384121 | NCBI WGS metagenome assembly VOFK01 (sample SAMN12384730, study PRJNA508395) | human gut metagenome | isolation source: healthy gut J | host: Homo sapiens
TCATTGTGCGTTCAGAAGTTACGTATTGCTTCGCCTCCATGCCCATGGTCCGGGTCTTTTCGAGGGAGAGATGCCCTCGTTCATCGCGCCTGGGAACACGTACGGAAATTTGGCCCTTCGCGCTGTGGACGGTCGCCAGGCCGGACCTGGTCGCGCGGGTCGTCGAGATCCGCGCTCGTGAACATCGCCGTGCGCCAGATAGTGCTCGAGCGTACATTCCTCGCAAAGGTCGTTTCGCCGCGTAGATCGACTGCTTGAGTCCGCCAGATTGTCGAGCGGATCTGGCTGCCCTCCGTGCGGAGCATGGCCTCATACCCGCTCTCGTTGAGCACGGCCGCCAGCAAGCTCCGAGACCGGCATCTGGTCATAGACGCCGGTAAAGCGCTCGATCGAGACGAATTTCCCGCCCTTCGTCCCGCGCAGCAGCTCCCCGTCGAGATTTTTCCGCAGCGCGTCATAGAGCGAGCAGCCGTTCTGCGCAGCGTAGTCCTTCAAAAAACGCCATGCGCCGCTCGCCGAGGTTGCGCTTCGGCACGTTCGCGATGCGCAGGAACGACAGATCGTCCCGGCAGGCGATCATGCGCAGATAGCTCAGCGCGTCCTTGATCTCCGCGCGGGCGAAGAACTGCACGCCGCTGTAGATCGTGTCGGGATTTTTTCCTTCAGCAGAATTTCCTCCACGCCGCGCGTGATATAATGCGCACGGTATAAAACCGCCATATCGCGGTAGCGGACGCCCGGCGGCATGCAGCTCCCTGCATTTTTCCTGCGAGCCAGCGGGCCTCCTGTTCGCTGTTGGCCGCGTGATGGCACAGAACCGGCGCGCCGCCCGGCAGCATGGGCAGAAGGTCTTTTTTGATCCGGTCCTGATTCTTTTCGATCAGACTGTTGCAGGCCGCAAGGATTTCCGGCGTGGAGCGGTAATTTTCCATCATCATGATGGTCTTCGCCGTGGGGTAGACCTTGTCAAAATCCAGAAGATACCGCACGTCGGCCCCGCGCCATGTGTAGATGGTCTGGTCGGGTCGCCGACGATAAACAGATTCTTGTGATAGTCGCACAGCACCTGCATCAAGGCGTACTGCGGCGGGTCAATGTCCTGAAATTCGTCGATCATGATGTATTCCAGCCGCTTTTGCCACTTGAGGCGGATATCCTCGTGCGTGCGGAAGATGTGGGCGAGAAGACGATCAGGTCGTTATAATCCAGCGCGAAGCACTTCTTTTCCTGATAGAGATAGCCGTAAAAAATAATATCTTTTGCGCTTTCGGCTTTGTCGTATTTTTCCTTCAGCGTATCGAGCGGCAGCGTGAGCATATCCTCGTAATACGCAGGCCGCTCCTTTAATTTCAGCATCTCGATCATGTCCCGCGCGTGGGAGAACGTCATGTCGCGCAGCGTCAGCCCGCGCTCCTCATAAATGATCTGGAGCATGGCGTCAATATCGCTGTTGTCGAGCACAAGAAAGCTTCTGGGATAGCCGACGGCGTGGCTGTCCTCCTGTAAAATGGAGACGCAGAAGCCGTGGAAGGTGTTGATGTAGCCGGTGTCGTTGTCGCCGGTCAGATTGTGGATGCGCTGGCGCATTTCGTTCGCGGCCTTGTTCGTGAACGTCACGCACAGCAGATTTCCCGGCAGAATGCCGAGCTCCGTCACAAGATACGCAAACCGCCGCGTCAGCGCCCGCGTCTTGCCGGAGCCCGCGCCCGCGATCACGCGCACGAAGCCCTCGGTCGTCGTGACCGCCTCCCGCTGCGCCGCGTTCAGCCCTTCGAGCAGATCCATATCCGCACCTTCTGTCCGTCCGCCCTTGGAATGCGAACAAAATTTCTAAAATATCGTATCATATCCGCCCCCGGCTGTCAATGCGCAGTTCCGGGCGCGGCACATCCAGACTTTTTCTTGCATTTTTATGCACCGGCTGGTATGATGAACGTATGAAAAAGAGAGTTGCGTATTATGTCAGCCGGAAGAATCCACTGATCTGGCTGGCTGCACTGGTCATGCTGGCTTCGGCAGCGCTCCGCATCGCAAATGTCTGTGGGAAAGGCGCAGACGCAAGGACGGTGTGGCTTCTGGTCGTGCTGCCGGTCACAGCCTGCGTGTTCTATGTGCTGAATATTCTTTGTAACGGAAAGGACCGGTTCTACCGCTCGTCCGTCCCCGTCTTCCTGCTTGCCATCTACTATGGCATCAAGGTCACGCTCGTCTCGCCCTATCTGTGGCTGACGTTCGTGTTCTGGATCGCGTATCTGGCCATCGCCGCGTTCTACGCCGTGACGGTCTCCGGCCATGTCAAGAGCACGATCCCGCTGCTGCTTCTGCTGCTGGCGGCCTTCGCCGTGCTGGCCGCGATGCACGAGAAGGAATTTTTCCCGCGGAAACTGGGACCAGCTGCGGACGATCCTGCCGGACCTTCTGTTCCTGCTTGCCGGGATTCTGACGCTGCTCGGCGCGAAGGTCTATCTCGACGGCGCCTACCACCCCACCTGGGGTGACCGGCCCGACGGCCGCAGGCTGCGCACGCTCGACCCGATGGCGGTCGTCGCCAACTACATTATGCCCACGCGGGTCGGCTCGTCCAATTTCATCCGCGAGTCCGTTGAGATCTCGGCCATGGAGCGCTATATCCGCGAAAAGCGCAAGCAGGGCTTTACGAATCTCGGCGTGACGCACGTATTTCTGGCCGCCTATGTCCAGTGCGTGGCGAAATATCCGGCGCTCAACCGCTTCCTCTCCGGGCAGCAGGTCTATTCGCGCGACGATGATATCCAGTTCTGCATGGTCGTCAAGACCTCGATGGATACCTCCGCGCCGGAGTCGATCACCAAGCTCCATCTGAAGCCCACCGACACGATCGAGGATATCTATGAGAAGCTCAACAAGGGCATCTCGGAGATCCAGGGCCAGGCCATCGGCGGCAGCGACTTTGACAAGACCGCCAAGGCGCTGTCGTACATCCCGGGCGTGCTGTTCAAGTTCGCCATCTGTGCTGCTGAAGACGATCGATTACTTCGGCTTCCTGCCGAAGTTCCTGCTGGAGGTCAGCCCGTTCCACGCCTCGATCTTCTTTACGTCCATGGGATCGCTCGGCATCCCGCCCATCGTGCACCATCTGTACGACTTCGGCAATATGCCCGTCTTCGTCTCCTTCGGCTGTAAGTACCACAAGAACGAGGTGCTCGACGACGGCACGGTCGTGCGCCGCAAGTACATCGACTACACCGTCAACACCGACGAGCGCATCTGCGACGGCTTCTATTACGCCACCACGCTCAAGCACCTCAAGCGCCTGCTGTCCCACCCCGAACAGCTCGACAAGCCCGCCCCCGTCGTCAACCATGACGTGGACTGAGCTTCCGGAATACCGAAAATTCAGCCGCCCGTCAGAGCTCTCTGGCGGGCGGCGTTTTCCGCGGTCCCCAGCTTTAGCCGGGGTGATTTTCTATTCTTTACAAATTGTTTCCGCAAGTTCACATAATCACCAGAACGTCTGCACTTTTCCGGACGAAACGGACAAAATAAGTTCAAAATAAGCGAAAGTGTCCATTGACGAACGGAAGCAAATCCGCTATGATGGTGACGCTGGGATAGCGATACGCGTTTTCCCAGGGTGGATATAAAAACTGGAAATGTGCCCGGCAGCGAGGGATTTTCGTGCTGGGCAAGCCATTTTTCCGCAGGAATACTTTTGTGTATTTCAAGGGAAAATGGCGCAGCACAGCGCGAAAAACCCGCTGTCCGGGTGCATTGACGGGTTTCGGATCCATTCAAAAAGGAGGAGTTATGAAAAAAGCTTTCTATCGTGCTGGCCGCGATGCTGGTGCTTGCGCTGCTGTGCAGCTGCGCAAAGCCCCGCCCCGGAGGCGCCTGCACAGGCAGACCGGAACCGGAGGCGCCCGCCGCCGTGCACGTCACGACCTTTCCCGCAGAGATCCTTTCCGCTGCCGATGATATGCTGATGGTCGGTCCCACGGACGCGGATTCCACCGTTCGGTACGGCTTCGTCCGTCGCGGTCCGGCTGGCGGACGGTCTCGTCCCCGTGGGCGCTGACGGCTGGCCCATCGCCGTGTCGGAGCTGACGCCGGAGCTGCAGGTGGACATCACCTATCTCGGCGACATCGCCGCGAGCGACCCGCCCGAGGTCCTGGCCGTCGCGATCCGCGTCATCCCCACCGAGCAGCCCACAACCGAACCCGACACGACCACGCCCGTGCAGCCCGCCGAGCCGGAGCCGGAGGAACCTGTCTATGAGCCGTTCGCCACCGTCGAGCTGCCCGCACAGGATCCCGTCCCGGCGGAGATTCCCTATGACGGCGTGACGCTCTACGGCTTCCCGGCCGTGCGGACCGAGATCGTCCGCAGCGGCGAGGCCGATCTGGACACCGACGGCGCTATGGAGACTGTCCAGCTGCTGCGCATCTGGGATCAGTATGACCAGCAGTCGTTCATCCTGCGCATCCAGAAGGGTACCGAGGTCTTTTCGACACCGGCATGGACGAAGGCGAGCTCTCCTACCCGCCCAGCTTCAACGCGCGCATCTGGCTGGCGGATCTGGACGCGGATGCCTGCCCGGAGATCTACTTCTGCGGCGATATGGCCAGCGACGATTATGTGCTCAACGTCTGGTCGTGCAAGTCCGGCACGCCGGAGCTGATCCCGTTTGAAGACCAGCTGTTCCTCAAGGCCTCGATCCTGAGCATTTCCGAGGGCAGTCTGCAGCTCGAGAGCACGCAGGACGTGCTCGGCTCGTATGAGGCGGTCCGCGCCTATGTGCTGCATGACGGCGTTCTGGTCCCGCTGGGCGACGCATGGCAGATCGTCCCGGCCAATACGAGCTATTCCCGCCTGTCTCTGGTCCGGGATCTGCCAGTCACGCTGGACGACGGCACCGAATCCACCTTCGGCCCCGGCACGATCCTGCAGGTCACGGGCACCGACGGCAAGAGCTTCGTGGACGTCATCACCGAGGACGGCGTCACCGGTCCGCATCGCCATCACGCAGCCCGCGGGCGATTGGCAGTGGTATATCAACGGCGAACCAGAGCTGGAATATTTCGAGCTCGTCCCCTACGCCGGATAAGCCTCTTGCAGGTTTCCGGATTTTCCGGTATAATGAAAAAGGGCGCTGCAGCTTCCCGCAGCACCCTTTTGATATCACTGGTATCAGTCAGTGGTTTGTGTTGGTTGATCGGTTGGTTGTGTAAAAAGGCTGATCGTCTGCCATCGCATCCGCCCTTCCGGTTTAAATTTGATACTTTAGTATCATTTTGTATCTATTATACACTATTTTGTAACCATTTCAAGGCGTCAGATCTGAAGAATTTATAAACTTTCTGTGAGGGACCATGATGGGAGAACATAAAAACTGGTTTGCCCGCAACAAGGGCTTTGTTTTCGGCTTCGCGGTGGCGGTGGCCATTCTGAATATCGTGATCTTCGTGCTCATGCCGCAGCAGACCCATCCGCATCGACGAGACCGTAACGGAACCGTCTGCGGGGATGAGAGCTTCGCGGCCGAGCACACGATCCAGCTGACCGGGACGCTGACCGGAGCATGCTCGCCAAGCCGCTCTTCCTCGGTACGCTCCGCATCTCCGGCGTGGACACGCGCTGGCCGAGCCCGTCACGCTCAAGCGTCTGGAGCGGCAGGACGGAACGCTGGACGAGGTCAACGGCACGCTTTACGGCCAAGCCTCTCGACTGGCGGCAGTACTGACCGGTATTGTCCATCGACGGACAAGGTTTATCGGCGACTTCTCATCCGACCGGACGAGGCTGGCAACACTTCCTCGCGCGCCCGGCAGCGCGGCGGCATCCCGCCGGCGGCGATGACGCGGCTGTACATATTATCCCGCATCGCACAAAATAAGCGATATAAATTTGTGCGTTCGTTCATTACCACCCTTGATTTTCAATGTCCAACGCTTACATACTGCAGCTGTAATCGAAGTCAAAGAAAAAATTGCATAGGAGGCAATCATTATGAGCTTCCAAGAACATCAAAAGAAGTCGAAGAATTCCTGGTCATCCACCTGCCGGCGACGTGTGCCTCCAAAGGCCAGGACGGCGTCTTCCAGCCTCAAGAGCGCGCTCTTGGCCAGCTGCTGGTGAGCAGGGCGACAACTCAAACTCTTGCCGACAAGCGCAGGCGAGCTCATCTCCTTCTCACGCCGAGCTCGACAAGGAAAACGGCGAAGCGTAATTCCCCTTTCCTCCATAAGCCTGTTCCTTCCGGAACAAGGGCGACGGCAGATGAACTTCACGATGGGTGCAACTAAAATGCCATGACCTTCATGAAACGGCAGGCTGCAATTCCCAACCGTGATGGTCTTATCCCGGCTGCAGAGGTCATGGGCAACCAGAATCCGTCGCTGGGAGCGATCCGCCGACAGCGAGGCGCACATCTGCTCGCTTCGTGATGAACGCACGCGATAGAGCCAGCTCGCCGCGTCTCACCGGACCCGCCGAGATCGTAAGTCTCCCTGCCAGCGTCCTTCTGCTGCAGAGGTGAAGCACAAGTGGTCAGTGAGACAGTCTGGATGGTGCCGTTGGCCAGCGCCTTCAAATTATCCTGGTCATCGCTTTTCCACATGGGCGGCGCGCGAAGATGACGCGCGGCGGCGGGAACGTCCTCTGTTAGCCACGCGTCGTCGAGCAGCAGCGAATGGTGCAGGCAGGTCTCGGCTTGTAGACCCGCTGACCGCAGGTGACGCGCTTTTATGACCTCGGCTCGAGCTACTCTTCGTGGCGATCACGATGGCGCGCCGCGACCTCATTGATGCCCAGATGCGCGACGGCTCGGCCTCAGCGCGGAAGTTCAGCGGCACTCGAGGTGGGACACGACAGGCGTCTGCGCAACGATGAAATTAACGCCCGTTCTCGCGATGGGCGCCCGCGATGCCGCCGTATTTTTCAGCTCACGAACCGGCAGCGCGGATAAAGCCTGCGTTCAGTCGTCGATAGTCATAGCAAACCACGTCAGCCGAAGATCGAGGCCATGCCGGCAGGCTTTCGCTTGTTTCAGGCAAGAGCTGAAGTCGATGACTTCATGGTCATTACCCATAATGGATGGCGCTATCAGTTGTCGGCGGCAGTGGTGGTGCTAGACGTCGAGGTCAATTGCGTGGCGTCGATGAAACCGGAAACAACACCGGCGTCGTCGACGGCTGCCAAATCGCAGGCAAGTTTCGCCGAAACAGCGAGATCTTTTCGCCCAATCACACTTGGCCATAACGAGAGCAGCGGGGAACAACAGTACCGCCCAGTAAAAGTTTTCATGAAAACAGGACTTTCGCTTTCGTTTTTATTTCGCCGGTGGGCCAGAAGCCGCCGCGATCCGATGTCGACCGCGGAAGGGTGTCCGCATCCCTCAAATTCGACCGGGGGCTGGTCGGCAAAGATGCGGAACTGGCAGATGCGGTCGCCCTTTTCAGCACGGTGTCGCGCGTGGCGTAGACCGGCAGCTTCCATTCGTCGTTCGTGCCGCAGCGGCTGTTTGTCGATGACGCCGACGGGTTGGCCTGCAGGACTGCGGATACGCTTGAACGATGCGACGAAGCGCCGGGGCGGTGCGGGCGCTCGTAGCGGCGGCAACTGCGTCGATACGCCCAGCGGGGATCTGGCGCGAAATCGCCCGCAGCTTTCGCCGGTGACCGCACGGCGTAGAGATCGATCAGTCGCCCTTGCCGGTCTATCGCGAGGCGGGTCAGATGAGTGAGTGCGATGGATGGCGCGGTCCCTACTGCCCGCTCGTCCCGTCGAGCAGCGTGACCGTCGGTCGCACGCGTACGATCAGTCGGCGCTGGTTGGACCGAGCCGCGGCACCGGATTGGTGATTTTGAAGCGACGCGAGGAACTACTGGTCGACCAAAGCACGTCGTGAGATACGACAGCAAAGTCGCGCGTCGTTCCTTACCAAAGCCGAGTTTCTTTAGCCAGAATATCGCGGTCGAAGAGATAGCCGAGAAATGACCAGATGGATTTTCGGGGCATGCCCGGATCTGCGACAGCGCGAGCAGCCCCGGCGCTTCGCTCAGCGGGGCTTCGCCGCCCAGATATGTGATCCCGCGGGATATAGTCCGGGGCCATGAGCGCCAGAATGTGCCCATCACGGCCTCGTCAAACGGCGGGCCGTGGGCAAAAGTCCCAGGTCTCGGGGTTGAAGTAAAGTCCCTGCAGTGGTGCCTGCACCCGGACACGAACAGACTCACCCGCACCCCCTTACCATTGGCAATACCGCAGTTCTTTGATCGCCGCATACTTCATTCGATCGCCCCCCTTTGCTCCTATGGTATCACGGGAGAAGGGGTTTGCGGGGAGAAAAAAGGAGCAAAAAGCCCTCCCCCTTCTAGAGGTGGCAAGGGAGCCGAGACGGAGAGGTTGACAAATCGGTGGCAACCTTCAGTCAGCTCAGTGGCTGACAGCGCCCCCTGAGAGGGGAAGCCTTTTGCCCGCGGTAACTTCTCAGGCGTGCGCGCCAGCTCCCCTTTGACGGAAAAGGGGAGCCTTGGGTGGCGAGGAAAAGCCTCCCCTTGTCAAGGGAGGTGCCGAGCGGAGCGAGGCGGAGAGGTTCTTGCGGCGGGAATTGACAAAATGGGCGGTTTTTGGTAAGATGAATATGGTCTTATGACCCCAAGGGCTCCAGCAAGCGATAGGCGGTTTTGTCTCACCTCGTAAAGGAGGTGATAAGATGCCGATTACGATCACATTCCATATCTTTGGATTCACGGTCACCATCCGCATCAAAGGCAGAAACCGCCACTCTGCACAGTGACGGTTTCTTGATCTTAGATCCTTTCCCTAGCAACCAGAGTCAAAACCGCTTGTCGCGGAGCTCTTGGGTTATTTTTATTATAGCAGTCTATTCGGTTTGTCAAGCTCCCGGGGGGGGCTTTTTTATCCGCTGCGGCTGGGTTTTCTCAGGGCGCGCCAGCTCCCTTGACAAGGGGAGCTTGGGTCGAGGACGAAAAAGATCACCCCGTGACGGGCCATTGGCCCATGCTGGAAAAAGCCTGGGTAGATGATGGGGAGGTGCCGAGCGGAGCGAGGCGGAGACCGTTCCGCGGCGGGAGATACGCGGGAGGGGCGGGGCGGGGCGGGTCAGGGACAAAAGAGGTCCCCGGAACCGTTCTTTGAGTGACCTTGAGGAGTTTTTTGTGTTTATTGTGGATTACGGACGAGTCGTGCCGTCGGGCAGCTCAGCGAAGGAATCGAAAACATAGACAGTGGTAGCCATAGTTGTCGAGCCTTTTCGCCATAAACAACAACATATGCGCCGTCGATCCACATCTTGTCAACAGCTTCGATGGTGCCGTTAGCCTTGACCAGGTAGATCTTGACGTCGGTCAGGTTGAATGCCTTAGGATTGCCTTCAACGGTGAACGCATTCACATCGTTGCTGGAGCCATCGACGTGGGCAATGCCCTGCGCCAGCTGGTCTCCTCAGCGGTGACAACATCGCTGTAGGTAACGCCGTCAGCGTCGACCTTGGTCGTGAACTTGTACATGCCGGGCTTCGGCTCGTGGCCAGCAGCCAGGTTGTAAGCAGTACCATTCAGCGTGCCTTCCGGCTTGACATTGACAACCTTAGCCTCGCCGTCAACGTAGACAGTGATCAGAGCATAGTTGCCAGCCCAGCTGAATGCCTTCCAAGTCGGGACATAACCGGTGATGCTGTCGCCTTCGTAGGTGACTTCGCCGAGGTAAACAACGCCTAGCATAGCTATTGCCAGTCTCGAGCGTGTAGTCGAGGTAACGAGCGCTCAGTGCGGGCAGCGCAGTGTAGCCAGTGAAGGACTTCCAGTACCATCAGTGCCCTTTGCAGACAAACTTGGTGGACTCAGACACGTTGACAACAGTCGCCATGGTGGCGTTGTTGGTCAGGTAAGCCGTCTTGGCCTTGTGTGCAAACAGGCCAGTGGTCTTGCCATCCATTCTACCATAGCCAGCACCCATTGCGTCGTTGTCGCCATAGACGGCGGAACGCACCAGCAACAGTCAGCGTATAAAACGCCCTTGTCGTCAGTCGCATAGGTGTAAAGCGCGTCGGTCAGCTGCACATCGTTAGCCTCAGCATGATGCTGATCTGGCTAGCGGCGGGCTGAGTCTCGTTCATTGCACGGCCAAAGCCCTTGAAGGAGCCAGCCTTGTTGGAGACAGTGACATCGTCGAGCTTGTTGCCGCTCAGATCGTACAGGTCAGCCTTGATGGTGAAGACGCCCTTGTCGATGTAAGCATAGACCTTGTCCATAACAACATAGCTGGATTCCGTGGCGTTCTCGGTACGACCGATAACGTTGCCATAGGAATCGAAGTAGAACGTGTAGGTCTCGCCGTTGTTTCTCGATGTTCATGGCATCATTCGTGCCAAGAACGAAGCGGCAGTTGGTGTGATACTTGGTGCCGTCGATGGAAACAGTCTCAGCATAGAACAGATCGGAAGCGCCAGTCAGCTTGCCAGTCTTGGAGTCAGCAGCAGCGACAACATTGACAACATAAGCGTCGTTGTCGCCCTTGCCCTGATACATGCCAGTCAGGTTATCCTTCTCGGTGTCCTTCAGAGACATCGTAACAAGAATCATCGTGCCCTTAGCAAAATCAGCCGTCGGGATGTACTTTTCAGCAACCTCGTGCGCAGTGCCGTAGGTCGGGACTTCGCTGCCGCGCTCGATCCAAACGTTAGCAGTAGCCTTAGCCTTGGTAGCATGCGAGAACTTGTTGGTGCCAACGAAGGAATCAACCTTAGCAAGGAAGGTGTGAATGGTGGTGATGACCCAGCCGTCTTCGGTCTTGAAGACCTGCGTCAGATCGCCCTGACCGCCGAAGCGGTTGTTGTACCACGGGCCGGAATCCTTCTGGCAAGCCTTCGTGGGGCTGTGCTGCAGAAGTAGCAAACATGCGGTCGACATCAGCAGAAAGGTTCTTGAAACCATCAACAGCATAGTAGTTCAGAGCAGTGCCATCGACAGCGCCGTCCAGCTTAGTAGCCTTTGTCGTGGCAGTGAAGCCAGCAGGGACTACGTCGGTGTTGGTGTAGCCCTTGACCCAGCCGTTCAGCTTAACAGCAGTCTTGGAGGTCTCGGGAATACCCATGTCGTTCTTCAGGATGTCGCAAGCGGAAACAGCAGTGGTGTAGCTGTTGACCGGCTTGTCCATGTAGAATGCGGACCAGGAACCGTAGCTCCAGCTGTAGCCCGGACGACGGAAATCGTCAGTTGCACGCTTGATGGTGATGCCCATCTTGGCGCCGAGGGTGTAGCCGGACTGAGCAACCTGCTCGTTGGAGATGAAGGAGTAGTTGTAGTAGTTGCCGAGGGTCTTGTCATTAACGTAGTTGTTCTTGACCTTCTGGCCGTACTCAACCAGATACTTGGTCAGTGCGTTGTACAGGACCTGCGCAGCTTCGCCACGCTTGATGGGGGCGATGGCCTTCCAGCCGTCAGCCAGACCAGCGGTCAGGCCGACTTCGTTTGCGCGGTTCAGGACGTTGACGTCCCAGCCGGTGCCGGTGTAGCCTTCCTTGGCGGTGTCGAAGTTCAGGGTGGTGAGCATCAGCTTCAGGAACTGCACGCCGGTCACGTAGCGGTTCGGCTCATAGGTGGTGGCGGTCATGCCGTCAGCCAGGCCGGTGATGCGGCAGTAGTTGATGAAGGGCAGAGCCCAGCTGTTGTTGCAGTCCACGAACGGGTTCTGTGCATTGCTGTACAGACCGGAGATCGCGTCCTGGTCTTTGATTGCACCGTTGGTAGCCGCGTTGTGGACGATCGCCACGATCTTGGCCGCCTGGGCACGGGTGAAGCGGGGTCCTCAGCCTTGAAGGAATAGTTGTCGCCATCCTTAAAGCCATCGAGGATCTTCAGGCTCGACAGAGCGTCGATAGCATCGGCATAGTTGTCGGTAGCCTTGACGTCTGTGTAGGTCTTTGCGCTAGCGACGGTGACGACGCTCATGATCATGACGACGGCCAGGACCAGCGCAAGAACCTTCTTCAGATTCTTCATTTGGATTTCCTCCTGTTTAAATTTTACACATCGGGGCGAGGCCCCCTGTGTAATTTGTATCTGCATTTTACAGCGCGCGAGCCCGGGAGTCAAGAGGGTGGCGGGGTTTGTAATTTGATTGTAACATTGGGGGTAACCTCTCCGCCCCAGTGTGCGCACTGGGGCACCTCCCCTGACAAGGCACCTGGGGCCCCCTTGACAAGGGGAGGCTTTTTTGGGGCCCCCCTTGACAAGGGGGGAGTTCCCCTTGTTTTTTACTGGGGCCCCCTTGTTAGGGGAGCTGGCGCGAAGCGCCTGAGAGGTTAAACCCGCCGGGGCGTTAACCTCTCCGTCAGCGCCAGGTGACACCTCCGGCCCCTGACAAGGGGAGGCTTTTTACTTTTTGCTTTAATCTTTTCTTTATCACCGCGTCGATATAGTCGCAGGTGGCGGGGAAGTTTTGGGAGAGGGGGCGTTATTGGGGATGCGGAGGACGTGGAGGCCGAGGGAGGCGAGGTAGGCGGTGCGGGCAGCGTCGTAGGACTGGGCGGCGGGCTCGCAATGCTGAGAGCCGTCGAGCTCGATGACGAGGGAGGCCGCGGGACAATAAAAAAATCGGCGATATATTTTTTCCGATCGTCCGCTGTCTGTAGATATGCAGCGGGTAAGCGCGCAAAAAAAATCATACCATAGTTTGCGTTCTTCCTTCGTCATGGTCTTGCGGAGCTGCCGGGCGGGGCGTCAGGGTGGGGTTGTTTTATGCTCCATGCGGGGGTCTCCTTTCTGTATAACCTCTCCGTCACGGTTTCACGCTTCCGTGACACCTCCCCTTGACAAGGGGGAGGCTCTTTACTGGGGCTCCCCCTTGTTAGGGGGGAGCTGGCGCGAAGCGCCTGAGAGGTTAAACCCGCCGGGGCGTAACCTCTCCGTCACGCTTCGCGTGACACCTCCCTGACAAGGGGAGGCTTGGGGCTGCGGCGGGATCCTATAAATATATTGTATCGTTTTCCTTTCCATGCGGCAAGTGGAATTGCGGATTTTATAGAAGTATGATAGAATGGAGAAAAACGGGTAAAGGAGCACGGGGATGGACGAGAAGCGGGATCGGGTTTATTGGAAGTGGGGGGCTGACGGCGCTGGCGGTGATCTGCATCAGCGTGGTGCTGGGCGTGATCTTTACGGACCTGCCGGGGTTCTTTGGCGTGCTGCGGGGTTGGAGGCGATTTTGGAGCCGCTGATCCTCGGGGCGGTATTCGCGTTTCTACTGAACCCGATCGTGCGGTTCGTCGACACGCGGCTCGGGCCGCTGCTGGGGGCGAAGACGAAGTGGAAGGCGCAGGCCGTGCGGAATGTGAGCCGGGGGCGGGCGTGGTCACGGCGGTGATCGTGGCGGCGCTGATCTTATACGCGTTTTTTCTCGATGCTGCTGCCGCAGCTGTATGAGAGCGTGGTCGGGATCGTGGACAACGCGGAGAACTATTACACGAGCATCGACCGCTGGGTCACGAACGTGCTGGAGGACAACCCGGAAATTCAGGGCTACGTGGACTCGGCGCTCGGCAAAATCTACGAATTCATCAACAACTGGATCACGACGACCTTTCTGCAGGACGTGCAGAAGCTGCTGGCGACGGTGACGACGTCGGTGGTGGCGGTCGTGAAAAGTCTGATGAACGTTCTCATCGGGCTGGTCGCGTCGGTGTACATCCTGTGGTCGAAGGAGACGTTTCAGGCGCAGGGGAAGAAGATCATCGTGGCCGCCTTCTCCCGCAAGGGCGCGGACCACATTTTCTACCTCGGGCGGAATATTTACCGGGTGTTCAACGGGTTCGTGATCGGCAAGATCGTCGACTCGGCGATCATCGGCGTGCTGTGCTACATCGGGATCCTGATCCTCAAGATGCCGTATCCGGCCCTGATCGCCACGGTCATCGGCGTGACGAACGTCATCCCGTTCTTCGGGCCGATCATCGGCCTTGTGCCGTGCGCGTTCCTCATTCTGCTGGTGAACCCTCTGCAGGCGTTTTATTTCGTGATCTTCATTCTTGTCCTGCAGCAGGTGGACGGCAATGTGATCGGGCCGAAGATCCTGGGGAACACGGTGGGCATCTCCGGGTTCTGGGTGCTGGCGTCGATCACGATCGCGGCGAGTCTGTTCGGGTTTACGGGGATGATCCTCGGGGTGCCGGTGTTCGCGATCCTCTATCTGCTGATCTCCGACTCCGTCAACGAAAGCTCCGGAAAAAAGTCGCTCACGACCGACACGCGGGCCTATCGCGACATCCAGACCGTCGACGAGCTGCCAAAGACGGAGGAAACTGGCGAAAAATAGGCCAAATTTTGGAGAACTTATGATGCAGGATACGCTGAATTCGTTTTTTCACAATTTGAGCCCGTCCCGTGGCTGTGCTATCTGTTCCCGGTGCTCGCGCTCGGCATTCTGATCCGCTGCGCGGTGAGTTCCTGCTGACGTTCCGGCCGGAGCCGGAGGTTGGGCCTGGCTGACGACGCCGGACGGGACGCATATCCCGGTGACGCACTGGGAAAGTCTGGTGGGCGCGGCGCGGGCTGCGACGTGCAGCTGGGGTACCTGACGATCTCGCGCACGCACGCAGTCTTAACGCGCTACGACGACGGCAGCTGGACGATCTCCGACGCGGTCGAAATCCGGGCGGTTTGTCAACGGAAAGGCGGTGGAATTTGCGGCGCTGCGGTTCGGTGATGTCATTACGATGGCGGTATAAATTTTACGCTTCAGTCCGATCACAAAAGGAGCAGGAGCGCATTCAGGCCGGCACGGCGCGGCGGGGTGGGCACAATGCCGTGCATGGTGACGCTGCTGCTTTTTGACCGTGTTCCAGCTGCTGACAGCGTTTCTGGCCGTGATCGGGGCTGCGATCCCGCGGAGGTGGATTGGCGTTTTCGGCGGATGATTGGGCTGGAATGGGCGTTGCTTCGGGCTGACGCGTGTTCCGCAGAACCGGCTTTTGAGGCGGAGACACTGGCGTTTTTCCTGTGCACGATGGGACTTGCCGTTGTGTCGAGTTCCGCACCGGAAAGTCTGATCAAAGAATTGCTTTGCAATCGTTGCGGGCGTGTGTGTATTTCTGGTCGTTGCTGGTCGCTGCGCGATCATGGAGCGGGCAAAGGGCACAATGGTATCTGGCCGCCGTAGCAGGTATCGGACTGCTGGCATTTAATCTACTCTTCGGCGTGGAAAAATTCGGCGCGCGCAACTGGATCCAGCTGGGCAGCGTGTCGTTCCAACCGTCGGAGTTTGTCAAGGTCTGCTTTATCTATGTCGGCGCGTCCACGCTCTCACGGCTGATGGCAAAGCGCAATATCGTGCTGTTCATCGCCTATTCCGCCGTGATCTGCGCGTGTCTGGCGCTCATGAAGGACTTCGGCACCGCGATCATTTTTTTGTCGCGTTCCTTGTCATCGCGTTCTGCGCTCCGGCAACCTTTTGCGACGATCGCACTGGCCATCGCCGCGACAGGCTTCGCAGGCGTTTTTGGTGTCCCTGCGGTTTTTTACCCTACGCGCGAAACCGGTTTGAGGCGTGGGGCACGTGGGACTATGCGCTCACGACCGGGTATTCCCAGACGCGCTCGATGATGCATCGCGTCCGGCGGGCCTGCCCGGCCTTGGGCCGGAAAGGGTGGCTCAAATATGTTGCGTGGCGTCGGTCACCGATCTGGTCTTCGCCTTCGTTTCGGAGGAGTGGGCTGATTTTGGCGATCATGATGGTCGCGTGCACGTGATCCCCGGCAAGCTTTTGCGCGCTCGGCGGCGCAGCGCCAGCTTTATCGATCGGCGCGTGCGCCGGTGACGGTGATGGTCACGCAGACGATCCTCACGTGTGCTCGGCATGGCGGACTTCCTGCCGCTGACCGGGTGGACGTTCCCGTTCGTGTCGAACGGCGGGATCGAGTATGGTGTGCGTGGCTGCTGGCTCCTTATCAAGGCGGCGGGATACCGCAGAACGCGTCAGCCCGCCATCCGCCTGCCGCACGGCGCGCAGGAGCTTCCGCAGGAACAGGACGCAGAAGACGACATTCCGGACGAAGCCGACGCAGAAGACGAGGCAGAGGACGAGAGCGTTCTTGAGCCTTGGGACGGGCGGAAGGAGGCGGGCAGCCGGGTGCCGCGCTGTGCCCGCGCTGGCGCTGGCGATCGCGCTCGCCGCGGGGACGCTGGCGTTCGCGTCAAATACGCGGTGAATGCGACAAATGGGTGATTGCCTGGCAGCCCGCATGTCTATACTGGTACGAACTCACAGGCGTAAAGACGAAGACCGCACGGCGCGCGTATCCTCAACACGACGGTCGGGCGCGTTCCGCTCCGACGCCGCCGTCCGCGCGGCGACCGTCCACCTGCTCGGCGACCGCTATGCCTATATCAGCGCGCCGCTGCTGGGAACTTCGCCGAGCAGATGATCGGCTACGACAAGATCACCGGCCTGAGCGAAGCCTCCAAGAGGGCACGGCCAGCGCCCGGCTCGCCATCGCGCCACCGACGTGCAGAGAGCGCGCGCTGCGGGCCCTCGGCAGCTACACGGCAGTGGGCGTCTATAACTACAAAACCGGCGATCCTCTCGCGCCGTGACCAGCCCGAGCTATGACCCGGACAATATCCCTCGATATTGCGGGCGACGAGACTGGCGTGATTACAGAGCATTGGCGCAGCCTCAACTGCTTCTTTGGCGCGGGCCTGCCACGCCCGGCTCAATCTGCAGCTCGTCACGAGCGCCGCAGCGCCTCGAGCCGACGCCGTGCCCGCTCAGACGGCGGAGCACACAACTGAAACTGAG
>VOFK01000848.1_pt1 | contig 16778 bp, 24 predicted proteins | sample 5384121 | NCBI WGS metagenome assembly VOFK01 (sample SAMN12384730, study PRJNA508395) | human gut metagenome | isolation source: healthy gut J | host: Homo sapiens
GCTCATAGGGGAGATGTATGATGACTGCTCTTGCTGATTATCCGGAGATAAGCCATGTGCAGCGTTTCTCTACAAACCGGGTATGATTAAGACCGATGACGCTTTTTCAAGGAATGGTGTTAAAAGGGGTAGGTCCGGAGTTCGACCCCCATTTTATAAAAAGTATTTGGTAGAAGGGAGATTCCTGTTTTCAGTGATTCAGTTTCTACCAATCAAGTACTTATCTCGAAAGCGTTGGCAACTAAAATGAAGTTGAAACTGGGAGATAAGATATATACCTATTATATACAGGATGATATTCGTGCTCGTCGCCTGACGATTGCCGGAATTTATCAGACGAACTTCTCCGAATACGACAACCTCTTTTTACTGACGGATCTCAATCTGGTGAATCGCTTGAACGGTTGGCAACCGGAACAGGTGACCGGTGTGGAATTACAGGTGAAAGATTATGATAGACTGGAAGATATAACCTATGAGATCGCAACTGATATTGACAACAGGCAAGATGAGTTTGGAGGTGTGTATTATGTGCGTAACATCGAACAACTGAATCCTCAAATCTTTTGCTTGGCTTGATTTATTGGATTTGAACGTATGGGTGATTCTGATTTTGATGATAGGAGTTGCTGGCTTCACCATGATTTCCGGTTTATTGATTATTATCATCGAACGTACCAATATGATTGGGATTTTAAAAGCATTGGGAGCCAATAATTTCACGATTCGCAGAACCTTTCTTTGGTTTGCAGTCTTTTGATTGGCAAAGGAATGTTTTGGGGCAATGCCATTGGCTTGGCATTCTGTATCCTTCAGTCTCAATTCGGATTCTTTAAACTTGATCCGGCGACTTATTATGTAGATACTGTTCCAGTTTCTTTTAATGTTTTACTTTTTATCTTGATTAATTTGGGCACTTTGTGTGCATCTGTATTGATGTTGATTGGTCCTTCATTTCTTATCACTAAGATCAATCCGGCAAGCTCCATGAGATACGAATAATCCTCTTTTTTCCTATCTGATTTTTACTGCAAAAATAATTTGGTCCATTGCGTGATGTGGAGTGAATAATATGTCTATATTTGCGCCCAATTTACTTAATATCCTCTTGTAGGTTTAATTTTTAACCATTATGAATAATGTGTTAATCCTGTTGGATAATCTGGATGACTGGAAACCGTATTACGAGACAAGTAGTGTCCTGACTGTTTCCGACTATCTAAAAACAAGCCGGTGGAGAAAGACCGGAAGTTAGTTATTAATCTTAGCAATGATTACAGCTATAACTCTGAAGGGTATTACTGTTCGCTGCTAGCCCAAACGAGAGGACAGAAAGTCATTCCGGAGGTTGATATCATCAACAAAATGGAGGCTGGAACGGGGGTGCGGATGGACCGTAGTCTGCAAGCCCTTTGTTATCAATGGATACAGAAGAATGACATCAAGGATGATATCTGGTACCTGAATATCTACTTTGGCAAATGCCGAGAGAAAGGTATGGAACGGATTGCACGTTTTATTTTCGAGAATTACCCTTGCCCATTGTTAAGAGTGGCTTTGAATACTCATCCCAGAAATCAGATCGAGGGCATTCATTTTCTTCCCCTGAATCAGCTTAATGATGCAGAGCATGATTTCTTTGCCAATACGCTGGATAACTTTAACAAGAAAATATGGCGTGCACCGAAGTCGGCGAAAGCTTCCCGTTATAGTTTAGCTGTATTGGTCGATCCACAGGAGAAATTTCCTCCCAGCAATAAAAGGTGCTCTGCACAAATTGACGGAGGTAGCTAAGAAAATGAACATCCATGTGGAGATGATAACCGAAGATGATGCTATCCGTTTGCTCGAATTTGATGCCTTGTTTATTCGTACTACAACGTCGCTCAATCATTATACATTCCATTTGTCGCAATTGGCTGCACAAAACGGAATGGCCGTTATTGACGATCCGCTTTCCATCATCCGGTGTACGAACAAAGTATACCTGAAAGAACTTTTGAAAAGGAAAAAGATTTCTGCTCCTAAGTCTACATTGATTTTTCAATCCAACCATCATTCGTTTGAACAGATAAGCGAACTGGTAGGTGCTCCTTTTATCCTGAAAATACCGGATGGCTCTTATTCCATTGGTATGAAAAAAAGTGTCGAACGAAGAGGAACTGCAAGCCAGTCTGAAGATACTGTTTGAAAAATCGGCTATCTTGCTGGCACAGGCATTTTACTCCAACGGAGTTTGACTGGCGTGTCGGTCTATTGAACGGTGTACCGCTCTATGCCTGCAAATATTATATGGCGAAAGGACACTGGCAGATTTACTGTCACTATGATTCGGGCAGAAGCCGTTGTGGATTGGTAGATACGATTCCTATTTATCAGGTGCCTCGTGTGGTATTGGATACAGCTGTAAAGGCTGCCAATCTGATAGGAAAAGGGTTGTATGGAGTCGATCTGAAAATGGTGGATGATAAGGCTTATGTGATTGAAATCAATGACAATCCGAGCATCGATCATGGACTGGAAGATGCCATTATCGGTGATGAAATGTATTACCGGTTACTGAATCATTTTGAACAAGTGCTAGAAACAAAACATTATTGATTATGGAGCCGATAATCGTCCGTAAAAGCACAGCAGGCAGACATTCCCGCTATTTTGGAAATAGAGTGGGAGTGTTTCCGGGAAGACAGTTTTTCAAAAGAGCAGTTTGCCTATCTGATAAGCCGCTCGAAAGGAACTTTCTATGTAATGATGGAAGCGGATAGGGTGATCGCTTATGTCTCCCTGTTATTTCATGGGGGAACTCGCTATTTAAGAATCTATTCGATAGCTGTTCATCCGGATTATAGAGGAAGAGAACTGGGGCAGGTATTGATGGACCAGACGATTCAGACGGCCGGTGAATGTAAGGCTGCAAAGATTACGCTTGAAGTGAAAGTGACCAATACTTCCGCTATCGGGCTATATATGAAAAATGGCTTTATTCCTGTTGGAATAAAAGCCATGCTATTATCACGATGGTTCGGATGCTATTTATATGCAGCGATTGATTTAACAATAAGTCTGTCTTCTCACGAAATCCGGTTTATCTTCTCATGAAATCTCCTTTTCCCCGGAAGAAACGGCAGAGTTTGAACTTCAATGACTGTATAGGTTGGATAAGGTCGAAAACAGGTAACGAGAAATAGTATTTTCGTCCTCCACCCATTTCTTTTGCCGTGCGGTTGATAATGACAGCTTGTACTGTAAAGCGCAGTAACCACATCAGGAATGCGATGCCTGCTACCAGCCAGTGGAAATTAAGTATCCCGAATACGATACCTGCTATACAGGCAATATAGAATAACAAACGGGAGAATGTCTCAAATCCCAGGAGGTAACGCTGTATTCCGTGGTAGAATCTGGCAGTAGCCATATAACTAACCTTTTCTTCTTTCCAATCTTTGTAGCGATATACGGGCTGTATCCGTGTGGTAGCGTTGAAGTCTGTTTCAACACGGGTGTTGGAGGAGGTAGCTAGCTCATTAATGAATAAATCATCTTCTCCACGTTGCAGATTCAGGTATTTGGAGAAACCTTTCTGTTGAAAGAATAGTTCTTTCCGGTAAGCCAGGTTGCGTCCGATACCGATATAAGGTTTTCCGGCCAGCGCGAATCCCAGATAGCGCAAAGACTGGAACAAAGTATCGAATGCAGTACGTTTGTGCAACCATCCTTTTGTGCGGTCGTATCCGCTATATCCCAACACAATTTGAGTCTGCGGAGTGAAATTACGTGCCATCAGTTTTAGCCATTGGTTGCTGGCGGGCATACAGTTTGTTTCCGTAAATACCAGCCAGTCATGTTTGCTGGCTTTGATGCCTAACGTTAGAGCCAGTTTCTTATGACTGATATAGCGTGCACTTTCGGGCGTAAAACTATGGTAAAGATGAGGATATTTTTCTTCCATCACTCCCAGTATATCCTCGGTATCATCTGTGGAAGCATCATTGATGACAATCACTTCAAATTGTGGATAGTCCTGTTCCAGAATGGCAGGTAGAATTTTACGAAGATTTTCAGCCTCATTGCGTGCACAGAGAATCACGGAAAGTGGAGGCAGTTCTCGTGTGAAATGCGCCTCTTCTTTGCCTACAGCTTTATTGTGGACATGTATTCGATTGTACAGGCCGAAATAATAAATGAGCTGGATGATAAAAAGAATACCTGCCACCGATAAAAGAATCAGTTCGACAGTATTGAATGTAAATGTTTCCATCAAATTTTAGTGTCGTTTTTTACAGCCGCAAAAGTACACAATTTTTCGGTAGTTTCGTCATCTCGATGGGAGGGTTATTTCGCAAGTCGAGATATTCTTTCTTGAACATATCCACAAAAAGAAAGAATAATGAAAGCAGCAACGGACCGAAGATGACTCCCATAAACCCGAATATCGGCAGGCCGATGTCTACTCCGAAAATAGTGATAAGCGGATGTATCCGCCATCTTCTTTTTGATGGATGAACCGGATAAGGTTGTCCGATTGCGATACGACGATAGCTCCATAGCCAAAAAGCCCGATGGCGTTGAACCAGTCTCCGCTGATGGCAAGATAAGCGGCTACAGGAAACCATACCAATGCCGTACCTACCATCGGAATGATGGTTGCAAAGCAGGTCAGGAATCCCAGCATCAGTATGTTGGGTGCTCCGAAAGCAGATAGCCTATCATAGCCACGCCTCCCCTGAATGATAGCCAGTAAGGGAATGCCGATAGCATTGGAACGGACAATCATATTGATTTCGTGAATGACTTCCTGCGTATTGGTTTCATTAAATGGCAGAATGTCATTGACATAAGCTTCCATCTTTTTCCTCGAATCAGCATGAAGTAAAGCACAAAGATCATGACGAACAGGTTGATGGCAAGGCTGCTGATGCTTTCCATTATAATTTGTCCGATACGGGAAGTATGGACATGATGAATGACAGCGTATCTTTTTCCCAATACATCGTATCCTGTTTTCTCTTTGATGAATTCTGCTACCTGTTGAATAGGTGCAATATAGGTCTGTGGATCAGATTGATATCCTGTAACTTGTTTGCCACCATCCAGACAGTCAATCCCAAAGGGATAAGAAAGACGAAAATCGTTTCTGCGGTAATCAACAGTGCGCTGATGCTTCGTTTCAGCTTTCGTTTTTCTACCAGATGACTCATCTGTCCGCGTACAAGAATATAAATAGTGAGTGCTCCCAGCAATCCCCCCAGAAAAGGAGTGATTTGGCGGAAGATGATGACTCCCATAAACAGGATGATGACAATGAGGAATATTTCCAGTATTGTTCTTTGGTGCTCATATCGTGTAAAAATTCGTTTATATGATAATAAACACTCGAAGGCCGTGAAAGGTTTGTTTTACAGTGAAATGTCGATATGAAAAAAATTGTTTTACCGGGACGGCTTTCCAAAATAGACAAATGACCGTTGTGGTTACGGATGATTTGTCGGCAGAGACTTCTAATCCGATACCGGTTCCTTCGGATTTGGTGGTGAAGAACGGAATGAATATTTTTTCCTGCAGTTCATCGGGGATACCGGGACCATTGTCTGTGACGTCGATAGATATATGCTCGTCCCGATATGCATAAATTTCGATTGCTCCGTCTGTTCTTCCGTCTAACGCCTGAATGGAGTTTCTAAGGAGATTGAGCAGGACTTGGGATAGCTGGTTCTCGTCTCCATCCATATCGATGAATTCCGGCTGACAGGTAAGTGTGAAATGAATCTGATTTTCCTGAAAATCGGTAGACAGGAGTTCTTGCAGATTTTGCAGGAGGGCTGTTAGTGAAAACCGTTTCCTTTCCGGTTGGGGCAGATAGGAGAGACGACGGAAAGATTCGGTAAATTCCAGCAGGCGTTCACTTTGTGCCTGGATGATATGAAGTCCGCGAAGTGTTTTTTCGCTGTTGTCCGGATATGCGGATAATGTTTGCGACAGGGAGATGATGGGAGCAATGGTGTTCATGATTTCGTGGGTAAGCACGTGGCTTAGCTTGTTCCATGATTCACTCTCTTTATCATTCAGTTCATTGCTGATATCCTTGATGGATAAGATGGTAATAGTTTCGTTCTGTAATTTCATCTGGTTTTGAGACAGACTAAGTCGTTTTTCTTCTCTTTTTCCTGCAGGATAGGTTTCAGTTGGTCGTATTGGGCTAGTTGCTGGCATCCCAATAAAGTCAGTGCGGCACTGTTGGCCATCATTATTTTTCCGGAAGAATCCCATGCCAACACACCGCTAGGGACTTCTTCCAATAGCGAACGGTAGAAATGTTCCTGCTTTGAATATTCAGCTTGAGTTCGGATGAGCAGGGCATTGATACGGTTGAGTGAACGATTCAGCATTTCCTGTTCCCGGCTGACATTGTTTTCGGGGAAATAGAGCATATTGTCTTTGTCTTCTATCGCATCGAAGAAAAGGCGTAATTTTTGGTTGAAAGAGTTTAGCTTATTCACTAATCTTCCAATCTGAAACAAGGAGCAGATAACCAGTAATATCCCTATTACCACTCCTTGTTGGGAAATAATGAGCCATAGACCTGTTCCTGCGGTAGCAAGAATAAATAGGATATGTCCTAATGTGGTCCAATATATATGTCGGCTGAATAGCATACGGCTTAGGGCTTAAATCGTTTCAGTTTATTGTAGAGCGTTTGTCGGCTGATACCAAGTTGTTCGGCCGCAGCAGTCAGGTTTCCATTATTTTGCAAGATGGCCGTCTCGATGGCTTGTCGTTCCACTTCTTCCAGATTGGGCACCGCTTGACTGTCTGTGGTTTCCAAGTCTGTTTCACCAGAATATCTTTAGGACGTATCACGTTGCTTTCGCATAAAATAACCGCCTTTTCGATGGTGTGTTGCAGTTCCCGGATATTGCCCGGCCAATGATAGGAGCGTAGCTTTTCAATCGTTTGCTCATGCATTCGCATTTCCGGTCGTTGATATTTGGAAGCGAAGCGATGAAGAAAAGCATCGATGAATAATAATAGATCATCTCCCCGTTCTCTCAAAGGGGGAATTTCCAGATGGATGGTATTGATGCGATAGAATAAGTCTTCGCGGAACAAACCTTCTTTAATCATCTCCGGTATGTCTTTGTTGGTGGCGGAGATGAGTCGGATATCAACGGGAATCACTTTGTTGCTTCCGATTCGGGTGATATTTCGGTTTTGTAGTACAGTCAGTAGTTTGGCCTGCAATGCAAGAGGGAGATTTCCGATTTCATCCATAAAAAGCGAACCACCATTGGCGGCTTCGAATTTACCCGGACGGCTTTCATAAGCATCAGTAAACGCTCCACGTTCGTGTCCGAAGAGTTCACTCTCAAAAAGAGCGATTCGCTGATAGCCCCCATATCGACACTAAGTAACTGACGGGTGTTTCGTGAAGATAAGCGATGTATTTCCCTGGCTAACATCTCTTTTTCCTGTTCCGTTTTCTCCGGTTATCAGGATAATTGGCATCGGTTTTTGGCGACTTTAGTAACTACCTTAATTAGCTGTAGCATTGCAGGGGAATGACCGATCAACATTTCTGACTTATTCAGATTTTCATCACCGGATGCTTTCTGGGTTGATTTGGGAGAGTTTTTTTATGATGGGTTGGACGATTGTTTTGATAGGCTTCCTTTATTTTCTGTATCAGTATGTGGTTATCCCATGGTTTTAGTAGAAAATCTGTTGCACCATTCTTCAGTGCTTTAACGGCTAATTCTACATCACCGTAGGCGGTTAGCATAATAACGGGCAGTGAAGGGCGGATTTCATGGATATGTTTCAGCCAGTACAGTCCCTCGTTACCATTGTTGATTCCTGCTGAAAAGTTCATATCCAGAATCACAATATCAATCGGAGTGGTAGATAAGATGGTCGTGATTTGATTAGGATTGGCAGCTGTGCGGACTGTGCTGAACACATTCTCAGTAATAACTCCAGTGAGGCTAATACACTCTTATTGTCGTCTACAATTAAAATCGTTCCTGTTTCCATACGCAAGATTGGGGGCTCTGTCCGTTGAATGTTCCTTTTAAGTTTCCGGGTAAAGGTATCTGTTTTTGATTTTCTTTGCAAGGGAGTGTCCAATAATTAGACGTTTTCATACAAAGTTTATGCTGGAATGAGTCAGAACGAGTTAGAATGGGGTAGAATAGAGGGATTCTCTCGGTAATGTCCAATTATTGGACGTTAGGGCGTTTAATTTTTGGACGGTGGAAGAATTATGTAATTTCTATTTGTTTTATAATCAATTATTTATGATTTGTGGCATTGCATTTGCTTTTTATCATCCTGCTATCACACAATCATATATTATAAAGGATGAAAAGATTTCTTTTTACTACTATTGCTTTCAGTGCCGGTTTTCCTGCTAGCCCAATCCGCTATGAGTTTGGACGATTGCATTCGTTTGGCTTATAAACAGAATCCGGCTGTACGTAACGGAGTTATCGGCATAAAAGGAAACGAAAGCGGATTATATAGCTTCTGTCGGTGCTTTCCTGCCGCACATAGTGGTTAATGCGGAAACAGGCAAACGATTCGGACGTTCGCTGGATCCCTGACACCAATGGGTATACCAGTGAATCTTTTGAAGAGGGAACGGTGGGACTTGATATGACACTTTCCTTATTTGAAGGCTTTTTCGCGTATCAATCAGGTGCGTTTCCGGAAAATGAACAAAGAACGTAGTGAATGGGAGCTGAAAGAGAAACAGAATGAACTGGCCTATCAGGTGACGGATGCTTATTACAAACTGATTCTGGAGAGAAAATTGCTCGATCTTGCTTTGGAACAAAGCCGGTTGAGCGAAAGGTATTTGAAACAGACAGAGGTCTTCGTGGAACTGGGATTGAAATCAGCTTCCGATTTACAGGAGGTGAAAGCACGCCGGGAGGGAGATATTTATCGTTATCAGTCGCGCGGAAATAGCAGTCGGATCGCTTTTATTACATCTGAAACAATTAATGAATATCCAGCCGGGCGACACACTCGCTATTCTGGATACGATTACAGCATCCCAATTACCACCATATTCTGTTTCGACTGTGGAAACTCTATACGCACAATCTATCGAAATATTGCCCTCCATACGTATGATTGATTTGAAACAAAAAAAGCAGCTCATAAAGAGTATGCGATAGCGGGAGGAGCTTTCTCACCCCTCTGTCTTTGCTCGTTTCACCGTCGGTTCCAATTATTATAATACAGCTTTCTCGGCCAGACAATTGCGTGATAATATAGGAAAATATGTGGGTGTTGGCATCTCCTTTCCCTGCTAAGCGGTTTGCAACGTTTGACCAATCAGCGCAAGCTGAAATTGAATATGTATCGGCTCAAAAACGAAGAAGAACTTGAAAAACAACAATTATATACGGATATTGAGCAAACACTCTCCTTTCTCTTCACACCGGATATAGTGAACATCAGCAGGCATTATCACAACTTGACGCTGAAAACACTGGTACTGAAAGAATCCGAACGGAAATGGGAAGAGGGATTGATTTCCGTCTTTCAACTGATGGAAGCCCGTAACCGGTTTATTGCTGCCAAAGCAGAACTGGTTCGTGTACGCTTGCAAATAGAAATGATGATGAAACTAGAAAAATATTATCGACAAGGAACTTTTTATAAACCATTATGGATACACTTATTGAACGAAAACCCGGCATCAATCGCAAACGTCTTTATTGGGTCGGTGGGGTAATGCTCGGACTTGCTGTGATTGCCTATTTTATTTTCAGAGATACAGCTTCTTCTATGGCAGTGGAGAAAGACCGGCTGACAATTGCTACTGTCGAGCAGGCCGAGTTCAGTGATTATATCCGTGTGATTGGTCAGGTCATGCCTAGCCGGATTATCTATATGGATGCCATCGAGGGCGGTCGTGTGGAAGAGCGCCTGAAAGAAGAGGGAGCTATGGTAAAGGCCGGTGATGTGATTCTGCGTCTTAGCAACCCATTGCTCAATATCGGTATCATGCAGAGTGAAGCCGATCTTGCTTATCAGGAAAACGAGTTGCGTAATACCCGGATTAGTATGGAGCAGGAACGACTGCAACTGAAACAAGAACGTATCGGCCTGAATAAAGAGCTTATCGGGAAGCAACGCCGTTATGAGCAGTATAAACGTTTGGTAAACGAACAACTGATAGCACGTGAAGACTATCGCCAGGCAGAGGAAGAATATATAGCAGCCAAAGAGCAACTGGCTGTTATTGACGAACGTATCCGGCAGGATCATATTTTTTCGGGAAAGTCAGATAGGCAGTCTTGACGAGAATATACGTAATATGAAACGGAGCTTGGCATTGGTTCGTGAGCGTTTGGAAAACCTGAAAGTGAAAGCTCCGATTGACGGACAGGTAGGAAACCTGAATGCGCAAATCGGGCAATCTATTTCTGCCGGCGAACATATCGGGCAAATCATCACTTCCGACCTTAAAGTACAGGCACAGATAGACGAGCACTACGTAGAACGGGTACTTCCCGGACTTCCTGCCGACTTTACCCGTGACGGAGGAACCTATAAACTGGAAGTGACTAAACCTTATCCTGAAGTGAAAGACGGTCAGTTTCGTACAGACCTCAATTTTATATCCGGAACGACCGGAGATATATCCGTGCCGGACAGACTTATCACATAAACCTGCAATTGGGTGATCCGGCACAAGCTATTCTGGTTCCCCGTGGCGGATTCTTTCAAATTACCGGGGGCCGATGGATGTACGTTGTCGATGAAAGTGGTACATTTGCCACGCGGCGCCCTGTGAAGATAGGACGGCAGAATCCACTGTATTACGAGGTGACAGACGGTTTGTCTCCGGGTGAAAAGTAATCATATCCGGGTATGAATTATTTGGAGACAATGAGAAACTAATACTAAAATAATGAATAATTATTATGATTAAAACAGAAAAACTATCTATGCTTTTCACCACAGAAGAGGTGCAGACAAAAGCATTGAATGATGTCACCTTACAGGTGGAACAAGGAGAATTTGTAGCGATAATGGGACCGTCAGGATGCGGCAAATCCACCTTGCTGAATATTCTCGGTACATTGATTCTCCGACTTCCGGTTCTTACTTTTTTTTGAGGGGAAGCAAGTCGATAAAATGACTGAAAACCAGTTGACTGCTTTGCGGAAAGGCAATCTGGGCTTTATCTTTCAGAGTTTCAACCTGATTGACGAACTGACCGTGTATGAGAATGTGGAACTGCCACTTGTCTATCTGGGTATGAAGACTCTCCAACGGAAAGAACGAGTCAATAAAGTGCTCCGAAAAAGTCAACCTGTTACATCGTGCGAATCATTATCCCCAGCAGTTATCCGGCGGACAGCAACAGCGTGTAGCCATTGCCCGTGCCGTAGTGACCGAATGTAAACTACTGCTGGCCGACGAACCTACCGGAAATCTGGATTCGGTGAATGGCATCGAAGTGATGGAACTGTTGAGCGAACTCAACCGTCAGGGAACCACAATCATTATCGTCACCCACTCACAGCGGGATGCGAAGTATGCACACCGGGTCATCCAACTATTGGACGGACAGATTGTAGCCGAAAACATCAACCGTCCGCTGGAAAGAAAACGTCATCTAAAAACGAAACCGTATGATAGGGAATTACTGGAATAGTGCCTATCGGAATCTGATGAAGCGGAAGAAGTTCAGTTTCATCAATATCTTTGGATTGGCAATCGGAATGGCATCGGCATTACTGATGCTAACCTATGTCACTTTTTGAGTTCAGCTTTGATAAAATGCACACGAAATATGCCCATATCTATCGGGTGCAAAGCACTTTTCATGAAGGGGAAGTCCTGACCGATTACTGGGCGACCAGCTCTTTCGGATATGCCTCGGCCATGAAAGAGAATCTTGCCGGAATCGAAGATTATACCCGTATCGCTACCCATCTCCAACCGGAGCAGATTGTGAAATATGGCGAACTGACATTACGGGAGAATCAGATAGCCTATGCCGATCCGGGCTTCTTCCGTCTTTTTTGATTTCGAACTTCTGAAAGGGGATAAAAAGACTTGTCTCTCCATGCCCCGGCAAGTGGTAATCACCGAACGTATTGCCCGTAAGTATTTCAAAGATGAAGACCCTATCGGCAAAATTCTGATCTTTACCGGAACGTATGATAAAGTATCGTGCGAAGTGACCGGAGTCATGAAAGAAATGCCCTCCAACTCACACATTCATTATAATTTTCTGATTTCCTATGCCTCTCTGCCTCAATATATGCAGGAATACTGGTATAAGCATGAAGCCTATACGTATGTTTTGCTCGATTCACCGGAAAGAAAAGCGGAGATAGAAAAAGAATTTCCTGTGATGGCGGAGAAATACAAGACAGAGGAAGCACTGAAAAAATAAGACGTGGGGCGTGTCTTTAATTCCCTTGGCAGATATACATCTCACCCCACAGATAGGCTATGAGACGGAAACCAAAGGAAATCGTTCTGCTATGATCGCCCTGATTTTTTGCGGCTGTCGCTATTCTGGTTATTGCCTGGATTAACTATATCAATCTGACCGTAGCACGTTCGATGGAGCGTGCTAAAGAAGTGGGAGTGCGCAGGGTAGTGGGAGCTTTCCGCCAACAGTTGATTTATCAATTCCTGTTTGAGGCCTTGGTTATGAATCTGATAGCTTTCATATTAGCTGTGGGATTAATAGAACTGGTTCTTCCACATTTCAACCAATTGGTAGGACGTACAGTTACGTTTTCTGTCTGGTTCATGGATTACTGGTGGATTTTGCTGGTTCTCGTTTTTATAGCCGGAATATTTATTTCCGGGTATTATCCGGCATTGGCTTTGTTGAATCGCAAACCTATAACCTTGTTGAAAGGGAAGTTTTTGCATAGCAAGTCAGGCGACCGAACCCGTCAGGTACTGGTGGTTGTCCAGTATACAGCTTCCATGATTTTACTTTGTGTTACATTGATTGTTTTTGCACAGCTGAATTTTATGCGCAATCAATCTTTGGGAGTGAAAACCAGCCAGACATTAGTGGTTAAGTTTCCGGGACATACAGAGGGGCAGAATATCAAGTTGGAAGCAATGAAAAAGCAATCGCGCGTCTTCCTCTGGTCCATCGGGTTACTTTTTCCGGTGCCGTGCCGGGCGAAGAAGTGGCCACATTCCTTTCCAATCGTCGCACCAATGACGCTTTGAAGCAGAACCGTCTTTATGAGATGCTGGCTTGTGATCCTGATTATGCGGATGCATACGGTTTGCAGATAGTAGCCGGAAGAAGTTTCTCCGAAGAATATGGTGATGATGTCGATAAACTGGTGATTAATGAAACAGCTGTACGTAATCTGGGATTTGCTTCCAATGATGAGGCGATAGGCGAGTTGGTAACAGTGGAATGTACTGATGCGCCGATGCAGATTATCGGTGGTGAAAGATTATCATCAGCAGGCGTTGAGCAAGAACTATACACCTATCATGCTGATTCATAAAAGATAAAATTGATTGGTTGCCCCAGCGTTATATCTCTGTTGTGATGGCTTCCGGAAATCCCCGTGAACTGGTATCTCAAGTGCAAGAGATCTGGAATCAGTATTTTGCGGATTCCAGCTTTGATTATTTCTTCCTCGATCAGTTCTTCGACCACCAATATCGGCAAGACGAGGTTTTCGGAGCGATGATCGGTTCGTTCACCGGATTGGCAATCTTTATTTCCTGTCTCGGACTTTGGGTATTAGTCATGTTTTCCTGTTCCACCCGCACCAAAGAGATGGGAATACGTAAAGTGTTGGGAGCTTCCGCTGGAATCTTTTTTTCTATCAGTTGGTCAAAGGATTTTTTCCAGTTGATTTTGATTGCAGTTGTTATAGCTCTTCCGGTAGCTTGGTTTAGTATGAATGCCTGGTTAAGCCATTATGCTTTCCGTACCGATCTCAAAGCGTGGTTCTTTATAGTACCTGTATTGCTGATGCTGTTTATCTCATTTGTGACAGTGGCTTTCCAGACAATGAAAATAATAATGAGCAAACCTGCTCGTTCATTGCGATATGAGTAATCTCTGAATCTACTCCATCGGATATTTGTTAATATCCGATGGATTTATGTTAAATGTTAACGAAACTGTTACTTCTATTAAACCATGTTATAAGATACGCTACTTGAGCCTGAAAATTTGGAGATATGCAGAAAGTCCGTATCTTTGCAATGTGTTTTTCATAGTATTAGATTTAAGGTTAACAAAAGATTGGCTGTCTGGGATAGATAGCCTTTTTTTATGCTCTTTTCCAGCAAAAACATAGCGTCACTATCCGGTCGGGATGGTTACCCTATCCCACGAATATACCGTCACTATCATAAGTGGATACCGTCACCATGTTTAAAAATGAATTTTTTCTATCCTTTCTGTTATTCTATCATTCCCATCCTATCGTAAGTTGTCAATAAAATTCCAATATGCTTATTAGTTGGAATAGCAATCTGATAATACGCTGATATTTAGCTGATTATATGGCTTGTTTTTTGGTTTAAAACCAAAGCCCCGTTCCTTTAAAAGGAACGACCCGTTTCTCGGTTTGCAACGATGTGTTTCTCACCGAGGAACAAGACATGTACTTTTTAATTAAGTCGTGAAACTAGCTTAAATGTTCGTTTTTTGCAGAATGTACGACTTTGTAATTTCGGATTATAACTCCACGATATTAAAAATTCTGATGACTGATTTTAAGGGCAATAGTATTTTTAAGAATGTCCTCCAACCTGATTTTTAGGACTGCATGTGTTTACGCATGGATGACATCCTATATATGTTGATTCAAGAATTTCTTTATCAATCAGGAGCTGTACTTTGTTCTCTTTATCGTAGATAAGACCTAGAATACTGACAGCCCCCGGAAAAAGTACACAAGAGATTTTCCATTGCCTTTTCGGAAGCGAAAGAGAGGGGAACTACCTATCTGCCCGGCAAGTTCTTTTGTTTTCAATTTTTTATTTGCAGGCAATAAGAGCATGAAGTATTCTTGCTGTTTATTAGTCAGAAACAGACTTTTGCATGAAGTACAACCTAGCTTTTGGGCTATTTCTGCTCCTTCCTCCATAGTCATTATGGCTGGGTGGTGTAGACTTTGATACGCTATTCCCAGTTTGTCAAGAGTGGCATAGATTTTATTCTCATGTGTTTCTGTATATTCTGAATCAGGACTCATATAATCGCTTTTTTGATTGTTGCAAAGATAAAAAAGATACAATAGACATAACCTAGATTTTTTTATATGTGATTTTGTCTGTATCTTTAATTGCTTATTTTTTTGGGTATCCTATCTTATGAATTTATGCCTTCACTATAATAAGTAGATATCGCTACTATGTTTAAAATGAGTATCTCTGCTCTTGCTATTGTTCTAAATGAGAGCTCAATATGTACTAAAAGTATGTTTTTCAACATAAATGTGCATTTTCTTATTATAATGCCCTTGTATTCTAAAAAAAATCTCTTAATATTGCATTTGTATTATTTGTCAGACAAATACTACAAATGGTAAAATCTAATAATATGAAGATAGAAATTAATCAAACAACATTGATCGATCAGGTAGAAGACAGCCTACTTACCTACTTTAAAAAGAATGATTTGAGATGTGGAGATTCTATTCCCAATGAGAATAATCTGGCTGCAGAATTAGGAGTTGCAAGAAGTGTTGTCAGAGAAGCTTTGAGCCGTTTGAAAATGATGGGACTGATTCATGCGCGCCCTCGTAAGGGAATGGTTTTGACTGAACCTTCCATTTTAGGTGGAATGAAAAGAGTGATAGATCCTCGTGTTTTGAGTGAAGAAACAATTTTGGATTTATTGGATTTCAGAATCGCACTTGAAATAGGAATATCAAGTGATATTTTCCGTAAGATAACTCCTAAAGATATTGAGGAATTGAGCGAGATTGTGAAAATGGGAATTGTTTTCGAGAATAACGAGTATGCGTTAATCAGCGAATCGGCTTTTCATACAAAACTATACAAAATTACGGGAAATAAAATAATATCTGAATTTCAGGAAATCATTCATCCTATACTTGTCTATGTGAAAGAAAAGTTCAAAGACTACTTAAAACCTATAAATATAGAGATGAGTAAAAAGCGGCAGAATAGCTACTCATGCTGATTTATTGGATTTTATAAGAAAAGGAGATGAGAAAGGCTATCGTGATGCCATTGAAAGACATTTTGAGGTTTATAAGATTTTTAAAGTGAACCGGAGTCTGGAATTGATGGCAGAGAAAAACGAAGAAGAAAGGATAGATAGTATATGAGAAAACAGTATTTTTTTATTTTATATTTATCTTTAATTTTATCATATATGAATACGGCTTGTTCGAGAAAAGGAGAAAATAAGATAGTAATGCAATGGGAAAACTCATTGTTACTTCCGGGATGTACCGGTATGCTGAAAAACGTTGGATTGGCTGGTTGCATACTCAGGAATAGTAGAGGATAAATTACTAGTGCTGGGAGGAGCCAACTTTTCCTGATAAATATCCTTGGGAGGGAGGAGTTAAAACTTGGTGGTCTACTTTATATAGTTATGATCTGCACATGGATAAGTGGACTGTTTATGATGATTTCCTTAACAGCCCATTAGCTTATGGAGTTTCGATATGCTTGCCGGAAGGGTTATTATGTATTGGAGGATGCGATCGTATGCAATGCAGCGATAAAGTTTTCTCATAAAAAAGAGGGCGTTTCATTTGTAGTAGATTCTGTTAGTT
>VOFK01004322.1_pt1 | contig 16775 bp, 23 predicted proteins | sample 5384121 | NCBI WGS metagenome assembly VOFK01 (sample SAMN12384730, study PRJNA508395) | human gut metagenome | isolation source: healthy gut J | host: Homo sapiens
TTCATGCATTGCTCACCGGCTGCACCATCAACGGAGAATCTGACTTTTACGTTCACTTCATTCATAATCAGGTTCTTCACAGCTTCGATATGAAAACTTTCTGCTCTTCATCTACCACCGGAACCATGACATTGCAGCGGTTGGCGTACCCTCGATATTCACCTTGCGGCGCAATGCCACCACAACATCCTGTGCCATTTGCATGCGGGGCTTCAGTTCCTTGCTCATTTCTTCCCAGTGATATTTCGAATTACAAGATGGACAGAAACTACATTGTCGCGTCCTGTTGCTGTAATCAAGTCAGTATACAACCGGTCTGCATAGAACGGAGACAGGAGCCATCAAGCTTGGCAACTGTCAGAGACAGCAAAATAATGTCTGATAAGCGAAGACAATTTATCCTGTATTACCACCCCGAAACGTTTACGATTCAGGCGAACATGGCCCAGTTGGACAAATTATCATTCACAAAATCAGAGATCAAACGTCCTGCTTTGTCGGTTCATGATTCATTATAGCATGTATCTACCTCCTTTATTAATGTAATTTCAACAGACCAGCGGTCCAGCTCGGATCGTCTCTGCCATCCATCCTTTTTATACTAAAATCCGTCTACATTCGCATAAAAGCGCAAAGAATGAATATATATAAGGTACCGAAGAATTTACGGCGAACCTCTTCCACTCCTTCAACGTCAAATTTCAGTGGTTATCCTTACGGAGAAGAATTGGTAATCATAAACAACGCAACGGTCGGAACCATACTTTTCAATTGCTAGTCAAACGGATCGACAGCGTTATTCAAACGCTTAGACATCTTGTTACCGTTCTTATCGAGTACCCTCAAACCGTTAGAGATAACAGCTTTGTAGGACACACTGTCAACAACATGGTAGCGAGCATGCGGTAAAGAAATTCAAACCACGAGTTCGGTCTACTCTTCTTATGATAAAGTCGGCCGGATATACCTTACGGTTATCCAACAGTTCTTTATTTTCGAACGGATAATGGATCTGCGCGTATGGCATAGCACCCGAATCGAACCATACATCGATCAAGTCTGATTCACGCTTCATCGGTTTGCCGTCTTTCGATACCAATATGACGTCGTCTACATAAGGACGGTGAAGATCAATCTTATCATAATTTTCTTCCGAATATTGACCCGGCACGAAACCTTTATCCTTTGTATGGATTGGATTTCATAAATCCGGCAGCTACCGATTTCTCGATTTCATTATAAAATTCTTCTACAGATTCGATACATATCTCATCCGTATATCTTCTTCCGTACGCCAGATAGGTAGCGGAGTACCCCAATAACGTGAACGGCTCAGGTTCCAGTCATTCAGATTTTCCAGCCATTTTCCAAAACGTCCCGTTCCGGTAGATTCCGGTTTCCAGTTGATGGTTTTATTCAATTCCATCATTCGCTCCTTGCAAGCTGTAGAACGGATAAACCAGCTATCCAACGGATAATAAAGTACCGGCTTATCTGTACGCCAGCAGTGCGGATAGTTGTGGACATGCTTTTTCTATTTTGAATGCCTGATTGTTTGCTTTCATCATCATGGCAATGACAATATCCAACGATTCGGCAGCCTGCGCAGCTTTTTTCATCGTATTTGCCATCCATCATAAATTGAGGATCATAAGCATTTTTCACCCATGCACCTTGATATTCCTTGTATTTTTCTACATCCATTCTTTTTACAAAATTCTCGTCCAGTTCATCCAACAGGTAGAATTTACCAGTCAGGTCTACCATTGGACGAGTTTCGCCCTCTTATTAATCATAAAAAGCGACGGTATTCCCCGCAGCACGTGCCACGTTTGCGTCGTCTGCACCAAATGTCGGTGCTATGGAACAATTCCCGTACCATCTTCTGTAGTTACATAGTCGCCCGGAATTACACGGAATGCCTTATTACTAGCCTTCCAATCACCGTCTTCTGACACTTCAACCGGTTTTACCCACGGAATCAGTTGCTCATATTCCATGCCAATAAGGTCAGTACCTTTGTATTCGGCGATTACTTTTAAATGGAACCAGTTTATCTCCTGCCTTATAATCTTCCAATTTCAAGATCAGCAGCTTTGGGGTTGAAAAGAGCATTCAACAAAGCCTTTTGCCAAAACAACCGTGAAAGGTTATCAGGTATAAGCGTTATAGGATTGCACAGCAACATAATCAATTTTCGGTCCTACACAAAGTGCTGTATTTGAAGGCAATGTCCAAGGAGTAGTTGTCCATGCTATAAAATAGGGAGTTCCCCACTCTGTCATTTCCGGTTTAGGATTCTTCATCTTAAACTGAGCAACCACTGTCGTATCTTTTTACGTCACGATAACAACCCGGCTGATTCAATTCGTGCGAACTTAATCCTGTTCCGGCAGCCGGAGAATATGGCTGGATAGTATATCCTTTATATAACAGTCCTTTTTTGTACAACTGCTTCAGCAACCACCACAATGTTTCGATATAACGATTATCATACGTGATATATGGATGTTTCATATCCACCCAATACCCCATTTGATGCGTCAAATCTTCCCATTCTTTGGTGTATTTCATTACGTCTTTACGACAAGCTGCATTGTAGTCGGCCACAGAGATTTTCTTACCAATATCCTCTTTTGTGATGCCTAATGCTTTTTCCACACTAAGTTCCACAGGCAGTCCGTGCGTATCCCAACCGGCTTTACGCTTCACCTGATAACCTTTCATTGTTTTGTAACGGCAGAAAATGTCTTTAATGGTACGAGCCATTACATGGTGAATACCCGGCATTCCATTAGCCGAGGGAGGTCCTTCGAAAAATACAAACGAAGGACAGCCATCACGTTCTGTCATACTCTTGGCGAAAACTTTGTTTTCGTCCCACTTCTTCAGTACATCTTTGTTCACCTGCGAAAGGTCAAACTGCGAATATTCAGTAAATCTCTTACCCATAGCTGTATCTACGATTTTACTATTTACAATTTACAATTTGAGGGGTATCCCCATTTTTAAGGGTGCAAATTTACAAAAAACATTTGTTTAGTTGAGCAAAAAGCTAAGACTTTTAATCGGAATCATGTGAAGTTAACGATTATAAATAGCTGTCGGCCTAAACAAAACGGAAATCTCCTTGTTTTAGTGGGAAATAAAAAAAGCACTCAATTATGAATTACGGTATCAGTATTTTATTCAGAGCAATCCCTTTGGCGATGGCACTCTTTTTGCTTCGGATACGGAGCGTTTATTTATGGTTATGGAGATGCAGGAAACCGGGTCGTAGCAGGTCCTGTCGTGTTTTCACTTGGTATGATATGTATTGCACTGTTTTGTACAGCTGCCACTATTATCCGGCAAATCATACATACCTATAATGAAACAACAAAATACATTTTACCTATTGTAGGATATTTGGCAGCTCTAATCACTGTTATTAGTGGTATCTGTATTTTCAGTAATGCGACCTCTCCTTCCGCCTTTGTCGCAGGTCATGTAATAACCGGTGTAGGATTTATCACGGCTTGCGTAGCTACTGCCGCTACCTCTTCTACCCGATTCTCTTTGATTCCGGAAAACTCTAAAGCAACAGGAAATGAGGTCCCACAAGGAGCGTTTTCTGTGGGTCAGAGACGAGCAATGATCATTCTTGCAATCGTCATATCTATTATTGCATGGGTATGGGCATTCGTTTTATTAGGCAACAGCCACTCTCATCCTGCTTATTTTGTCGCAGGACACGTAATGGTAGGGCTTGCTTGTATTTGTACCAGTCTCATAGCATTGGTGGCTACTATTGCTCGTCAGGTGCGAAATGATTATTCGGAAAAAGAACGGAATAAATGGCCGAAACTAGTTTTATTAATGGGATCTATTTCTTTTGTATGGGGATTATTCGTTATTTTGGCAGATTCGGGGAGTGCAAACGGTACCACCGGATATATCATGCTTGGACTGGGTCTTGTATGTTATAGTATTTCCAGTAAAGTAATTCTGTTGGCAAAGATATGGAGACGGGAATTTAAACTAGCCAACCGCATCCCTATGATTCCGGTATTAACAGCATTGACTTGTTTATTCCTGGCTGCTTTCGTATTCGAACTCGCTACCGTACATGCAGATTATTTCATTCCGGCACGTGTTCTAGTAGGATTAGGGGCTATCTGCTTCACACTATTTTCTATCGTTAGCATACTGGAAAGCGGTACTTCTTCTAAATAAAAATATAGCGTCACTATCCTAAACACATGGTGACGCTATTCGAGATATATGGTGACGCTATTTTAACGGGATAACGTCACTATTTTTAATTTTTTTAATTTCACTTCATAGACATCATTTCTACGATCTTTCAAATTGCGTACACTACCGTATGTATGTAACGCACTCAATAAATCCAGATCGACATCCGAAACCAATATCATTTCTGTATTCGGAGTCGCTTCCGCTCGTTTTCCGTCTGTCGGAAAAGCAAAAATCACACGGAGTAAATACACATCCGATTGGGCATACTGAATATCCATATTGTGTACGCGGGGGAGATTTCCACGCTGCCTGCAATGACAACAAAACATTCATTTTTCGATCGCACGCGCCTGAGCACAGACACGAACGCGGGAATAGGCATTTTGTGTATCCGTCAGGAAAGGTACAAACAATATCTGCATTCCTTGATCTGCCATTAGCCGGGAAAGTTCCGGAAATTCCACATCATAGCAAATCAAAACACCAATCTTAGCACAATCTGTATCAAAGGTTTGTAGTAATTTTCCCCCACTCAACCCCCAACTCTTGATTTCATCCGGAGTGACGTGCATTTTTTCATACATTTCGTATGTTCCGTCGCGACGGCAAAGGAATCCTACATTATAAAGCAGCCCGTCTTCTTTCACATAGGGCATACTACCGGTAATAATGTTTATATTATAGCTAATAGCCAGATTTATAAACCGATCACGAATCTCATCGGTATATTTTGCCAATCCGCGAATAGCCTGCGATTCTCCTTTATCATTATACTTCGACATTAAAGGCGCATTAAAGTATTCCGGGAAAAGAACAAAATCACTTTTATAGTCTGATACTGCATCTACAAAAAATTCTACCTGTTCGAACAGATCATCCAGTGTTTTATAACTACGCATCTGCCATTGTACCAAACCTACGCGAACAGTAGTTTTTGGATTGATATATTCTTGTGTAGGAGGTTGATAATAGATATTATCCCACTGTAACAAACAGGCATAATGTTTAGACTCCTCATCATTCGGCAAATAATTAGTCATTATCTTGCGGACATGGAAATCATTTGATATTGGAACGTAAGCACCGGATCGTAAATATCACGTTGACGTACCCGTTCGATATATTCTTTTGGACGCATCTTGTCAGCATATTTATGATAATTCGGAATACGGCCGCCGAACATAATGGCTTTCAGGTTCAATGTTTCGCATAGTTCTTTGCGATATTCATACATACGTCGCGCCAGACGCAATCCGCGATATCCGGGGTGAATAAATACCTCTATGCCATACAGAATATTCCCCTCAGGATTATGCGTATTAAATGTTTCCTTACCCGTGACTTGTGCATACGTATGGTCATTCTTCACCTTATCATAATCAACAATAATAGAAAAGAGCGCAACCTACAATTTTGTCGTCAACCACTGTAACAATCTGTCCTTCCGGAAAAATATTGATTAATTTCTGAATCTGTTTATGGGTCCAGAACACATCGCTACCGTCAGAATAAACACGAGTAAACGATTGGGATAATTGTGCGTAATCTTCTATTTGAAGATTACGTATCTGCACTTTTATTAATTTTAATCGGATGTTGTTCCATAACAATACGTGTTTTTATATAAAGACAGTGCAAAAGGTACAAAATGCTTATCCTCATATATTGTTCTCCAAAGATAAGAAAATAAAAATCCGTAAATCACAGATTCCTATATCTGCTGATTTACGGATTTTCCACAAGAGACAATTTCATTTATATATATTATCTGATTTATTTATTCTTCTTCCATAGTTTGCTCATATCCTCAATGTCTTACCTTTCGTTTCGGGCACCCAACGCCAAACGAAAATAGCAGCCGCTACACAGATAATTCCATATAAACTATATGCAAACATCGGGCTGAAGTCGTACAGTGCTGGGAAAGTAGAAGATACAATGTAATTGAATATCCACTGGAAAGCCACAGGCGATTGCCACTGCTTTTACCACGAATGGTGTTCGGGAATATTTCCGAGATCAACACCCAGCAAATCGGGCCCCATGACATCATAAAGAATGCTGCATACACAATCACTGAAAGTACCGGGAGAACACCCTTTATTGCCATGCTATCACACATTGCTACAGCAAATGCACCTACAGCCATACCAATAGAACCGATTATCAACAAAGGTTTGCGTCCAAAGCGGTCTACTGTAAAGATTGCAACCAGTGTAAAGATAATATTCACAACACCCATAATAACCGTTTGCATCATGCCACCTCCTTCTGCACCTGCATTTTCAAAAATACGAGGAGCATAGTAAAGCACCGCATTAATACCGATAGCCTGTTGGAATACAGAAAGCAGAATACCGATCACAATTACTGCCACTCCATAAGTAAAGATTTTCTCTGTTTTTCATGAGCAGTAGCTTTAATATCATTAAGAATTTCTTGTGCTTTTGTCTTACCATTGATCTTTTCCAGAATTGAATAAGCTTTTTCATCTTGTTGTACCAATACCAAATAGCGAGGAGTTTTTGGGACAAAGAACAATAATAGACCAAAGAATGCAGCCGGAAAAAGCTTCCGAGCCGAACATGTAACGCCAGCCTTCATAAACAGTCCACATATCAGATTCAGCACTAACAGACAGAACACCGGCTGCATCTTTCAAAATAATAGGATTTTGATGGTCGCCCATAATCAGGAAATTCACGAAGTATACTACCAACATACCGAAGATGATAGCAAACTGGTTACACGATACAAGCGTTCCGCGAATATTAGAAGGAGCTATTTCTGCGATATACATCGGACAGACTGCAGACGCCAGCCCAACACCGATACCGCCCAAAACACGATACAAATTAAAAGCAATCAGCAAATCCATGTTCGGCTTTCCATATTCGAAAAATCAGAAATTCCGGATAATAGGAACCTAATGCTGAGAGGAAAAAGAGTACTGCTGCAAGTCTCAAAGAATTACGACGCCCTAAACGGGAAGCGAAAATACCGGATATCGCCCCACCAAGTACACAGCCAATTAATGCACTGGATGATGTGATTCCATGCATTACTTTATTGTATTGAAAATCGGAGGCCGAAAGGAAAAAAGCCTCCAAGCCTTTCTCCGCACCGGAAATAACTGCTGTATCGTATCCGAAAAGCAGTCCTCCCAAAATGGCGACAGAGGTTATCGAATATAGGTAGAGTTTACTACCTTCGTTCGTTGTATTAATCATGGTTATAAGTAGATAAGTAGTGTGTAGTAGTTGGATTAGATAATAGTAAGGCGATAAAGCTCTGACGAACCTCTATCGCCTTATATTTGATTCTCTATTAGCAATACATATTCAGAATTGCTTCGTAAAGCTCTTGTTTACCGCTAGTCTGCTTCGGTTCACCGTTTGCTTTAGCATAAGCAACTACATCTTCCAAAGATAATTTACCTTCCTCAAATTCTTTACCTTTACCACCGTCGAATGAAGCATAACGATCAGACAACATTTTCTTGTATGGAGATTCGTTCAGCAGAGCTGCCGCACTTTCCAATGCACGAGCCATAGCGTCCATACCTGCAATGTGAGCAATAAAAATGTCTTCCAAATCAGTAGAATTACGGCGAGTTTTGGCATCGAAATTAGTTCCGCCATTACCCAAGCCGCCATTGCGGATTATTTGCATCATAGCCTGTGTCAATTCGTAGTTGTCAATCGGGAATTGGTCTGTATCCCAACCATTCTGATAATCACCACGGTTAGCGTCGATAGAACCCAACATGCCGTTGTCTACTGCTACTGCCAATTCGTGTTCGAAAGTGTGACCTGCCAAAGTTGCGTGGTTTACTTCAATGTTCACTTTGAAATCTTTATCCAAGCCATGAGCTTTCAGGAATCCGATTACTGTTTCTGTATCTACATCATACTGATGTTTTGTCGGTTCCATCGGTTTCGGTTCAATCAGGAAAGTACCTTTGAAGCCGCGTGCGCGGGCATAGTCACGGGCAATTGTCAACATCTGTGCAAGGTGTTCTTTTTCACGTTTCTGATCTGTATTCAGAAGAGACATATAGCCTTCACGGCCACCCCAGAATACATAGTTCTGACCACCCAGTTCAATAGTTGCATCGATTGCATTCTTAATCTGAACAGCAGCACGAGCTACTACGTCAAAATCAGGATTAGTAGCGGCACCGTTCATATAACGGGCATGACCGAATACATTAGCAGTACCCCATAGCAGTTTGATGCCAGTTTCTGCTTGTTTCTGTTTTGCGTAAGCTACGATTTCTTTCAAGTTAGTTTCATATTCTTCAATGCTAGCACCTTCTGAAACCAAGTCTACGTCATGAAAACAATAGTATTCGATACCCATTTTCTGCATGAATTCAAAACCTGCGTCCATTTTATCTTTTGCAGCCTGTATAGCATCTGTATTACCGTTCCAAGGGAACAGTTTTGTTCCACTACCGAATTGGTCGCCACCTTCAGCGCATAATGTATGCCACCATGCCATAGAGAACTTCAACCAATCTTTCATCTTCTTGCCGTTGATTACTTTTTCAGCATCGTAATAACGGAATGCCATAGGGTTCTTACTATCTTTACCTTCGAATTTAATCTTTTCAATTCCCGGGAAAAATTCTTTTGTTGCCATAATTCTTTACATTTTAAATGATTATTTATATTGTTACTTGTTATCTGAGTTGAAAATAGAAATTTTATCGACCATTGATTTTTCTAGACGATATTTCCATTTGGCGTATGCATCTGCATATTCTTGGTGTTTAGCCACATTAGGTTCGATAATATTTAGCTTTTCAAGTGTTGCAAAAGCCTCATTATTATCCTTGTAGATACCTGCACCGATACCTGCACCTTTGGCAGCACCGACAGAGCCATCCGTGTCATAAAGCTCGATTGTAGCCCCGTCACTCCTGCCAAAGTGTCACGGAAGATAGAACTCAGGAACATATTTGCGTGTCCGGCATGAATCATCTTTACCGGAATACCCATTTGTTCCATAATATCTATACCATATTTAAAAAGAAAACACAATACCTTCCTGGGCTGCACGAATAATATGGTGTTTGCCATGTGCATTAAAATCAACACCACGAATGCTACAGCCTATTTCTTTATTGTTCAGCATACGTTCCGCACCATTACCAAAGGGCAGGATACTGATACCTGCACTCCCTATCGGAGCTTTGGAAGCCAGCACGTTCATTTTATTATATGATATTCCTTCAGGTGCCAATAGTACGTTTTACCCATGAGTTAAGGATACCTGTGCCGTTGATACAAAGCAATACTCCCAAGCGGATCTGCTCTTTCGAATGATTCACGTGCGCAAAAGTGTTGACACGTGACTGTGGATCATAATTCACTTCGCCATTCACACCGTATACAACTCCTGACGTTCCTGCCGTAGAAGCGATTTCACCCGGATTGAACACATTCAGTGAAAGTGCATTATTCGGCTGGTCACCAGCACGATAAGTAATGGTGTTCCTTCTTTCAATCCTAATTCTTTGGCTGCTATTGCATTTACACATCCTTGCTCGGCAAAAGTTGGTTTAATATCTGCAATCAAAGAAGAATCAAATCCGTAATAATCCATTAAGAAATCAGCCACCCGATTGTTCTTGAAATCCCAGAACATACCTTCCGAAAGCCCGGAAACAGTTGTACAGATTTCTCCACTCAACTTCATGGCAATATAATCGCCCGGCAGTATTATCTTATCAATCTGCTCATAGATGGCCGGTTCGTTTTCTTTAATCCAAGCCAATTTGGAAGCGGTAAAGTTTCCCGGTGAGTTTAGGAGATGAGAAAGACATTTTTCTTCTCCGATAGTTTCAAATGCCTTCTGACCACAAGGCACAGCACGCGAATCACACCAGATAATAGCAGGACGCAATACTTGTTGGTCTTTGTCTACACATACCAGACCATGCATCTGATAAGAGATACCAATTGCCTTAATCTCAGCCGCACTGACTCCGGATTCATTCATAATAGCCTGCGTGGACAACTTTAAGTTTTCCCACCAGCTTTCAGGATCTTGTTCCGCCCATCCGGGATTCACTGCAATAATATTCGCTTCTGTTTTCGGAAAAAATGCCGAGGATACACATTTACCAGTCTCCGCATTTACCAAGCTCGCTTTTACAGACGAGCTACCTATGTCATAACCTAATAAAAACATGATTTTATTTACGATTTAACGATTTTCAATTTTATTACTTAGATTTACCAAACACCCGGCATATATCACCGTCTCACCTTATTGTATATCTTCTTATCGAATCGATAATAGCGTGCGGCACGGTGGGCAACTCCCTGTTGTTTTTCCTCCAATGGAACAACGTATTCCATCATCGCTATTTTCTTATGGAAGTTCCGCACATCTACAACTTTGTCATATACTAGTTCAAAAAGAGTTCTCAATTGCGCAGCTGTAAACTTACGCGAAAGTAGTTCGAACAACATTGAAGGGTTAAATTCCACAAACTGACGGATGTATGTCATTGCTTCCTTAATAATCAGATTATGATCGAACGCCAATGTCTTTACTTCTTTCAGAGCAATCCAACAAGCCTGATGCTCGTCCAGATTCTTATCCAAAGTTCTATCTATCTTAACCATTGACAAATATGCAATAGTCACAATACGCTCTACCCTTGACTGCATTGCCCGTTCCAACCAGCGAACATCTTTCGGATTACTCGTTCTGTTTTTTGGAACCGAATGCTTTAAACTGCATCAGGTTTACATTTTTAAGTCCTGTCAATTCATATAATACGCGCTGTGCAGCCTCGTCCAGATCCTCATCCATATAAATAAGACTTCCGGGAAGTTTCATATCGTGATATACTTCTCCATTATCTTCACCTGCACGTTTTCACAAGCAACACTTTCAGTTGTTCGCCGTCAAAACCAATCACTACACAATCTACTGATATATGATTGTTGGCCAAAGGTGTATTTTTCTGTATATTCTGCATATCCGTTTTTTAATATGGCGCAAATATAGAGGCTACAAACCATCAAAACAAAATAAGAAACATGCTATAAAACATTGTTTTCATATAAATACATATCATATATTTTACAATATCAATACTTAGTGTTATCTTATGAATTACAATATGTATTTTTAGTCTTTTCCAGGAAGAGTAATTGTATAAAAGTACAAAAACTAGATTGATGCTTTATTTTCAGTACTTTTCATGATCTATTAAATTCAGAGATAGGGATACTTATTGTATCTTTAAACGATATGCCATTTTGTACCTTATCGTTTTTTATTCTATCTTTGTCGGGTAACTATTAAAAAAACTAAAATGGAACGTCATCCAGTCATTTTATCCATTGCTGGCTCCGATTGTTCGGGAGGCGCAGGTATTCAAGCGGAGATATCAAAACAATCTCCGCTTTAGGTGGCTATGCGGCATCAGCTATTACTGCAGTTACCATACAAAATACATTGGGGTACACGCTGTACAATCTATCGCCCCTGAGATTGTCCGTGGGCAAATAGAAGCTGTTATGGATGACCTGCGACCGGTTGCAATCAAGATAGGTATGGTTAGTGACATTCAGATTGTTCGTGTGATTTCGACTGTTTACGAAAAAATATTCACCTGCATACGTTGTCTACGATCCGGTCATGGTGTCTACCAGCGGACGAAAACTAATGTCGGACGAAACTATAGAAGAAATTAAAAGAGAACTGCTCCCACTCGTCACTTTAATTACTCCCAATCTTGACGAAGCAAGTGTTCTGACAGATAAAAGCATTCATAACATACATGAAATGCAGGAAGCGGCCAAAAGGTTGGTGGATGAGTATCAGACAAGTGTATTAATAAAAGGGGGGCATCTGGAGGGTGACAGAATGTGCGACCTCTTACATACGTCAGAATCGATCTTCCATATATATGAGGAGAAAAAGATAGAAAGTAACAATTTGCACGGAACAGGCTGTACCCTCTCCTCCGCTATTGCGACCAACCTGGCAAAGGCTATCCTTTACGAGAATCCATCCAGCATGCGAAAACATATATCACTCAAGCTATTATCGCAGGAAAAGAATTGAATGTCGGACACGGCAACGGCCCTTTATGGCATTTCCGGACTCCGTTGCACAAATGTGTACATTTTGTGCGGTTGTATCATAAAAATACGTAACTTTGCACCCGCAATTAAAAATCAATTAAATAATAAAGATATGAAAGCATTCGTATTTCCCGGTCAAGGCGCTCAATTTGTAGGAATGGGTAAAGACCTGTATGAAAATTCAGCTTTAGCAAAAGAATTATTTGAAAAAGCAAATGATATTCTTGGATATCGCATTACAGATATCATGTTCAATGGTACGGACGAGGATCTTCGTCAAACGAAGGTTACTCAACCTGCCGTATTCCTTCACTCGGTTATCTCTGCTCTTTGTATGGGTGATGACTTCAAACCGGAAATGACAGCAGGCCACTCACTCGGTGAGTTCTCTGCATTGGTTGCTGCCGGAGCATTGAGCTTTGAAGACGGATCTGAAGCTTGTGTATGCACGTGCAATGGCTATGCAGAAAGCTTGTGAAGCTACTCCTTCTACAATGGCTGCTATTATTGCATTGCCGGATGAAAAGGTGGAAGAAATCTGTACTACCGTAAATGCAGAAGGTGAAGTTTGCGTACCGGCCAACTACAACTGTCCGGGACAAATCGTTATCTCCGGCTCTGTACCGGGTATCGAAAAGGCTTGCGAACTAATGAAAGCTGCCGGAGCCAAACGAGCTCTCCCGCTGAAAGTGGGTGGTGCTTTCCACTCTCCGTTAATGGATCCTGCAAAAGTAGAATTGGAAGCTGCTATCAATGCAACAGAAATCCATACTCCTAAATGCCCGGTATATCAGAATGTAGACGCACTTCCTCATACTGACCCTGTTGAAATCAAAAAGAATCTGGTTGCTCAATTGACAGCTTCTGTACGTTGGACTCAATCAGTAAAAAATATGATTGCTGACGGTGCTACTGACTTCACAGAATGTGGACCGGGTGCAGTATTGCAAGGTCTGATTAAGAAAATTGACGGTACTGTCAACGCTCACGGTATTGCATAAATATCCGTAAGACAGACTTCATCTTTAAATATATAGAGCGTGTTGGTAACTATTGCCAACACGCTTTTTTTATATTAAGCCTATTCATAGCATACGGATTAACATGTTGTATAACACCCCATTAGGCTTTTCTTTTTCCGGTAAACTTTCCGTATCTTTTTTCTGTTTTTATTAGCAGGAATCATTTACTCAAATTTGTGAGCCATGAAAATACATGAATATCAAGCGAAAGAGATTTTCTCTAAGTACGGAATACCTGTCGAGAGGCACACTTTATGCCGTACTGCCGCAGGCGTCCTGGCTGCATACCGGAGGATGGGAACAGACAGAGTGGTTATAAAAGCACAGGTATTGACCGGAGGCCGGGGAAAGGCCGGAGGCGTCAAACTGGTAAACAACACGGAAGATGCTTATCAGGAAGCTAAAAATATACTCGGAATGAGCATTAAAGGCCTTCCCGTCAATCAAGTTCTGGTCAGCGAAGCGGTTGATATTGCTGCAGAATATTATGTCAGTTTCACTATCGACCGAAATACACGTTCCGTTATTCTAATGATGAGTGCATCCGGTGGTATGGATATTGAACAAGTGCTCGTCAGACACCGGAGAAAATTATTCGGTATTCAATCAATCCATTTATTGGTCTTCCCGATTATCTGGCAAGGCGTTTTGCTTTCTCTCTTTTTCCCCAAATGGAACAGGCGGGTAAAATGGCTGCCATCCTTCAGGAACTTTATAAAATCTTTGTGGAAAATGACGCGTCGTTAGTGGAAGTAAATCCGCTGGCACTTACAAAGAAAAGGTACGTTAATGGCCATTGACGCAAAGATTGTTTTTTGATGACAATGCGCTCTATCGCCATCCGGAGGTACATGCTTTATTCGACCCGACAGAGGAAGAAAAGGTAGAAGCCGACGCCAAAGAAAGAGGTTTCAGTTATGTTCGCATGGACGGTAATATAGGTTGCATGGTGAATGGTGCCGGACTCGCTATGGCAACAATGGATATGATTAAGATTTATGGAGGTCAGCCTGCCAACTTTCTCGATATTGGCGGTAGTTCCAATCCTGTCAAGGTAATTGAAGCCATGAAAAAGAAACTTTTATTGCAGGATGAAAAAGTGAAAGTGGTCCTGATTAATATTTTTGGAGGAATCACCCGCTGTGATGATGTAGCAATGGGGCTTCTTCAGGCATTCGAGCAGATAAACAGTAATATACCTGTTATCGTACGGCTTACAGGCACTAATGAGCATCTCGGACGGGAACTGTTACGGAATTACAGCCGTTTCCAAATAGCCACAACGATGAAAGAAGCTGCTCTTATGGCTCTGAAAGCATAATAAGTACCCAAATCATTAATAAATAAAAGCAATTATGAGTATATTAATAGATAAATCCACCCGTTTGATTGTACAGGGAATCACTGGCAGAGACGGGCTTTTCCACGCCAAGAAGATGAAAGAATATGGAACCAATGTTGTTGGAGGAACTTCTCCGGGCAAAGGAGGAACAGATGTAGACGGCATCCCCGTATTCAATACTATGTATGACGCGGTTGAACAAACGAAAGCCAATACTTCTATCATTTTTGTTCCGGCACGTTTTGCGGCAGATGCTATCATGGAGGCAGCAGATGCGGGCATCCGGTTAATTGTCTGTATTGCGGAAGGAATCCCCACACTGGATGTAATTAAGGCGCACCAGTTTGCCGAACAAAAAGGTGCCATGTTGATCGGCCCCAACTGTCCGGGACTGATCTCTCCGGGAAAAAGCATGGTAGGCATTTTTACCGGGACAGGTCTTTAGAAGGAAATGTCGGAGTTTATCAGCCGTAGCGGAACACTTACTTACGAGGATTGTGTATCACTTAACAGCTAATGGAATGGGGACAATCTACCGCTATCGGCATCGGGGGCGATCCTGTTGTAGGGCTTCATCTTCCGTCAACTGCTGGAGATGTTCCAAAATGATCCGGAAACAGAAGCAATCGTTCTGATTGGAGAGATTGGAGGAAACGCAGAAGAACAAGCGGCTGAATATATCCGCAATAATGTAACCAAACCTGTAGTGGCATTTATTGCAGGACAATCAGCTCCTCCGGGGAAGCAGATGGGACATGTAGGGAGGTATCATCGCTGATCCTGGAGGTGTTCAAGAAGCATAACGTGCGCTACTTCTTCTATAACGGCGGCAACGACTCCATGGACACCTGCAACAAGATCAGCCGTTCATGCAAGAAGGGCGGATTGGGACTGCCGCGTGATGGGTGATGCCCAAGACCATCGACAACGACCTCTTCGGCACCGATCACTGCCCCGGCTTTGCCTCGGCCGCCAAGTACATCGCCACGTCCATTTGATGGAGGCCCATCAGGACTGCCCGTGTATGACATCCACCCGGCACGATTGGTCGTGGAGATCATGGGCCGCCACGCGGGGCTGGCTGGCCGGTACGCGGCGCTGGCGTCGGAGTACGGCGCAGGTCCGGACCTCATTTATCTGCTTCGAAACAGGACCATTTTCAGTATGCCCAAGTGGACGAGCTGCGGCGATTTAGAAGCGGGTCTTATGCCGAAAAAGGAGGGCGTCATCGACGTCTCCGAGGGCACTATCTGAGGACGTCGGTTTGCCCCCGAGGTCAGCTGGATGCCTTTGGCCACGCCGTGCTCAGCGGCGGTCTGCCGCCATTCACCCGAGGTGATCCACGGAGAGAACGCTGCCGGTATCGCCATCGAGTTCTCCTGCGCACGGCGCTGCGCCAGCCATCTGGCCAGCCGAGACGGATATCGAGGAGTCCTTTATGGCGGGCAAGGCCGCCGGAAAACGCCGTCAACGGCAGTCAACGGCCGCATGATTGGTTTTGAGCGCGGCGTCCGAGACGGCCGCTATGCCTGCAAAACCAAGCTGATCCCTCTGATGGAGTGCGGCCAATGTGGAGAAGAAGAAGATCCCCCGTGAGTGGATCAATGCCGAGGGCAACGGCGTGAACCACCAGTTCATCGAGTACGCCCCTGCCTCTGATTCAGGGTGAGCCGGATCTGCCCAAGGTGGACTCCTCCTCCCCCCGCCAAGCTGAAGAAAATTCTGGTAAAATAATCACTTGACCTTAAAAAATGTCCGGGCCGTAGGGCCGGGACATTTTTTGTAGTTCTCCTACTGATCGAAGGAGGGGTTGACGAAGTGAGATTCTTCTGATCCATCTTCTCCTTTTGCCAGCCGCCGCCCCTCACCGAAGCGCTGGAAATGGACGATCTCACGGGCCCGGCAGGAAACTTGATGACATCGTTGACGTCGGGGTCATCCGACAACCGCAGGATGTTGTCATAGGTCACACGGGCCTTCTGCTCCGCTGCAAGGTCCTCTGTCAGATCTGATCAGTCCCCTTCACCGCCATAGCACATGCACCGAACGAAGCAATACTGA
>VOFK01004127.1_pt1 | contig 16762 bp, 28 predicted proteins | sample 5384121 | NCBI WGS metagenome assembly VOFK01 (sample SAMN12384730, study PRJNA508395) | human gut metagenome | isolation source: healthy gut J | host: Homo sapiens
GCGGATATCGTGGGACATATTGGAAAAGGAAGGTGCTCTTGGCGCGGTTCGCGCTCTCTGCTTTTCCACGGCGACCTGCAATTTTGCATTCAGTTCCTGCGTATCGCTTGCGGCTTTCTTGCAGCAGCTTCGGCTTTACGCGCCTTCTGAGCAGCATCAAAATCGTGAGCAGAACAACTGCAACAGCAATGCTGCTGATCAACATAACTTTAAAGAAGTTATCCTTTATAAACTCGCTCAGGTAACCTTCCGCGCGGAGTCTTATACATCGCAAGCGCGCCGGCAAGCATATTAACAGGCATTGCCTTGATCGTTTTGTTCAGGATGGACAACAGGCTGCGGTTTCCGCTATTGACCGCAAAAGCAGGATCTTACAGGGTTTACCAGCGGAACGCTGTAAAAGCTGTATTTCTTGCTGTATTTATTCTCACTGCTGATCCCGGTAACAAAAGCAATCTGCCTGTCCGTCTTTGACCAGCCTTGCCGCATCCTCCTAACGTGTATCGCAGTCCACGATCTCCCACTTGCGGGTAATAAAACGCAAGGTACTTTTTCAGGGAGAGTTTGTTTTGGGGAACGGCAATGCGGTTTACATTGTTTTCGTTAAAAGTGCTGTTTGTTCGTGACCGCCATCAGGTTGGAGGTCCACGTTGTGTTGGTACAGGCAAAGTGATACTCTTCCGCCAGATTGGGGTTCTGGTCGCAATGGAAGATCATGTCGATCTCGCCCGATTTCAGCGCATCCAGTTCTGCTTCCTTGCTGTCATAGCCGACCAGCTGGAATTCCAGTTCCTGATTGCCCAGACAATCTGTTGCAAACTGAATATAGTCCGTTATTGTCCCGGTAATCTCCCCGGTGGCAGGGTCATAGGTGCTGACGCCGCGATCACTCGTCAGAAAGCCCATCCTGATCGCGCCGTGCTTTCTGAGCCACGCCTTTTCCTCACCCGTAAGGGGATGGGCTTATAATCCAGCGAGAAATACTTTTTACACAGATCCGCCGTATAAAAAGGAGCCGCTTCGTCCAACGCGCGCATCGCATTGTCCAGTTCTTCCTTGAGATCAGAACGGTCTTTGTTGAGCACATAGTAGATGCTGGATTTTCCCACGCGGGTTATGGTCGAGATGCCAAGCTCTGCCCATAAGGATTCTTCCAGCGAAACAAAAGCAGTCGATCTCGTGGTTTGCCAGCTTTTTGCTTCACATCCTCGTTGTTGGAGATGTTGACGTGTTGCGTTTTTATGCCGTGTTTTTCCTCCCACTCGGTCAGCATCTCTTCCGGTTCCTGTTCCCATCAGGACACCGATCCTTTTTCCCATTCAGCGTTTTGAAGTTGGAGGCGGAGATGTCTGCGCGCGAAGATCGGCGTAGAGGTAATATTTTTCCACTCCCATCGGCTCGTCTGAAAACAGCATCTCCTGAGTGCGGTCCTCCGTATAAGAGATACCGCCAATAATGTCGATCTCGCCGTTTTTGAGCTTTTTCAAAACAGTCTGACCAATCGCAGGTCACATACTCAAACTGCCAGCCTGTATAGCCGGATAGTGTTTCCAGCAATTCGTAGCCGTAGCCTTTTCTTGCGCCCCTCTCGTTGACATAGTTGAAGGTGTCCTCAAACGAGCCGACACGGACGACCTTTCAGGGGCGGTTTCTGCGGCAGCCTTCACAGGGAGCACGACTGACAGTAGCAACAGTAGGCTCAGCAGCGCACAGGCGCTTTTTCCGTGTCAAGGTCTGCATGGTTTCGCTCGTTCCAGAGTTTTTCATTTTTCCCAATCTTTCTCCGCCCCAGACGGTCTCATTCCGTTTCATTTCCATTGCACAGGTTTCAAGAAGTTCATTGCAGCATTTCATGCCATCCTGTTGTCAGCAGTTTTTTGAACAGTATATATACCAACGCATCTAGTATGTATTGTAACATTCCGACAGAAGCATTTCAAAGAGTTTATGCTTGTGAACACTATTTGGTCAGAAGTTCTGCGAACTCTGCATCCAACTCTTTTGACCTTCAGCAGTTTTTGCAGCCTGGCTTCGTCAAAGGCAGCTTTCGCCGCCTTGTGCAGGGTGATTGCCTCCCCCGGTGAGCTTCCAGAAAGGCCTTGCTGTAATCAGCTTTGCGTGAACCACAGCGGAAAGACCCTCATAAGATACAGAAAAAGATTTCTGTATTTTTTCTTGACAGTTTTTCCCATATTCTGTTTTAATACATCTGATAAAAGGGAGTAAAGGGCAGTGTTCCGCTTATTCTTTCGGGGGAGACTGCTGCATGGCAGCGTCATCACGGCAGAAATGCCCGATGTCATGTGTTCGCTTGAGACTTTTGTCACAGACAAGGTGCTGTGGCAGGAGTCTCTTTTTTCTTGCCGCCGTACCGGAACACAATAGGAGGCAAAAAAACTATGAACTTTCTGAACACATTCGCAAGTCTATTTTCCAATTTTGGGAACCTGACGTGGCAGATGGTAGTAATGTGGGGCATCGGTGCGCTGCTCGTCTACCTCGCCATCGCCAAAAAGATGGAGCCGAGTCTGCTGCTGCCCATGGGCTTCGGTGCCATTCTGGTCAACCTGCCGCTGTCCGGTGCCATCACGCAGGGGGCGATACCGTTGGCCCCATTTCCGCCCTGTTTGAAGCGGGCATGTCCAACGAGCTGTTTCCCCTGCTGCTTTTCATCGGCATTGGTGCTATGATCGATCTTTGGCCCCCTGCTGGAGAAAGCCGTGGCTCATGCTCTTTGGTGCCGCTGCTCAGTTCGGTATCTTCTTCACCCTGTTTCTGGCGGGCTTCTTCTTCGACCTGAGGGACGCCGCTTCCATTGCCGTGATCGGCGCGGCCGACGGTCCCACCGCCATCTTTGTAGCTAACACCCTCAACTCCCAGTACCTTGGTGCCATCATGGTGGCAGCGTACAGTTACATGGCTCTGGTGCCCATCGTGCAGCCGCCGGTCATCCGGCTGCTGACCACCCAGAAGGAGCGCCGCATCCGTATGCCCTACGAAAAAGGCAATGTACCCAGCTGACCAAAATTCTCTTCCCTGTTGCCGTCACCATGGTCGCCGGCCTCGTAGCCCCTGCCAGTGTAGCTCTGGTGGGATTCCTGATGTTCGGCAATCTGCTGCGCGAATGCGGCGTGTTGAATGCGCTCAGTGAAACGGCACAGAATGTTCTGGCAAACCTGATCACCCTTGTGCTGGGCCTGACCGTTGCCGGGCAGATGACGGCAGACAAGTTCGTCCGTCCCGACACACTGCTGATCCTTGCACTGGGTCTGGTAGCTTCGTCTTTGATACGGCAGGCGGCGTGCTGTTTGCAAAGCTGCTGAACCTTTTCCGGCCGGAGGGCAAAAACTGAATCCCATGATCGGCGCGGCCGGCATCTCGGCCTTCCCCATGAGCGGCCGTGTGGTCAACAAGATGGGATTGGAAGAAGATAACCAGAATTTTCCTGCTGATGTATTCCATCAGCGTCAACGTTTTCGGGACAGATCGCGTCCGTCATCGCCGGCGGTCTCATCCTGACCCTGATGACTTAACGGAGGTGTGCATATGCTTCATCTTTCTTCGTGGATGACCACGCTGCCGATGATGTTCATCGGCATGGTCGGCATCATTCTCGTCATCGGCGTCATTGTTTTGGCCGTGATGCTGCTGAACCGGTTGACCAGCCGGAAATAATTCATCCCATCAAGTAGAGATGTCAGAACACAAAAACCCCCGGAAGAGCTTTTTACGGTTCTCCGGGGGGGCTGGTTCTATGCGCCGGTGTTCCTCACACCGGTGCACAAACGTTATTCGATTTCAATGAGGTTGGGATTGACCGGCAGAGCCTTCTGCTGCTGAGGTGCGGGCAGCGTGATGTGCAGGATGCCATCCTCGAACTTTGCGTGGATGTCCTCCTTCTTCACGGTGTCCCCCACATAGAAGCTGCGGGCACAGGTACCGGAGAAAGTCTCGCGGCGCAGGTAGCGGCCATTTTGATCCTTCGTCGTCATTGGAGTGGCTGCGGACGGCCTGAATGGTCAGGTAGCCGTCGTTCAGCTCCATCTGAACATCTTCCTTCTTGCAGCCGGGCAGGTCAACAGCCACATCATAGCTGCCATCGGCGGTCTGCTTCACATCGGTTTTCATCATGTTTGCGCCGCGCTTGCCGAAGGCTTCACGCTCTTCACGATTCATTGCACGCTCCAGCGCACCGTCGTTCCAGAACGGATCAAAGAAATCATCGAACAGATTTTCATGGAAAACAGCAGGCATAAACATAAAAACAACCCTCCAATCCCGGCGTTCGGGTCGGGCATAAAATCAAGATCGTGCATCAGGGCGGAGTCTTCCGGGGAGCCTTGCGGTTCCCTCATGCCCCTTTCTCCTGAGCACGCCACTGTTATAGCACCGTTTATTAGCAGTGTCAATAGTAGAGTGCTAAAATTCATAAAAAAGAATAATACTTTTTATAATATTTCATGCAATTCTCGGCAAAAATCGTTTGCACTGGATTCAATTTTTTTTCTTCTCTGATCGTAGTCTTTCGCTGTGACAGAACGGATGCAAGCCGTTTCTTCAGAACCAGACGATCCATTGCCCGCGTAAACCATGCAGTTATCAAAAGTCTCTCTGTCCTTGCAGCGTCTTGCGTTCTGCCGGTCCACCCGCTATAATAATGTGGAAACCGAGATGAAAAGAGAGTGATATTGTGGAAGAGACCGAGATCAGTCATTTTCTCCACATTCTGGTCCGAATGGGCGAAGCTTTACAAAACAGCGGCGCAGAAGTATTCCGCGTTGAGGACACTTTGAACCGGATCGCAATCGCCTATGGGGCAGAAGATGAATGTATTCGTGATCACATCCAGCATCGTGGTCACGCTTACCATGCCCCTCGCTGCCGCCGCAGACCGAGACCCGCCGCCTGCGTCACACTGCCAGCAATGACCTGCTGACATTGAAAAGCTCAATGCGCTCAGCCGCCGTATCTGCACAGCACCTCCTTCCATAGAAGAGTTTCAGCGCCAGCTGAACGCCATTCTGGCACAGCATCCGGACCCAAGATCGCATCTTACCGGCAGTGTGTTTGGCTGCTTCCAGTTTTGCCATCTTCTTTGGTGGAAATCTCTGGGACGGCCTGCTGGCCGGCGGCATTGCCGTTCTGATTTGCTGGATGGAGCGCTATCTCTCGCCTTTTTGTATGAATGGCGTAGAATTTCAGTTTATAGCATCCTTTCTCAGCGGTGTCTCCACTCTGCTGCTCTGCCGCTTTGGGATGCAGTTTCATGCCGATAAAGTTCTGATTGGCATCATCATGCTGCTGATTCCCGGCATCATGCTGACAAATTCCATCCGGGACATCCTACTTGGGGACATTATTTCCGGCTCTCTTCGGCTGGTGGAAGCCATTCTGATGGCCGCCACCCTTGCACTCGGCATAATGGCCGCCATCTGGTTGATGGGAGGAATTTCCGCATGATACAGGTTTTTTCGCAGTTGCTCAGTGCTGCCCTTGGTTTCGGTCGGTTTTGGACTGATCTTCAATCTGAACCGGCGCTACTTACCCGCCGCCGGTGTAGGCGGACTTCTGGCATGGCTGGCTTATCTTCTTGCCGCCAACACCCTGCGCAGCGTCTTTCTTGCCAATCTGTTGGCCGGTTTCTGTACCGCTCTGTATGCCGAAATTCTTGCCCGATGCTGCAATGCACCCTCTACGCCTTTCTTCATCACCGCTGCCATTCCCCTCATTCCCGGAAGCACCCTCTACTACTGCATGAACGCAGTCGTCTCCAATGATTTGTCTGCTGCAGGGCATTTCCGGAGAGCAGACCTTTCTGGCCGCTCTTGGAATTGCCGGCGGTATGGCAATCGCATGGTGTCTGGCCGATGTGAGCCGGAAGCTGCACGCACTTGCAATCCGTTCTTCGGGAAAGCAGTGATCTTCCACATTGAAAAAATGCCCCTGTCAGCTTTGGTTTCATCCCCACAGCTGACAGGGGCAATATTTCTCTATAACATTTTGATAAAAATCGCTTTTTGACGCTCATTCTGAAGGGCTTTCCGGGGAGCCTTTCAGCTCTCCTTTTGCCTTCTCCCGAGCACGCCACTGTTCTATACCGCGCCGTTTATCAGAAGCGTCCATAGCAGAGTGCCAAAGTCCGCAAAAAAAGAATCATACTTTTTAAAAATCCACGGAATCCTTTTTTGTACAAATCACCGTATTTTTTCGTGCAAAAGCCAAATTGTCGATCGGGAACGGATCTATAACGCCAACTGTGATTGCATCAATAGCCGCTGATGTAGGCGGCAGGGCATCCCTGTGCGCTGTGATCCATTTTTCGTTCCTCCCTCATGTGGTTTTCTTCATCCTAAAAAATGAGATAGGCAACCCCTTTTGTGGGGAAGTCTATCTCATTTTTTTGTTGGGGCTTTTTGCAACAGCCCCCTTTTATAACAACCCCGTCTTACAGTTGGGGAGAAACGCTTAGCGCTTCAGTTCCAGCAACGCATCGCCCTGCTTTTTACGGTGCCACTGGCTTTAGCCACGACAGCGGCATAGTCATCAGTATTGCAGACAATGACCGGCGTGGTCACGGGATAGCCTTCGGCCTTAATGGCTTCCAGCTCAAAGCGGATCAACGGCTGGCCCTTCTTTACCTTGTCGCCCTCGTTGACGAGGTAGGTGAAGTGCTTGCCACCCAGCTTGACCGTATCGATGCCGATGTGCATCAGCAACTCCGCGCCGTCAGCCGTGGTCATGCCCACGGCATGGTGGGTCTCGAAGGTGGAAGAGATCTCGCCGTCGGCAGGAGCCACCAGCTCACCCACCGCAGGCTCGATGGCAATGCCGTCGCCCAGCGCACCGCTGGCAAAGGCTCGTCCTTCACCTCGGCCAGCGGCACTACAGTGCCGTTCAGGCAGGCAGAACAGCACGGTATCCTTTGCTGCGGGGCCGCCGGGGCAGGTGTTGCCGGTCGCCGCCGGTCTTAGGTGCATTTTCCAGATAATCTTCCAGCTTTTTGCCTTTGATGACGGCCACCAGGGGGCCGTATACCTACACAATCGCGCCCTTGCAGATCACGCCAGGGAGGCACCGGGAGGCCTTGAGCACATCCTGTTTGACCAGCGCAACATCCTTGACGGTGCAGCGCAGGCGGGTTGCACAGCGTCCACGTCGGACAGGTTGTCGGTGCCTCCCAGACCTTCCACGATCAGGGCGCTGACCGGATCATCCCTGCGGGGCGGTGCTGCCGGAAGCGGCGCTGCGGGCGTTCACGTCCGCACGGGTGTACAGCTTGACTTCCTCGGCATCATCGCGGCCCGGGGTCTTGTAGTCAAACTTGGAGATCATAAAGCGGAAAATGATGTAGTACAGTACAAAGTACACCGCACCCACAACGACTACCCAGATCCAGTGGTCTTGGCGTTGCCCTGCATCACACCGAACAGCACCAGGTCGATGAGACCGCCGGAGAAGGTCATGCCCACGCCCACATTCAAAATATGCATCAGCATGAAGGACAAGGCCCGCCAGCACGCAGTGCACGGCGTATGGGCAGTGCTACAAAGATAAAGGTGAACTCCAGCGGCTCGGTGATGCCGGTGAGGAAGGCGGTCAGGGCTGCGGAAAGCGGCAGGCCGCCTGCCGCCTTTTTTTTTCCGGCTTTGGCGCACTGGTACATCGCCAGCGCCGCGCCGGGCAGGCCGAACATCATAAAGGGAACTTACCGGCCATGAAGCGGGTAGCGCTGACCGAGAACACCGTGGTGGACTTGGAGGCCAGCTCTGCAAAAAGATGTTCTGGGCACCGGTCACGGTCACACCGTCGTCGATGATGGCGGTGCCGCCCACAGCGGTCTGCCAGAACGGCATATAGAACACATGGTGCAGGCCGAAGGGGATCAGTGCGCGCTCCAGCAGGCCGTAGATAAAAAGGTGCCTGCGTAGCCGGAAGCCAGCACCAGTGCGCCCAGCGCAGCAATGCCGTTCTGCACCACCGGCCAGATGTAGAACATGGCGATGCCGACCACCAGATACACGATGGAACTGATGATGGGCACAAAGCGGGTGCCGCCGAAGAAGGCCAGCACGGCGGCTCGATCTTATAGAACCGGTTGTGCAGGGCTGCCACCGCCCAGACCGACCACGATACCGCCGAACACGCCCATCTGCAGGGTGGTGATGCCCAGCATGGTGGTGGTGGAGTTGGCGGGCATTGCGTCCACGCCGCCTGCGGCGTTGATCATGGCTTGAATGGCTGTATTCATAATGATATAGGCCACTGCACCGGACAGGGCGGCCACCTCTTTTTCCTTGCGGGCCATGCCGATGGCCACGCCCATGGCGGCTGGCAGGGCCAGATTGTTGAACACCGCGCTGCCGGTCTGGCTCATCACGTCAGAATGGTGTAGATCAGGGTACCGGGGTGGATGACGCTGTTCAGGCCATAGGCCGCCAGCATGGTTTCGTTGGTGAACGAGCTGCCGATACCCAGCAGCAGGCCCGCCACAGGCAGCAGTGCAATGGGCAGCATAAAGCTGCGTCCGACACGCTGCAGCACACCAAAAGATCTTTTGTCTTTCATCTTCAGTTCTCCTTTTCCTAAGTTCGTATCCAACAAATATATCCACACGCAGGCGTGGCCTGCGGAGAATCAAACGGCGGTACGGCAGGCGGGCGGCTTATTTCCCCATCCAAATCCGTTTCAGATGGATGGTAAGGAACACCAGTTCCTCGTCCGAAAGCTCCTTGTGCCAGGTATTGCGCACATACTCCGCAATGCAACAGGCGCATTTGTAGTGTTCGCGCAAATTGCGGGCGATCAGGGCGCGGAACACTTCATCGTGGTATCGTTTTCCTGCTCCTGTTTGCCTTGAAATACCGTTGCGCAAAAGCGCAATGCACTGTAAAGCGGCTGAAATCCAGTGCATCCCGGTCAAAATGGAAGTTGTTATTCCACTACCTGCACGCAGCCATCCACAAAGCGGGTGACATCGTTCACCACGCTCATGGTGGTGTTGAGCTCCTGCGTTGACGATGATGCAGCGCAATGAAACCGCCCTCGTCGTCCGAAAGGTCTGCCCGGCAGCGCTGGCGGATGATCGCCAGACAGTCCATGCCAAGACGGTACTCCTGCGGATAGAACTCCCCGGATCGGTGCCATGAGCGGGTTGGAGGCGGATGCCCTGCTCACTGCGCGCTGGATGCAGCAAAACTGATATGGTCGGCCAGCGTGATGAGCATGCTCTCGTTCAGCGGTAATTCACCCGGCTGCGGATCATCTCCACCAGCTCGTCGGTGAGCAGCAGATGCTCATACGGGATCCGTTCCAGAAGTTCCACCAACTTTTGCTGTACGGCAGGGGCTGGTCATGCGGTAACTGCGCTCCACCTTTCCGGCGTCCAGCTTGTACCCCGGCTTTACACCAAAGCCCAGACCACGCCCGGTGACGATTAACTCACAACCCGTGGGGTCTACCACGCGCAAAATGTTGTTGTTGTTGATCGCTTTTTGACGGTATATTGCATTGTTTCTCCTCCTCGGGTTGAAAAAAGGCAATAAAAAAGACCATCCTCGACACAGCAAACATACCGAAGGCTGAAACACGCTTTCGGCTTGTGCTATGCAGAGTTGGTCTAGCCCGCCAAACGGTAACAATCCAACGACGCTGCTCACGTACGATTTTCTTTTTTGTAAGGCACAAACAAATTAAGCAGCACTTGAATGGAAATTTATTCTATGCTTGATTACAATACCATATTCTTTTGCGGAGTGTCAAGATGGGAACGGGTTTCTTTTTCACTTTATCAATTTTGCCCAAACTCAGGTGATTTTCTACAGCGAATTGACAAGTAAGAATATTCTTTTTGCTTTATCTGTGCAGTTGTTTTCAATCGAGATCATTGCGGAGAAAGCTGTGCTCCATCTCGTAACTCATCACCTTCACAAAAAAAATTCTTTTTCATTGTTTCTCGTTGCAACCACCTGCTTGGCACACCCTGTTTTCATTTAACTGCGTTTTCTTCTTCCTCAACGACCTGTTCCGCGCATTTCGTTGCACTGGCATACTGCGGATATGCTGTTTTCGATGCAGTAGATCTTCCAGGACGCCCGGATGCCGTCATAGGCAAACTCCACACCGGTATCTACGGTGGCTCTCACAAATGGATCGCATCCGGGTTTCTTGCCACCAGATTGGCACGCAGACGTTCGCCCGCCGTCAGGCAGGTGGAAATGCCGGTCTGCAGCGCAAAGAGCGTTGCTTCGTCCTCCTTGCTCAACCGAGGAAAACCTTGCAGCGAATGAGCAGATCGCTTGCCGCCGTTGCAGGCCCGGCGCGCCTCCGTGTTCTGCCCATCAAAGACGTAATAATAGTCAAACCCGTAGCGTGTCTGGCAATAGGTGCAGACATCCTTGTTTATCTGTCTGGGGTTTGCCCCTGCGGAGCTGAACGCTTTTTGCGCTCTGAAAAGCTCCCCCGGCAGACCCACACAGGGTCGTCAGTGTGGATTCGTCCACCTGTCTGGTAATTTCTGCGGTTCATTTGCGTACTCCTTTTCGCTGATATATAAAAACGCCGTCCGGGTTCCCCTCGAACGGCGTTTGGAAAAGGTTTTGTATGGTTTCTCTTAATTTGCCCCGGCACCCCTGAGAAAGGGAAACATTCAGGCGGTGATTTGCACCACTCCATTGGCCTCTCGGCCACCCCGTCTTCTTTATGACCGGGCCGCGAATTACGGAAGTATCATTATCTGGAAGTACCTGAAGCTGCATATTCAATTTTTCAAGGGTTCGTCGGCTCCGGTTTCCGTTCCCTCTCGGGCCCGGTCCGTTTCCGTGACATGATTGTATCGTACTTTCGCAGAAAAGTTTATGGACTTGTAGCCCAAAGTGCCCACCCTCTTAGTCCAAGTTCTGGGATACAACAGACAAAAAAAAGAGGAGTTGAGTCCATTCATCAGACTCAACTCCTAAGTAAGACGAGAAAAAATTCGTCTTTCTGTTAATTGTCAAAGGTGCATTTTCCGCTCGACTTCATAACGCAATCGAGATATTACACTTATAGGATAGCATAATTTAAAATTGCCACTTTCTAATAGTCCCCTGATGTCAAGATATCACAGCGCAAAAAGAGTGTCAACAAATTATTTATTGACAGATTTTCAATGAAACATCCAACTTTTTGAATTGCGCTGTTCCATCACTCACCGCTGCAAAAAACTTGCATTTTGTTCCACATCTACTATACTAAAGGATGTATCGATTATTCTTGAAAGAAAGCGGATGCTATGGAATTTCAAATGAAGTTAAAGCGATTTCTCAAACAGGAGACCGTTCTTTCGGTCGCCGCCGTACTGGCCGTGCTCTCCATGTTCTTTGTGCCGCCGGATGCAGACTACCTCGGTTACATCGACCTGCGCACGCTCGCTATTCTATTTTCCCTAATGACCATCATGGCCGGACTGCGGCGGCAGGGCGTTTTTGACCGGATGGGCCGAGCGCTGTTGGCACGGACCGGCAGCACCTTGCAGCTGGTGCTCGTTCTGGACTGTGCTTCTTCGGGAGCATGATCATCACCAACGACGTTTCCCTGCTGACCTTTGTCCCTTTTTACCTTTGTGGTGCTGAGCGGCCTTGCGCCGGACACCGCCGGGCGCTGACCATCCCGGTGGTGTGCATGCAGACCATTGCGGCAAACCTTGGCAGTATGCTGACCCCCATCGGCAACCCACAGAACCTCTACCTCTATGGCAAAAAGCGGAATGCGCATGGCGGAGTTCCTCCTGCTCATGTTCCCCACACGGTCGTTTCGCTGCTGCTTCTGGTGGGCTGGGCGGTCATGGTCTGCCGCAAACAGGCATCCTCCTGCATCGGTGCGCTCCCGGAGCAGCCGAACACCACCGCAGACCGGGAAAATCATCCTGCTGGATGTGGTGCTGTTTGCGGTCTGTCTGCTGGCGGTCGTCCGGGTATTGCCCTACGGCGTTGCCTTTTCCGCTGTGCTGGTCTGTACCCTCTGCGCTGACCGCTTTCCACTCTCCGCAATGTGGATTACTCCCTGCTGCTGACCTTTGTGGCATTCTTCGTTTTCATCGGCAATCTGGGGCGCATCCCGGCTTTTCGGGCTGGCTGCAAGCCATCCTCGCCGGGCGGGAAGTGCTGGTGGCAGTTCTGGCTTCGCAGGTCACCAGCAATGTTCCCGCTGCCCTGCTCCTGTCCGGGTTCACGGATGAAACCGCCGCGCTTATCATCGGCACGAATCTCGGCGGCCTTGGCACCCTGATCGCGTCCATGGCCAGCCTGATTTCCTACCGCCAGATCGCGCGGGAGCTGCCGGAGGAAAAAGGCCGCTACTTCAAGCTGTTCACCCTGTCCAACCTGATTTTTCTGGTGATCCTGCTGGCTGAATGGAGGATCTTCGGGCGATAAGACCGAAACGTGGAGGTTCCGAAATGAAGCATCGTATTGTCACGGCTGCACAGATGAAGGCCATCGAACAGGCCGGAAATGCTCACGGCCTGCCCTATCTGCAGATGATGGAGAACGCCGGGCTTGCAGCCTACGCCGAACTGAAAAACGTCCTTCCGCAGCCCGGCTCTCTGCTGGTGGTCTGCGGAAAGGGCAACAACGGCGAGGACGGTTTTGTCATCGCCCGCGCCGCCGCAAAAGAGGGCTGGAAGGTGACCGTCCTTCTGGCCGAGGTGAGCCGAAAACGCCCGATGCCATCACAAATTTTTGAACGCCTGCACGGTCTGCCGGTGGAAATTTACTCCGGCTCAGGCTTTCGCATGAACCATTTACTGCTGTCGTGGATGCGCTCTACGGCACCGGATTCCATGGCAGTCTGCGTCCTTCCGGCCTTGCCGCCTGTGCGCTGATGAACCGTCAGCATGAAAACGGCGCATTTGTTCTGGCGGTAGACCTGCCCAGCGGCATCAGCACCGACACCGGCGAGGTAGCCGAAGGTGCCGTCCGTGCCGACCTGACCGTCACCTGACGGCAGTTACAAGCCGCTGCACACGGCAGTATCGTCCCGCACCGCTCTGCGGCAAAATCGTCTGTGACGACATCGGCATACGAGACGAAGTGGCCCGGTGTTGTTTTTTAATGGGAGGTGGTCATCACGATATCTGGAATCCGTGGCACGGCTGCGGCAAATGCCTGTGACAGCTCTGAAACAACGCACGTCCCTCCGCGCAGGCCCGGATCTCATGTTCCGGGTATCTGCGCGGGAAGGGACGTTTCGTTTTTATCAGAGTTTTTGTCATCCACAGGCCGGGGAGCCATCGGTTCCTTTTTCAGGAAATGGCATGAGAACTTTGCTTCATAAACGCAAAAAAGTGCGCCGTCGGTTCCGACATAAACTGTGTGGAAGAATACACGATATAGAGTTTCCGCAAAGAAAGCCGACTGTTCAGAGGAATGATCAACAGCTTTCCAAGCTGTGCATCGTTCTGAACCGTTGCGCAGGGAAAGGATGGAATGCCCATCCCCAGTGTGATGCAGCGGATCAGCGAAGCGGCATCATCCATCACAGCGCGATGACATTCAAATCGTCCAGCGAAAGCCCCCGGTTTTCAATAATAGAGCGTTTCCTGTTTTGTCCCCGAAGTATCCTCCGCAGGAGAAATGGTTCTTTCAGCAGCATGGAAACCGGATCTTTCAATTTCCAGACAGGCCTGAAAATGCGGTGTAGCCGGGGCCGCGATCACAAGTTCATCCGAAGTGACCGGCAGAAAGCGGCAGGGTGTATCCGAAATTTTCGTGCCGACCAGCCCGGATATCGCAGGTTCCATCTGTTACTTTCCGAATGACATCCAGACTGTCCGAGCAGCTGGTACGGAAGCGGACATCCGGCATTTCCTGATGGTACGCCGACAGCAGTTCCGGCAGAAGATAGAGGACGGAACGGAGAAACACCGATGTGCAGCAGCTTCTGATTTTTATCGGAAAGTTCCAGAATCGCTTTCTGCTGGAGATTCAGGATCTCAGCTGCGTAGTTGTAAAGGGTCTGCCCTGCGGGCGTAACCGACAAACAAACTCTTGGTCGTTCGCTTCAAAAGTCGTGTATGAAGTTCTTTTTCCAGATTGTTGATATGCGAACGACGGTCGGCTGCGAAAGATAAAGCTTTTTTGAGCCGCAAAGGAAAAACTCTGGTATTTTACGGTATACACAAAAGGCTTCCAGTTGGCGGATATCCATGCTGCGCTCCTTTTGTGCTGAAAAAGGCTTTTTTCTTCTATTATAGTTCCGCTCATTGATTATATCAATAAGTACACACAGATTATCAATAAAATCAATTTCACCTGAAAAAATCGTGTGTGTTATACTGAACTGGTAAAGTTCACCCGCTAAAAGGCAATCATGAAATTATTCGACAAAACATGGAAGCTGGCCTTGTCCGGTGTGGTCATCGGACTTCTGGTCATGCTTCTGGCCATGTCTGGCCCCGGCCAACATGGCAATCTGCGTAACCTGTTTCATCCGCGACGCGGCAGGCGCTCAAACTGCACCCGCTGCACCCGTTCAGTATTTCCGCCCTGAGATCGTCGGCTTTGTCTGCGGCTCGTTCCTGATTTCCATGGCACCAAAGAGTATCGCTCTACCGCCGGTTCTGCGCCGATGGTGCGTTTTCTGCTAGGTGCCGTTATGATGATCGGTGCACTGGTTCTTTCTGGGCTGCCCGCTGCGCATGGTGCTACGGATGTGCTAGCCGGTGACCTGAATGCGTATGTGGCGCTCATCGGCTTTGCTGGCGGTGTCGCCACTGGCTCCTGCTTCTTGAAAAAGGCTTTTCTTTCTGGGAAGAGCCTATGAAACCAAGTCGCTCAGCGGTGCGGTGCTGCCTGGTTCTGCTGGCTGCTCTGCTGGTGATTGGTGTGGCAACGGTGCTTATGCGCAAGCACGGAAGGCCCTGGCAGCAAGCACGCTCCGCTGCTGCTGGCACTGGTGGTCGCATTGGTCATCGGTGCCCCTCGCACAAAAAGCCGTATGTGCTTTGCCGGAAGCATCCGCGATGTGATCCTGATGAAGAATTTCGACCTCCTCAGCATTATTGCCGCGCTGTTTGCGGTCATGACCATTTATAACATTGCCACCGGCAATTTCCATCTGACTTCTCCGGCCAGCCCATTGCACATTCGCAGCATCGTGGAACATCCTGGCATGTACGTTGTCGGTTTTTTTGCAGCGGTATTGGCCGGTGGCCCCGCTGCGTCAGCTGATCCTTGCAGGGCAGGGTTCCTCCGACAGCGCGGTAAGGCGTATGCTTCTGGGTGCCGCTTTGCACACAATTTTTAATCTGGTCGGCAGCGCCGCCAAACTCCACAGCGACCGATGCCGCTGTTCCCGGCGGCCCGGCCATGCCCGGCAAGATTGCAGTCATCGTTTGCATTGTATTGTTGTTTGTGATGGCAGCAACCAACCTGCGCCGTAAAAAGCGGCAAAGTGATCTGAAAAGGAGAAAGCACAATGGCTAAATTTGTTGAAGTGGACGTTCGCGGCCTTTCCTGCCCTGAACCGGTGTTGCTGACGATGGATGCGATGGAAGAGCATCCGGGCGAGATGATCCGCGTTCTCGGTGATGAAAAGCGCACACCCGCAAAAACATTGAAAAAATGCTGGAATATGAACACAAGGACGGTCAGACGACCACGCGGGCGGATGGCTGTTTTTGAGATTACCTTTCAGGCATAACGGCAGCGTATGAGAGCAAAAAGCCCTATCAGGTTTTGACATTCTACACTACTTCTGCGGTCATGGAACTGGAAGCCTTTTTGCAAACAGAACGGATTCCCGGCAGGCTGATCCTGTTCCGCAGGGAACTTTCTGCTGGCTGCGGGATCGCATGGCGGATGGAACCGGATGCGTACCGGCAGCATTCCGGCCTGCTTGCAGAGTGCCCTGTTGAAATCGAACAGACCAAAAGAAGTTCTGCTATAACAAAAATCGTCCCCTCCGTGCAGACCCGGATCTCGCTTTCCGGGTATCTGCGCGGAGGGACATTGTTTTATCAGAGTTTTGTCATCCACAGGCCATGCAGATTGCAGTAGGCATAGACCGCCACCGGTGTCTCGTCGCCCAGCTCAAAAGCCGCTCTGGGTGCCTCGCCGGATGGAGATAACGGATGTGGCCGCCCTGCGCCGTTTCCACATAAGAGCCACTGGATATGGTGGACATCCACCATCTGGTGCTCCACCGCGCCCACCGTGACGGTCAGGGTGCTGCCGGGCGCTCGACCACCGGCAGATGCTTTTTTCGCCGCTGGCTTCTACAGTGTTGGGAATCAGCTCCCGCAGTTTTTCACCGCAGCAGGCATCGGAACGCCTGCATCGTGGAGCGTGGTGATGAGGTTACCAGTGGTCACAGATGTAAAACTTTGCACTCATATCGAAATCCTCCCTGAGAATGTTTTGTGTTTCTTGTGTCTATATGATAACAATTCTCAGCTTTAATTTCCGTGATTGGATCACAGAAGGAAGGATTATTTTGTCAGACGCAGGTTGGATCACTTTTTTCCTTTTCGGAGATAAAAAGAATTGCGGTAACAAGACACATCCCCGCAATTCCTGCCAGAAATGAATTGGAATAGTTCTTTGTCAAAATGGCCCAAAGGTTGATTGACACAAAGACAATTAAAAATATAACACCGATTATCCTATTTTTCATCTCTGTTATCCCCTGCAACTTCCGATTTATTGTCACAAGTATATATCATACTACCACCTGCAGGAAAAGGCACAGACGCAATAAATATCCCCGGCGGAGCAACAATACCGTA
>VOFK01003129.1_pt1 | contig 16757 bp, 29 predicted proteins | sample 5384121 | NCBI WGS metagenome assembly VOFK01 (sample SAMN12384730, study PRJNA508395) | human gut metagenome | isolation source: healthy gut J | host: Homo sapiens
TCGGTAATACTTCGTTCGGTGGTTACGTATTGGAGGGTCACCGTGGACGACGCCCCTGGGCGCTGCGGAGGCCGGTGTGCAGCCCGGCGATATCATTCTGGAGGCGGACGGCCAGCCTGTCTCCGTCACCAGCGATCTGTTGACGGTGCGGCGCAGCCACCCGTGGGCGATACCATCCGTCTGACCATCCAGCGGACGCCAGTGTCCCTGACGGTGGACGTGGTCCTGTACGCCAGCAAATAACCCCTGCGCCGCATGGGGCCGCTCCGGCCCGGTGCGGCGCACTGCTTTCAAGGAGGAACTTATGAAGCAGCCTTTGCAGACGGCGGGCCGGGGCCTGTCCCTATACCCGGCGGCGCAGCGACGCCCGGTGCGTCACCTCGCTGTCCCGGCTGCCGGACGTACCGGAACTGAACTCCTATGATCCCGAATTTTTCGCCGGCCACGCCCTGCTGCTGGTGACGGATACCACCGCCTCCGGATCCCTGCCTCCCATTCTCCATACCGCCGATATAACCGACGGCCACGGCACGGTATCGGCTGCAGCTGCCGCCCCCTGCCGGCCCGGAACCAGTGCGTCACGCAGGACATGGCCACTTGGCTCCTGTGGGCGGAGGTCCCTGTCTCTTGGGGCGACCTCTCCTGGGCGGTAGCGAACCCCGCCCTCCCCCCGGAGCGCCTGTCCCTGTATTGAGCCAACATAGAAAGGAGTCTTTGACATGGCTATTCTGATTGCTTATTACTCCCGTGCGGGAGAGAACTACTTCGGCGGCTCCTACCGCCGCATCCCCGTGGGCAACACCCGGCGGGTGGCGGAGCAGCTGGCATCCCTCACCGGCGGCGACCTGCTGGAGCTCCGTCAGGCCCACCCCTATTCCGACGACTACCGCACCTGCGTGGCACAGGCCAGAGCCGACTGGCAGCAAAGTGTCCGTCCGGAGCTGCTGGGTCTGCCGAAAGATCTGTCGGGCTATGACCGCATCTATCTGGGCTATCCCAACTACTGCGGCACCATGCCCATGGCGGTCTATACCTTCTTGGAGCACTACGACTTCACCGGCAAGCTCATCTGCCCCTTCTGCACCCACGAGGGCAGCGGCCTCTCTCAGACGGAGCGGGACATCCGCAAAGCCGCACCGGGGGCCACCGTCACCCGTGGCCTTGCCATCCACGGCAGCCACGTGGACGAGGCCGCACCGGCCCTGACCCGGTGGGTAGGAGATGAGTAGCATGGACTGTCAGGAAATCCGGGGGGACCTACGGGCCACCGTCGCCCGAAGAGCCATAAGAGAGCGGAGACCGCCCGGTCTCCGCTCTCTTGCTTCAAATATGTGTGAAAATATTTGTTTTCTCTATTGGCAAATATAATTATATGTGCTATTATATCATTGTCAAGAGAAAATACTTATGAAGAGCTACTCGTCAAGGGAGGTTATTCACCTGCTGAAGGCGGATGGCTGGTTCGAGGTCAATGTAGTGGGCAACCACCACCAGTTCAAGCACCCCACCAAAAAGGGCCGTGTTACTGTTAAGCACCCCGACAAGGACATCCCCGTAAAACCCTCGCCAGCATTGAACGACAGTCTGGGCTACTGTTCCGGTAACCTCCAGACCTCCTGACTTACTCGAATAGAGGTCATTTTATGAAACAGGTCGAACGCTATTTCTATCCCGCTGTCTTTAGCTATGCTCCGGATCAGGAGATCGCCGTCACCTTCCCTGATTTGGATGTTGCCACCAGCGGCACCGACGATACGGATGCGCTGCTGTCCGCACGGGAGCTGCTGGGCTGCGTCCTCTGCGGGCTGGAGGAGGACGGCGAGGATATCCCCGCCCCCACCCCCCTCTGGCCGATGTAAAGCTGGAGGACGGCGAACGGGCCGTCCTTGTGGATGTGTATATGCCCTCCGTCCGCTTGGCACGGGTCAACCGCAGCGTCAACCGCACCGTCACCCTCCCCGCTTGGCTTAATGCCGCTGCGCTGGAGCGGAATGTAAACTTTTCTCAGGTGCTGCAAGATGCCCTGCGTACCCAGCTGCACCTCTGATAAGGCAAAAGAGGTAATCGCATGAAACTTGTATATCCCGTTATCTTTACGGAGGACCCGGCAGGCGGCTATATGGCCTACGTGCCGGATCTGGAGATCAATACCCAAGGCGAAGATCTGGCGGAGGCTATCGCCATGGCCCGTGATGCTATGGGCCTGGTGGGGATCGATATGGAGGACGATGGAAAGCCCTTCCCCGCCCCCAGTCAGCACGTGGATTGTCCCACCGGCGGCATTGTGTCACTGGTAGATGTGGACCTTGTCGCCTACCGCCGGGCCAATGAAAAGCGCACCGTGCGGCGGAATGTCACCTTGCCGTCTTGGCTGAACGCTGCCGCCAACGAGGCCGGGCTGAACGTCTCCGCCATCCTGCAAGCTGCACTGAAGCAGCAGTTGAATGTCTGAGCACAGCAAAAGAGAGCGGAGACCGCCCGGTCTCCGCTCTCTTGTTTGTCATCCGTTAAATATGCAGCTCCGCTTTCAGTGCATTTTGCAGGATCATGGAAAAATTGACCCCCTGTCTTTCCGCCATAGTGTTCAGCCACGCCGGAATGGTCAGAGTCTTTTTCACCGCCCGGTTGTCAAAAAACTTCCGATATTCGATGGTGTCGCAGCGGATCAGCGTCACCAACTGGTTTTCGGCGCAGACGATACTCCTTACATCAGAGGGCTCCGGCGGAACGGCTCCGCCCTCCTCCATGTCGTACAGCATCAGGCAAAGCGCATCCGCCGCCATTTCAATTCCCTCCTCCAGCGTTTCCGCCGAGGTGGCGCAGTCCGGCAAATCCGGGAAGGTGATGGAATAGCCCCCCTCCGCCTCATGTGTAAAAACTGCCGGATACACATATTTGGCCATAATGTTCCTCCCAATCTTGTGGTTTTTGTTCTCCTCGCTCTTGCTTCTGTTATGTATTATAGCACGTATTCACACGTATGCCAATAGTTTCTTACGTATTTATACGTATTTTTTCAAAAAGAAAAGGGGCGGTCCCGCCGCCCCTCTCTTGCCAGAATCCCAAGCGTTTGGGATTCTGCCGCCGCCCTCACACTATGTACAGCGCCGCCGTGTAAAGGACCCGCAGCTGCTCCTCCGTGGCCAATTCCAGCAACCGGAGGATCTGTTCCATCCACATCTGTCTATTGTCCATAATAGTCCTCGCTCCATAACTCCTCGACGGTGGTGTGCAGCGCCTTGGCAATGCGGATAGCCGTTACCACGTTCGGCAGTCTTTCCCCCTCTCTATCTCTCCGATGGTGGTTTTCCCGACGCCTACCAGCGCCGCCAGCTGGCGCTGTGAGAGCTCCAATCGCTCTCGCTCCCTTTTGGAGGAGAGCAACGGCGTTGTCCGTCACCGCTACACGCCCCACAGCTGCCGCCATACCTTTGCCACACTCCTTAAGGACGTACCGGCCCCCGACAAGGACAAGCTGCGTCTCATCGGCCACACCTCCGCCGAAATGCTCCGGCACTATCAGGACGTGGATGTGGATAGTCTCCGCCGCATCACCGACGCTTTGTAGCCGTTTCGGGCATTGGTAGCAGATTGGTAGTAGCGCAAGTTTTAGGAAAATAATATCCTTCAAAAAGTTATAAAAAACGGGCATTTTCATAGAAAATGCCCGTTTTTGGTCCGAGTGTCGAGATTCGAACTCGAGGCCTCTTGAACCCCATTCAAGCGCGATACCAAACTTCGCCACACCCGGATACCATATTCACTTGCTGCATCACGTCAGCTTGATTACTATACCACACTCCTTTTTATTTTGCAAGCCCTATTTCAGATTTTTTTGCATTTTTTACGGAAGCGGCAGCCGCTCCCCTACTGCGCCGCCTCCAACTCCTGCAGGATATCCCGGCACAGGGCCGCATCCGGTACTATGCCGGTAAAGTGTGCGAAGGACAGCGCCGCCTGCTGCACCAGCAGGGCAAGCCCTCCCACTGCCGTCAGGCCCCGGTGCTCCGCCGCTCGCATCAGAGCTGTGTCCGTGGGATGGTACACCAAATCGTATACCACCGCCTTCGCCGGCAGCGCCTGTACGAAATCCAAAGACTCGAACTCCGGCGAACCCTCCATGCCCAGCGGTGTGGCGTTGAGCAGCAGCCCATACTCTGCGGCGGCACGGGGCAGGTCCTCCCATGAGACAGTCACACCGCCGCACCGGGCAGCCAGCGCCGCTGCCTTTTCCGGTGTCCGGGCGCACACCGTCACCCGGCAGCCCGCCTGCGCCAGTGCCAGCGCCGCCGCCTTGGCGGCTCCCCCGGCCCCCAGCACCAGCGCCGCCTGCCCCGCCGGTGCAAAGCCCCGCAGCCGCAGGCTCTCCACCACCCCCGGCCCGTCGGTGTTGTACCCCACGGCCCGACCATTCCGGAAGCATACGGTGTTCACGGCGCCGCAGGAGGCCGTCCACGGCTCCACCGCATCCAGCAGCGGCAGGATGCGCTCCTTCAGGGGCATGGTGACGTTGCACCCGTCCCACGCTCCCCGGCAGCCCTGCACCACGAGATCCTCCAGTGTCTCCGCCGTCACCGTCACTGCTTCATAGCTTCCAGCAGCACCGCACCTCTCCATAAATCGCCGGTGGATGCGGGGCGACAGGCTGTGACCCACCGGATCCCCGATGACACACAGCCGCATCACAGGCCCTCCGCCAGCAGTACCAGCGCCTCCAGATAGCCGTCAAAGCCGTGGCCCATGATCTGTCCCCGGCAGGCCGGGGCCGTCACCGATATCTGCCGGAAGGACTCCCGCTGACGGATATCCGACAGGTGTACCTCCACCGCCGGGACATCTACCGCCCGCAGAGCATCGTAAATGGCATAGCTGTAATGGGTATAGGCTGCCGGGTTGATGACGATGCCGTCATAGACCCCCGCCGCCTGCTGAATGGCGTCGATGATAGCCCCCTCGTGATTGCTCTGGAAGCAGTCCGCCTCCCAGCCGTGGGCGGCGGCATAGTCCTGCACCCGGCGGCACAGGGTCTCATAGGTGCCGGTGCCGTAGATATCCGGCTCCCGGCTGCCCAGCAGATTCAGATTCGGCCCGTTGATGATGAGAAATTTCATACCTGTTCCCTCCATATGGCGGCAATGACCTCTGCCGCCGCCTGCGCCGTATCCTCCCGGATGGCGTAGTCGGCACAGATGCGATACAGCGCCTCCCGCTGCCGCCGCAGCGTCTCCAGCGAACCGCCCCCGGCCAGCAGCGGGCGGTTCGCTCTTTCTAATGTGCGCTCAATATCTGCCACCGGGCGATCCAGCCAGAACACCACGCCGCTGCGCCGCAGCAGCGCCCGGTTCTCCGGCCGCAGCACAGCCCCGCCGCCGGTGGCCAGCACGCAGTCCTCTCCGGCGCAGAGTGCCTGCAATGCCGCCGTCTCCCAGCGGCGGAAGCACTCCTCTCCGCCGGAAAACAGCTGCGCCACCGTCCTGCCCACCAGCCGCTCCACTTGCGGGTCGCAGTCCCGGAAGGGCAGGCCCAACTGCCGGGCCAGCAGACCGCCTACGGTGGTTTTTCCGCTGCCGGGAAGACCGATGAGGATCAGCTTTTTCATGTCTGCTCCTCCCGGCTCAGCTCCATCAGCAGGCGGAACAGCCGCTCCACCTGCTGCCGCCGCTCCGGGGCCAGTTGCCCCCGTGTGTGCAGCACCTGCTCCTCCCGACCGACATCCTGCACCGGCAGGTGATGCTCCCGTTTATAGGCGCCGATCCGGCGGGAAATGGACTGCCTTCGGACAAAAAGCGCCGTCAGCTCTGTGTCCAGAATGTCCAGCTGACCACGCAAATTGTCCAGTTCTCCGCCGCCGTCGGCGCCCTTCAGTCTCCACAGGGCCAAGGCCGCCGCACTCTCCACCACCACCGGCGCCCGCAGGGCGATGCAGGCATCGTGACGGCCGCCGATGGTGATTTTTGTGTTGGTCATAGTTTCAAGGTCGATGGTCTCCTGCGGCTGGGCGATGGAGGGGGTGGGGCGGAAAGTCACGGTGAACTCCACCGGCATCCCGTTGGTGATGCCGCCGTTGATGCCGCCGCTGTGATTGGTGACAGACCAGACCCTCCGGCCGTCGGTGCGCCAAGGGTCGTTGGCCTGACTGCCCCGGAGGGCGGCAAGCTCCTCCCCGGCCCCGAAGGCCACCGCCTTCACGCCGGGGATGGCGAACACGTGGCGGGCGATCTCCGACTCCGCCGTCTCCCGCCAGTCCGGGCCGCCCCAGCCGGCGGGCAGGCCCGTGACGATGCAGCGCACCTGACCGCCCACGGAGTCCCTCCTGTCGGGCCTCCTCCGCTGGCGCAGGGCATTTTCGTCAATAACTTGTGCATTTACTTTAATATCTTGCAGTTTTAGCCAGCTTTTTGCCAGAGCACCCGCCGCCACCAGAGGGGCCGTCAGCCGTCCGGAAAAGGCCCCGCCTCCACGGGGATCGTTGCGCCCACCGCTCTGCACCCAAGCGGTATAGTCGGCGTGGCTGGGCCGGGGCGTGTGGCGCAGGGCATCGTAATCCGCCGAACGAACGTCCCGGTTCCGCAGCAGCAGGCACACCGGCATTCCGGTGGTCACGCCCTGATAGACCCCGCTGAGCACCTCCACCTGATCCGGTTCATGCCGGGCGGTGGAGAGAGGATCTTGGGGCGCACGGCGCAGCAGCTGACGGCAGATGAACTCCTCATCCACCGGCAGACCCGGCGGCACATCCCGCAGCAGCACTCCCACGGCGGGGCCGTGGGACTCCCCGAATATGGTATAATCCATCATGTCAAGTGTTCCACCTTTCCACCCAGTTGGGCATAGTCCCGCCAGAAGGCCGGATAGGATTTTGCGGTGCAGTCCGCTCCCCGCAGCACCACCGGCTCCCGGCAGAAGGGGGCGGCGCAGGCCGCCAGCATAGCCAGCCGATGATCTCCGGCGCTCTGCACCTCGCCGCCCTGAAGACACGCCACACCACGGACGGCAAGACCGTCCGCCGTCTCCTGCGCCCGGCCGCCCAAGGCCGTCAGCAGGGCCGCCGTGGCCGCCAAGCGGTCGCTCTCCTTATGCCGCAGGCGGGCGGCATCTGTGAAGCGCATCTCCTTGTCAGGCCGCAGCGCCGCCAGCAGAGCCAGCGGCGGCAGCAGGTCCGGGTTCTCCCGGAGGGACACCTGTTGGGGAAGCTCCCGGCACAGGGTCAGCGCCCTGCGGTCCCCCTGCCGGGAGTCCTGCCGCAGACCCGTTACCGTGATGCCTTGGCCCAGCGCCGCCAGCACCAGCCAATAGGCCGCCGCCGACCAGTCCCCCTCCTGCTCCATGGGCAGCGGAGCAAAGCACTGGCCGCCGGGAATGCGCCAGCCGCCCTGCGCCCGGTGCAGCACGACGCCGTAGCGCTCCAGCACCCACGCCGTTAAGTCCACATAGGACGGGACACCGGCCCCGGCGCCTCCAGCCGGGAGTCCTCCCGGCACAGGGGCAGGGCCATGAGCATCCCGCTAATGAGCTGGGAGGTATCGCCCCCCGGCAGACGGTACACGCCGCCGGTAAGGCGGCCCGTGACCCGCAGTCCGCCGGGACAGGGCGTCACGCCCCCAGGCCCGGCATCACCCGCTCCAGCAGCCGGGGCGTACCGGTGAACGTCACCTCACGGCCCAGCGTCATAGCTAACGGCAGCAGGAAGCGCAGGGTACTGCCGCTGGCTCCGCAGGGAACCTCCTCCCCGCCGCCGTATAAGACCCGCAAGCCCGCCGCCGTGGCCCGGATATCCTCCGGGGCGTCGGGGGAAACCGGCGGGAACCGGCCAGCCGCCGCCTGACAGATCAGCTCCCGATGCCAGCGGCTTTTGGAAGGCGGGGCCGCCACCGTCCCCGCCAGCGGGGCGGGATACAGCTTCACATCCATCGGGTTTCCTCCAGCAGCTCCTCCGGCGTCACCGACCACAGCACGCCGTGGCCGGGGCGCTCCAGCACCGCAATGGTCATCTCGCCGCCGCTGCGTTTTTTGTCCCGCAGCAGGTACTGCCGCCACGCCGTCTCCGGCAAGTCCAGCCGCCGGGGCAGGTCATAGCGCTCCAGCAGCGTCCCCAGCCGGGCCAGCATGGCCGTCTGGTCGCTGCCGTGGGCCGTCTGCCAGCGGAGCATCTCCATCATACCAGCCGCCACGCACTCGCCGTGGGTATAGCGGCCGCCGCCCAGTGCCTCCATGGCGTGGCCGAAGGTGTGGCCGAAGTTCAGCAGCCGACGGGGGCCTTCGTCCCGCTCATCCTGCGCCACCAGCGCCGCCTTGCAGGCAAAGGCACCGGCGGATGATCCGGGGCCAGTCCGGCTCCTGCTGCTCCAGCCGGGTCAGCAGTTCCTCATCCGCGATGCAGCCGTATTTGATGACCTCGGCCATGCCGCAGGCCAGCTGACGCCAGGGCAAGGTGGCGAGGCAGACGGTATCCGCCAGCACCATGCCCGGGGCTGGTAGAAACAGCCCAGCAGGTTTTTCCCCTCCGGCAGGTCCAGCCCCGTTTTGCCGCCTACGGCGCTGTCCACCTGCGCCAGCAGGGTGGTGGGGGCCTGCACCAGCGCCACGCCACGCAGCAGCGTGGCCGCCGCAAAGCCCGCCAGATCGCCGGTGACTCCGCCGCCCAGGGCCAAGATGCCGTCGCGCGGGTCAGGCCCAGCTGCACCAGCCGGCGGCACAGCCGGTCGTACTCCTCCAGCGACTTGAGCCCTCCCTGCCGGGAAGGTCGCCAGCGGCCAGCCGGTGCGGCGGGCCAGCGGAGCGCCGTACAGGGCTGCCACCGTGTCGTCGCAGACGATGGCCCAGCGGCCCACACCCAGCGGGCGCAGCAGCTCCTCCGCCTGCTCCAGCAGGCCGCCGCCGATGTAAATGGGATAGCTGCGCCGTCCCAGCGCCACCTGTAAGGTCTCCATAGGCCCACCTCCTCTCGTTTTCCTATTGTAGCGGGTTTTGCCGGGGAAGTAAAGCCGTGGTGAAAAAATCCAAGGGATTTTTCACTGCGGGGCGTAAGAAGGGGCTGTGGAAGATACGAAAAAAGAGCCGCCTCCTGTGGGAGGCAAACTCTGTGAACCTGCGGGGGCGCAAAAAGAGCCGCCTCCTGTGGGAGGCGGCTCTTTATTGACAACCTATCAATTGACGAGGACTTCACACTTCAGCGTCTGGCCATCCACCACGGCAACGACCATCGTCTTGCCGGATTTCACAGCTGTCACTTCACCGTCGCTGTTGATGGTGGCGATGCTGCTGTCCTCGGTGCTCCACTGGACGGGGGAATCCGTGCCGTCCACCGTCATGGGAACAACCGGGTCGCCCACGCTCATTGAAAACTCCGTCTGGGCAACTCCCTTGCTATTATAGATGGAGCGCAGCACCAGATCCTTCTTGGGGGCCTCCTTCACGGTGACGGTGCAGGTGACGGGGTCGGCACCCTCGGCGGAGGCGGAGATGGTGGCCGTACCGGCGGCGACAGCGGTGACGGTGCCGTCCTCGCCCACGGCGGCGACACCGGCATTGCTGGAGGTCCATGTGATGCCCTCAGCGCCGGTGGCTGTCAGTTTCCCGGTGCCGCCGACGGTCAGCTCCAGAGCCGTCTGATCCAGAGACAGCTTCACAGTGGGCGTTGCAGGCTGATTGGGGTCCACGTCCTCCGTGGGGTTCTTGGGGGGATCGGGCCGGTCGGCGCCGGACTTTCCGCTGCCGATGAGGGTATAGAGCAGCACCCCCGCCACCAGCACCAGCACCAGCACCAGCGTGGGGCCGAGGATGCTGGGACTCTTCTGGCGATGGACCCGGCGGCCGGGATTCACCGGCTTTTTGCCGCCGTTGGCAAAGGCTTCGTCCTCCTCGCAGAAGGGACAGGTCTTATAGCTATCGGAGAACATTTCTCCGCACTTAGGGCATTTCAACAGGCTCATGGGATCTCCTCCAATTAAAAACGCCGCAGGGGCGATAACACAGTAGTAAACTTATATTTGTTATAATACCCGTTTTGCCGCCCTCCGTCAACTGTAATTGCTGGAAGTTCAAGCTTTTTTTACAACTTTCGCCGGGGAGTGCTTGCTTTTCCGGCGCAGGTTTCCTATAATGGAAAGGATAAAACCAGCAGGGGGACGACGAGTATGAACACCATTTTTTCATCGGCATCGCCGGAGGCACCGGTTCCGGCAAGACCACCCTTACCGAGCATCTGGCCCAGCGGTTCCGGACCGGACATCAGCGTGGTGCATCACGACAACTACTACAAGCGGCAGGACTGTCCCTTCGAGGGCGGTGCAAGCAGAACTACGACCACCCCGACGCCTTCGACACGGAGCTGATGGTGGAGGATCTGAAGCGGCTGAAGGCCGGGGAGACCATCCACTGCCCGTCTACGACTACACCATCCACAACCGCACCGACAAGACCATCGAAATAAAGCCCACCAAGGTGGTCATCGTGGAGGGCATCCCTCATCTTCAGAACAAGGCGCTTTGCGGGATCTGCTGGACATCAAAATTTTTTTCGTGAGACCGACGCCGACGTGCGTATCCTGCGACGGGCGCTGCGGGATGTGGAGGAACGGGGACGCTCCATGCAGTCGGTGGTGGAGCAGTATCTGGCCACGGTGAAGCCCATGCACGAGCAGTTTGTGGAGCCCACCCGAAAGTACGCCGACATTGTGGTGCTGGAGGGCGGACACAATCTGGTGGCGCTGGATCTCATCATGCAGCGCATCGCCAACCACATCGCGGAGAACTGACGTGAGGCATCCGGTTCTTCGCTATGGGGCGGCAGCCCTGTGCGTGCTGGGGGCGGTGTATTTTCTGCTGCCCCTGTCCATGGGGGTGCTTCACATCGGGATGCTGTACCCGGCGGCGGGGCTGCTGCTGGCGGCGGTGTGGCTGGTGTTCCCCGGTCTTTTCCGGCTGTGGCCCCGGTGGCTGCGGCGCACGGTGTGCGTGGTGCTGGTGGCGGGGGTGCTGGTGCTGGGGACTATCCTGACCCTGATGGGCATCCGGGCGGCCCATCATCCCGATGGTACACAGCCGGTCACTGTCATTGTACTGGGCTGTCAGGTGCGGTCCGACGGGACGCCCAGTCGGATGCTCCGGGACCGTATCCAGGCCGCCTATGACTATCTCTCCATCCATGAGGAGGCGGTGTGCGTGGCCTCCGGCGGACAGAACGACCGGGAGCCCACCACCGAGGCCCGGTGCATCCGGGACACGCTGGTGTCCATGGGCATCGACCCCGGCCGCATCTATCCGGAGGATGCCTCCACCTCCACGGAGGAATTTGGCCTTTTCCGCTGAGGTCATCCGGCGGGAGGGTCTGCCTACGGAGGTGGCCATCGCCTCCGACAATTTTCACCAGCTGCGGGCCGGTGTATGGGCGGCGAAGGACGGGCTCACCCCTACTCCCTAGGCTGCGCCAGCGTCTGGATGCTTGGCCCAGGCTACTGGGCCAGGGGAGGCCGCCGCTCTGCTGTATATGGGTGCGACAGGCGCACTGTAATGGAATTATGCTTTACGGGAATTTCGTCGAAAAAGGGTATCCCGGCGGCAAAAAGCCGCCGGGATACCCTTTTTGCGTGGCGAAAAAGTCTTTTCGCCACGCAGAGGCATTTTTCAGAGCTTCAAGAAGTTCTGAAAAATGGGGATCATCATCGTGCAGGGACACCCTTCCGGGTTTCCCGCACACACCCTTCCGCCCCATTGGCGAAAGGCTCTCACTTTGGGGGGCAGACTCAGGGTATCCCGGCGGCAAAGCCGTCGGGATACCCGTGGCGAAAAAGTCTTTTCGCCACGCTGAGCATTTTTCAGAGCTTCAAAAGAAGCTCTGAAAAATGGGGATCATCATCGTGCAGGACACCCTTCCGGGTTTCCCGCACACCCTTCCGCCCGTTGGCGAAAGGTTTCCTCTTTGGGGGGGCAGACTCAGGGTATCCCGGCGGCAAAAGCCGCCGGGATACCCTTTTTCATCGTTTCTCCGGTCCGTTCCGCCGGAGGGGCGATTTTTGCGTAAAATATGACAACAAAATGTAATCTTCGATATAAATATTGCGTTTTGTATTCGTTTTTCAGAAGGAGAACACCACGCCTATGATGGCGGAGGCCAGAATGAACACGATGGGGTGCAGGCCCTTAGTGGGCTTGCACCAGCGGGTCAGCACCAGCAGCACCGCCGCCAGCGCCACGGCCTTCCAGTTCACCGCCGCAAGGCCCGCCTGACCGCTGTAAAGCAGGGCCAGTCCCACCACGGACAGGCGCCGCCGCCACCATAGCGGCGGAGGCCGGGCGCAGGCCGTAGAACACGTTGTTCACCAGACGGCTCTCCCGGAAGCGCTTGAGGAAAGCCGCCACAATGAGGATCACGATCACCGAGGGCGCTACCAGTCCCATGGTCGCCGCCACGGCGCCGGGGATCCCGGCGGTGAGGTAGCCCACATAGGTGGCCATGTTGACGCCCAATGGCCCCGGCGTGATTCCGACACCGCCAGCATATCCGCCAGCTGGGACACGGTGAACCACTCCGGGTGGCGAGCGGCCATGTCATAGAGGAAGGGCAAGGTGGCAAGACCGCCGCCTACGGCGAACAGGCCCGTCTTGAAGAACTCGTAAAACAGCAGCAGACAGGTCATTTCTTCGCCCCCTTCAGATTCTGGATCAGCACGCCGGCCACACCGGCGGCCAGCACATACCACACCGGGTAGAGGCTGGTCAGCAGGGACGCCGCCAGTACTGCCAGAAAGATCAGCAGACCCCCATACATCCTTCACGGCGCTTTTCCACAGCTTCAGCACCGCATTGAAGATCAGCACGCACCCGCACACCCGGATCCCGGCGAAGGCGTGCTGCACCCATGTCAGGTGGGGAAAAGCTGGTGATGACTCCCGCCAGCGCCACGATGATGAGCAGGGACGGGAACACCACCCCAGCGTGGCCACGATGCCGCCGGCGATGCCGGCCCTCTTCTGGCCGATGAAGGTGGCGGTGTTCACGGCGATGACGCCGGGGTACACTGGCCGATGGCGAAATAGTCCGTCAGCTCCTCATCGGTGGCCCAGCCCTTGTTCTCCACCACCTCACGCTGCAAAATGGGCAGCATGGCATAGCCGCCGCCGAAGGTCATGACCCCCACCTTGGCGAAGGTCAGAAACAGGCTCCAAAGCTCCTTCATACACTCACTCCTTATCCGTATATCCGTACAGGCCCCGCACCGATACCTCGCCGCTGCGGAGGACCTCCTCCGTGCCGTCGTCATAGCGCACCGCAAGCGCCGTAGTCCGGTGTCAGGGACACCGCCAGCGCCTCCCGCTCTCCGCCGGGCCGCAGCACCCGTACCCGGCGGCCCAGATTCAGGCAGGCGGCGCTGTACTCCTGCCGCCGCTCCGCCGTCTCCTGCGGCAGCTCCCGGCGCAGGGCCTCCAGTTCCTCCAGAAAGGCCGTCTCCAGCGCCGCCCGGTCTATCTCCGCCCCGGCGATCATGGACAGCGATGCCGCCGTCTCCCGCAGCTCCGACAGGAAATCCTCCCGCCGCTGGCAGACGTTGATGCCGATGCCCACGATGACCCATAGGTGCGCCCCTCCGGTCCCGGCAGAGCCTCCGCCAGAATGCCGCAGACCTTCCGGCCCGACAGCACCAGATCGTTGGGCCACTTGATGCCGCAGGACAGGCCGCAGCTGCGGCGGATGGCACGGCGCACTGCCGTGGCCGCCAGCGCCGGAATGCGAGGGGCGTCCTCCGGGCTGCTCCGCGCAGCACCGATCCCGTACAGCCCCAGCCCGCCGGGACTGGAAGCGCGGCCCATGCGGCCCCGGCCCGCCGTCTGCTGCCTGGCCAGCACCACGGTACCCTCCGCCGCTCCCTGCCGGGCCAGCGCCATCAGCTCCGTATTGGTGGAACCCACTGTCTCATAGCGATACACACGCCGCTCCATGGCCGCACCTCACTTTCCGCAATACTTTACCACGCCCGTGGAGATTTGTAAACCTCCCCCTCTTGCATCCGCCGCCGGATTCCTGTATAATGCCGTTATCTTTATTTGAATACCGGGAGTACCGCCATGACCACTCGACAGCTTGTCCGCACCGCCCTGTTTGCCGCCCTGACGGCGGTGGGAGCATTTCTGAAAATTCCCTTGGGTCCCTCCGCCATCACCCTGCAATTCTTCTTCACCGCCATGGCGGGCTGTCTGCTGGGCAGCGGCGCGGGCGCTCTCGCAGCTGATCTATGTGGCGCTGGGACTGCTGGGGCTGCCTGTTTTCACCGCAGGCGGCGGCTTTTCCTATGTGCTGCACCCCACCTTCGGCTTTCTGCTGGGACTGATCCCCGCCGCATGGGTCATCGGGCGTCTGGCCCGCAAAGCACCCGCTCCTTCTGGCGCATTGCGCTGGCGGCGCTGGCGGGACTGGCGGTGCTGTATGCCGTGGGGCTGCCGTACATGGCGATGATCCTCAACACCGGCTATATGGGCAAGGGCATGGACCTCTGCGCCATTTTGTGGGCGGGGATGCTGCCCTTCCTCCCCGGCGATGCCCTGAAAATTCTGGTGACGGCTCTGCTGACGCCGCCCATCCGCCGGGCTTTGGATAACTCCGCCAAATAGGAGGCCGGCGGGGCGGCATTTCTTGGAACAACAGTGCATTGCAATTCCCGCCGGAGGCCCGTATAATAAGCAGGACAATTCGAAGGGAGTGATGAAAATGAAGGTCTGCACGCTGCTCACCAAATTTTCCGCTCCCTCTGTTTCTGTTTTCCCTTTTTGACCGGTATTTTTACCGGTCATTTTTTTGCGCTTTCTGCGCCTGAGCCGGTCAGCAATTATTTTTTCATAGAACCCACAAATGAAAGAGAGGAACTGTCACATGAACAAAAAACTCGGACACGACGCCATCTACGACGCCCGTGAGCTGGGCGTCCCCCGGATGCTCCTGCTGGGCCTGCAGCACCTGTTTGCCATGTTCGGCGCTACGGTGCTGGTCCCCATTCTGGTGCAGGGCTACGGTCTGCCCCTGTCCATCCAGACCACGCTGCTGTTTGCCGGTCTCGGCACGCTGCTGTTCCACGTCTGCACTAAGCTGAAGATCCCCGCCTTCCTGGGCTCGTCCTTTGCGTATCTGGGCGGCTTCCAGGCCATGGCGGCCCTCAACGCTGGGAAGTACGCCACCATGTCCGACAGCGAGACAAGCTGGCCTACGCCATGGGCGGTATCGTGGTGGCGGGCCTGCTGTATCTGGTGCTGGCGCTGCTGTTCGCTGGTGGGCGCGCAGAAGGTCATGCGGTTCTTCCTCCCATCGTCACCGGCCCCATAATCATCCTGATCGGTCTGAATCTGTCGGGGACCGCCGTCGCAATGCCAGCACCTGCTGGTGGCTGGCGCTGGTAGCCATCGCCATCATCATCGTAGCCAACATCTGGGGCAAGGGCATGGTGAAGATCATCCCCATCCTGCTGGGTGTGGTAGGCAGCTATCTGGTGGCCCTGGATCGCGGCAACAAAGGCCGGGACGGTGTCACCGCAGCCCCTCATCAACTTCTCCGCCGTGAAGAGCGCCCTCAGCGTCGTCGGCCTGCAGCAGTTTGTACTGGCGAAGTTTGACCTCACCGCCATTCTGGTGATGGCCCCCATCGCCATTGCCGCCATGATGGAGCACATCGGGGACATCTCCGCCATCCTCCACCACCGGCCGCAACTTCATCGCTGATCCGGGTCTGCACCGCACCCTGCTGGGCGACGGCCTCGCCACCATGTGGCCGGTATGTTCGGCGGCCCCGCCAACACCACCTACGGCGAGAACACCGGCGTGCTGGCCCTGTCCAAGGTCTACGACCCCCGTGTCGTGCGGCTGGCAGCCGTCTACGCCATCATCCTCTCCTTCTCCCCCAAGTTCGATGCACTGGTCAACTCCATCCCCACCGCCATCGTGGGCGGCGTCAGCTTCATCCTGTACGGTATGATCTCCGCGGTGGGCGTGCGGAACGTGGTGGAAAACAAGGTGGACCTGACCAAGTCCCGGAACCTCATCATCGCCGCCGTCATCTTCGTCTGCGGACTGGGCTTCAGCGCCACCGGCGGCATCACCTTCACTGTGGGCAGTGCCAGCATCACCCTGACCGGCCTGGCCATCGCCGCCCTGGCGGGTGTGATCCTCAACGCCGTTCTCCCCGGCAACGACTATCAGTTCGGCACCGATCCCGTGGGCGACAAGTCCGCCGACCTGGGCTCCTATTGATCCCCATCTTTTTCCATACACGGCACAGGGCCGGAGCGGTATCCCGCTCCGGCCCTGTGCCGTGTATTTTTCTTTTGCAGCAGTTTCCTTGGGCAGCCAGCGCTTGCCGGCCAGACGGATCAGGAAGCAGATACCGCACACACCCAGCTGCAGGGCCATGGCCACCCAAACACCCACAAGGCCCCACTTGGCCGCCAGAATGGCCGACAGCGGCACACGGATGCCCCACATGGTGCCGAAATTCAGCAGCATAGGCACCAGCGTACTGCCGGTCCCTTGAAACACGCCGCTGGCCACGATGGAGGCCCCGAACAACGGCTCCACGAATGCCTCGATCCGCAGCACCCGCACGCCCAGCTCAATGACGGCCTCGTCCACCGCCATCATGCCAATCATGGCCGGGGCCAGTACATACAGCAGTTGTCTTTGGATTTTAATATGCTTTATGCTTATGGTTAGCCAGTTTGGTAGCTGATAGGTTGGATCTCTCTTCAAAGTACATGTAAATTGAAACGAAGTACAACAG
>VOFK01002891.1_pt1 | contig 16731 bp, 31 predicted proteins | sample 5384121 | NCBI WGS metagenome assembly VOFK01 (sample SAMN12384730, study PRJNA508395) | human gut metagenome | isolation source: healthy gut J | host: Homo sapiens
ATCAGTGCTGGTTCCGGTTACGTGTTGCTAGCCGCGCAAAGAAGTAAGCCTTTGCACATTCAATTTAGTTTACCTTACCTTTTATATTTTTTCATTTTTTATCCCTTCAGAAAGAGGCGTACCTTTTTGGTGCGTCTCTTTTCTTCAGTCATATTCTTTTATCCGTTACGGAGTCTATCTCGCTAATCGCCGCCCTCTATGCGCACACTCACGCGCTGCGGCAGGCACACGGCAGATTCTCCACGCTTGATAATCCCTTGTTCACACAAATTTTGTCCGGGCACGGGCTCGAAACGAAATGTGCGCCGTCTTTATCAAGCTCAATCACCGCGCCGTTTACTTCCAGCGTTAATGGCTCCTTTAAATCGGCCAGCACAACGCGGCGGTACACTTCGCCATCCTGCTCAATGACGGCCACTGCCCCTTCGGGCGCGTTTTGGCATAGAGATACACGCCTGCCGCCACAGCGAGCACCAAAACGAGCAGGAGCGCTTCTTTCCATGAAAATTTTCGCTTTTCCATCGCAGCCCCTCTTTCAGGAAACCAGCGTGTAATCGCGGCTTGTGCGTGTAAAAAAGCGGTCTTTCAGTCCGTCCGTCACCGTGATGTTGTTGTCCGAATCGATGAAAATACCTTCGGCATCGAATTCTTCCAGCAGCTTCATGCCGTCTTCTCTGCCGAGCACAAAGCACGCTGTGGAAAGCGCATCGGAAAGCACGCCGCTTTTCGCGACGACCGTCACGGAAACAAGGCCGCTTTCTGCGGATAGCCCGTTTTCGGATCGAGCAGATGGTGGTATAAAACGCCGTCCTGCTCAAAGTATTTTTTCGTAGCTGCCGGAGGTGGAGACAAAACCCTCCGCCAGCGTTACCGAACCGAGAGCCGTCACCGTTCGGGTCGCGCACTGCCACGCTCCACGGCTTGCCGGGCTTTTTCGCCGTATACGCCCACGCTGCCGCCGACCGCGATGATAGCCGCTTTTGCGCCCGCTTCTTCGTAGCTCTGACTGCCGCGTCACGCCGCACCTTGCCGACCGAACCGAGGTCCACCGCCATGCCGAGATTTTTCAAAGACGCCGTCTGCTCCGTTTCGTCTATGCGCAGCAAAAGAGTAATTCACATACGGCAGTAAGGATGTGATGAGGTCACTGTCCGGCACTTCGTTCAATTCGTCATTAAAGTCCCATAAGCGCGAGATCGGCGCAATGGTCACATCGAATGCGCCGCCGCTTTTTCCGAAACCGACTGCGCCTGCGTTAAAACGTTCAGCGTTTCATCACTCAGCGTCACCCAGTCCCTTGCCCGCGTTGTTATTCAGCTTCTGAATATCGCTGTTCGCCACGCCAGGGAGATTTTCTGTTCCAGCGCTTCCACCGCATCCGCCGCTTTCACGGCCGCGTCCTCGCGGTTTTCGCCGTAAACAGTTTGCTGCACGTAGCTGCCCATGGCGTAGGTCGTCACCTCATACCGTTCTTCTTCGCGGTCCAAAAGCGGAAACAGCGCCAAGACGACGATCACCAAAAACAAAACTGCAACAAAAATCAGCGTCAGATGTTTCGCTTTCTTTTCCGTAATCGTTTTTAAAAGAAAAACGCGCCGGGCGCTTTACGTTTGCTTTCATAAAGACGAAATTCCTTCCGTTTGAGTTTCGGAACAATTTTAGCACAGATTGGTTTTAAAGTCCACCGTACATCTTTACAGCGGTATGAAAAAGCTGTAAACTATGAGTATCAAATGAAAAGGAGGCTGTGCCATGCGGAAAAAATGCCTGCTGCTTTACGGACACCGAAATTCGCCCGAAGACCGGGAACCGCTCCGCGCGGCGCTGCTCTCGAAATTCAAAGATTATATGCAGAAAAAGGCGTGACGGAGTTTTACAACCGGCGGCGCAAGAGGATTTGACACCATGGCGGCGGAAGCCCGTCTTGAAAAATTCGCGAAACTCTGCCCGTGCGGCTGCACCTCATTTTGCCGTGCAAAGGGCAAAGCGACCGCTGGCATTTTGCGGAAAAGCGCCGCTACCGTGAAATTTTTTAAAGCAGGCCGATGCCGATACTGCCTTTTTGAACGGTATACGCCGGACATGTATGCTGCGGCGTGACGACGCCATGGTAGCGCGCAGCGGCTACTGCGCATCTTATCTGCGCGACCCGCCGCCAAGCGCGGCGGCACCGCTATACTGTAAGAAGAGCAAAAAAAAGTAGGACTTGAGATTATCCAACTTGATTCCCCGTAGAAGTTGAACAGCTTACACTGCTGTGATGTGAAACAAGACGAATAAAGTTTTCGTCGACCTTTTTCAAAAGGTCGTGAGGTCTCGGGGCAACGCCCTGAGTCGCCATTCGCAAATGGCGAAATCTTTTTGCCTACCTCAAAATCAGGAGGATAGGCTAAAACTGTCCAGTGGACAGTTTAGCCGCAAAGGGACAATTGGGGGTCCCTTGAAAGGCGAGCCAACGCGAGCCTTTCGAAAAAGTACCTCAAAATTGAAAGGACATCCATGAAGAAGAAAGAAAAAAACGGAGCGCATCGCGCTCATCGGACATTGGGTGCACTGGCACTGGTGCTGGGAATCCTCGAAAATCTCCCTGCCCCCGCTGCCGGGCATGCCGCCGGGTGCAAAAGCCGGGCTTTCAAACCTTGTCACCATGTTCGCCGCCCGGCGCTATCCGGCCTGCCCGCGGCGCTGTTCATTGCGGCAATCAAGGGTCTGTTTGCGCGTTTTTGACGCGCGGTGTTTCCGCCGGGCTGATGAGCCTTTGCGGCGGGCTTTTGAGCACGCTCATCATGGGCATACTGTGGAAAAAACAAAATTCACGCCGGTCTTCATCGGTGTCTGCGGTGCGTTCGGGCACAACCTCGCACAGCGCTGCTCGTCGCGCTATGGCTGACCCGGCTTCGGCGCGCTGGGGTAGCATATTCCCGCGCTCGCGCTGTATTCCGGTCGTCTGCAGCATCTGTACCGGGCTTTTGCTGAGGTTTTACTCCCGCTTTGTTGGAGAAGCTGCGGTTTTGAGAAAATAGTTTTATGATAAACTTAACAGTCCTAATTTTTCGTTAGGCAAAAAGATTTCGCGCTCTGCAGAGCGCGCCTCTGGGCTTTGCCCCGAGACCCCATAAACTTTCTGAAGAAAGTTTAATCAAAGACTTTTAACCGCCGTTTCACGTTGTCTATCAAAAAACGCCTATCCTCGCAAAAAGGACAGGCGTTTTTCAGCTTATCTTATTCTTCCGCTTTCGGGCGTTCTCTTTCAGCCTGCTCCATGTTTTCCTTTGCAACCGCCAGCATCAGCTTGATACGGTTCTCCTGGTTGACCTTCGTCGCGCCCGGATCGTAATCAATCGGCACAATATTCGACTTCGGGTACAGGTTTTTCAGGCTGCGGATCATGCCCTTGCCGACGATGTGGTTCGGCAGGCAGCCGAACGGCTGTGCACAGATGATATTCGGGTAGCCGCTTTCAATAAGCTCCATCATTTCCGCGGTCAAGAGCCAGCCCTCGCCCATCTTGCAGCCGTAGCCGCCGATGACGCCTCCGGAGCCAGCCGCCGCGTTTGCGCAAAACGCCGTAACCAGGTGAGGTTTTTGCAGCGGTGTTCGCGTGCTGCAATCGCGCGGTTAACGTGGCTTTCAGATAGCGCCTCGCGGCTGCTGCGGATCTTCACAACCTTTGATGACGCCTTGCTGCCGCCGAAAAGCTAATATCGATTCCATGCGGTTATCGACTTTAAACAGCAAAGCCTAAAAGATGCCCGGCAGGCAGACCTCGCAGCCCTGCTCGAACAGGAACTTTTCCAGCCCGTTGTTGCCGAGCGCGGAATATTTGACGTAGATTTCGCCGACGATGCCGACCTTGAGCTTTGTTTTTCGGATGACGGGGATGGCGTCGAACTCCGCGGCAATCTGCTTGGAAATGCGCCTGACGTCGCGCACGAAGCAGCCCTTTGCCCTTTCGCAAGCAGGTCCGACAGCTTCTTTCCTGCCAGCGCGCGACGGCCGCCGCGCTGTCGCCCGGCGCTTTCTCGTAGGGGTCTTGGTCTGGTTGTCGAGCGACATCAGCAGGTCACCGTAGGCGAGCGCGGCGATCGCCATCCGCAGCACGGGGAAGGTGATGCGGAAGCCGCTGTTTCTTCTCCAGCCCCGTCATGCTCAGCGAGATGACCGGGACGTAGCTGTATCCGGCCTTGGCCAGCGCCTTGCGCAGCAGGTGGATGTAGTTGGAGGCCCGGCAGCCGCCGCCGGTCTGGGTGATGATCAGGGCGACCTTGTGCGGGTCGTAGCGGCCGCTGCAGCGCGTCGAGGAACTGGCCGATGACCAGCAGGGCGGGGTAGCAGGTGTCGTTGTGGACGTATTTGAGCCCCGCGTCCACGACCGCGCGGCCCGTCGTTCTGTAATATTTCCATCCTGTACCCGTAGTTGATGAACACGTTCCGCAAGTCCGAAAGTGGATCGGCGCCATGTTCGGCACGAGGATGGTGTAATCGCGCCTTTTTCATTTCGGTGGTGAATTCCAACGGTTGCGGTAAAGTGGTCACGGCTATTCTGCCCGCCTCCTTTACGGGTGTCGTCCAGCGCGGAGAAAGGCTCCGCAGCCGAATACGCACCGCGCCCAGGTTGGTGATTTCGTCGATCTTGAGCTGGGTGTAAATTTTTTCCCGTGCGACTCCAGAATGCGGCGCACCTCGTCGGTGGTGATGGCGTCGATGCCGCAGCCGAACGAGACGAGCTGCACCAGGTCGATGGGCTCTCGGCGCTGCGCGCAGACGAATTCCCGCCGCCGTACAGCCGCGCATGATAGGTCCACTGGTTGAGCACGCCCGTTTCCGCCCGATGCAGCAGGCCGCCGAGCGCGTTCCCTCGCTGATGACGACGGCACCGCGCCCATCGAGCGGATAAGCTCGTCGATGCCGTGGTTGATTTTCCCGCGTCGAGATGATAGGGACGGCCGCAGAGCACGATGACCGGCAGTCCCCGCCGCCGCGCTTCCTCCAGCGCTTTCCTCGCCCTTCCGGCGGACCTGCGCGGTGTAGGCGGCGTATTCGGCGTAGGCTGCGTCCGCCGCTGACCGGATTTCGCGCGCGGTCAGCCCGTCGAACGAACGGCGGAACACGGATACGGCTTTTTTGGCGAACCGCTTCGGGTCGCTCAGGTCCAGATAGTCGTAGATGAAAGCGCACGTCCCGCAGCGGGCGGATGTTGGCCGCGGCGACCTCGGGGGATAATAGGCGACGACCGGGCAGTTGAAATGGTTGTCGCCAAGCTACTCGTCAAAATTGTACGACATGCGGGGTAAAAGATCGTGTCCGCGCCCATCCGCAGCAGCGCGTCGATGTGACCGTGCATCAGCTTGGCGGGATAGCAGACCGTGTCGGACGGGATCGTCGCCTGCCCGCGCAGGTAAAGGCTGCGCGTGGAGGGGGCCGGGGAGACGATCACCTCGTAGCCCAGCGCCGTAAAGAACGCGTGCCAGAACGGCAGGTTCTCGTAAAAGTTCAGCCCCATCGGGATGCCGACCGTGCCGCGCGTACCCCTTGACCGGCCGGAGGACTGCAAAAGCTGGCGTTTGTATTCAAACAGGTTCGGCAGCGGCGCCGCCTGCGGCTCCTCGCTTTTGCGCAGCGGCTTGTCGCATTTGTTGCCGCTGATGTAGCGCCGGTTCCCCGCAAACGTCGAGACGGAAAGCCGGCAGGCGTTGGTGCAGCCGCAGACGACCGGCGCGGACGTGTAGGTGAAAGCGCTCGAAGCGTCTCCGCCGTCGGCGCCGTGCTCTCTGCCGGACGATGCGCCAGCGCGTACAGCGCCGCGCCGTAGGCGCCCATCAGTCCCGCGATGCCCGGGCGCGTCACCTCCGTGTTCAGTTCCTGCTCGAAGGCGCGCAGCACCGCGTCGTTGAGGAAGGTGCCGCCCTGCACGACGATCCGCTCGCCCAAATCGGCGGCGGACGCGGCGCGGATGACCTTGTACAGCGCGTTTTTGACCACGCTGATCGACAGTCCGGCCGAAAATCGCCTCCACCGGCGCGCCGTCCTTCTGCGCCTGCTTGACCGAGGAGTTCATAAACACCGTGCAGCGCGAGCCGAGATCGACCGGCCGCTCGGCGTAGTAACCCCAGCGCGGCGAATTCCGCCGACGCTGTAGCCCCGAGCGCGCCCGCAAAGGTTTGCAGAAACGAGCCGCAGCCGGAGGAGCAAGCCTCGTTGAGGAAAATGTCGTCGATGACGCCGTTGTCAACCTTGAAGCACTTGATATCCTGGCCGCCGATGTCGATGATGAAATCGACCTGCGGGTCGAAGCGCTTGGCCGCCGTGAAGTGCGCGACCGTTTCGACCACGCCCGCGTCGAGGGTGAACGCGCTGCGGATGATGTCCTCGCCGTAGCCCGTCGCGCAGGAGGCGACCAGCTTCGCGGCGGGGAAGCGGGCGTAGAAATCCCGCAGCACTGCCAGCACGATGGCGACCGGGTCGCCCGTGTTGGACTGGTAGCGCGTGTAGAGGATGCCGCCGTTCAGGTCCGTGACCACCGCATCTTGACCGTGGTCGAGCCGGCGTCGATGCCGAGGGCCGCCTCGAATGGGCCGTCGGGCGCGGGATTGTCGGTGCGGACGGCGGCGCGCGCGTGCCGCGCGGCAAATCGCTCGTATTCCTCTCGGGAGGTGAACAGCGGCGGGCAGGCGCGGTAGTCGCCGCTGCCGCCGTAGCCGCGCAGCCTTTTCCAGCTCGCCGAGGTCGAACGACGCATGCTCGTCGGACAGCGCCGCGCCCAGCGCCACATAATACAGCGAGTTTTCCCGGACAGACCCCCTTTTTGTATCGAGCGTTTCGTCAAAGCTGGCGCGAAGCTGACTCAAAAAGGTCAGCGGCCCGCCGAGATGGGCGATTTTCCCCTCCAGCGGCCGTCCCTGCGCCAGCCCTGCGACCGTCTGGTTGACGACCGCCGAAAATGCTCGCGCAGATGTCGTTTTTCGACGCGCCCTGATTGATGAGCGGCTGGATGTCACTTTTGGCAAACACGCCGCAGCGCGAGGCGATGTGGTGTAGGTCTGCCTGCTCGACTGGGCGAGATAATTCATCTCGTCGGGCGTGATGCTCAGCAGCGTGGCCATCTGGTCGATGAACGCGCCCGTACCGCCCGCGCAGGAGCCGTTCATCCGCACCTCCGCGTCCTCGCCCAGAAACAGGATTTTCGCGTCCTCGCCGCCCAGCTCGATGACGACGTCGCAGTCGGGCAGGTAATGCCGGACCGCCGTGCGCGTCGCATATACCTCCTGCACGAAGGGCAGGCCAAGCGTCTCCGCGATGCCCATGCCCGCCGAGCCGGACACGACGAGTTCGCATTCCCGCTCGTTCGGGAACGCGGCCGCAATCTCGCCCAGCATTGCCGCCGCGTTCTCCGCGATGCGCGAGAAATGGCGGCGGTAGTCCTTATACAGCAGCTCGCCGCTCGCGTTTAGGATTACGCACTTGAGCGTGGTCGAGCCGATATCCAAACCGATTCTGATCATAAAGCAGTTCCCATTTCTTTCTCTCTGAAACGCTTTCGCGCAAAAAACGACAGGAATCGCATCGCTTTGCGCAAAAGAAATTTACCTATCATTATATTAACATGAAATTATGAACATTCTGCATAAGGCGGAGCGTCCATCAAAAAAACTTGTAAATTTGCGTAAATTGTGATATATAATATTTTTGTCACATATCCCATCCGAAAAGGAGCTTTGTTTTGATAAAACGATGGATTAAGACCGCACCGGCGCTGCTGCTGGCGGTTCTGCTGTGCGTGCGCACCGGCGCTGGAGACAGGAGGCGTGCGCGCTCCTCCAAACCGAGCGCGACGCGTATGTCGAATATCTGCTTTCGCTCTCGCTTTCCAACGGCGCGATCGCCCTGTACAGGCCCACCGTCGCGCAGTACCGCTTCGTCCGCGCCCGAGGCGCTCGACGGCGTGCCTGCGGAGACCACCTCGCTGGCGCAGCGCCAAGCTGGAGCCGTCCGCAGCGACGGCAACCGCGCGCGGCTGCTGACGGCGGGCGACGCGGGGAGAACGCGGCCGAGGGGTATATCGAGTGGTATTTTTTCGCATCTGAACACCGCCGACGAGGACGCCTACGGCATAGACGGCACCGTGTACGACACCTATTTCTTCATCGAGGACGGCGATTCGCCGCGTCTGCTGGAAATCACCGGCCGCGCGCTGTTTGCCGCCGAATACGGGGACGGCGCGTCCAATCCGCACGCCTACGCTTCGAGCGACGCGTCGAGCGCGGCTTTCCCTGTCGCTGCTGCGGGCGTATGTCGAACGGTATGGCGGCCTCGGGCGGTTTTCCGATAGACTGACGGAGATTGGCCGCATCGCCGGCGCGATGCTGGCCACCATGACGAGGCGCTCGGCCTGACCGCCTGCAAGGGCGCCGATTCCGACCGTCTGCTTGTGAACAACTGCATCGTCTATCTGGGCTGCATAGACGCCGCGTGGCTTTATCGCGTGCTGCCCGACTGCGCGGAGAAGGCCGCCGAAATGGACGGCTATGCTTCCCGTCTGCGGAGGGCATCGAGACGCACCTCTGGGACGATACCGCCGGCCGCTACCGCACCGCCGTGTCGGTGTCCGGCGCGCCGACGGCCGATGCCGACGCGCCGGACGCCTTTGCGCAGCTCTATCCGTTGCTCTGCGGTCTGCCAGAAGCCGAGGGTGAGCGCGGACAGGCATTGTACGCGGCCTTCCGTGCGGACGGGCTCGACGACTGGTTCGCGCAGACGGCCGGTGCGGACACGGGCGCGGCGCTGGGATTGGCCGTCCTGAAGGCCGGGGACGCGGAAAGCGCGCGGGCGTTTATCGCCGCTTTGCGCGACCGCTACGCGGCCGCGGGCTATCCTTACCGTTCTCCGCGGCCGACGCCGGACAGGCTCTTTTAACCATAGACGGCCTGCTTGCGCTCTGTCCGCCCGCCGAGGAATCGGCCGCGCCGTCCTCCGAGGCGGCGTCGGAAGGGGGAGGAATCGGCGGACGGCGCGCTGCCCGCCGTGCTGGCGGCTGCGGGCTTCGCCGCGCTCGTCGCCGGCTCGTTCCTGCTGTATTCCCGCAGAAGGAAGAAAACGCCGTGATATTTGCGTCGGGGGCAAGCCTTTGCCGCCCGCGTCTCGCCCGCCGTGCACCTTTCGCACGGCGGGCTGTTTTTGCGCGCGCGCCGGCGCATTTTTGTATGAAAAAAACGGTTTGCTTTTCGGGCGGAAATGTACTATAATAATATTTAACGCGGACTTTGCCGCGCTGCCGTGCGCAGCTTTGCCTGCCGGGGCAGAAAAAGCCGAACAAGGGAGGGGCGGAAGATGACCGAACCGAATGCCGCCGGCGCGGCGGTAAGCGCGCCGGAGGAACGTCTATACGGATAAGAAGCGCGCGCTTTTCGATAAAAGCTGTACGCGTTTCTCAACCCGAAACAGCGCGAGGCCGTGTATGCGGTCAACGGACCGCTGCTTGTTCTGGCCGGCGCAGGCAGCGGCAAAACGACCGTGCTTGTCAACCGCATCGCGCATCTGATCCATTTCGGCAACGCGTATGAGGATGCGTTCGTACCCGCCGGCGCCGAGAAATATGTCCCCGCGATGGACGCGCTGCTCGAAAGCGGCACGAAAGAGGAACTGACCGAGTTCCTGCGCGCGACGGCTGTCTCGCCCGCGCGTCCGTGGAACATCCTCTGTATCACCTTCACCAACAAGGCCGCGGGCGAGTTCAAGCAGCGCCTCGAGACGATGCTCGGCCCCGCCGCCAAGGACATCTGGGCCGGCACCTTCCATTCGATCTGCGTGCGCATTCTGCGCCAGAATATCCATCACATCGGCTACGACAACGCCTTTACCATCTACGATACGGACGACGCCAAGCGTCTTGTCACCCAAATCATGAAGGAATCGAATATCGACGCCGACACTGCCGGTCAAAAAGCGTCCTCGCCGCCATCTCCCGCGCAAAAAGGAAAACCATATCCTGCCCGCGCGCTATCTGGCCGAGCTGGGCGCGCACGACGTGCGGGAAAAGCACATCGGCGAGATTTACGACGCGTATCAGAAAAAGCTCAAAAAAGCTCTCCGCGCTGGACTTCGACGATCTGATTCTCTATACCTCCGTGCTGTTCGACACCTGCCGGAGGTGCTGAAATACCGGCGCCAGTTTGACTATATCCTCGTCGACGAATATCAGGACACCAACCCCTCGCAGAGCGCGCGCTGGTCGAAAAGCTGGCCGGCGGCAAGCGCAACGTCTGCGTCGTCGGGGATGACGCCCAGAGCATCTATTCCTTCCGAGGCGCGACGATTGCGCAACATCCTCGAGTTCGACGAGGTGTTCCCCCCGACGCGCGTCATCAAGTTGGAGCAGAACTACCGCTCCCGCAGAACATCCTTTCCGCCGCCAACGCCGTCATACAGAACAACGAGGGACGGAAGGGCAAAAACCTCTGGACCGAGCGAGGACGGCAGCTGCTCGTCAAGGAGGTCTATTCGCAGACCGAGGAGGCGATGTTTATCGCCGACAGCATTTTGGAGCGGGTCGCGCAGGGTCTCGTCTTTTCGCCGTGCTTTACCGCACCAACGCGCAGTCGGGCGCGCTCGAGCGCGTTCACCAAGGGCGCGTATCCCGTACCGCGTGTTCGGCGGCCTCCCGCTTCTATGAGCGCAAGGAAATCAAAGGACATCGTCGCCTATCTGTCGCTCATCGCCAATCCGGCGGACGACATCATCATCAACGTGCCCAAGCGCGCCATCGGAACGACGTCGGAAAACGTCCGCGCGCATCGCGGCGGCGGAGGGCGCGCCGATGCTGGAAATCGTGCGCAACGCGTCGGATTATCCGGCGCTGCTGAAGGCGTCCCTCAAGCTCGAGCGCTTTTATGCGCTCATCGCCGACGGCCGACTTCGCGGCGGAGCATTCGCTCTCCGCGCTTGTGGAGGAGGTGCTGGCGCGCACCGGCTATCTGGATATGCTGCGCAGCTCGCCCGAGACCGCGACAAGGAGGAATCGTGCGAATTCGTCTCCACCGCCAAAGCTGTTCGAGGAAACCGATGAGTCGGCCGGCCTTCCGCCTTTCTGGAGGAACATCGCGCTCGTCTCCGGACACCGATACATACGACGAAAACGCCGAGGCCGTCAGTCTGATGACCGTCCACAGCGCCAAGGGGCTGGAGTTCCCGTATGTTCCTCCCCGGGTTTTGGTTGAGGCTGTTCCGCGCGCTGGACGCGCCGCGAATCGCGAGAGGAAAGAGCGTCGGCTGGCCTACGTCGCCATCACGCGCGCGAAAGGCGCTGACCATCCTGTACACCAAAAGCCGCGTCATTTACGGGCGGACGGAGTTCACGCCCCGCGTTTTCTGGACGAGATTCCCGACGACCTTCTGGAAAAGGAGACGGCCAGACCCCCCCGTCGTCACCAACCGGCCGGCGCCGGACACCGCGCGCCGCAGTTCGACCGGCAGCGCGCGCCCGAACGTTGTCCATCGCGGTCGGCAGCAGGGTCCTGCATCCCGTTTTCGGGGAGGGCGTCGTCGTCGCGTCGCGAGGATATGGGCAACGATACGCTGCTGGAGGTGGAATTCTTCAGCGGCAGACGAAAAGCTGATGCAAAATTACGCAAAAAAGCTGAAATAAATGCAAAAAGAGGTAGAAACAATGGCGGAAATCAAACCCATTCAGGCACTTCGGTATAGGGGAAACTTGGCGGACAACGTCTGCCCGCCCTATGACATCGTATCCGCACCCGAGCGTGAAGCGCTGGTATCGCTCGCAGCGCTTTACAACCTTATCGGCTCGAGCTGCCGAAGGCGACGACCGCTATGCCAAGCCGGCGCGCTGCTGAACGAGTGGCTGGAGACCGGCGTTCTCGCGCTTGCGACGATGGAGGCGAGGCATCTTTATCTATGAGGAGGAATTCGACGCCAACGGCGGGCATTATGTGTTTGACGGCATCGTCTGTCTGGTCAAGCTGGAGCCGTTTGAGAAGCGTGTCGTCCTCCCGCACGAGGAGACGCTCAAAGGCCAAGGAGGACCGCTTCAATCTGATGAAAGTACCTTCTGCAATTTCTTTTCTTCGATCTATTCCTCTATCTGGACGACGAGCGTAAAATTCCACCTGCTCGCCGGCTATACCGCCGCGCCGCCCGCGCAGGCCTTTACCGACGACGAGGGGGCGTGACGCACCGTCTCTGGAAGATCACAGACCGCGCCGACATCGACTATCGCCGCCGTGCTGGCGGAAAAGCGCTTTCATCGCCGACGGCCACCATCGCTACGAGACGGCGCTGCGCTTTTCCGAATATGTCCGCTCGTCCGGCATCGAAAAAACAGCACGGCCGACTATGTGATGATGACGCTGGGTGGATATGGACAACCCCGGCCTCGTCGTGTTCCCGACCCACCGCCTAATCCGCGGGATGGAGGTGGACGCCGCGCTCAAGGAAAAGTGCGGGGCGTATTTCACCGTGACCGAGTACCCGGCGTCGCCGAGGCCGAGCGGGTGCTCGCCGCCAACCGCGACAAGCACGCCTTCGCCTTTTACGGGCGGCGACGGCTTTACGCTTCTGACCGCCAAGCGAGGTGGACGACCTGCGCTTCGACGGGAAGCCGAAATCCTATTCCTCGCTGGACGTCACGGTGCTGCACACCCTGATTTTGGAGGGGCGCTCGGCATCGACCGCGAGAATATGGCCAATCAGGTCAATTTTGCGCTACACCCGCAGCTTCGATGAGGCCGTGCAATCGGTTCGCAGCGGCGAGAGCGCCTGCGCGTTCATCATCAACCCGACCAAGATCCGCGAGATCAAGGCCGTTGCCGAGGACGCGGGAGAAAATGCCGCAGAAATCCACTCTTTCTATCCCAAGCTCAAGACCGGCTTGGTGATGAACAAACTGCTTTGAGGGACGCTTTGAATCCGATGAAAGAGCTTGCCAAAACCTATTCCCCCGCCTCGTTTGAGGATGAGATTTACCGCCGCTGGTGCGAGCGGGGCTATTTCAGGCCGACGGGGAAGGGGGAGCCGTTTACCATTGTCATCCCGCCGCCCAACGTCACCGGTCAGCTCCATATGGGGCACGCGCTGGACGAAACGCTGCAGGACATCCTGATCCGCTATAAGCGGATGCAGGGTTTTTGATGCTCTGGGTGCCCGGCACCGACCACGCCGGCATCGCCACGCAGATCAGGTGGAGGAATACCGCGCGAAAACGAGGGCATCACCCGCTACGACTTGGGTCGTGAGAAATTTCTCGAGCGCGTCTGGGATTGGAAGCGCCAGTACGGCGACCGCATCATCAGCCAGCTTAGAAGCTTGGCTCGTCCTGCGACTGGTCGCGCGAGCGCTTCACGATGGACGAGGGGCTGTTCAAAGGCGGTGCGGGAGGTGTTCGTCAGCCTGTACGAAAAAGGGCTGATCTACCGCGGCAACCGCATTATCAACTGGTGTCCTAAGTGCCGCACCGCGCTTTCCGGACGCCGAGGTCGAGTACGAGGAACAGGCCGGCCATTTCTGGCATATCCGTTATCCCATCAAGGATTCGGACGGCTATGTCATCATCGCCACCACGCGTCCGGAGACGCTGCTGGGCGATACGCCGTCGCCGTCAGCGGACGACGAGCTACGCCGGGCTCGTGGGCAGGACGCTGATCCTTTCCGCTCGTCGGGGCGGGAGATTCCGGTCATCGCGGACGAGTATGTGGATAAGGAATTTCGGCACCGGCTGCGTGAAAATCACGCCGCGCACGACCCGAACGACTTCCTCGTCGGCCAGCGCCACGGGCTGGAGCAGATTCGCGTGATGAATGACGACGCCACCATCAACCGCTTCGGCGGCAAATACGAGGGACTGGACCGCACGAGGCGCGCCGCCGCATCGTCGAGACCTCGAGGGCCGGTGGCTATCGTCAAGGTCGAGGACCACGCGCACAACGTCGGCTGCTGCTATCGCTGCAAAGACGACGGTCAAGAGCCGCTGACGAGCGATCAGTGGTTTGTCAAAATGGCTCCGCTCGCCGAGCCGGCTGTCAAGGCCGTCACGGACGGCGACGTCAAAGTTCCTGCCCGAGCGGCTGGAAATATATATGAACTGGATGAACAACGTCCCACGACTGGTGCATTTCCCGCCAACTCTGGTGGGGGCACCGCATTCCTTCTACTGCGACGCCTGCGGGAAAACCGTCGTCTCCCGCACCGACCTCGACGTCTAGCCCCGACTGCGGCGCGCCGATGCGCCGCGAGGAGGACGTGCTGGACACATGGTTTCTCGTCCGCGCTCTGGCCGTTTTCCACGCTCGGCTGGCCGGAGGACACCGCCGACCTGCGCCGCTATTATCCGACGAGCGTGCTCGTCACCGGCTACGACATCATCTTCTTCTGGGTCGCGCGGATGATCTTCTCCGGGCTGGAGCATACCGGCAAGGCGCCTTTCCACACCGTGCTTTTCCACGGTCTGGTGCGCGACGCGTAGGGACGCAAGATGTCCAAATCGCTCGGCAACGGCATCGACCCGCTGGAGGTTATCGAGCAGTACGGCGCCGACGCGCTGCGCTTCACGCTGGCCACCGGCAACAGCCCCGGGAACGATATGCGCTTCTCGTATGAAAAAGGTCGAAGCCTCGCGCAACTTTGCCAATAAAATCTGGAACGCCGCGCGGTTTGTGATGATGAATCTGGACGAGGAATTCGACCCCGATACCATCGACGCGACCGATCTTTGCGACGAGGACAAGTGGGTGCTTTCGCTCTACGAAAAGCTCGTCCGCGAAGTCACCCGTCAATCTGGACGCGTTTGAGCTGGGCGTGGCCGTCTCGAAGCTGTACGACTTCATCTGGGATGTACTGCGACTGGTATATCGAGTTGGTCAAGCCGCGATTGCAGGACAAAGGGCAGCGCGTCGAATCCGGGCGGCGGCAGAAAAACGCTGACCTATGTCCTCTCCAACACGCTCGAAGCTGCTGCACCCGTTTATGCCGTTCATCACCGAGGAAATCTGGCAAACGCTGCCGCATAACGGCGAGAGCATTATGATCGCGCGCCCTATCCCAGTACGACCGTCACTCGTGTTCGAGGAGGAAGCGGCGGTGTACGCGATCATCGCGGCCATCCGCGCCGTCCGCAACCGCCGCAGCGAGATGAACGTGCCCGCCTCGCGCAAGGCGCATCTCTATATCGCCAGGGCGCGCTGTTTGAACGCGGCAAGGCCTTTTCCTCAAAGCTTGCGTCCGCGTCCGACGTGACCGTCATCGGTGAAAACGAAACGGTCGAAAACGCCGTCCGCGTCGTTACCGACGTCGCGACGATGTATATCCGCTGGGCGAGATGATCGACGTCGAGCAGGGAGCGCGCGCGTCTGTCCGGCGAGCTTGCGCGTACGCAGGACGAGATCCGGCGCGTGCAGTCCAAGCTGGACAACGCTGAGTTCGTCGCCAAAGCGCCCGGCGCGTCGTCAACGCGGAACGGGAGAAGCTGGAAAAATACCGTGCCGTCGCCGCCAATTTGCGGCTGCGCTGGAACAGCTCGGATAAAAGAAGCAGGGCGCTCTTGGAGCGCCCTGCCGGTTTTTTGTACGCCGGTTCAGGGATAGGCGGTTTGGCTTTTGCCGCAGCAAAAGTTGTTTTGCGCGCATCGGGCGGGGGTCTCTTTTGCGCGCGCCGCTTTCCGTTTGGTAGCTTGCTATGCGGTATGAAAAAGCGTATAATACATACAACGGACCGGCGCCGGTGCGTACAAAAAAAGGAGGTTTATCAACATGCCGACGATTGGAGAAAAGAATTGCGGAGCTGCGCAGGAAAAGCGGGATGACACAGGAGGAGCTGGCGTCGCTGCTCGGCATATCGGCACAGTCGGTTTCCAAATGGGAAACCGGGGTGATATGCCGGATATTCTGCTGCTGCCGATTCTCGCGGACGTTTTCGGCGTTCAAATCGACGCGCTTTTTCGGGAAAGAGGCTAAGTCCGGCGGGGAAGTATCGGCAGACAGCGCTTTTGACGCGCCTGCGGCCGCCTGAAACGGATTTTTTTGCGGAAAGTATGCACCAAAAAGAAGGGTGCATCGGTTTTTGAATCCGAATTTGCCGAATACGAACGCGCGCTGGCCGACGACAGCCGGATGAGAAGCGCCATTCTGCGCGAGAATGGCGTGCTCTATTACCGGGAGGCCCCGGCGGGCTGCTGAAACGTCCGCAGAACGTTGGGCGTCGCTTCTGGGATGCGGAGGCTGCGAAAACCGTTGCGCTGCTGGCAAACGAGATTTTTGCAAGGCGCTGTATGCGATTCTGGACGCGCGGATGCCCTCTTTCACCCTGCCGACGCTTGCCGGGCTGTGAAATCAAGGACGCGCAGGCGCTTGAAGCGGCGTTTTGAGGAAAGTGGTCTGTTCAAAGTGCAAACCGTCCGCGTCGAGGAAGAGGACGATGAAGATACGAGTTGGTTTGTGCGCAAAGGCTGGCCGTGCTCCTTGCGGTTTCTGTGTTATGCGAAGGAATTCGCGGAATTTGAGACATTTTTACTATTATTGCGGGTGTGTCGATTTTCCGTGGGCGTAGCCGCGCAGTATCGCGACAACGAGGGGCCGGCCTCCCGCCGCATGCGCTTCGGCAGATACGGCTCGAACGCTGAAGGCGTCGGCTCCCCGGCGCGGCGCAGGTTTCTGCGGGTTTCCGGTTCGGGCAGACAACCCGCCCACCGGCGAAAAGTCGTCTGTGAACTTTACAGCAATACGTAAT
>VOFK01001988.1_pt1 | contig 16718 bp, 22 predicted proteins | sample 5384121 | NCBI WGS metagenome assembly VOFK01 (sample SAMN12384730, study PRJNA508395) | human gut metagenome | isolation source: healthy gut J | host: Homo sapiens
TCAGTACTTCGTTCAGTTACGTATTGCTGAGGTTTTCGACGTGGAGCTGCGGCATGCCCAGACTGCTGGGGATACCCACGGCTTCGCGGTCGGCGGGATACGACCTGCTGTTTCGTGGCGTGTGCGGAATGCGGCGGGAGCATCCATATAATAAGGAAAACAAAACGAAAGGGAAGCAAGCAAACAAAACCACCAAATACGCCAAAAGGACTGGGCGGAGAGAAAGAACACAGATGGCGGCCTTTGCCGGGAATCCGAGCGGAACAAACCTACACCCTCAAGGCCAGAAGGACGACTTTTGAGCCCTGTTTCAAAGAAAACGGCGGAAAACGAAAGAGCACGCAAAGCTGTGGTTTGGAGCTGGAGGGCATCGGCTCCACCGAGAACCTGCTGTCCGCCGCCGAGGTGAAAAACGCCGGAGTGGACGGACATGTATGAGGGCTTTGCCAGGACCGCCGATGAGGGGCTTCCATGGCTGGCCCAGCGATTCCGCCTGGTGAGGGGGCCGGAGAAGCACCATGAGGCGCTATCGGGCGCTGCTGCGCAACGTGGAGATGGCGGAGGTGTTTGCCAAGAGCCAGGTGAAGGTGTGGGAGTGCCGCAACTGCGGCCACATCGTGGTAGGGGAGAAGGCCCCGGAGGTCTGCCCCACCTGTAACCATCCCCAGAGCTATTTCGAGATTCACGCGGAGAACTATTGATAAAAACGCAGGAGACGCCGCCCACCCGGGCGGCGTCTCTGAAACTGTTCCAAAAGGGTGTTGCCCTTTGGAACAAAGACTTGTCTGCTGCGCGCAGAATTTGTTCGCTGGTGGCGAACAAATTCCACACTTGCAGATTGAAATATTTTCGTCCAGGTACGCCCCGGACGAAAATGATTTCCATTTCCGATTTGCCGCCACGGGCGGCAAACTCGCGAGGCTTCTTTGATGAGCTGACAAAAGCAGGGGACGCCGCCCATCCGGGCGGCGTCTTCGCGTTTGCGCTGGGGAAAAAAGGTGTTACAGACTGCTTCACGGAGGGCTTCAGCTTCTCCGCGATGATGACGCACAGAAGCGATGGTCGGGACCATGTCCGGCAGGGTATAGCCCACGGGGGGTGTCCACACCCATCAGCAGGCGATAGGCCACGAAGCCGATCAGCCAGATCACCAGGTTCCGGGCGCCGGCGGCCACGGCGAAGCGATCCCGGCGCAGAAGGAAGTGGTCGGCGATCTGGACGGCGATCATGGGGGCGAACACGGAGCCGATCAGGTACAGGAAGTTGGTGATATCGTCCATGGGGAACAGGATGGCCCCGGCCACGCCCACCAGGGTGGTGACGATGGCCACGGTTTTGCCGCTGAGCTTCCCGGACAGGGACTCGGCGGAGATACCGGGCGGACCAGGCGTCCAGGAAGGTGGTGGTGACGGTGGAGAACACCAGGATCACCAGGGCGGCGATGCCCAGACCGGCCTTCACCATGATGACGGCGATGTCATACTGCCGGTGAAGATGGCCGCGCCCATGCCGATGACGTACATCCAGCAGGACACCAGGCCATAGGTGACCACGCTGGCCACGGTGGCCCGGACGGGCTTCTGGGCCTGGCGGGTATAGTCGCTGATCAGGGGCAGCCAGGACAGGGGCATGGCCACCGCCAGCTCCACCGCCGCGCCGAAGGTCAGGCCCTCACCGCTGGGGGCGGCCATGGCGCTGCCGGAGAAGAAGATCACCTTGCACAGCACCAGGGTCAGCACAAACAGGGCGGCCATGGTGATCTTGTTGATCCAGCCCAGGTCGGTGACGCCCACCACGATCCACAGGATGATGAGCCCGCCGATGACCAGGCACCACACCCAGCGGCCAACATCGAAAATGCCGCCGATGGCCAGGGCGCCGTCATAGATCATGATGGCGGTCCAGCCCACCAATTGCAGCACGTTCAGCAGGGCGAACAGCAGGCCGCCCTTCTGGCCGAAGCTCATTTTCACGGTTTCCATGGCGCTGCGGCCGGTGCGGCCGCCGATGAGGCCCGCCAGCAGCATCATGCCGCAGCCGATGACGTGGCCGACGAGGATGGCGAGCAGGCGCCTTGCCCATGCCCAGAGGGGCGAAGGCGGTGCCGGTGAGGATCTCCGCCAGGGAGACGCCTGCCCCGAACCAGATCAGGGCGTTCTGAAAGGTGGAGGTCTTTTTCATTCCGCGAACCCTCCCTTCAGGTCAAACATGTGGTTCATGGGGCCGGAGCCGCGGCCCAGGTCCAGCATGGCGGCCAGCGCCCCGGAGATATAGGCCTTGGCCCGCTTCCACGGACCGGTCCAGGTCATAGCCCTTGGCCAGGTTGGCGGCGATGGCGCTGGACAGGGTGCAGCCGGTGCCGTGGGTGTTGGGGTTGTGGATGCGCTTGCCCCGGAACCACTTGCCGCTGCCGCTGCGCCACAGCAGGTCGTCGGCGTCGTTGATCTGGTGGCCGCCCTTGCACAGCACGGCGCAGCCATAGCGCTGGCTGATGGTCCGGGCGGCGGCCTCCATGCCGGCGGCGTCGGTGATGGTGAGGCCGGAGAGGATCTCCGCCTCGGGAATGTTGGGCGTCAGGACCGTGGCCAGAGGCAGCAGCTGAGAGGTCAGGGCGTGGATGGCGTCGTCCCGCAGGAGCTTTGCGCCGGAGGTGGCCACCATGACGGGGTCCACCACCACCCGCTCCGCGCCGTACTGCCGGAGCTTTTCCGCGATGACGGCAATCAGCTCCGCAGAGGAGACCATGCCGATCTTCACCGCGTCGGGGACGATATCCGTGAATACGGCGTCCAGCTGCTCCGCCAGGAAATGGGGGGTGGACTCCAGAATATCCGTGACGCCGGTGGTGTTCTGGGCCGTCAGGGCCGTGACCGCGCAGGTGGCGAATACGCCGTTGGCGGTCATGGTTTTGATATCGGCCTGAATCCCGGCGCCTCCGCTGGAATCGCTTCCGGCAATGGTCAATGCTGTTTTCATGCTCATTTCTCCTTTCGATGTTAACACAGCACAGTTTTATAACGCGATGCAAGGTGGTGCCCCCAATGCACCGCGAAGGAACACATTTTGATTCAGTTTTCGTTATTCAGCCGCTCCCAATGGGCGGGGAGCCGGGCCAGGGAGGTGAGGTATACCTCCGCCGTATTCCGCAGACCCTGCTGATCCGCCTCGCCGTTGGCATCGAAAATGCCCACGGTGCGGTAGCCTGCCGCAGCGGCGGTTTGCAGGGCATAGAGGGAGTCCTCCGCCACCAGGCACTGCCGGGGCGGCACGCCCTGGGCCGCCAGGTGATAGATATCCGGCCGGTGCTTGCTGACGCCCAGCTCGCCGCCGGTGGTGTAAATGGCCCGGAAATACGGCAGAAGGCCCAGCCGCTCCAGAGCCCGGGTCACATGGGTCCGGGGACTGGAGGTGGCGGCGGTGACGGTTGCCCCGGTCCCGCAGAAAGGCCAGAGCCGTCGAGGCTCCGTCCCTTTCCAGGGACCTCGTTATAGTAAAAAGTCCCGGCAGCATGGCGGGAGAGGTCTGCCAGCACGTCCTCTTCCGGCGGCAGGGGATAGTGGGTCCGGAGATAGTCCGCCCCCTGCTCCATGCTCATGGAGAACAGAAGCTCCCCCAGGCCCGGCTCCGGCGTCAGCCCCCGGTGCAGCAGATACCGGGCTCCCAGGTCCCTCCAGATGGACATGGAGTCCAGCACCACGCCGTCCAGGTCGAATATGGCGGCGCGGATCATGAGCGCAGCATCTCCTCCGTGGCGGCCTTCAGGTCAAGGCTCGCCCGGCGGATGTCCGCCGCGCCGTAGATAGCGCTGATAACGGCGATGCCGCAGATGCCGCTGCCGGAAAGCTGAGACACATTGCCGAGGCTGATGCCGCCGATGGCCACCACGGGAATGGACACGGCCCGGCAGATGGCCTGCAGGGTGTCGTAGGACACGTCGTCGGCGTCGTCTTTGGAGCCGGTGGGGAACACCGCCCCCACCCCCAGATAGTCGGCCCCGTGCTTTTCCGCCAGCAGGGCCTGCTCCACCGTCTGGGCGGATACGCCGATGATCTTGTCCGGCCCCAGCTTCCGCCGGACGTCCAGGGCCTCCATGTCGCTCTGGCCCACGTGGACGCCGTCGGCGTCCATGGCCAGTGGGCGATGTCCACGTTGTCATTGACGATGAAGGGAACGTGATAATCCCGGCACAGGGCCTGAAGCTCCCGGGCCTCCGCCAGGAAGGCGGGCTCCGCCAGGGACTTTTCCCGCAGCTGCAGCATGGTGACGCCGCCCCGGAGGCTCTCCTCCACCACGTCCCGGAGGCTGCGGCCATTGAGCCAGTGGCGGTCCGTTACGGCGTACAGCAGCAGGTCCTGCTCAGCGCACTTCATACTTGGCCCCCTTGTCCAGCGCGGCGCCGTCCATGTTGTAGATGGCGTCGATGATGCGGTTACGGTAGGTGGAGTTGCCGTCCCCCGGGGCCATGCGGCTCCAGCCGGTCTCACCGGCCAGACCCATGGCGCACACGGCAGCGGCGGCGGCCTCCAGACGCCGGTCGGGGTTGGCCACCACAAAGGCGGTCATCATGCCGGACAGCTGGCAGCCGGTGCCGGTGATCTTACCCATCTCCGGCCGGCCGTTGCGGATGACAAAGCAGCGCTGGCCGTCGCTGACCAGGTCGATGGCCCCGGTGACGGCCACAATGGCATGGCTGCGCTGGGCGAAGTCCTTGACAAAGGCCACGGCGGAATCCAGATTCTCGTCGGATACGGCGTCGGACACGTCGGCGTCCACGCCACGGGTTTTGCCGCTGCCCAGGGCCAGGGTCTTGATTTCGGAGATGTTGCCCCGGATCACGGTGAAGGGCAGCTGCTCCATCAGGTCCACGGCGGTGTTGGTGCGCAGGGCGGAGGCGCCGGCCCCAACAGGGTCCAGCAGCAGCACATGGTGCAGCTGCGCCGCCTTCTTCCCGGCCCGGAGCATGGCCTGGATGCTCCGCTGGTTCAGGGTGCCGATGTTGATGTTCAGGCCGCCGCAGATGGAGGTGATGTCCTCCACGTCCTCCGGCTCGTCGGACATAATGGGACTGCCGCCGCAGGCCAGCAGAATGTTGGCCACGTCGTTGACGGTGACATAATTGGTGATGTTGTGGACCAGAGGCACGGTTTTGCGCACGTTGTCCAGGCAGATTCCCAGCATAGAAATACACTCCTTACAGCAAAAAATGCGGACATGCCAAAAAAGGCATATCCGCATGGCTTGGAGCGTGTGCGTCGGTATGTCCCTACGTTGGCATTATCCAAATCAGGTTGAAGGGTCTGGGCGACGACAGCCCACTCTCAGCCCGCTGCGGCGAGCTCCCCTGTTGACGTAGGGTATGATAACACCAATTTTCGGGTTTTGCAAGGGGAAATTTGGAATTTTATAGCGGGAGATGGCGAACGGAGTAGTCCAGGATGATTTTTTTGCAGCGAGGGCAGTTGAATGCTTCCGCAGCTGCGCCGCCGAAAACGGACGAACCGGAATCCGCCAGCGTGATGGCATCCTTCTTCAGCCCGGCCAGCGCAGCCACCGCACCGGCTTCCCGGGACCAGTATACGCCGTCCCGGCTCTGGATGACGCCCGGGGTCATTTCTTCCCCGCAGAAGGGACATTTCATCGGCATAGAGACACCTCCATAATCATCAGATTGGCGAGATTGTAGCATAAAACCGGGGAAAAAGCAAGAAAGGCTTCCTTTTTGAAGCAATCTGTGATATACTGGGCGAAAAATACCCGAAAAGGGAGGGATGCGGGATGAAAATCGGAACGGTGGAGGTGCCCTCGCAGCTGGTGCTGGCCCCCATGGCGGGGGTGACGGACCTGGCCTTCCGGCTGATCTGCCGGGAGCTGGGGGCGGGCCTGACGGTCACGGAGATGGTCAGCGCCAAGGCCCTGTGCTATCAGGACAAAAAAAGCCGGGGCCTGCTGAAGCTGTCCCCCGGGGAGCACCCGGCCAGCGCCCAGATTTTCGGCAGCGACCCCGTGTGCATGGCGGAGGCGGCGTGTATCGCGGCGGAGATCTCCGGGGCGGACCTGATCGACATCAACATGGGCTGCCCGGTGGGGAAGATCGTCTCCAACGGCGACGGCAGCGCCCTGATGCGGGACCCGGAGAAGGCCGCCCGGATCGCCCAGGCGGTGGTGGAGGCCTCGCCGGTGCCGGTGACGGTGAAAATGCGCCGGGGCTGGGACAAGGGCAGCATCAACGCCGTGGAGCTTTCGCAGATGCTGGAGCAGGCGGGGGTGTCGGCCCTGGCGGTCCATGGCCGCACCCGGGCCCAGATGTACGCCGGGCAGGCGGACTGGGTCACCATCCGCCAGGTGAAGGCGGCGGTGTCCATTCCGGTGATGGCCAACGGCGACGTGTTTTCGGCGGAGGACGCCGTGAAGATCCTGCACTTCACCGGGGCCGACGCCGTGATGATCGGCCGGGGCTGTCTGGGCAATCCCTGGCTGTTTCAGCAGGCCCAGGCGGGCGCTGGAGGGGCAGCCCATCCCGCCGCTGCCGCCCTGGCCCAGCGGTGCGACACCGCCGTGCGGCAGATCGAGCTGGCGGCCCGGGACAAGGGGGAGCACATCGCCATTCTGGAGGCCCGGAAGCAGTACGCCTGGTATCTCAAGGGCGTGCCCCACGCGGGATATTACAAGGAGCAGATCGTGCGCATGAACACGCTGGAGGATATGTACCGGATCACGGAGGGCATCAGCCGGGACCTGATATAAGGCGGGCCCAAGGAGGAAAAGGAGGAATTCTATGCACAAGAGAAAGCAATGGATCGTGGCGGCGGGGTTGGCCCTGTGCGGGCTGCTGCTGGCTGCGCTGACCCTGGGACGGCCCCGGGATGTTCCCGAGACAAGCCGGGACAGCGCGCCCTGGCCGGTGGTGCGGGTGGTCCCCGCCTGGAACGGTTTCCAGGCGGAAAGAAACGTGTACTGACCCGGCTGGGAGAGAATGCAATTTACTTAAAAATCGCACATAAAATTAGTTAAATGCAAAAAAACGGCCACCTCAATTGACAAAACCGCTGCGGGTATGGTATGCTGAAAACAGCATACCATACGAAGTAAACCACAGGGAACAGGAAAGGAGAACCAGACGATGAAACGCAGGATTTTCACTTTTCTGCTGGCGGCGCTGGTGCTGCTGACCGCTTGCTCTGGCCGGGGGACAGAGCCTCCCGTCCGCATCGGGGAGGCCATTGGCGAGGCGTCCCTGCTCAGGTCCTATTCCGCTGCGGAGGCTTTTCAGGAGGCCGACACCGTGGCGCTGGTCCGGGTGGGCGACTGGCTGGGAGAACAGGATGGGGGATTTCCCATCACCTTCTACAAGGCCGCCGTGGTGAAATCCTACAAGGGCGATCTGCCCCGGGAGTTCACCTTGATGCAGAACGGCGGGTCCGCAGGGACCTATGAGGACTATCCGCTGTATACCTGCGGCAATGAGCTGCTGGTGTTTCTGCGGAAGGCCGACGCCGACTATCCCGACGCCTATCAGAGCGTGGGCAGCTTTTCCACCGTGCTGTATGCCGCCGACGCGGTGGACGGCACCCGGTATTATCTGGACCGGTTCGGCCTGATGAGCATGCGGGAGCAGGAGACCGGGGATTCCGCCTTGGGGCAGCCGTTGTCCCGGATGCCGGAGGACACCGTGGAGGAGCTGCGGGCAGACCTGGAAAAGACGGACGCCCTGCTGGCGGAGAGTCTTTCCTCCGGGGAGCGGAAGAATAGTTCCTTTGAAGCCTATGTCTATACCCAGGACGCCCTGGAGACCCTGTTTGCATCGCTGAACCAGGGGTAAGGCCCCGTCCTGCGGGATATATTGTTGGAGGAGTGCCGCCAATACACACCAAACACCAAAATAACACACTCCCGGCCACCGGTCGGGAGTGTGTTATTTTAACGATGATTTACTTCACGATCAGCGTCTGGCCGTCCATCTCCTGGGGGGCGGCCAGGCCCATCACATCCAGGATGGTGGGGGCGATGTCCGCCAGGCGGCCCGGGCGCAGCTGGGTGCCTGCGCCGCAGAGGATGAAGGGCACCAGGTTGGTGGTGTGGGCGGTCATGGGGCTGCCGTCGGGCTGGAGCATGACCTCGGCGTTGCCGTGGTCAGCGGTGACCATGGCGATGCCGCCCATCTTCAGGGTGGCCTCCACCACACGGCCCACGCACTCGTCCACCGTTTCCACGGCCTTGACGGCGGCCTCGAGAACGCCGGTGTGGCCCACCATGTCGCAGTTGGCGAAGTTCAGGATGATGACGTCATACGCGCCGGAGTTGATGCGCTCCACGCACTTGTCGCAGACCTCCCGGGCGCTCATCTCGGGCTGGAGGTCGTAGGTGGCCACCTTGGGGGAGGGCACCAGCACCCGGTCCTCGCCGGGGTATTCCTTTTCCACGCCGCCGTTGAAGAAGAAGGTGACATGGGCGTATTTCTCGGTTTCGGCGATGCGCAGCTGGGTCAGGCCCATGGAGCTGAGGTACTCGCCCAGGCCGTTTTTCACCGGGATCCGGGGCCAGGCCACCAGCACGTTGGGCATGGAGGCGTCGTACTCGGTGTTGCAGACGTAGGTGGTGGGGAAATACTCCCGCTGGAAGCCGTCAAACTCCGGGTCCACAATGGCTCGGGTGATCTCCCGGGCCCGGTCGGGGCGGAAGTTGAAGAAAATGATGCTGTCGTTGTCGGAAATGGTGCCCTCCGGGTCGCAGACCACGGGCTCCATAAACTCGTCGGTGACGTCGTTGGCATAGGACTGGGCCACGGCGTCCACAGGGTCGGGATTCTGGATGCCCTCGCCGTAGACCATGGCGTCATAGGCCAGCTGCACCCGCTCCCAGCGGTTGTCCCGGTCCATGGCGTAATACCGGCCCATGACGGTGGCGATCCTGCCCACGCCCAGGGCCCGGCACTTGTCCCGGCAGGCGGAGACGAAGTCCCTGCCGCTGGTGGGGGACACGTCCCGGCCGTCCAGAAACGCGTGGACATACACCCGGGTCAGACCCTTGTTCCTGGCCATTTGCAGAAGGGCGTACAGGTGCTGGATGTGGGAGTGGACGCCGCCGTCGGACAGCAGTCCGTACAGGTGCAGGCTGGAGCCCTTTTTCCAGGCAGTCGTCCATGGCCTTGTTGTAGGCGGCGTTTTCAAAGAAGCTGCCGTCGTCGATGGCCCGGGAGATGCGGGGCAGATCCTGGAACACCACCCGGCCGGCGCCGATGTTGGTGTGGCCCACCTCGCTGTTGCCCATCTGCCCGGCGGGCAGACCCACGTCCAGGCCGCTGGCGGACAGGGGTGGTGTGGGCATATTCGGCAAACAGCCGGTCCAGCTGGGGCGTCTGGGCCAGGCTCACGGCATTGCCGGGGCCGGGGCCGGTGAGGCCGAAGCCGTCCATGATGATCAGGGTAGTAGGCGCCTTGTTCATTGCGGAACCTCCTGTCGATTCGCTTAGTCCTGGTTGGCGGCGTTGATGATCTCCACAAAGTCGGCAGGCTTCAGGGAAGCGCCGCCGATGAGGCCGCCGTCGATATCGGGCTGGGCCAGCAGCTCCGCCGCGTTGCCGGGCTTCATGGAGCCGCCGTACTGGATGGCGATGGAGCGGGCGATGCGGGCCCCCGTACAGATGCCGCACGGTGGTGCGGATGGAGGTGCAGACCTCGGCGGCCTGCTCGGCGGTGGCGGTCTTGCCGGTGCCGATGGCCCAGATGGGCTCATAGGCGATGACGCACTTGCGCAGCTTCTCGGCGGGGACGCCGGCCAGGGCGGACTTCACCTGCAGGGCGATGAGCTCCATGGTGATGCCCAGCTCCCGCTGCTCCAGGCTCTCGCCCACGCAGATGATGGGATGCAGCCCGGCCTCCAGAGCGGCCAGGACCTTCTTGTTGACGGTGAAATCCGTTTCGCCGAAATACTGGCGGCGCTCGGAATGGCCGATGATGACGTACTTGACGCCCAGGTCCTTCAGCATATCGGCGGACACCTCGCCGGTGTAGGCACCGGACTTTTCATAGAACATGTTCTGCGCGCCCACGGAGATGCGCAGGTCCTTGAAGGCCTTCAGGGCGGCGGGGATATTCACGAAGGGGACGCACACCACCACGTCGCACCACTTGGCGCGGGGCATGATGGCCTTGATGTCGTCGGCAAATTTCTTGGTATCGCTGGCGGTCATGTTCATTTTCCAGTTGCCGGCGATGATGGTCTTGCGGTATCTGCGATTCATAGCGATTCTTACTCCTCTTATCTATATTTCAAAAGGGTGAAAAGTTTCCCCTTTGGTGTTATTTATCCAGCAGGCAGGCCACGCCCGGCAGCTCGATGCCCTCCAGGAACTCCAGGGAAGCGCCGCCGCCGGTGGAGATGTGGGTGATCTGATCGGCGAAGCCCATCTGCTCCACGGCCGCGGCGCTGTCGCCGCCGCCCACGATGGTGATGGCCCCGCTGCCGGCCAGGGCCTGGGCCATGGCCCGGGTGCCGGCGGCGAACTTCTCAAACTCGAACACGCCCATGGGGCCGTTCCCACCACGGTGCCTGCGCCCCGGACGGCGGCGCAGAAGGTGCGGATGGTCTCGGGGCCGATGTCCAGGCCCTCCATGTCGTCGGGGATGGCGTCGGTGGGGACCACCAGGCTGTCGGCGTCGGCGGAGAACTCCCGCCGCGGCCACGGTGTCGGTGGGCAGCAGCAGCTGCACGCCCCGGTCCTTGGCCTTCTGGATCATCTGAAGGGCATAGTCCAGCTTATCCGGCTCGCACAGGCTCTTGCCGATGGAGCCGCCCTGGGCCCGGGCAAAGGTATAGGCCATGCCGCCGCCGATGATGATGGTGTCGGCCTTTTCCAGCAGGTTGTTGATGACGCCGATCTTGTCGGACACCTTGGCTCCGCCCAGCACCGCCACGAAGGGACGCTTGGGATTCTCCAGAGCGCCGCCCATGATCTCCAGCTCCCGGGCCACCAGCAGGCCGGACACGGCAGGCAGGAACGCTGCCACACCGGCGGTGGAGGCGTGGGCCCGGTGCACGGTGCCGAAGGCGTCGGAGACGTACAGCTCCGCCATGGAGGCAAGCTCCCGGGCAAACTCCGGGTCGTTCTTCTCCTCCCGGGGGTCAAAGCGCAGATTCTCCAGCAGCATGATCTGGCCGCCCTGCAGGGCCGCCGCCTTGGCCTTGGCGTCCTCGCCCACGATGTCCTGGGCGAAGATGACCTCCTGGCCCAGCAGCTGGCTCAGATGCTCCGCCACCGGCCGGAGGGTCAGGCTGTCCTTCCACTGGCCCTTGGGCTTGCCCAGGTGGGAGCAGGCGATCACCGCCGCCCCACGCTCCAGCAGATACCGGATGGTGGGAAGGCTGGCCACGATGCGCTTGTCGCTGGTGATGGCGTGGGTCTCTTGTCCTGGGGCACGTTGAAGTCGCAGCGCAGCAGGATCTTCTTGCCTGCCACGTCCACGTCCATGATGGTTTTCTTATTGTAATTCATATCGGTCGCTCCTTTATGAAAATAATACGCGGGATCAATCGGCCATTTCGCCGCAGTGCAGCAGGCCGGGGAAGCCCTGCTGGCGCAGAGCCTCATAGGTCAGCACCGCCACGGAGTTGCTGAGGTTCAGACTCCGGGCCGGGGAGACCATGGGCAGGCGGATGCAGCGGTCATAGTGGGCCAGGCGGAACGCCTCCGGCAGGCCCGCCGTCTCCTTGCCGAAAAACAGCCAGCACCCCTCCCGGAACCGGGCCTGGCAGTAGTCCTGAGGGGCCTTGGTGGTGGCCAGCCACAGGTCCTCCGCCGCCTCCGGGCGCCGCCGGAAGAAATCCTCCAGGTTTTCGTAGTCATACACGGACACCAGGCGCCAGTAGTCCAGTCCGGCCCGCTTCACGGCCCGGTCGGAGATGTCGAAGCCCAGAGGGCGGATCAGGTGCAGGTCGCAGCCGGTGACGGCACAGGTGCGGGCGATATTCCCGCAATTCTGGGGAATTTCCGGCTCAACCAGAACAATATGCACCATTTTCCCGTCCCTCCCTTCGGCCTTTGCCTGACATGACCAGCCTATTGTAATGCAATTCCCTAAAGAATGCAACCGGAAATTGTAAATTTTGGGCATTTTTTCTTAAAACGACAAAAACCATCTGTGAATTGTATGGGATTTCCGGATTTTGCAGCAGATTTTGCAGACCGGAAAAATTATTGCCAGAAAAAAACGCAAAAATACTGGATTTTCACGCAGAGCATGATATAATGGGATGGATTATAGAAAGGGGGATGGTTCCCGTGAATTGTGAAATTGCGATTTTTGACCTGAAGGGTGCTCTGGCCCCCCAGGATAAGCCGCTGATGCTGCAGCCTGTCCTGTTCTGCCCGGTGCTGACCTGGGCGGCGCAGGAGCTTATGGACTGCGGCGTGCAGCGGTATTTTATTGTCTGCCCGGAGAAGTGGCGTCAGGAGGTCCTGGACGACCTGCCGGGCTGTGACGTGACGTTTTTTGACCATGCGGAGGCGGCCCTTTCCGCCGCCGGCGGGGACGTGGTAATGGTCCCCGGGCCGGTGGTGCCGGTATACGGCCCGGAGGACGGACGCAGCGTGTATGCCGCCGACAGCCAGGTGCTGCTGGCCCGGCTGCGGGCTGGGACCCCTCTGACCGACTGCCCGGCGGAGGCGGCAGGCGTCCGCTCCCTGTGGAGGCCCCAGGCCCTGGCCCCGGCCTTCCGGCCCTTTGACTCGGCGGCGGCGCTGACGGCGGCCATGCCGGACGCCCGGGAGCTGATCCTGCGGCGGCTGGCGGAAAACGGGGTCACCGTGGTGGACCCCGCCGCCACCTATGTGGGAACCCCCGGTGCTCCGTGGCTCCGGGCGTCACCCTGCTGCCGGGGACCATCCTGCGGGGACACACCGCCGTGGACCGGGACAGCGAGATCGGTCCCAACTCCATGCTCCGGGACTGCCGGATCGGCCAGCGCACCACCGTGAACGCCTCCCAGCTCAATGAGAGCACCGTGGGAAGCGACACCACCGTGGGGCCCTTCACCTATGTGCGGCCGGGGTGCACCATCGGCGACCACTGCCGGGTGGGGGACTTTGTGGAGGTGAAGAACTCCGTCATCGGCGGCGGCACCAAGATCAGCCACCTGACCTATGTGGGCGACAGCGCACGTGGGCCAGCGGGTGAACTTCGGCTGCGGCACCGTCACCACCAACTATGACGGCCACAAAAAGTTCCGCTGCACCATCGGCGATGACGTGTTCCTGGGCTGCAACACCAACCTCATCGCGCCGGTCACCGTGGGGACCGGGCCTATACCGCCGCCGGGTCCACCGTTACCGACGACGTGCCCGATGGGGCGCTGGCCATCGCCCGGACCCGGCAGACCAACAAGCCCGGCTGGGCCGACCGCCTGCACAGCCTGTGGAAAAAGGACAAGTGAGTATCGGCGTCAGCCGTCTCAGATAGATCAGTACCAAGAGAGATTTTTTTGAGTAAGATAGAAAGCGAGTGTGTAAAGAAATGATTTCTCATGGCAAGGACATCAAGGTGTTCACCGGTAACTCCAATCCCGCTCTGGCAAAGGAGATCTGCCAGATCATCGGCACCAAGCTGGGCGAGTCCGAGGTAAAGACCTTCGCCGACGGCGAGGTGTCCGTCTCCCTGTACGAGACCGTCCGCGGCAGCGACGTGTTTCTCATCAACTCCACCTGCAAGCCCGTCAATGACAGCCTCATGGAGCTGCTGATCATGATCGACGCCTGCCGCCGGGCCTCCGCCGGGCGCATCACCGCCGTGATCCCCTATTTCGGCTATGCCCGCCAGGACCGCAAGGCCAAGAGCCGCGATCCCATCTCCGCCAAGCTGGTGGCCAACATGATCGTGGCCGCAGGCGCGGACCGGGTGCTGACCATGGACCTGCACGCCAGCCAGATCCAGGGCTTCTTCGACATCCCCGTGGACAACCTGCTGGGTAATCCCGTGTTTGTAGACTACTACGCCAAGAAGTTCGGCGAGCGGGCCGAGGACATGGTGGTGGTGTCCCCCGATGTGGGCTCCGTGGCCCGGGCCCGGACCTTCGCCCAGAAGCTGCACATGAACCTGGCCATCGTGGATAAGCGCCGCCAGAAGGCCAACCAGTGCGAGGTCATGAACGTCATCGGCGACGTGGCCGGCAAGGACTGCATCCTGTTTGACGACATGGTGGATACCGCCGGTTCCCTGTGCAACGCCGCCAAGGCCATCGTGGAGGTGGGCGGCGCCAGGAACGTGTATGCCTGCGCCAGCCACGGCGTGCTGTCCGGCCCGGCTCTGGAGCGGCTGGAGGGCAGCAACATCACGGAGCTGGCCCTGCTGAACACCATTCCGGAGACCCAGGGCGCCGGGTGCAGCAAGATCAAGTATCTGTCCGTGGCTCCCATGTTCGGCGAGGCTATCGAGCGGATTTATCAGGAAATTTCCATTGCCAAGCTGTTCAACTGAGCATTTTTGTGATATAATAACCGGGCGATTTTTTCGCCCGGTTATTTTTACCGGCAGTTTTCCGATACAGGGGGATGTGACGCTATGTTTTTTCATCGCAGCGGCGGCGGGATCAGCTGGCTGCTGGTGGGCCTGGGAAATCCCGGGAACCAGTATGCCGCCACCCGGCACAACATGGGCTTTATGGCCCTGGACCGTCTGGCGGACCGGGAGGGCTTCCGCTTCAATAAGCTGCGCTTCCGGGCCTGGACCGGCCAGTGGAAGGTGGGGGACCAGCAGGTGCTGGTGATGAAGCCCCAGACCTACATGAACCTCTCCGGCGAATCCGTGGGCGAGGCGGCCCGGTTTTATAAGATCCCGGCGGACCACGTGCTGGTCATCAGCGACGACGTGTCCCTGCCTGCCGGGAAGCTGCGGATCCGGGGCGGCGGCAGCGCCGGAGGGCACAACGGCCTGAAGAATATCATCCAGCACCTGGGCACCGACAATGCCCCCCCCGCATCAAGGTGGGGGTAGGCGCTCCGGGGCAGGCGGGCTATGACGTGGTGGACTGGGTCATCGGCCGCCCTCTGGGCGAGGATCAGAAGGTGCTGGATGATGGATCTGGACCGTGCTTCGACTCCGGTATTGATCTCGCAGGGCATCGACCGACAAAGAACAACTGAACCGGTTTTTTGCTGGCAGAAAAATCCTCGATGGAATTTTTCTGTTTTGCCTCCGGCGGCAATTTCCCCCAGTATAACGCCGAAATTCCGACCCACTTTCTTTCATTTAGCGGTCACGCACAGGTCGCGGCGAAAAATGATCTTAATTTTTTTGCCGCCCGGAGGCAAACAACACATCATTTTTCACGAGGCTTTACTTTTTCATATGAATTAGGGCCATATTTCGACGCATTTATCATAGCGTTCCCGGCCCATGGCCGGGAACGGACATTTCATCATCGGAAGGAGTGGCGATGGAAGCAAGCCGGGTGAGCTGTGCCCGGAGAAAGAGCTGGACGATGGCTGCCGCAGCGCAGCCATCATGGCCCCTTTCCCCCGTCCACCGGACGCAGATCGCCGCAGCTCTGAAAGCCCCAGCAATGGGCCGCCCCCACTGCTCCTGTGCGCCGACGAGCGGGAGTGCCAGCGGTTTGCAGGAGATATGGAAAGCCTTTGCCACCGGCTGCAAGCCTGCATTCGCCCGGACGACGAAATGCATCTGCGCCCTGCCGCCATTGCCACCAGTGGGAAATCCACGCATTGCAGCCCTGTATCAGCTGCGGTGAGCCGGTTCTCGCCACCGCCGAGGCCCTGTGCCAGCGGTGCACGGCCCTGTGCTGGCTGGAGCCGTCATAGACCCTCACCGGCCACAGCGATGCGCAAAGCCACCGCCTCACCGACGCCGGATGGACCCGCCGTGCTGTGCATCAGGTGGAGGCTGGCCACTTCCGCCCCTGCGAGGCGGCATTTTGACGCAGCCCGGCCGCGCAGCAGCTCGTCCGGTGCGACTTTTGATGACGAGATCGACGTCGCCACCCAGCGGCGGACGGAGAACTGTTCGACCCCGGGCTGCCCCTGTGGCGCGGCCCCGGCTGGAGACGCTGGCGGGCGGGAAAAAGGGAGGAGCACGTGCCGCTCTCTGCGCGACTGCTGCCAGTGATGCGGCGGCCCTGCGGCAGGGATGTTGGGGGCAGCGACCGGTATATGGCGGCGGTGTACCGGATTTGCGCCTGTGCCGCCGATTATCTGCCCGAAAATGTCTTGGTGTGTATCAGCGAGAGCAGCCGGGCCTCCGGGGCTGAAGCACTGGCTGTGGCAGCGGCGACAGGACATCGTTACTGCCGAGGAAAACGGCTGGTTGGCGGGGGAATTCGCCCACCTGCAGCTGGAGCAGGACGAGTTGGTGCGGCCATTTCCCAATACCCGGTGTGCCAGCTGGAGAGCCTGCCCACCAGCCGGTATCTGCTGGCGCCCCAGGCCATGGTGCAGGTGGCGGCCAAGCAGCTGCTGTCCGTATACGGCGGCAGTCTCGACACCGCCGTAACGGATCTGACCCACTACCTCACCACCGGCTACCGGGTGCTGGTGCTGTGCGGCGGCCGGGTCCGGGCGGATAACCTGCAAAGGCTTCTGCGGGAGCGGAGGATCCCTGCCACGGTGGATTACCAGGGCAGTGTCCCGCCCCAGCGCGGGCAGGCGGTCATTTCCGTGGTGCCCTGTGCGCCGGCAGCAGCGAGTATCCCGGGCTGCTTTTTGGCCATCCTCA
>VOFK01001976.1_pt1 | contig 16713 bp, 21 predicted proteins | sample 5384121 | NCBI WGS metagenome assembly VOFK01 (sample SAMN12384730, study PRJNA508395) | human gut metagenome | isolation source: healthy gut J | host: Homo sapiens
AGCACTCACGGATGAATCGGACGGCGAAGAAAATATGGAACGCGGCCAGCACCGTGCTTGTCGCGCTGGTGGTGCTGCTGGCGGTGCTGCTGGTGGGCGTGCGGCTCGTCGGACTGCAGGTGTTCACGGTGCTTTCCGGCTCGATGGAGCCGACGTACCACACCGGTTCGCTGATATACGTCAAAAGATAGACACCGCCGACATACAGCCCGGCACGGTCATCACCTTCATGCTCAACGAAAACACCATCGCCACGCACCGCGTCGTGGCTGTCGTGCCGGATGAGGAGGACGCGCAGACTGTGCGCTTCCGCACGAAGGGTGACGCGAACGACCTTGAGGACGGCACGCTGGTGCACTATAAAAACGTGATAGGCACGCCGGTGTTCACCATCCCGTACCTCGGCTATGTCGCCAATTACGTGCAGCACCCGCCGGGGATGTACGTGGCCATTTCCGCCGGGGCGATACTTCTGCTTCTGGTGTTCATCCCGGATATATTTTGCCGACGACAAAAAGCCGCGCAAAGATGAAGATGAAGATGAAGATGAAGAGGACGCGCCGGAGGCCGGGGAGGAGCCGACCCGCCGCGCAAGGCCGCGCCAGCAATGCGCGAAAGACCCGCCCCGGAGAAGAAGCGCGCGCGCGCGGAAAGCACCAGACCTACGTGCCCAAGCATTGAGGCGCGGGAAAAGAAGAAGGTAATGCCGCAAGGCTGCCTATAAATCAAAGAGGAGGTTTTCTGAAATGAAAACAGCAAAAAGGCCATGCTCATGACACTGTGCGCCATCATCCTCGTTGTGGCGACGGTGTTCGGCACCATGGCGTACCTGACCTCGACTGACACGGTCACCAACACCTTCACGGTTGGCAATGTCGCAATAAAGCTTGACGAAGCTCCGGTCGATGTGAATGGAGCCGCTGTGTCGGGTGCCCGCGTCAAGGCGAACGAGTACAAGCTCATGCCGGGCCACACCTACAACAAAGACCCGATGGTCACTCTGCTTGCAGGCAGTGAGACCAGCTATGTCAAGATGACTGTCACCTTCAGCAAGGCTGCTGAGCTTGACGCCATATTCGCTCCCAACGGCGCAGACCTGACCAGCATCTTCAACGGCTATGATTCCGCCAACTGGATCGCAAAGGGCAATACGAAGGACGCGACGGCAAACACCCGTACATACGAGTTCTGGTACAAAGAGGCCGTTGACGCACCCACGGCTGACGTTGCGCTGGACGCTCTGTTTGACAGCATCACCGTTCCCGGCACCATCACCAAGGAACAGCTTGACACCATCAAGGGCATGACCATCACCGTCAATGCATACGCGATTCAGGCCGACGGCTTTGCAAATGCCGACGCGGCTTGGGAAGCCTTTAAGGGCGTGAGTACCGGGCGGTAAGGAGCGCGTGAAATGAAAGCAGGAAGAAGCTTCCGCGGACTGGTGCTTGTGCTGGCGCTGGCGCTCATCGTCGGCGTGGCCGGGGGCGCGACCTTCGCATGGCTGACGGCAAAGACTGACCCTGTCGTCAACACCTTCACCTACGGCGACATAAACATCACGCTTGCGGAAAGCACGGGCAGTGATTATAAGATAATCCCCGGCGTGGATATCGGAAAAGACCCCAAGGTGACGGTCAAGGCCGGGTCTGAGGCGTGCTGGCTGTTCGTCAAGGTCGAAGAAGAGAACTGGCCCGAACTCACCTATGTCAACAAGGACGGGAAAGCCGTGCGCAAGGTGAACTACGATATAGCCGACGGCTGGGCAAAGGGCGACGGAACCAAAATCCCCGCGAATGTATATTACCGCGAGGTCGCCGCGAATGACGCGGATCAGGAATTCCCCGTGCTTAAGGACAACAAGATAACCGTCAGCGACACCCTCACAAAGATAGACATCAGCCGCATTTCGACAACGACGCCGAAGCTCAGCATTACGGCCTACGCCATCCAGAAGGACGGCATGACCGACGCGGCAGCGGCATGGGCTGCTATCAATGACGCCGCCACCCAGCCCTGACGACGCCGTAATCACTAAGTTATCCCACCGGCGAGGCCGGAAAATAATAATATGAGAGGAAAAAACCAATGAAGAAAAAAATTCTGGCTCTGTGCCTGTGCGTGGCACTGGCCGCAACCGCAATCGTCGGCGCATCGCTGGCGTACTTCACCGACACTAAGACCGCCACAAATACATTCACGATGGGCGATGTCAAGATTAAGCTTGATGAAACCAACGTCAATGCTCCCGAGGGCGACCGTGTTACCAGCAACGAATATAACGTTTACCCCGGTGCTGTCGTGACCAAAGACCCGATTGTCCATAACGTTGGCAAAAACGGTGCTTATATCCGCGCTATTGTTACCGTTGAAAACGGCATGAACTGGCTGGGCCTCTACAACGATAACGTCTGGACTGCTCCGCAGGAGGATGCATTCAATGCTCTTATCAACAATACGCTCGGTGAGGGCTGGGAGCTTGTTGACATTGCTTATGATATGTCTGGCCCGGATCATCCCACCAGTGATTTTGTTGCGACCCTGAAATACACCACGGTTTTGGATGCCGGTGCTGATACGTCCGCAATGTTCTCCCAGATCGCTTTCCCGGCAAAAATGACGGAAAATGATGTGACTACGCGCATTGCTCAGAACGGCAACTTTGGCATCAACGTTGTTGCTCAGGCTATTCAGATTGACGGCTTCGATACTTGGGAAGAAGCTTTTGCCGCATTTGATGCGTAATTCACTTTATTAATCAGCTACCTATCTTTCTCCAACCGTACCCCGGCGGGGAGGCCGCGAAAGCGGCCTCTTCCCCCGGAGGAATCGCAGCCTGTATGAGAGCGCCCGTGCGCGGACGCCGTCATATGCCCTGCGGAAAGCGGAAAACAGAAAAAAGCTTCGCGCGCCACGTGCGCGCAGAATGATAAAGAGGGGAGCAATGCTTATGAAGCGTAAGATCCTGATCGTGGCGCTGCTGGTGATATTTGCCGCCATGACCGCGCTGGGTACGCTTGCGTACTTCAACACGGAGACCGTGGCGCACAACGTTGTCACGACCGGCAAGGTGGATATCGCACTGATGAATGGACGGATGCGGACCGCAGCGATGTCTTTAAGCCCGTCACGGGCGTCATGCCCGGCACGACCCAGCCCAAGTACGTCGAGATCGTCAATAACGACGGCGCGGATGCATGGGTGCGCGCCCGGATAGAGATCACCGCGGAGCTGGGCGGCGAGCTTTTGCCCATCCCCGACGGGCTGATGATAAGCATAAGCGGCAGAGACGCGGCGTGGGTCTATAATGACGACGGATACTATTATTATAGCAAGCCGCTGAAGGCCGGAGAGAAAACGGAATGGCTCATGACGGGCGTTGACGTTCGCCGGGGGCTGGACAACAGCTTCCAGAACGTGCGCGTCAATGTCAACGTGACGGCGCAGGCAGTGCAGACGGCCAACAACGGCACAAGCGCGCTTGACGCGGCCGGATGGCCCGCCCAGCAGCCCTGAGTTTGGAGGAGTAGATCATGAAGAAGAGAATATTTGCTTTGCTCCTGTGCGTCGTGATGCTGGCCAGCATGATACCGCTGATGGGCGCAAGCGTGTCTGACAACGGCGGCACCGGCACTGTTACCGTCAGCCCTGCGGCCGCGGCCGTGTCTGAGGACAGAAAGGCCGTCATAACCGCCGTCGGCGGCGACGGCGCATACCAGTGGCAGATATACGCCGGGAATGACGTCTGGGCGAATATCGCCGGGCAGACCGGCGCGCAGCTCACAGTCAGCTACGGCATGGTATGCGGCCTTATGGACGGCGGCAAGGCGTGTGCGCTGCCGCGTCACAAACGGCGAAAATGAGGCCTACAGCAGCCACGTGGAGATTGTCATTGCGGGCAATGAGGAAGAGAACAGCGGCCGTATTGCGCTGTTTGCGCGCCGCGCCGCGCGCCCCGTCACCGCGGATGAGCAGAACGGCGATATCGCGCTGTCGCGCCCTGTCACCGCGGATGAGCCTGTCGGCACCGTCGTGCGCGAGGCCTATGTACTGGGTGAGCCTGTCATAACCTGCCCGGCGCTGCCACGCCCGCGCCCACCGCGACGCCTGCGGCGGAGGCCACGCCCGCACCCACCGCGACGCCTGCGGCAGAGGCCACGCCCGCGCCGGCGGAGGATACCGATGAGACCCCGGCGGAAGAGCCTGCCCCGCGCCCGATGCCGAAGCCCCGGCAGAGGACGGCGAAGAAGCCACGCCCAGCCCCGCCCCGGCGGAGGAAGCCGCCGCATCTCCCGCCCCCGTGACGGAGGCCGCGGAAGAGAATACCGCCGCACCCGCGCAGGACGCGGAGGCCGCGCCCACGGCGGCAAGGAGCATAAGCGCCCCGGCGCTGCGCCTTGCCCCTCTGCGCCGCTTCTCGTCTGTTGATACGGATGAACCGGCGGAAACGGGCGGTGCATCCGACGCGACCCCAACTCCCGCGCCCGATACATATCACATCAGAATAAATTACGTCTTTGAGGACGGCACGCAGGCGGCCAACCCGTGGACGGCCAAGCTCGCCGCGGGAAGCAGCTACTCCGCCACGGTCGTCAGCCCCGCCATAGTCGGCTATGCCCCCGACCAGACCAGCGTCAATGTGGAAGTGACAAATATAGACGGCGATGTGGCGTATAAGGTCACATATAAGCCCTCTGAGGTCAACTACACCGTCCGCCACTATGTCCAGAATACCATGGACGACGGCTATACCCTTGTGAAGGCTGACACGGGCAAGGCTTTTACCAATGTCCTTGTCTCCAGCCTTGGCGACCTCAGCAAAAAGTACGATGGCTGCTACAGCCTGCTGTATGACGACACTGTGCGCATCGCCGCAGACGGCAGCACCGTTATAGACATCAAGTATGACAGGCGTTATTACCTGCTGAACTTCGACCTCGACGGCGGCTACGGCGTGGAGCCGATTTACGCACGGTTCGGTGCGCCCGTCTCAGTCGGCACGCCGGCCAAGGCCGGGTACATCTTTGCGGGCTGGGATAAGGAATTGCCCGAGACTGTGCCCGCGCACAACGACAAGTTCACGGCCACGTGGGAGAGGGATAAGGCCGGCTTCACCGTCGTTTTCTGGTACGAGAACGCCGACCCCGAGACAGACGGCACATATAAATACAGCGTCGCCGGAACGTATAAACCGGCAGACGTCCACTCCGGCACGGAGGTGAGCAGCGGCGATTATATGAGCGAGAGCTTCACAGGCCGCGACGATGCCCACTTCACCTATAACGCCGACAAGGCCGAGACCGTCACCGTCGCGGGCGACGGCTCCACCGTGCTGAACGTGTATTTTACGCGAAACAGCTATACTCTGACGTTCCCGGATTGTGGCACAAAAGAGTTGAACTGCGGGAAGGTAGAGCATACTCACAGCAGTGCCTGCTGTAAGTATGGAGGAACCAGTTTGTCACACTGGGGGCACAGTAAAAAACTGCTGTACATTAGGCTTGTCGGAACATACCCACAGCAACTCTTGCTACAGCAATGCCAGCTACACTGTGACAGCAAAGTATGATTCGGATATCACATATGTCTGGAAGAACGACCCCATAAGGGCGCTGCTTGATCAGGGCTATGTTTTCAAGTCCAGCATAACGGACAAGTATTATTCCTTCCTTGAAAAATGCCCGGTCAGGATATAACCATGACCAAGACGCTGTGGAGCGGCGATACCTACACGTGGTACTACTACCTTGAGGTTTTGCCCGGACAGGTCACCACGGGACTTACAACCAGAACAGACGGCGGAAAGACCTATTACCTCTATAATACGACCACTATAAATGGCAGCGGCATCAGCCTGACGTATGATGAGGACTATTTCCCCATAACCGGCTTTTTACACAGCGAGACAATGTTGTACCAGTCTTTGATAGAAACAACAAGGCATACCTGTACTACACGCGCAACAGCTATCCGCTGACATTCATGAACTACGGCACCGCCGTAAAGACGGGCACGAAGCTTTATCAGGCGGACATATCCGGCGAGTATTTTGTTCCGGAATATCCCGCGACGCTCGAACCCGGCGCGTATACATTTGACGGCTGGTACATTGATGAGACCATGCAGCAGCGTTTCAGCTTTGAAAACGCCACCATGCCCGCAAAGCCCCTTGTGCTGCACGCAAATTGGGTTCCCGTGACCCACAGGGTCACAACATGGCTGACGGTTGACAAGGATACACCCGTCAACGTCAGTGACACCGGCAGCAACGTGCAGATCGTGCCCCACGGCGGCACGGCGGAGGCCCCGGCGGAGCCTGTGAGAGACCCGTACAAATTCATCGGCTGGTTTTATGTGGATGAAAACGGCACGGAAAAGGCCTTTGACTTCTCCATGCCCGTCCACTGCAAACTTGACCTGTACGCCAAGTGGAACGCGGACGCGCTCGTGGATTACGTCATAAGGTACACGGATGAAGCCGGAACCGAGATAGCCCCGCCCACGACGGGCAAGGCCCTTGCCGGAACGACCAAGACCTTCGACGCGAAGGCCGGGGATGAGCTGAACGAGGGCTACCGCACCGGGTATTATCCCAAGACGAACAGCCACTCCATGGTCATGGAGATAAAAAAGAAGAAAACGGAAGAACGAATACACCTTCGTGTATAAGCAAATGCCGGAGGTGCAGTACACCGTCCGCTATATCAACAGGGCGACAGGCAACAACGTTTTTGACGGAGTAGGCATTGTTCCTGATAAGACCGGCATGACGAGCGCCGCCGTCTGGACGGAGACCTTCCTTACCATCAAGGGCTATCGCCCCGACGCGTATCAGAAGCGCCTTGTCCTCTCCGTGAATCCGGCGGAGAACGTCATAACCTTCTATTATGATAAGGACGAGGTACATGCGCCCGTGCAGGTCATCCACTGGACGCAGAACATCGCCGGTGACGGTTATACCGAGTATCAGTCCTCCACCGACCTCAACGGCGAGATAGGTAAGCCCTACAGTGCAGAGCCGATAAGCATCCCCGGCTTCGAGTACGTGCGCGGCGCGGTGGGCAGCACTGAAACGGCGCTTGTTGCCGGCAAACTCACCGCCAACGTCACGGAGGAAGGCCTTGTCCTGAACCTCTACTATGACCGCATCGAAAGTACCCCTTATGAGTTCAGGTCCCTTGAGCAGGGAACGGATAAGGTGCTTGCCGATGCCGTGACGGGCAGCGCGCGTTATCAGGCGCGCGTGACCCAGACCGCAAAGGACATCCCCGGCTACACCCTCGCAAGCGATGAAAACCAGTATATCGACATCGCCATAGAGGACCCGGCAGATAATGCCGAGAAGAACGTCCGGATATTCTACTACACCGAGAGTGAGATAGAGATAAAATATGTCGCGGTGGAGGAGGAGATGGGCACAGTCACCCCGGCAAGCGAGACCGTGAAGACCATCACCGGCACGGCTTCCGGCTCCATGCCGCAGGCGAAGGACGGATATAAATTCGTCGGCTGGTTCAAGGACGAGGCCTGCACCATACCCGTTGATAAAGACTGGGTCGATGCAGACAACAAGCTTGTTCCGGGCAAGACCGAGAACTACGGCACGGAAGAAAAGCCCATAATGGGCTACGAAGCCGCCACGTATTACGCCAAGTTTGAAGATGACGTTGCTCAGCTCACCATCACAAAGCAGGGCTGGGCAGATGATATCGACGAGAACCAGAGCTTCGTGTTCACCGTCACCGGGCCGAACGGCTACAGCGAGCGCGTTGTCATATGCGGCAACGGCAGTGTGACAATTAAAAACCTCAAGCCCGGCACGTACACCGTGACGGAAGAGGGCTGGAGCTGGCGCTACACCGGCAATGGCACAGCCAGCGCAGAAATAAGCGCGCTTGTGCCCGGCAGTGTCACATTCACAAACGTGCGCCAGACGGAAGAAAGCCATTCGACGAACGGGTGGAAGTGGCTTGGCGGAGACGCCTATGTGAAAAACCCGTTCAACTGAGAAAGGGGGAGTCGATAAATCGTATCAGGGAAAGCATTCCCGCACAGCCCATAGACAATGCGCGCCGCGGCGCATCTCCGGCGCATGACGTGACGCCCTCACGCCGCCGCAGCGCCCGCCGCCATGGCGGCAGGCCGTTGCGCTGCTGCTGGCGCTGATCCTTGTGGTCGGCGCGGCGGCGGCGGCGCACCGTGGCGTGGCTCACGCAGACCACGCAGACCGAGAACAATAATTTCAGCTACGGCACTGTTTCCTGCGCCATAAACGAAAGTTTTAACGGCACGACGAAGTCCAATGTGACCGTGACAAACACAGGCAACACCCCGGCCTACATCCGCGCGCGTGCATCGTCAACTGGGTCGATGCACCAGGGCAACATCGCGGCGAATGTGCCCGCGGATTATACCTATTCACTCTCCATTCCGGGAGCCGGATGGACGGCGGGCAGCGACGGATATTACTACTATAACAGCGTTGTGGATGCGAATGGGACGACAGAGGGCAGCCTGCTCACATGCACCTCATCCCACCCGGCGGACGGGGAGTATAAGCTTTCCGTCAAGGTGATCGCCTCCGCCGTACAGGCGACGCCGAGCACTGCCGTCAACGAGGCGTGGCCGGGCAATCCGTTTGGTATTTCGTAAAGGAGGATAAAATCATGAAAAAGACAGTCAGGCTTTTCACATCCCTCCTTCTGTGCGCGCTGCTGCTTTCGGCGCTGTCCGCCGCGGCCTTTGCCTCCGGCAGCATCGACTACGCCGCCCATGGCAGCGTCACCGTCACCGCCGCGGACACCACCTTCAATTCCATGGATCTCTTCGGCAGTGATTTCAAAGAGCTTATGCCCGGCGACAGCGTCACCGGCGACGTCACCATAAAGAATTCCTCCACCGAGACGGACTATGTCCGCATATCCCTGCACGCCTTCCCCAATGACGAGACGACGGCCGAGGCCGCCACGCTCTCCGCAGCGAAGGAGCTCGGCAAGGACGCCGCGGACATGCTGGACTTTCTTGACCAGCTCGACATCACCGTCACGAACGCGAATACCGGCGCTGTCGTCTACTCCGGCAAGGCCGGCGGCGAATACGGCCCCAACGGCGCGTTCATCGCCCTTGGCGACTACAAATCCGGCGAGAGCCTCACGCTGCGCGTGGTGCTGTCCGTTCCGCTGACGCTCGGCAACGAGTACGCCTCCCGCGTCGGCGAGATAGACTGGCAGATACTTGTCGAGGCCTTTGACAACAGCCAGATCACCGTCATAAAGCGCTGGTCGAAGGATAACGCCGCCGACCACAGCACCGACGCCGTCACGGTGAACCTCCTCTGCGACGGGGAGCTTGCCCAGACGGTGGAGCTCAGCGCGAAGAACAACTGGACCTATACCTTTGAAAAGCGCGTCGGCGAAAGCGCCATCCGGCCCGACTATGCCGAGCATGAATGGACCGTCGAGGAAGCGCCCGTACCGGAGGGTTACACCGCGCACTACACCGTCACTGACGACGGCAGCACCGTGTACATCGACAATGTCGGCACCGGCGGCGACACGCCCATCACCTACAGCGACATCACCGTCAAAAAGGTCTGGAACGACAAGGGCGCAAAGTCGCGCCCGGGCTATGTGCTCGTCGGGGCCTATGATGAACACGGCGTCCTGCAGAAGCGCGTCATGCTCAGCGACAGGAACAGCTGGACGGACGTGTTCAAGGATGTGCCCAGCAACTGGAGCATCAAGGAGTATAACATCCCCTACGGCTACACGCCGTACTACTTCGCGCGTCGGCAACGTCATCACCATCACCAACTCCACCTCCCTCATCCAGACGGGTCAGCTCAACTGGCCGGTCGCGGTGCTGGGCGGGCTTGGCGTGCTGCTGATCGCGCTGGGGCTCATAACCTCCGCAAAACGCAGAAAAGCCTCGCGCGCATAAAGACGCGCAGCAGGCCGCAATACGGACGAAAAAACATACAGCCGCCGGAACTCCCCGGCGGCGTGATGCTCTTCCACCGCCGCTGGATGCCGCCGCGGAGGCGGGACGCTATGGCGCGCCCAGCGCGGCGATGAGGGCGCGAAAATGCTGCTGGTCGAGCATAACCTCTGTCTCGTGGTGCACACCGCGCGGCGCTTTGCCGCCCACGGCGCGCCCGTGGAGGAGCTTATCTCCGAAGGTACCATCGGTCTTATAAAGGCCGTGCGCAACTATGACCCGGCGCGGTGCATAAAGCTGTCCACCTATGCCACGCGCTGCATCGAAAACGAAATGCGCATGTACTTCCGTCGCGCGCAGGCGCGCCATGCCGAGCTGAGCCTTGACCAGCCGCTTTATTACGACGGCGGCGCGGCGCTGTGCCTGAAGGACACCCTGCCCGCGGAGGGCGGCGTTTCCCGCGCGCTGGAGGATGAGGCCGACGCCGCGGCGCTGCGCGCGGCTGTCGCGTCGCTTGACGCGCGTGACCGGCGCATAATATCCATGCGCTACGGGCTGGACGGCGGCTGCGGCTGCACGCAGAAGGCGGAGGCCGCGCGCTCACCGGCGTGACGCAGGGCTATATCAGCCGCGTCGAGCGCCGCACCCTCGCCCGCCTCAAGGCGGAGATCCTGCGCATCATGGAAGCGTAAGATTATAGTAGATGTAGATGTAAACGCAGAAAAGCGCGCCCTCCGGCGCGCTTTTCGATTTATCCGCCTGTGCGGCAGAATATGTAGTACACACAGTCGTCGCCGGGCGTCTCCGTCAGCAGGGTATAGCCGTATTCGTCCAGCGCGCCCTCCGGCGGCGCGGCGGCCGGGATGACCACGTAGTCGCACTGCGCCTCCCGCGCCTTGCGCCCCGTCTCGTCGAAGTCGAGCATCCCGTCCTCGCCGTACATGAACTCCGCCTTGTGCGAATAGGGCGTGATTATCGCGGCATTATACTCGCGTATCCAGAAGAAAAGGTGCTTCGGCACGAGCACGCGCGTCTCCTCCCCGTCGGAGAGGACGTACAGCTTGTCGCACAGCTCCTTCGCGCCGGTGACGAGCTTCTGCGGGTTAGACGCGGGCACGAAAATGCCCGCATGGCTCCCCTCCGTCACCAGCAGCAGCGTGCACACCGCGGCCAGAAGCACGCACACGCGCTTCCAGCGCTTCTTCACGGCGAAAAACGCGCGAATAACGCAGTAAACTATCACCCCGCCGATGGGCAGCGGCCAGAACACGCGCACGACGCGCTCCGGATCGCCCATATACTTGACCATGTAGTGGATGAACACGGGGTTGAAGATGAAAAACGCACAGGATGAGCGAGGGGTAAACGAAGTAATACCGCGCGCGCTCGTCCTCCTCCGCCGGGGAGAGCAGCAGGTACGCGCAGCACAGCACGAACGGGATGAAAAGCCGCCCGTCCAGCGTGCCGAGCCTGTACACGGACAGGGATTCTTCAAATATGATCTTCAGACTTTCAAGCATGGCTGCGCTCCTTTCATACAACGAAGTGCCCCGCCATCAGCGCAAAGCTCGGCGCGGCGGCACAGGCCAGCTTCCATATCGCGGACAGGTCGCGCGTTTTTATCACGTACACCAGCCCCCAGCAGCCCAGATACATCAGGCACATCTCCGCGCTGCTCGACGCGACCATGCACCCCGCCGCGTTGGCGAGGAACACGCCCAGCCACAGCGCGCGGCGCTTCTTCACCTCGCCCTCCTCCTGCGTCAGCAGGAAGAAGTACAGCGCCAGCGGGCACACGATGCTCGGCCCGAAGGCCTTGCCCATCCACGGATAGCAGATCACCCATGTGAACTTCACGTTCATCGCCACGCCGCATATCTCGAAAAACACGCTCAGCAGCGCGAGGGCGAACAGCGACTTCGCCCTGTCGCCGCGGAAAAAGAACGCCGCAAGGCGGTACATCACATAGTAAAACAGCGCGATGAAAAAGCCGGGCAGCACCGTGCGCATCAGTACCGTTATCTCAAACGAGAACATCCGCGCGAACATCGCCCAGAATATCGGCCACGGTGAGAAAACATAGGTGAGGTATTCGGATATATGCTGCGCGAAGTTATAGGCAAGGCCCGTCACGGGGTCTGTGCGGAATATCTCGTCGGTATACATCACGGTGTTCGCAAGGCCGAGGTACCACGCGTCGTCGATGTTCCACGTGCCGCCGCCAAGCGTCGTGCGTGCGACCTGCCACAGCGCGACTATGGCGAACACGCCCCCGCGCACAGCCTCCGCGCGTGAAAGCGGCTTTTCCCGGGGAATAACGCACTTCGCCGCGCCCTTTGAGCTGAAAGCCCCACAACGCCGCGGCCAGCGCCAGCACGAAAAACACCGCCGTCATCAGCGTGAACGACAGCCCCAGAAGGAAAAAGGGGATATAAACAAGCTCAAACCCGGCCAGCACCGCGCACATGCCGAAAAGGTAGACAAAGCCCCGGTCGAATTCGCCCCGGTGAAAGAAAATATAGCCCGCGCCCAGCGGCAGCAGCACAAGCGCCGCGCCCAATGCCAGAACGCGGATAACTATCCACACGATCTGTGTCATAGAAGGGAACTCCTTGCACATAAAAAATCAAATCATTATACCACATGCGGCCCATTAAAAGCAACTGCGGCAAAGCACTTGAAAAAAGCGCCCGGATAGAATAAAATCAGAGAAAGACATGACGGAAAGAGAGATGGGCTTATGTCACGATCGCGCACTGTCCGCCTCGCCGCGGCGGATGAGCTTGACCTGTAAAAACCTTTGAATGCGGCCAGTGCTTCCGCTGGAACGCGGGGGAGGACGGCGTGTACAGCGGCGTCGCCATGGGGCATGTGGCGCGCGTGTGGCGCGACGGCGGGGATATCCTCATCCGCTCCGACGCGCCGGAGGCGTTCTGGCGCGATTACTTCGACCTTGGGCGCGACTACGCCGCGATAAGCCGCGGCTTCCACGGCGGGGAGTATCTCGACGCGTGCGTGCGCTACGGGCAGGGGATACGCATCCTCCGGCAGGAGCCGTGGGAGGCGCTGTGCTCGTTCATCATCTCAGTGCAATAATATAAAGCGCATAAAGGGCATCGTGGAGCGGCTGTGCGCGGCCTACGGCGGGGGAGACGTGCCTTGACGGGCAGCGGTTTTATACCTTCCCGCGGCGGCGCGCGCCCTTGCCGCGCTGGATGAGGACGGCCTTGCGATGCTGCGCTGCGGCTACAGGGCGGCGTATATCCTCACGGCGGCGCGCGCCGTGGCCGGTGAGCTTTCGCTCGACGCGCTTATTGACGCGGACTATGTGCAGGCAAAGCGCGCGCTGCCGCCCTCAACGGCGTGGGGGAGAAAGTGGCCAACTGTGTGGTGCTGTTCGGCCTGCGGCATATGGAGGCGTTCCCGATAGACGTGTGGATACGCCGCGCGCTGAAGGAGCACTTCCCGCCGGACTTCGACCCGGCAAGCCTCGGCGAATACGCGGGTCTTGCCCAGCAGTACATATTCTATTACGCGCGCGAGCACGGAAAATAGCTGTTGACTTTGCGGCCGAATCTGTTATAATGACAAAAATTCGACGCGCCGGTTCCGGCGCGGTGAAAAATTAATACGGAGGTTTTTACATGGGGCTTGACGAAATCTATTCCCGGCGCTTCGCCGGCGAGGGGCTGACCTTTGACGACGTGCTGCTCGTTCCGGCGGAAAGCGACGTGCTTCCGGCGGATGTGGAGCTGTCCACATGGCTGACGAAGAGAATCCGGCTGAACGTGCCCGTGATGAGCGCGGCCATGGACACCGTGACCGAATCCCGCATGGCGATCGCGATCGCGCGCGAGGGCGGCATCGGCGTCATTCATAAGAATATGAGCATCGACACGCAGGTGGAGCAGGTGGATATGGTCAAGCGCTCAGAAAACGGCGTTATTACGAATCCCTTCTCCCTCGGCGCGGACAACACCCTCGGCGACGCGGACGCGCTCATGGCGAAGTTCCGTATTTCCGGCGTGCCCATCGTGGACGGAGATGGAAAGCTCATCGGCATCATCACCAACCGCGACATGAAGTTTGAAACGGACATGTCCCGCCGCATCGGCGACGTCATGACCTGCGCCGATCTCATCACCGGCCTTGAGGGCACCACGCTGGACGAGGCCAAGGCCATCCTCCAGAAAAACCGCATTGAAAAGCTGCCCATCGTAGACAGCGACTATAAGCTCAAGGGGCTTATCACGATAAAGGACATCGAGAAGGTGCTCAAGTACCCCAACTCCGCCAAGGACGCCGCCGGCCGCCTGCTGTGCGCCGCCGCCATCGGCGTGACGGCGGATGCTGGACCGCAGCGCCGCGCTGCTTGACGCGGGGGGACGGCTGGTGCTGGACAGACGCGCACGGCCACTCCGCCAACATCCTGCGCACCACATCCCTTTGTGAAGGAGGAGCGCTTCCCCGACGCGCAGCTCATCGCGGGCAACGTCGCCACTGCTGAGGCGACGGAGGCGCTTATAAAGGCCGGCGCGGATTGCGTCAAGGTCGGCATCGGCCCCGGCTCCATCTGCACGACGCGCGTCGTTGCGGGCGTCGGCGTGCCGCAGGTCACGGCGGTGCTGGAGTGCGCGGGAGACGGCGGACCGCTACGGCGTGCCTGTCATTGCCGACGGCGGCATCAAGTACTCCGGCGATATCGTCAAGGCGCTTGCCGCGGGCGGCCAGGGTCGTGATGATGGGCTCTATGCTGGCCGGATGCGACGAGGCCCCCGGCGAGACGGAGGTTTTCAGGGCCGCCAGTTCAAGGTCTACCGCGGCATGGGCAGCCTCGGCGCGATGCAGAAGGGCAGCCGCGACAGATACTTCCAGCAGAACAACAAAAAGCTCGTCCCCGAGGGCGTCGAGGGCCGCGTGCCTTATAAGGGGCCTGTGTCCGAGACGATATATCAGATGATGGGCGGCCTGCGCTCCGGCATGGGCTACTGCGGCGCGCATAATATTGAGGAGCTGCGCACGGAGAGCCGCTTTGTGCGCATCACCGCCGCGGGCCTGCGCGAGAGCCACCCGCACGATATCTATATCACCAAGGAAGCGCCGAACTACACCATGCATCCGTGAGACCCCAATAAGGCATAAAATTCTCCCGGCTTCGTTTTCATGCGAGGCCGGGAGTTTTGCGCTGTCAGCTGCGGTTTACGCGGCGGGGGGTTAGGGCTGGGAGAGGCGCTTGGGGCGGGCGAAACCTCCGGTGCGGCGGCCTCGGTGTTGGGAAGCTCAATGTTCAGATAGTTGTCCACGATGTCCAGCACAGTGTCGTCCTTGAGTATCATGGATATCTCGATGCGCCGGTTCGCGGCGCGCCCGGCGTCGGTGCCGTTGTCGGCCACGGGGCGCGTCGCACCGTAGCCCGCGGCGCAGAAATACTGCAGTATGCGCCCAGCGCGCCGTTCTGCGCCGTGAGCAGGTAGTTGAGCACGGAGTTTGCCTGTCGGTGGACAGCACGCGGTTTTCCGCGGCGGTGCCGGTGCTGTCGGTGTGGCCGGAGATGACGATGCTGTCCACATATTTCGCGTTCTCGCTGTTGGAAAGGAACGCGCCGAACACCTGCACAAGCTGCGACAACACAGGCTCGCTCCCCGCCTTTATCTGCGAGGAGCCGAGGTCGAAGAACACGCCCTCGCTGAGGATAATGTTGCCGTTGTCGCCGATGGCGACCTTGTCGCACGCCCATCACGCCCACGATGCTGTCGCGTATCTGCTCAAGTATCGACAGGCGCAGCACGGCGATGGACTGCATCTGATCGCGCATGGCGGTCAGCTCCGCGTCGGCGGAGGACATATAGTCCTTCTGCTTTGCTATGAGGGCCTGCTGTGCGGTAATCTCGTCCTCCTTGGCGGAGATCTCCGCCTCCCGCTGGGAAAGCGTCAGCCGGGCCTTGTCGAGATCGACAGTTATAAGCGCAAGCTCGTCCTCGGCGTCCTTCACCTGCGTCTGCGTCAGCGCAAGCTGGCTCTGCGTGTCGGCCAGCACCTCCTGCGTGCTTTGCAGGTCGTTGCCGGTGATAAGATTCTGTATGTAGGAGATGAGCATCAGGAAAAACAGAATAAGCGCGAGGGAGGACATCATGTCCGCATACGACGGCCAGAAGCCCTGCTCACCCTGGTTCGTGGCGACGAGGGAGTCCGTGCGCCCGGAGCTGTGCCGCCTCATTGCTTGCCGCCCTTCTCCATGCCGCGCGTGAGCTGGCGCATCACGCCGACGAAATCGCGTATGGCGACGTCCATGCGCTCCACCGTGCCCTGAAGGCTGTAGTTGAACTCGGAGAAGTCGCGCACGCCGTCGTTGAAGCTGCCCACGGTCTTGTTGAACGCGCCGAGGTAGCCCGCGCGCGGTCTCCATGGTCTTGCCAAGCTCGCTGTTCGCGCTTTGCAGGCTGCGCCCATGCTGTTGGCCGCGTCGTTCATCGCGTCTATCATCTGGTGCACGAGGGAAACATCGTCCTTGGCGGCGTTCGTCGGCAGGTGGGCGATACACTGTGATCCAGCCACAGCTCAAGCTGGGTCTCAAGCTTCTGGCGCAGCGTTTCGGGGTTGAAGGCCGCGCGCAGCAGCGTCAGCACGATGGAGCACGCCACGCCCACAAGCGGTGTAGAACGCGACGCCCATGCCCGAAAGAGAGCTCATCAGCCCACGCCGTCCAGCACGTTTGCCCCGACGTGTTGGCTTATCAGTCTTTCGTCAGTAATAAAGTAACCGAACGAAGTACCAGAG
>VOFK01002770.1_pt1 | contig 16712 bp, 27 predicted proteins | sample 5384121 | NCBI WGS metagenome assembly VOFK01 (sample SAMN12384730, study PRJNA508395) | human gut metagenome | isolation source: healthy gut J | host: Homo sapiens
CGTTACGTATTGCTGCGATAACCTTATCTACGAGCGTATCGGGTAACGGTGAGGAAGCAACTCTCGGATGCGGTTGTTGTCCATCACGGGTTCCCTCGTTGGGAGCTCATAGATGGGCGCCTGCACCTCGCCAGAATTTCCTGCGCATGAGGCGCGCAAACTTGTTGTTGACCGTATGGCGGGGCGGTGGCAATGATACGTCCCTTTGATGGGTTTTACCGATCAATGCCATGTCGCCGATGATGTCGAGGAGCTTGTGGCGCGTACATTCGTTGTTCCCACAGGAGTGGCTTGTGCTGGATATAGCCAATGGCCTCGGCGTCGATGCGTGCCACCTTCAGCAGGTCGGCCAGCTGGTCGAGTTTTTCCTGCGGCACCTTGCTCTCATAGATGACGATAGCATTAAACCAAATCGCCACCCCTTGATAAGGTTGGCTGAAGCGGGGCATGATGTCACGGACAAAGACGAAGGTGCGGGCAGGCGCGATTCGTCGGAGAACTTATGAATGTCGTCCAGCGTGGCAAACTGGCTGCTGATAACTTGGAATTGAACGAGCACATAGCCGTGATCGAGAACCTCGTCGGGAAGCGATAGTAATGTTGGATCCATTGTCGTCCGTGATTCTATATCTTCTGCGAATGATATAGAAAGTCCTGGGAGCGTTTTTGGTCCACCAAGCTCACCCTCCTTGATTTTCTGACATACATGACGGCACCTTCCGGGGTCTCAAGATCGGGAATTTCCGGGCCGTTGACCCAGGCGAGACAAGTTATCGACACCTCATGGCATAGAGCGCAGCCATACCGTGCTCTTACCGTTCCTTTACCTCACGCCCTTTGCGCTGCCCAAGACCGTACCACGCTGGGTATCGGTGACGTTGTCGCGAGGCATCGATGATCGGCTTCCGCCTCCATGTCGATATATATGTTGTATCTTGTAAATTGTATTTCAGTGCAGGATTGAACGTCACGGTGAGGTTCAATCCCGTATGTAGTCCTTTTTCCGTAGAGGGAAAACTACTCTTTCAAAGTCTTTTTGTTTTTGTTTGTTTCCATTCCTTGTATGAAGCTGTTTCAGAATAAATAAAATGACACCCCCGTGTGTCTATTCTTTCCGTGGTTTTCAGGCCGGCCTTAAGCGCGCCCACCCTTTCTGCAGGGCGTTGATCTGCTTGTAGAGCTCGGCAGGCGATGGACCACTTGCCTGTGCGCGGAAGTACGCGGGCGCATCTCCATGGCGGCGTGCCGATGAGCTGTTGGCCGCCTTGATATTGCTGTGGCACCCCGACTGGGCGCCGAGCATCACCTTGTCGCCGATGGTGATATGGCCGGCTATGCCCACCTCGACCACCGAACATACACCACTGGCTCCACCTTGGTGCTACCAGCAATGCCGACCTGTGCCGACATCACGGTATGCTCGCCGATATCTGTGTTGTGGGCTATCTGCACGAGGTTGTCGGAGCTTCACGCCCCTTGCGGGACATAGGTGCAGCCCATCGTGGAACGATCGACGCAGGTGTTGGGCCCCGATCTTCATTATTGTCCTCAATCACGACGATGCCGACCTGCGGTATCTTTTGTCATACTGTCCCGCCTCCAGGTTGGGCGCGAAGCCGAAAACCGTTGCGCGCCAATGACCGCACCCGAGTGGAGCGTGACATTGTTGCCAATCTTGCAGTCGTGATAGATGCTGACCTGCGGATAGATGATGCAGTTGTCGCCCAACCTAGCATTGTCCATAATCGTCACGTTAGTAGATCTCGGCATCCATCGCTCACGACAACTCCCGTCGCCGATATAGGCGAAGTTGCCCGATATAGACCTCCTGCCTCACCGTGGCCTTGGCGACATACGCCTGGTCGTCACGCCCACGCGCTGGCTTTTCATGCTTCCTCATAGAGCTGGAGCAGCTTGGCCACACAGTCGCGGCATTTCCTGACGAGACATCGTCGCCTGGACAGGTTGACTCAATGCTCATCGACCAGGACGACGGAGGACCGGGTCTCAGAGATAGTGGGGTTATTTGGGGCTTGCGAGGAACGAAATCGCTCCCGGCTTGCCTTCTTCTCATCTTAGCGAAGGTATGGACGACTGCGTTTCTTTATCGCCTCATGACGCGCCCCTTGTATGAACGCTGCGATTTGCTGTGCTTTGAATTCCATATAACTCTTTGCTTTTGATGATGTTGTAAAGCGTAATATGGAGAAGAGCCCTTTTTCGACCGCTCTATTTTCATTTTTGACGACTATCCCGAGCGACGCGCCAAGTGCTGGCGCTGGGAGCGCGCGCGGCCCGAAGGCCACGCCTTGGCACACTCACCCTACCGCTGATTTTTCTCCAATTCCAGGGCCATCTGCTCCTGCAATTCCTTTTGCCTTCTGTGCTGCCACCTCGGCGAAATCCGCTCCATTGAGGCATAGATGATGCCGCGGATGAATTGACCAGCAGGCCGCACCGGCCGTCATGCCATACTTGAGACCTCCTGCAGGCTTCCCACCCTGCGCGCCCAAACACCCTGACGAGGAGGAAATGGCGGGGCGCCACCTTGCGGGATGTCGGCAAACATAGCCCCTGTGTGGCGCCGACCACATACATCATGTCCTCCCCCGTTGCCCCACTGCTGCGAGGTACGGATGACTTCCTCGAACAAACGTCGCCCCTCGGTATCGGTGGTCAATCGGAAGTCGGGCTGCCCTTGTTGTCCGTCAAAGCCAGGAGGACTTCACCCACTTGCCAGGACAGCCGAGAAAGGTTTCACGCCATCCCTCGCCCATGTAGGGAGCGACGGTCAGCGCATCTACGTTGTAATTTTTTCAAAAAATGTACGCGCCGCATATTTAGCGGCTAATATCGCCACGCTTGGCAATCGGCGATGACGAAGTGGTGGGGGTAGTTATCGCCAGATAGGCTACCGTTCGGAAGGCCACCATGCCACCACGCCCATGCTCGTAGAAAGCCAGGTTGCTTTGTAGGCCACACAACAAGGAGCGGTAGCGTCGATAATGGCCTTTGTTGAACTTCTGAAGATGGCGTCGTCCTCCCCGCGCAGGTGCTCCGGGAGTTTGCGCACATCGGTATCCAGTCCTACACAAAGAAACGACTTTTATTGAAAAATCTGATTGACTAATTCTTTTTCTGTTCATAATTTCTATGCTATTCGGTGTGAGAAATGAGCATGGTCGCCAACGGCCCCTGGCCGTTGGCAGGCTGGCTTACAGTTCGCTCTCTTTCAGTTTCTCGGCATTCTCCGCCACGGTCAGCGCATCGATCATCGGCTGGATGTTGCCGTTGAGGAAACCCTGAAGATCGTGGGTCGTGAAACCGATACGATGGTCCGTCACGCGCCCCTTGCGGGAAGTTGTAGGTGCGGATCTTGGCCGAACGGTCTCCCGTGGATACCAAGCTCTTGCGGCGGCTGGCGATGTCGTCGATATACTTCTGGTGCTCCCTGTCGTGGATGAAGGTGTAGAGGCGGCTCAAGGCGCGCTCCTTGTTCTTCGGCTGGTCGCGCGTCTCAGTACACTCGATGAGGATCTCCTCCACCTCGCCCGTGTTGGGGTTCTTCCACGGATAGCGCAGGCGCACACCCGACTCCACCTTGTTGACGTTCTGTCCTCCGGCACCACTCGAGCGGAACGTATCCCACTTGATGTCGCCCTCGTTGATATTGACCTCAAACTTGTCCGCCTCGGGCAATACGGCCACCGTGGCTGCTGAGGTCTGCATACGTCCGTTGGACTCCGTGACGGGGACGCGCTGGACGCGATGGACGCCACTTTCATACTTCAATACGCCATAGACGTTCGGCCGCTGACGGCAAAGTCGATCTCTTTAGCCGCCCGACAGCACCCTCCGAGGCATCCGTCACGCTCAACTGCCATCCCATGCTGTCGCAATAGCGCTTTTTGTACATGGCAAAGAGGTCGCCCGCGAAAGAGGCAAGCCTCGTCGCCACCCGTTCCCGCACGGATCTCCATCTGCATTCTTCGCATCCTCGGGATCCTTCGGCACGAGCAGGAGTTTTGATCTCTTCCCTCCAGTTGGGGGCGCAGCTCCTCGTTCTCGGCGAGTTCCTCGCGCGCCATCTCCTTTCATGTCGGGATCGCTCTCGTTGGCGATGATATCCTTGGCCTCGCTGATAGCGTTGATGCAGGCGACGGAAGCGCTTACGTGCATCCATGATGTCGCTGAGATCCTTGTATTCCTTCGTAAGCTTGACGTAGCGTCCCTGGTCGGCGATCACGTCGGGGTCGGTGATCAGGGTCGACACCTCCTCGAAGCGCCTCCAGGCCGTCGAGCTTCTCCAATATGTTGTTCTTATCTGCCATTATCTGTGGTAAATATCTGTTTTTTGAGTCCGTCTTTGCTTACTCGTAGTCGAACGTGCCAAACTCTGACTGGATGGTCAGCGACCGCTTGCCCTCCTCGATATGGCCGACCACCTGTGCGTCGATGTTGAACGCCTCTTGCTGAAGGCGATGAATCTTTCTCGGCCATCTCCGGACGGACGTAGATCTCCATACGGTGTCCCATGTTGAAGACCTGGTACATTTTTCAGTCCGTGCCCGAGCAGTCGTGGATGATGCGGAAGAGAGGCGGCATTTGGGAACATGTGGTCCTGACTCCGACAAAGAGTTGCGCCAACGAGGTGGAGTTATCTGGGTCTGTGCGCCACCGTGCAATGGACCATGCCATGGGATCTCCGGGCGCATCTCGTCGAGCAGGCGTGCTTGATGACGGCGCGGTGCGGTGGGCGACATCAGCTGGCCCACGTTGAAAGCGGGTGCCACGCCGGGGTCCGTCAGTTTCAGAAGCTTTGCCGCCATAGACCAAAGTTCCTCGGCACTGGCACATGGTCGAAACTCGGGGAAACTTCGGCCAGGTATTTTACATCATGGCGCTCGAAAGTCAGGCCGTTGCTTCGCCCATGCCGCCATTGTAGCTTTCGGTGGCCTGTCCCGTGGAACTGAGGCCCACGATGACGTCGCCCGGGCGGGATGTTGGCGTTGTCGATGACGTCGCCCTGCGCGCATGCGGCAGGTCACGGTAGAATCGACGATGATCGTCTCACGAGGTCGCCGACGTCTGCCGTTCCTGCCACCTCAGGGCCAAATGCCGGATAATTCATCTCGCCATCTCAGCCAGCAGGTCGTCCGTATTGATGATGGCCGAAATGACTTCTGCCCGGATGAGCATCTTGTTGCGTCCGGATGGTGGAAGATACTAGGATGTTGTCCACGGCTCCTTACCACAGAGCAGGTCGTCCGCGTATTCATGACGATGGCGTCCCAGTAATGCCCTTCCTTCGCACGTTGAGGTTCTCCCCGATCTCCTTCCAGCACATATAGGCCAGGGGACGACTTCGTACCTCGCTCAGCGTGCATGATGTTGCACCAGTCGGGTCGCCTCCCAGCACCGGGATGATCTTTGCAGAAGGCCTGGGGAAGACAATCTTTTGTCGATGTTCTTATTTGGCAAGTTGTGGGACATCTCTTCCGGCAGCGCTTCACGCCGCGCATCATATATCTATTGTTCATATTGTTGCCCTATATTCCACAAGGTATGAATCTCCTCTCTCTCATCACACCTGCCTCGTTCCGGATATCCCCATGCGCGAAGCGCCTGCAGGAGGAGCACTCTCCAGTCTGTTCTTGGTCGTCGCCAGGCGCGCCTCACTTCTTCAGGAAGAGGTCTGCTCGGGATTATAGACGAGGTCGTAGAGCAGCGTGTGTGGCTTGTCCATGGCCTCGTAGGGCGAGGGCGGGTGGTGCCGATTATTCCGGAAACATACCCATCGGGGTGCAGCTGACGCATGACTGTTGTACTCGCTTCATCATCGCGGGCGTGATCTCCCTCGTGGCAGCTGGCTTCTTGCAGACGTGCACGCCTCTCCAGGCCCAACTGGCGCAAGCCGTAGAAGGCCGGCCCCGCCCGTTCCCAGACGAGGGCTGCAGGTGGTGGGGCTCCTGAGCGGCTCTACTCTGATAAACCTTTATTTTTGCCAGCCTCTGAGCGTCACGTGGTCCTTGCGGTCGCCAGATCACCTTGATGACGTTGACGGCCCGGACGGCCTCAAGCTTCCGTGGACTGATGGGAGTCGAGCAGGGGCATCACCTGCCCTGTAGGATGGTGACATTGAGCCCGCGCAGTTCCAGCGTGGTGTGAACGATCTCCGGCAGCTCCTCGACGCTGAGATTCGTAAGGATATACGTCGCGCTGATGCCCTCGTTCTCAAACTTCTCGTTGAAATAGTCTCGAGAAGGGAGTGGGGTCAGCGGATAACCTATCAGTCCGTATTTGTCCATAATACTAATTGTCTATTTGGTTGCGAAATATAGCGTGCAGATGCCGAAGCGGTGAGACGCTGGAAGCGAGGCTTCCACAAAACCCGCCTCCGCAGGATCTGCTCCATAGCCTAACCCTGCGGGGTGCCCTCGATGGTCTGCGTCAGATAGCTGTGAGCCTTGGTGTCCTGGGGAAATAAGGCAAGGCGGCCGTAGAGGGGCAGCACAGGTATGGGGAATAGATGGAGAACAGCTGGCGCATGGGGGAAAGCGACGGGTGTCGTCAGCTCGATGACACGCAGAGGTGGCCTCCTTGCGCAGCCGCGCCACATCTCGCGCGATCCTTGCTCGAATTACGGAAGTTGCGGATGCCGAAGGCCCGCCGTGACGCGTCGAAGAGTCGTCGGCCAGCGAGGGGCAAGACGGTCCTACCGCGTTGAAAGCCGGATCGCTGTCGGGGGCCCATAGCCACTGCCCAGTAAGCATCATCCCATCATCCTCCGAGATGTCCGTGCCCAGCGGTTCCTTGGGCTGGAGCGACGCACAGGCTGCCTCGATGGCGAAAATCTCGCCCGTGCCCGTAGCCACGTCGAGGATGCGCTTGGGACGGCAAGGGCGCAACTTGTCGATCGCCTTGCGCCGCCAATACTTGTCGATGTTCCACGACAGGCGGTGGTTCAACTGTCGTGAGATGGGGCAATGACAAACATCTGCTCCACCTGCACTCGGTCGATTGATTTTTCTCTTGCTCGTACATGGACGATGACCGGCGTGGGCTGCTTACTTTCCGTAGCCGGAACTGGCTCACGTTGCGCTTCGATGCGCGCGCGTGCATGCCCTCCTCGGCAGCTTCATCAAACTTCGCCCGTGATGCCTGTAGCTTTCGATGTGCTCGCTCACGCTCGGCATAGGCATCAGTGAGCTCCGGCAGGGTCTGTCCCGGCTCGTTCATGAAGCCGTGCTCGATGAGCCACTGGCGGACAAACTCCTTTGGACAACTGGCGCTGGGGCTCGCCCTTCGGCAAACTCTCCTCGTAGCCGTCGGCATAGAAAGTAGCGGCTGGAGTCGGGGTATGGATCTCGTCAATGAGATAGACCTTTGCCGTCGCGCTTGCCAAACTCGCGCTCGACCAGGAGTGAGGCCGCGCTTGGCGGCGATCTCCGACCACGGGCGACAGGCGCGTAGAGTCCTCCATGACGGCGTAGTCCTCCCCGCTGACGAGTCTCGCGGATGATCTCCCGCGGGAGATGTTCGGCGTGGCCCTCGTCGGCCTTGCGTCGTCGGTGACGAGCGGCTCGGGGAAGCGCTGTCCTCGCGCGATTCCTCGGGGCAACTTGACGCCACAGAGCTCGCGGCCTCCTTGTACGCACGCCAGGGCAGATCCCGTGAGGATGCCACGGATGATCATCTCCACACGGAAGCCACACTCAGGCCCACCGTCACCATCGGGTCGGGGGTGGCCAGATCCAGTTGCAGATGTCGCTCGTCCGTCGAGCATCTTGGCTGCAATTTGGTTCCGGACCCGACCTTTGAAGGGAATTCCTCTTTGGCAGCACGGCGTCGAAGGCCGAGATGCGGTCGGTGGCGACCATCACCATCAAAGTCGTCGCCGATGTTATCGCACTTTTGCCGTGTACACGCTTTTCGTCCATTGAAATGGGACAAATCGGTCGTTGTCAGCCATGCTTTTCATCGCTAATATCTTTTTAAGTCGATTTTCTTCTTTCCGCTCTCTGCGGCCTTGTCGTAAAGCCTCGTGAGGCGTTGATGCGCTGCGCGGCACGAGCTTGATGGCGGACGATGTCCTGCTTGGTCAGCTCGACGATACACCAATGTCGGTAGGGATTGATTTTCTCTTGCTCGTACGCTGGACGATGAAACCGGCGTGAGCTGCTTACTTTCTGCGTAGCCAGGAACTGGCTGCATTTTGCGGCGCGCGTCATAACCCTCCTCGGCAGCCTTGTCAAACTCGCCCGTGATGCTCGTAGCTCGATGTAGCTTTCGCTCACGCTCTCGGCATAGGCATCCAGTGATCTCGGCAGGGTCTGTCCCGGCTCGTTCGTAAGTTGTGCTCGATGAGCCACTGGCGGACAAACTCTTGGATTGGCGCTGAAGCTCGCTCTTGGCAAATCTCGCAGTCGTCGGCATAGAAGTAGCGGCCGGAGTCGGGGGTATGGATCCGTCAATGAGATAGACCTTGCCGTCGCGCTGCCAAACTCATACTTCGTATCGACCAGGATGAGGCCGCTTGGCGGCGATCTCCCGACCACGGGCGAAGAGACGGCGCGTAGGTCCTCCATGACGGCGTAGTCCTCCTCGCTGACGAGTCCCTGGCGGATGATCTCCTTGCGGGAGATGTTCATGTCGTGGCCCCCTCGTCGGCCTTGGTCGTCGGGTGACGATGGGCTCGGGGAAGCGCCGTTCTCGCCATTCCCTCGGGCAACTTTGACGCCACAGAGTTTCGCGCATCCTGCCTTTGTATCACCACGCCAGGCAGATCCCGTGAGGATGCCACGGATGATCATCTCCACACGGAAGCCCCCACACTTCAGGCCCACCGTCACCATCGGGTCGGGGGTGGCCAGTTTCCAGTTAGGGCAGATGTCGCTCGTCCCGGTCGAGCATCTTGGCCAATTTGGTTCAGCACCTGACCTTGAAGGGAATTCCCTGGGCAGCACCACGTCGAGGCCGAATGGGTCGGTGGCGACCATCACCATCAAGTCGTCGTTGATGTTATACACATACGTACTTTGCCGTGGTACGCTTTTTCTGTCCATTGAAATGGAAATCAGTCGTTGTCAATGCCATCGCTAATATCTTTTTAAGTCGATTTTCTTTCTTTCCGCTCTCTGCGGCCTTGTCGTAAGCCTCGTAGGCGTTGACGATGCGCGTGACGAGCTTGTGGCGGACGATGTCCTTCTTGGTCGCTTCGACGACACCAATGCCCTCGACGCCCGCTCAGATGGAGAGAGCCTCGCGCAGTCCGCTCTTCTTCTGTCCGCGGGGCAGGTCGATCTGGGTCATATCGCCCGTGATGATCATCTTTGTGTTCCATCCCCATGCGGGTGAGGAACATGCGGATCTGCTGAGTGGTGGTGTGTTCTGTGCCTCGTCGAGGATGACTACCGCGTCGCTCAGGGTGCGACCACGCATGAAGGCCAAGGGCGCAATCTGTATCTGGTGCTTGTCCATCATGTCCTGGAGGCGCGCCTGGGGGAGCATGTCCTCCAGGGCGTCGTAGAGCGGCTGGAGGTAGGGGTCGATCTTGTCCTTCATGTCGCCGGGCAGGAATCCGGAGTTTCTCGCCTGCCTCGACGGCCGCGCGAGAGGATGATCTTCTTGGCCGTCTTCTCCTTGAGGGCCTTGACGGCGAGGGCTATGCTCAGATACGTCTTGCCCGTACCCGCCGGGCCGACGGCGAAGACCATGTCGCTGCGCCGTATGCGTCAACGAGCTCCTGCTGGTTGGCCGAGCGCGGCTTGATGGGGCGGCCCGACATGCTATAGACCAGCACGCCCTTCACGCCGTCGGCTCGTCAACCGGCCCTTCACGATGTCGAGGATATCCTCCTCGCCGAGCTGGTTGTACTTCAGCAGGTGCTTACGCAGCAGACTCACGCTTTCCTCGAAGCGGGCCATTTCTTCTTCGTCGCCGAGCAAGCGGATCACGTTGCCGCGAGCGCTACGATGCGCAGTTTGGGGTAGAGCGACTTGAGCATCCGGAGATGGCCGTTGCCAACTCCGAAGAATGCCACAGGGTCGATGTCCTCCAATACGATATGCTTCTCTATCAATCTACTTTGTACGATTTGTTTTAAAAAACATGTGCAAAGATACTAAGATTCCACGAATCCTACAAATAAATTTACCTTTTTACCCTACTCTTCGGGGTGAATAAACGCTACAAAAACGCCGCCCTGCCGCCAGTTTTCAGCGCCATATCTCTCGCCTGCGCCGCCTTCGGGATGGTCTCGGGGATGCGTTCGGGATCTCTTTTTCGAACGCATCCCAAAGAGCTGGTGCGACTGGCGTCTTTCGCCTTTATGACAGACGGCAGGGGCGTCACTTTGTCCACGTGTCGGGCGCAAAAAAACTCAGGCCGGGCATAAGTTGAACCCAGTATCAAGCATAAGTTAGGCCTTGCATCGGACATAAGCAAAGCCTTTGTATCGGAGGTAAGCAAAGCCTTGTATCGGAGGTAAGCAAAGCCTTGTATCGGACGTAAGTTAAGGCGCGTTTCGGTCTTAGCTACGCCTCGCGCCAGTCTTACTTAACATGCGCCTCGTGCCGGACCACAATCCGTGGAGGACGGTTTAGAACTTATACTTCAAACTGAGGCTGCAGGCGTTGCGACGGGCGGAATAGAGATGGTAGCTACCCGTGTAGCCTCCATGCGTATAGACCTCTTTGGCCTGGCGGACGTACTGATACTCCAGACTTGTAGAGAAATGGTCGCCAAAGGATTTGCTGAGCGTCGTCCCCAGCCGATAGGCTGATCCCATGTGGCGATAGAGGTCCTGCGTGTTACCCTCGCTATACTCGGCAAAGGCATTCAGACGGAAGGTCGCACAGAGCATCTGCTCCACGCCAAGTCGGGAGAAAACGCCCCAATGCTCCTTGGTCATGCTGACGGCGTCGGCAATGCGCTTGTCCCAGAGGATGACGGCCTGGCCACGGACCTTCGTTGTCGCGGAGGCATGGAGCGTGAAGTCGGGCTGAATGCTCCATGCGCGCCGCTTGCCCTCGTTGCCCCATTGATAGATGCGACGATTGTCGCGCTCCATCCAGATGCCGTTGAAACCATCATTGGACATCGTGTAGAGAGACTCATACCCCAAGAGAAGATCGGATCGTCGTGGGTAAAAAAGAGAGGGCGAAGACATTGGCGTGCAAACCTTCCAGGTCTTTGTTGCCTTGGCGGACTGCAAAGGGAGTGCGCAGGGACGACGGGATTGAGCAGGGTCAAAGACGGACGCACCAGTCGGCGGTTGTAGCCGAGGGCCAACTGGCTCGTGCGACTGACCTGCCAGCCTATGCGACCCGTGGGCAGGAAATCGCGCAACTTCTTGCCTGCCATGTCGGTATAGGCAAACTCCAAGCCTGCCGTGAGGCCCAGTCGCTTCTGCCGGTCGGGATGGACGTCGTAGAGAAACGAGGCTGCTGCCGTCTGGTAGCGATGGCGGAAATGGCTGTCCTGGGCAAGGCGATCGTCAATCCATTGCTGGTCGTCGCTCTCGGCCAGTCGGTTCTCATAGCGGGCCACGAGACGCAGGTGGCCCAGGAGAGCCTGTGTGTTGTAGATCAGACGCAGATCGTGGTGGTGGACGGTGGCGTCGGCCGTGGTCAGCGTAGCTTGGAAGTCGCTGAAACCTTCCAGTTGAAGGGCCTCCAACTGGCGCTCGGCCTCATCGCGGTCTCGCTGGTACTTATAGCTGAGCGTCACGTCGTCGCGCTTGAAACGACAGGTGTAGTCGGCGCCCACCTCCAGGTGATTGCTGCGCAGCAAGGGGTTGTCGAGTCGCCATCGGGTCTTGGCAAGGGGAGCACCGTCGGGTGCCAGCAAGCGTTCGGCAAGCGTTCGCGCTCGTCCTTGTGAAGGCTTTCTCCCCGAAGGCTCACCGTGAGGGTCTGTTGCGTAGTGGGACGATACGCGAACTGAAATCCGTAGTCGGCCATCATCCCCTTAGTCTCAGTCGTCTGATGCGAATAATACTGATTTCCAACGGTTTCCGACAGGGGCATCTTGCCCGTGAAGATATAATGCTCGTCCAGGTTCTGCTCCGAGGAATGGCGGGCTAGTCCCTTGATGCCCACAAAGGGCTTGAAGACAACTTTTCCTTCTCCCAGATTGAGTTGCAGTCGCGAGGCGTAGGGGGGGCCGTATTCCCCATAGCCACCAGAGAGTTCCACCTCTCCCTCCTGCTTGCTCTGTCCCCAAGCGCTACTGGTCAGCAGCAGGGCCGCAAGCGTCAAAATCGTTTGCTTGTCCATCGTAATTTTCAGCTAATAGCAATTATTGGTTTGCAAAGGTATAAAAAACGCTCGAAGCACACAAAGAAACGTCCATGTTCTTCGCAAAAGACAGATACGAAGGACATGGACAAGAAATGGGACAAGGGCCCATCAGAAGATGGACCGCTCGGTCTTGGTGGTCAGGAGCTCCAGGGCTTTCATTCCCATGACGGAGTTGCCCCTTTCTTGTTGAGTCGCGGGCTCCATACGGCCACGGCATAGTCGCGCGGATTGATGGCCGCAATGCCACCTCCCACGCCACTCTTGCCAGGAAGGCCGACCAGATAGGCAAACTCGCCAGCCTCATCATAGAAGCCACAAGTCTGCATGACGGCATTGATGCGACGCAACTGGGAGGAAGTGAGCTCATGGCCGCAATAGTTGAAGGGGTGGTGGCAATGGGCAAAGGGCAGGAAGGACTGGGCCAGCTGGCGGCAGTTCATCTCCACGGAGCACATCATCAGGTAGAAGCGAATCACGCGGTCCACCTCGTTTTCGAGATTGCCATGATACTTCAGCATGTGGGCTATCGACTGGTTGAGATGGGAGGTAAGATACTCGCTCTCAGCCACCTCCGGATTCGCTCCAATACTGTCATCACCCGCCAGCGCACGGACAAAGCGCAGGAAGTCGCCCTCGGGATATTCCAAACAACTCACCAGGATATCGGCCGTGACCAAAGCTCCCGCATTGATAAAGGGATTGCGCGGAATGCCGTCCTCATATTCCAGTTGGACAATAGAATTGAAGGCGTTGCCGGAGGGTTCCTTGCCCACCCTTTCCCACAACTTCTCGCCCCGAAGGCTCAGGCAGAGAGCCAGAGAATAGACTTTCGAGATACTCTGTATGGAGAAGCGCACCTCCGACTCGGCCACATGAAAACTGCGTCCGTCAACCGTTGTCAGACTCATGCCAAACTGGTCGGGGTTGACGCGCTCCAGGGCTGGAATATAGTCGGCCTGGTGACCTGCCCTGCGATAAGGTTTCACCTCCGTGTAAATATCTTCTAATACTTTCTGATAATCCATCTTTTCACAATCCTTTTTCAAGAATGCAAAAGTACGGAATTTAGCGCTCACCTGCAAATGAAGCCCCGTCTTTTTCCTTTCAGCAGCCCAGAACCGCTCAGAAGGCCCACATATTGTAAAAACTTCTACATATATTTGGCTCGCTGCAAAAGAATAGGCTACTCTTTGCAGCGGCTTTCAGACTGGAAGCTAAGGGGGGTGCTCACGCACCGTATTGGGTGGGCTGAGAACATACCCAAGGAACCTGATACGGGTAATGCCGTCGTAGGGAAACATCCCCCTTATTTGTTCTTTTTTATAAGGTAATAGACCAATGAAAAAAATGGTATTAGCCTCGGCTGCGCTGATGAGCGCGGCAGCAACGCAGGCACAGCAGGCAGCAGGCCCTGTTGACACGCTCACCGCACAGGCGATGCAGGAAGTGGTCGTACAGGGCGTACGCAGCGCCGAAGAATGCGCCGTTCGCGGTAAGCAACATCAAGAAGCAAGACCTGGAAACTTTCTCCAAGACCGGACAGGAACTGCCTTTCCTCTTCGCCAACACACCAGGCGTCCTCGCATGGAGTGAGAACGGCACGGGCATGGGCACATCTTATATGCGTATCCGCGGCGCCGCAAAAGCCGTATCAACGTCGCTGGACGGCGTCTCGCTCAACTCGCCGGAGGACCGGACCGTCTTCGGGCCAACATGAACTCCTATGCCGCCCTCATGGGTAGCGTACAGATTCAGAGGTATCGGCACATCGACCCATGGCGACGGTGCCTTTGGTGGATCGGTGGCATTGGCCACGGCGACTCCCCTCGCTCAAGCCGAGCCTGGGCTGACGGGGAAGCTATGGCAGCTTCAACACGTATCATGCAGGAGCCAAGTTCTCGACAGGCTTGCTCTTCAAACCATCTCATCTTTGACGGAGCCTACAACGAGACCGCAACGGATGGTTTTCGTACATGGCACGGCCAGCCGCGCAGGATCCTACTATGGCGGACTGACCTGGCTGGACGAGAAGTTCAGGTGAGCTACAAGAACATCGGCAACTTCGAGAAGACGGGACAGGCCTGAGCGGAGTGACGGCAGGCAACAACGACCTCAGCCTCATGGACGGAACGGGGGAGCGAGCACGGGCATCCGCACCTACAAGGACATGTACGAGCAACGGCGGGCAACAACACCCCTGTACGAAAAATCTCGTGACGGACGAGAACGGACAGTTTGTCAAGGATGCCAACGGCAACTACCAGCACCTACCGCTACAAGATGGCGGATTTGTTCCTACTGGGGAGAAGACAACGGACAACTTCTATCAGAACCACAATATCCTCGGCAGTCTTCACCCTGTCGGATCATTGAGCCATAACGTGGTTATCCATTACACCTACGGCTATGGATACTATAGCGAGTTGCGTCCGGACAACAAACTCTCCAAGTTTGGCCTCACCTACAAGGACGCCAACGGCAACAAAATCAAGCGCGACGACATGGTGCGCCGCAAGGGTCTGACGCAGCACAACCATGGCGTGCTCTACAACATCAACTACAAGGCCGAGACATGGAACGTCACCGGTGGTCTCTACCTCCAGCAGTTCCGCGGCAACCACTTCGGCTACCTCACCTATTTCAAGAACCAGGAGCTGAACAACCACTTCCGCCCGAACAACAGCAACTATCAGTACTACGATAGCGACGCGCCGCAAGTTTGACTACTGGCGTTCTTCAAGGCCAACTATCACTTCAACGACTACTGGAACCTTCGCCGACGTGCAGTATCGCTATGTGCAGTATAACACCTCAGGCCGCAACGACAAAGTTCTACGAGGAGACCTCGGGCTACTTCAACCAGCCGCTCAACGTCAGCGAGCGCTACAACTTCGTCAACCCGAAGACGGGTATCAGCTTCGCCAAGGACGGACACCACGCCTATGCCAGCATCGCCTATGCCAACCGTGAGCCGGAGCGCAACAACTTCACCGACAACGGAGCCTATCCCGCCCCGACGCGAGCGTCTGATGGATATCGAACTGGGTTACAACTACCATGCCAACAACTGGTATGCAGGCGTGAACCTCTATTACATGGACTACACCAACCAGTTTGTGCAGACGGGTGCACAGAGCGACATTGGCGAGAACCTGACCACCAACATCAAGGGACAGCTACCGCATGGGTGCCGAGATCGAGGCTGGCTGGTCGCCGCTGAGCTTCCTCACCCTGGGGAAATGCTGCGCTGAGCCGCAACCGCATCAAGGATTTCGACGAGATGGCATCAGTAGATTGGGAGAGCTCGTTCCGCAAAGATCCACTACAGCTCTTCTACGCTCGCCTTCTCGCCCTCCGCAATCCTCAACGGCTTCGCCACGTTCCACTATCAGGGCGCACAGCTGATCGGCACACCAACTTCGTGAGCCGCCAGTATCTCGACAACACGGAGAACAACGTGCGCTCCCTGCCGTGCTACAGCAGACCAACATCCACGCCAACTACACCTTCCGTCCTGGAAAGCGTTTCGCAGGCCTGCGCGAGGTGGTGGTAGGATGCGATTTCAACAACATCTTCAACCGTCATTATGCTGCCTCGGGATGGGTGTATAGCACGATCCTCGACAACGACGGCTATCCCAACGACAACCGCTACACGCAGATCGGCTGGATTCCGATGGCTGGATTCAACGTCATGGGCAACATCACGCTGAAGTTCTAATACATTGACCGACGGGTAGATAGGCTGACCAAGGATGGACTCCGGGTTCGTCCCCAAGGCTGACCATCTACCCGTCGGGCTTATTCACCAACCTTTCCTCTATCACAATATCTATGAATTGGCTCGACATCGCCGGCACGATTATCGGACTGGTAGCATTCTTATCGTATACAAGGCTCCATCCGGCTTTGGGTCACGGGACTCATCATGCCCATGGTCTATATATGTCTATTACGAGGCCTGACTCTACGCTGCCGACTTCCCCGCATGCAGGCTATTACGTCCCCCCAAACATCTTTTACGGCCTGCTCGTGTGGAAATATGGCAAAAAGCGCAACTAAGATCGAGGAACCTGCCCATCACCGTCAAACGTTCACTCCTGCTGCCCTCGTTTCTCTTCCTTGCCGCATAAGGCGCACTCTACTACCCCTGATCCGCTTCACCAACCTTCATCGTCCCGGTCCCCGACTTTCGGCAAACTCGCTCGAGCTTTGTCGGCTTGTGGTGGTTGTCGCGCAAATACATCGAGCAATGGTGGGTCCGATCGTCGTCGATATCGAACTGTCTCGCCCCTCTACGCCTGCAAGGAAATCTATTTCACCGGGTCTCTACGCCCCTCTACGTCGTGATCGCCGTGGCAGGCTACCGCGGGAAACGTGAGCAATACGCAACTGAAACGAAGCACAATGA
>VOFK01000472.1_pt1 | contig 16708 bp, 24 predicted proteins | sample 5384121 | NCBI WGS metagenome assembly VOFK01 (sample SAMN12384730, study PRJNA508395) | human gut metagenome | isolation source: healthy gut J | host: Homo sapiens
GATTGTCAAGGGGTTTTGAAAGTTTTTGAAGAATTTTTCTTCAAAAACATATACAGGCTGTTATGAAGCGCTTTTTCGCGGCGTGTCCGCCGCGAGACAGCTTGACTATTATAGCAAGTGGTCATACTTTGTCAATGGGGTTTTTCGGTTTTTTTGACAAATTTCGAGAGGGATTTTTGGGCAAGGTGCATGTCGGGGATTTGCTGTGCGTTGGCCACAAGCTGTGGTATCGGGTAGGTTGCGGGCCGGGCATGCCCGGCCCCTACAGGGTGGTGGTGGGTGAGGTTGGTGGTATAGGCAAGGTGCGCGGGCGGCATGTATGCCGGCCCTACGGTGGGCCGCTTTTTGAATGGTTTCCGTGAGGGGCAGGTTGGGTTGCAGTCGTATTTCACAGTGCCTCCAGCAGTTGTTCGCGCATCCATTTCAGAATGCGGCGCTTCGCGGCGGATATTTGGACCTGCGTTGTGCCTAGAACGCGAGCCGTTTCGCTTTGGGTCCGGCCTCCAAAAAACGCAGCCGGATAAGCTGGCGGTCCCCATCGCTGAGCCTGTCCATCACCTCCGCAAGGCCGATCCGGTCGGAAAGTGCCTCCTCCGGGGAGTCGATAGGTACATCGAATTCCTTCAGGCCATCCTCATCATCATGTCGGCGTCAGGCTCAGGGCCGGCAGCGCTGCCCGGATGGCGAGGGCGATCTGCTCCGGGGTCGTGCCCAGGGTTTCTGCCAGTTCTGTGACGCCCGGCTCCTGCCCGGTACGCTTTAGACAGCGCTCCCGCTCTTGATTGATCTTCAGCGACAGCTCCTTGAGTGAGCGGCTTACCTTGACTGTGCCGCCGTCCCGGAACAGCTTTTTGATCTCGCCCAGAATTACCGGTACGGCGTAGGTGGAAAAGCAGACGCCGCGGCCGGTGTCAAAGCCGTCGCAGGCCTTAACCAGCCCCAGACAGCCCGCAGCATACAGTTCCTCATATTCGATGCCCGCCCCTTGAACCTTCCGGCACAGGCGTGTACGAGTCCCAGATTCTTTTCGATAAATTCTTCGCGCGGCAGCTGTCGGATACCGGCAGGCATGGCTGTCCCCTCCTTTTATATATGTAGAGGGTCAGGTGCGGGCCTGCAGGCGCTTTGTCAGGGTCACGCGGGTTCCGCGCCCCGGCGCAGAGGAAACTTTGACCTTATCCATAAAGCTCTGCATAACAGCAAAGCCGAGGCCGGCTCGTTCCTCGGCGTCACCCGTTGTGAACATCGGTTCCATCGCCTTGGCGACATCCGGGATGCCGACACCACGGTCCGATACCGTAATGCGAACGACTCCACCCTCATAGATGGCCGCCGTCACCGTCACAGGGCCGATATGATCCGGATAGGCATGCACGATACAGTTGGTCACGGCCTCCGACACTGCGGTTTTTATATCCGCCAGCTGGGGCACAGTCGGATCCAACTGGACCAGAAACGCCGCCAGCGCGGCGCGGGCAAAGCCCTCATTGACAGAGCGCCCCCGCGAAGGCATAAGCTTGACCTGATTGAGCATCTTCATCGTCTTTTCCTCCGTTCAGGCGTAGGTTATGTGGGCAAGGTCGAGCATTCGCTGCACCGCCCGGGGGCGGATTCTGGACGGTCAGCCGTCCGCCCAGCGCGCCGATATGCCGGCCGCGCCCCAGAATAAGCCCCACACCGGAGGAGTCCATAAAGGTGACGCCCGAGAAATCCAGCGTCAGCAATTCCGGAAGGCGGTCATCTATCTGCGCATCGATCTCCCGCCGCAGCGATTGGGCGGCGTGGTGGTCGATCTCGCCGCTGAGGTAGGCGGCAAAAGGGTGCCGCTGCCCGGGATGAAGGTTACTTTGGCCATGGAAGGTTGTCCCCTTTTGTAATAGAGTTGCAGCAGGTTGGTGGTTGCGGGCCGGGATGGATAAAATCCCCTACAGCATAAAGAAAAGCCTGTATCGTTATGATACAGGCTTCACAGTGCATATTTTGTTGGAATTGTGCGGGGAGGCGGTTATTTTTCTGCCTCCTTGAGGAGAAGATGGGCGGGCCTCCGCCGCAAAGATAAAGCGAGCCGCAGACCACAACACCGGCCAGATTGTTCTCATCGGCATAGTCGATGGCCTTGCGCAGGGCGTCCGGCACATTGTCGGCAGCCTCGGCATCCATGTGGAAGCGCGCTTCCTTCTGCAAGTCCTCGGCGCTCAGTGCGCGGGGGCAGTTGGGGGCGTGACAGTGTAGACCTTGGCAAAGCAGGGCGCCAGATCGGACAGCATCTCCTTGTAATCCTTGTCGGCCAGTACGCCAAGCACGCCAACGAGATTTTCCTCAAAATCGGCGCGGGTCAGGGTCGCAGCCAGCATTTTGGCGCCGTCCGGGTTGTGGCAGCCGTCCAGCAGCAGAAGCGGATGGCGGCGCAGCACCTCGATACGGGCGGGCATCCGCGCAGCGGCAAGGCCCTGCAGAATGGCATCGTCCGAAATATCATAGCCGAACTCGCGCCAAAGAGCCAGCGCGATCTCGACAGCCATGGCGGCGTGGTTAGCCTGGTGCGTGCCGGGCAGGCCCAGTGCGGCGCGATAGCCGCCGTAGTCGATGCGGTTTTCCAGCCGCTTGCCGCGCAGCAGAGTCAGATCATCCTTGTCGGGCGTGATGATGCTGGTGTGGGCTTCGGCCGCAGCGGTCAGGATCGGCCCCATCGCCTCGGCAGGCTGGTCTGGATAGTTGACGACGACGCTGCCTTCTTTTATAATACCGGCCTTCTCGGCGGCGATTTTGTCGAGGGTATCGCCGAGAACTTCCATGTGGTCATAGCCGATCTTTGTGATGGCAGCCACAAGCTTGTGCGGCACGATGTTCGTGGCATCGCAGCGGCCGCCAAGGCCGGTCTCCAGCACCACAAGGTCGCACTTTTCGCGTGCGAACCAAAGCAGTGCCAGCGCCGTGACGGCCTCGAACTCGACAGGCTTTTTCGCCGCCCTCAGCCTCGATGGCATCGACTGCGTCCATGACCTTCTGGGTCAGGCTGGCCAGCGTGCGGGGGCGGGATCATCTCGCCATCGATCTGGAACCGCTCACGGAAGTCCACCACATAGGGGCTGATGGTCAGGCCGGTCTTATAGCCTGCCGCCGTCAGGATCGCAGAGGTCATCGCCGCAAGGCTGCCCTTGCCGTTTGTGCCCGCAATATGGATGCACTGCAGGTCCTTTTCCGGGTTGCCCAAGTGGTCCATCAGATTTTGCATGCGGGCAAGGCCGGGTTTTCCCTGCCCCATACGCGGCAGGGCGTGCAGGGCCTCGATTGCCTGTTGGGTCGTCATTCTTCGTCCTCCTCATCGTATTCGTCATCATCGGGTTCGGGGCGGTTCAGCTGCGCCTCGTGGGCGCGGTGGGCGGCGCGGCGGGCCAGCCGCTCATGCTCACGGCGGCGCAGTTCCGCGCTCTCGGCGCGCAGAGCGCGGTTCTCCTGCTTGACGCGGATGAATGCGGTAACGCCGCGCACGATCAGCAGGATGATGAGTGCAAACAGCAGTCCCGCCACGATGCCGGACATATCGATCCAGACATCCACCACCGACGAGGTGCGGTTGGGGCTGTGCAGCTGGATGGTCTCATCCATCAGCGCCGTTGTCATGCCGCCCAGCAGCGGCCAGCTCATGTGGCGCACAAAATGCTTTGTGTACACGCGGATGCAGAGCATCAGCAGGAAGCCCTCCAGCGCAAACTCCGAAAAGTGCGCGAGCTTACGGATCAGATGCTCCGACAATGGGCCGAGATGCACCTTGGCCAGCGCACTGTTGACCAGCTGCATGACGGCTTGGCTGCGTGCGGACGACTGGGCACCGTTTTCCAGTGAGTTGCGAAAGATAAACATAATGCAGGCGATCAGCGCCGCCGTAAATACCACGCGGAACAAGATCAGCCACGGACTGGTTCTTTCTTTTTCCATAATACTCCTTTATAGATACTCCTCTATAAACCTGTATTATAGCACGCAGCCCGCATAAGAAAGCAAGCGCCCTGCTGCAGTTTCCCTCATACTATAGGCCCAGCCTTGTAAGTTGTCAAGGTACGGTTTTTGTGGTATTCTAATGAAAAAAAAAGTATTTTGCGGGGGGAATGGCCATGAACATCCAGATTTTCGGCACGAACAAGAGCTTTTGACACCAAAAAGGCGCAGCGCTGGTTCAAGGAGCGCGGCATCAAATTCCAGATGATCGACATGAAGGAAAAAGGCATGAGCCGCGGCGAGTTCGACAATGTCTGCCGTGCCGTTGGCGGGTGGGCGCAGCTTGTCGATGAGAGCGCAAAGGACAAGGACACGCTGGCACTGCTGCAATGGCTGGACGAAAGCCAGCAGGCGGACAAGCTGTTTGAGAACCAGCAACTCATCCGCCAGCCCATTGTGCGCAACGGCAGGCTGGCTACCGTGGGGTACTGCCCCGATGTATGGGAAAAGTGGGCGTAAGCGCATTTATTATCCGGCGATGCCCTTGACAAATTTCCCGCACTGCGGTACATTATAAGATACAAATGCAGTGCGAAAGAGTGTGCCCGAATCGTACTTTTACAGCAAGCCGGGGGTTGATGCAAGCCCGGCAGAGCGCGGCGGGCGCTGTCACTTTCAAGCAGATGCGGTGAGAGGGGCGTTTCCCCTGCCAGCCGCATCCGGGTTTGCCGCCGTTATCCGGGCAGGCGGGCTGTTCGGCCTGCCGCAAAGCGGCCTTTTTACAAGGCAACTTGGGTGGTACCGCGACTTGAATTGATTCAGGCCGTCCCATGATAACTCATGGGGCGGCTTTTCTTTTTGCGCAAAGCGCCCCGCACATGTATCAGGAGGTTTTATCACATGCCGAAAGAACTCGCCAAACAATACGCCCGCAGGGCACCGAGGACCGCATCTACCAGAACTGGTGCGACAAGGGGTATTTCCACACCCAGATTGACCGCAGCAAAAAGCCGTTCACCATCGTAATGCCGCCGCCGAACGTCACCGGCCAGCTGCACATGGGCCACGCTATGGACGAAACCTGGCAGGACATTCTGACCCGCTACAAGCGGATGCAGGGCTACGCCGCCCTGTGGGTGCCCGGCACCGACCATGCCTCCATTGCGACCGAGGCCAAGGTCGTGGCCAAGATGCGCGAGGAGGGCCTGACCAAGGAGATGATCGGCCGTGATGGCTTTTTGGAGCGCGCGTGGGACTGGAAGAACACCTACGGCAACCGCATCGTCAGCCAGCTGAAAAAGCTGGGCTGCTCCTGCGACTGGCAGCGCGAGCGCTTCACCATGGACGAAGGCTGCTCTGAGGCTGTCAAGGAAGTGTTTGTACGCCTGTACGACAAGGGACTGATCTACCGCGGCAACCGCATGGTCAACTGGTGCCCCCACTGCAACACCTCCATCTCGGACGCCGAGGTCGAGTATGAGAGCAAGGACGGCAGCTTCTGGCACCTGCTCTACCCGGTCAAGGAGACCGGCGAGATGCTGGAGCTGGCCACCACCCGCCCCGAGACGATGCTTGGCGATACCGCCGTTGCCATCAATGCGGAGGATCCGCGCTACAAGCATCTGCACGGCTGCCATGTCGTGCTGCCCCTGCTGGGCCGTGAGATCCCCATCGTCTGCGACGAGCATGCCGACATGGAAAAAGGCACCGGCGTCGTGAAGATCACCCCCGCCCACGACCCCAACGACTTTGAGGTCGGCAAGCGCCATGACCTGCCGATGATCCGCGTGCTGACCTATGACGGCCACATGACCGGCGCCGCCGACAAGGCTGCTGTCGATGCCGAGAAGGCCGCCGGCCGCGCAGCCGCCGATGAGCCGGATGTTCTGGACTGCGGCAAATACGCCGGCATGACCGCGCTGGAGGCCCGCAAGGCCATTCTGACCGATCTGGAGGCATGCGGTGCGCTGAAGGAGACCGAGCCCCTGACCCATGAGGTCGGCACCTGCTACCGCTGCCATTCCGTCATTGAGCCGATGGTCTCCAAGCAGTGGTTCGTCAAGATGGAGCCGCTGGCCAAGCCCGCCATCGAGAGCGTCGAGAAGGGCGAGATCAAGTTCGTGCCCGAGCGCTTCACCAAGAACTATATGAACTGGATGAAGGGCGGCCGTGACTGGTGCATCAGCCGCCAGCTGTGGTGGGGCCACCAGATCCCCGCGTGGTACTGCGATGACTGCGGCGAGACCGTAGTTTCCAAGGATGCTCCCTGCAGCTGCCCCAAGTGCGGCAGCAGCTAAGCTGACCCAGGACCCCGACACGCTGGACACTTGGTTCAGCAGTGCGCTCTGTGGCCCTTCTCCACGCTGGGCTGGCCCAACGAGAACGCCGAGGATTACAAGTATTTCTATCCCACCAATACGCTGGTCACCGGCTATGACATCATCGGCTTCTGGGTGTCCCGCATGATCTTCTCCGGCCTCGCCTACACCGGCAAGGCACCCGTTTGACACGGTCTGCATCCACGGCATCGTCCGCGACAGTCAGGGCCGGAAGATGTCCAAAGCCTCTGGGCAACGGCATCGACCCGCTGGAAGTCATCGCCCAGTACGGCGCTGACGCACTGCGCTTCATGCTGGTGGACGGCTCTACCCCGGGCAACGACATGCGCTACAGTGAGAAGAAGGTGGAGGCAGCCCGCAACTTTCGCCAATAAGCTGTGGAACGCTACCCGCTTCGTGCTGATGAACCTGCCCGAAGATTTCCAGCCGGGTCTGCCCGCCGACGACAAGCTGGACATGCGCGACAAGTGGGTGCTCACCAAGCTGAATCAGGTGGCCGGTGCCATGACCGACAACCTCGACCACTACGAGATGGGTCTGGCCGCTGCCAAGATCAACAGCTTCATCTGGGATGTCTACTGCGACTGGTTCATCGAGATCGCAAAGCCCCCGCTTGAACTCCGGCGACGCCGAACAGGCCGACACCGCCGCCGTGTGCTGGTGTACGTGCTGGACAAGGCCCTCAAGCTGCTGCATCCCTTCATGCCCTTCGTGACCGAGGAGCTGTATCAGGCCCTGCCCGGCAGCAGCCGAGACCATCATGACCCAGAGTTGGCCCACCTTCGATGAAGCTCACAACTGGGCGGAGGAAGAGGAAGCCTTTGAGAAGGTCATGGATTATATCAAGGCCGTGCGCACCATGCGCACCGAGATGAACGTCCACCCCGCCAAGAAGACCAGCATGATCATCGAGACGGCTGACCCGGCCCTTCCAGAGCGCCGAGGTCTATCTGGCAAAGTTCGCCTTTTGCCACCGATGACCTTTACCGAGAAGTACGAGGGCAGCACCGACGGCATGGTGCAGGTCTTCCACCCCGCCGCCCGCGGCTTCATCCCCATGATGGAGCTGATCGACCGCGAGAAGGAGCTGGCCCGCCTGAACAAGAGAAAAGGCCAAGGCGAGAAAAAGAACTGGCCATGTGCGAGAACCAAGCTCAACAACCCCAAGTTCGTCGAGCGCGCCCCGGCGGCACTGGTGGAGGATATCCGCGCAAAAGCACGCCAAGAGTCAGGACAAGCTGGCCAACACCGAGCAGAGCATCAAGGCGCTGGGCTGATGACGGAACAGAAGAAGCGCATCTTCGCCGTGGCTGCTGGCCGGGCGGGTGATCTTTACCTTTGCGCTCATCGGCTGCATCACCTTTCATCTTCACCAACTCCATGCAGGTGGCCGTCTCGGAAGGGGCCAGCGGCCGGGTGCTGGAGCGGATGCAGCAGATTCTGCGGGTGCTGGGGCTGAACGGCGTGGCGCACCATCTCACGATGCACATCGTCCGCAAGCTGGCCCATTTCTGCGAATATATGCTGGAGGGGTTCCTGCTCATGCTCTGTCTGCGGGTGTACACGCGGCACCTGCTGCGGCATGTCTCGTGGCCCATCTTGGGTGGGTTGCTCACAGCGCTGACTGATGAGACCGTCCAGCTCTTCGTGCCGGGCGCAGCGGGCAGGTCACCGACGTCTGGATCGATTTTTCCGGCGTCATGACCGGCCTCATGGTGGGGCTCTCATCCTGCTGGGCTGATCCGTATGTGCATCCTGCTTTACAAACATCGAAACGCGGATTGACGCAATGACCATGACGGGCAAATGAATACTTTGCCGCTCTGCCGGAGGGGTTTGCCCCGGCGGAGGAACTGCGCGCCGCTCTGCCCGCTGCGGCGCAGCAGGTGGCGTATGTGGGCGCAGCCGGTACGGCGGGCAAGACCGCATCCGCTGCCCCATCGCTGCGGTGCTCAAGGGCCGCGGGCTTCGTCACCGGCCTGTACCACGCGGGCTGCGAGCCGCTGGCCCAGCGCATCCGCATCAACGGGAACCCCGTGGACGCCGGGCTGCTCTGCACCGCTGCAGAACAGCTCAGCAGCCGCAAAGCCCCTGCCCCGCGCGGCGGCGGAACTGGCGGCTGCGGCGATCTGCTTTCGGCGCGGCGGGCTGCCGTCTGGCCGTGGTGGAACTGCCGGACGCTGGCCTTGCCGAGGCGCTGGCCCACATGCCGGTCTGCGTGGTGACGTCCATCGGCCCGGATGGCGTGAGCCGTTCGCTGGAGCGGTCGGCTGCGCTGGCGGCGGGCGTCATGCGGGAGGGCGCGATCTGCGTCACCGCACCGGACCAGCAAAAGGTCGTGCTCAGCGAGCTGGTCGTGGCTGCCGGGCGGGAGGACTGCGAATTGGTAGTCCCCCCGACCCCGATGATATCACCTTCCTCGAAGCCGAAAAGTTCGCCAGCCGTGTGGACTACGGCGGCTGGCGCCCGCTGGCTTTTTTGGGCCGCCACGCGGCGGGCAGCGCCGCCATCGCGGTGGAAACCGCCCTTGCCCCCTGTGCAAGAAAGGCCTCGACATCCCGGATGAAGCAATTCTGGAGGGACTTGCCGCCGTCGAGAACCGCAGCAGCATCCGGGTGATCTCCCAGCGCCCGCGGTGGTGCTGGATGCCTGCCGCACACCCGCAGCAAGCCATTGCGCCTGCTCCGTGTCCTCAACATGGCCAAGGTGCGCCACTATGAGCGCCATCATCGGCCTGACCGAGGGGAGGAAGGGGCGGAAGCCCTTCACCGCGCTGGAAACGGGCCTGACCCCGGAGGAGCAGAAGAAGGACAAAGGCTCCATGCCCGGCATGAGGGAGAATCCTTCGACAAGGTCTTCCTCGTCACGCCCAAGGGCACTGAGGATGCCCTGACCGAAGGGCTTTTTGGAAAGGCGCGGTATCACTTCGACGCCGAGCTGTGCGAGAGCCTCGAAGAGGCCATCGGCCTTGCCAAAGGCCGGCAGCCGCCGCGGTTGCTGATCTGCGGCAGTGAAGCCATCGCGCTGGAAGCCGCTGCCCAGCTCGAAAACCGCTGAGCGACAGCATTTTCTAAAAATCACACGCAAGAGCTTGTACACTGGGTTTGTGTACAAGCTCTTTTGTTTTTTATTGCGAAGGATCTTACGCCGCCGGTGGAAGATCCTTCAGCGTAAATCGGAAAGGGGGAGCCTATGGCGACCGTGACATTCAGCGCGGCAGACGATCTGCTCTATGCTTACTTGGCGGGCGAGACGACCACGATGCCGCGCAAAAATCTTCGCATCCAGCTCGACGATGCCCTGCTTCACCCGCACGCCCCGCACGCTGGTGCTGGACCTCGGCGGGGTGGGCTTTATGGACTCGTCCGGGGGTCATCTTGGGGCGTCAGCGCTGCGCCCGCAGCTTGGCGGCACTGCGCATCCAGCACGCGCGGAACAACTGCGCCGTGAGTGCTGCAGCGCAGGCATCGCCTGTGGGGACGAGCCGGCCGGGAAGGACAGGAGGAATGACCATGAAAGCAGGGAAAACAGCACAAAGCCCAGTTTGACTCCCTCAGGTGTCCAGCAGAAGCCTACGCCCGCGGCACCAGCGGCTTTGCCCAGTATTCCGTACCCATTTTTAGCTCGCCCAGAGCCTGAAGAGGGCCGCCGTGTCAGCTTGGTCTGCTTCATCGTCACGCCTACCGGACTGCGTAGGGCCCATCGCGATGACGGTGGCCATCTATCCCGCCGACTTCGTGAAGATGCGCGGTGGCGGATAAAGCGCATCGGCATCCCGGATATCTGCGCCATGGAGCCGTTTCTTTACGCGGCAACCGAAGAGCGCTCCTGCTGCTTTGCAGTGATGCAGAGGCTTTTTATGGATAAGGTACAGGTCCGCACAAGCACCGGGCCGGGGGTACCGACCAAGCGAATACGGAGGAAAAACCCTCTACATAAAAGGTGATCACGGGCACCGATGCGTTCGACTGGGCTGGTGCATTTCTGCGCCAGAAGACTTGGTCAAGGCTTGCATGATACTTCGACCCGGCACGAGGGCGTCTGCCCACCGGTCATCCTCGGCGAGATCAAAGGCTGTTCCGGGATGGGGGCAGTCAAGGGTGAGCCGCTCCCTAAAGGAACTGAACCTGCGGGTCAACGCGGTTCTCACATGGAGGAAGAATATCGCCCACTATCGGCATTCCGCTTTTCTTTGAACATGAAGGGAGAGCGATTGACGAAGCAGTCACCGCTCCCGCTTTACTGTTTAATGAAAATGAGCCGGTGGCAGCCGGTCTGGATGAGAATAATAGCAAAGTTACGGGATGGCAGTCATCTCTGTGCGTCTGATATGGGTAACGCTTAATCGAAGCTGAATTTTACCACAGCAGCAACTCGGGCATCCCGGCGCAGCTGCTCCCGATTCGGGGTGCGCTACAGCGATGAGGTTATCCACCCGCTCCCGGACGGAGCGGCCCCGCATGGGGGGCACCGTACTCGGTCACGATATAGTCGATGTCGTTTCGGCTCAGGGGGTAACCACGGACCCCATTGAAGCTGGGCGTTGATGGCGGTGATATCCCCTTGCTTAGTATGGGCCACCATTTGACCGCGATGACATTTCGGCCGTTCTGGGCGTGGGAGGGCACCGATGGCGGTGTCACTCTGACCGCCGGAGCCACTGTATTGAGAGAGCCGATTGACTCAGAGGCGCACTGGCCTGTCAGGTCCACGTTCAACGTTGTGTTAATGGAGATCATGTTATCGTTTTGGCAATAACAGACGGTGGTTCACATAGCTACCCGGCATGAGCAGCATGACGCTGATTTTCATCCAGAAAGTCATAGAGCATCCTGATTGCCCAGGTAAATGTCCCCAATGATCTTGCCCCGATGGATGGATTTCTTCCGCCCATTGACCACTCCTGCCGCCACCAAGTCTACGATGCTGTTGGTGATCATCTCCGTGGACCCCTAAGTCGTGCTTATCAGCAGGCAGCTGTCCACGGCACGGGATGCCGCCGATGCCGTTGGATCGTATCGCCGTCGTGGACTGCTCGCGATATGGGCACCGATGGCTTTTTCTACCACCGTTGGCTCTGAGGCAGAATTTCTCCCCGGCAATGTGCCGTTCCCTTCCACGATGAAATCCACCTGGCTGATATGGATCTCGTTGTTCCGTAGATCACAGGCAGGCTGGTCCGGCGTGACCTCCACGATCACCAAGTCCGCCTTTTCCGTAACATCTCCCGCTCTTGGATCAGGGGCAGCAGGCACATCCGGAAACTAACCGTGCTTGTCCATGGGCGTGACAGCGACCATAAAAACATTCAGCGGATTGTGGTCCATCCAGCGGGAAATTCCGTTGTGCAGGCTGGCAGGGAACACATTGCCTCATCTCGCGGTGGGCTGCTCTCTGCCGCCATCGTGAAGGTGGAGGTCCGATGGTAAACAGCTCTCTCCCGGCAGACCGGATCGAGACTTAGTGGATAGCGTCCCGATACATCCCTGAGGCCGCTGAGCTTTTAAGCCGTAGGACTGCCATTGAGGGAGTGAGCCGCCCTAATACCTTCTGGCGGGCCTGTGGCGCAGCGCCGGAAACCCAATCACATCACCATCATGGGATATGAGACTAACGCTTTCATCCTACTGCGACACCAGCTTGGCTGCATACTGCGCATGGTATCTTCGATGATCACCCCTCCTTTTGTTGTGGGCTGGTACTGCCGTGCGTGCTCACTTCTTGGCGCCCATGCCGCGGCAAAGTAGGGGCCGCCGAATCGTCCTTGACGCCCTTGCTTGCCTTCTCCAGGTCCTCCACCTTGACAGCGTCAGAGCGGCACAACAGCCTCGTGGTCCAGAGGCTTCAGGCCCAGCATCTCACGGCCTCAGCGGGGTGGCCACCTCGTTGCCAAAGGCCTTGACGGCGTTGGCCGCGCGCTGCACCAGCATCAGGTTGGTGGCCGATCTTGGTGCCGTCGGGGTTGCGGCCGTACATCACGTTGTCCTCCATGCCCACGCGGATGTGGCCCCTCGTTGGCCAGAGCGGCGAACATGACGGGCAGGTGGCCCTTGCCGATACCGAAGGCGGACCAGGTGCACTCGGCGGGCAGCTTGCCCCTCGGCCTGGGCTGTGCATCTCTCGTTGATTGATCGGCAGGTGTCGCAGGGGAGTGGCGTCCATGCCGCCCACCGACGCCCAGGCAGAACTTTGGAAGTGCAGGGGCCTTCACAAAGCCCCTTCTTCCAGTAGATGCCCACAGCCGCAGAGAGCGCCGAAGTCAAAGATCTCGAACTCGGGCTTGATATCCCTTCTCTAGGGTAGAGTACAGGGCGTCACCCAGGAACTTTGGGGCTGTTGTGGAATACCCCGGGGAACCCAGTTAAGGCGTCGAAGGTACCCATCTCGATGCCGGGGACATTCTTGATGGTGCAGCCGCATGGCGTTGCCGTAGGGGGAGTCGTCGGACACCCGGTTGTCGCCGGAGGAGTGCAGTTGACGATGACGTCGCAGTCCTTGTAGGCGCGGATGGCCTTCACGGTCTCATAGAACTTCACAGGGTCCATGACGCCGGCGCCGTTGTCGTCACGCATTGCAGGTGCACCACAGAGGCGCGCCCGCCTGCCAGCACTCGTAAGCGCGCGGCGATCTGCTCAGGGGTCTCAGGAATGTCGTAGCCAGCGGGGGGTGACGGCGCCGGTCAGGGCGGCGGTGATAATAGTCTTGGCCATGATGATCATACTCGCTTTTTTTATTATGTAATGCACGAAAAATAAGCGCGGTCCCGCCGGGATCACATTTTTGCGGTGCATCTTCAGGACGTTGACGATCAGGTCGTCACGGAACGCGGCGATCTTATCGTTGGTGTGGCCGATGAAGTCGGGCAGGTTCTCCCTTCTCCACGATGACTATCGTGCCGGACTTGTCCCGAGGCCAGGTATCCGGGTACCTTGTCCATGTTGGACAGGGTGGCGAATGGCGTTGGTCATGGCCGAACTTTGATGCCGCAGCCCTTGATGCCCAGCTCGCCGCCGCCCAGCTCATAGTTCATGCCGGGGCCGAAGGCGGCAGACATGCCGGGGCCGAAGGTCCACGTCCGTCCGCGTCGCCCATGGTGCACACGCCCTCGCTTACCAGGGCGATCTCCTCACGCCACAGGGCGTGCATCAGCCGGTTGGCAATGAAGCCGTTCTTCTCCTTGTTCAGCACGCAGGGAGCCTTGTCGTACATCTTGTAGAACTCCCGCGCCTGCTCGATGACCTCCTTGGAGGTCTTCTCGCCACCGCAGATCTCGATCAGCGGCAGCGGCAGATAGGCGGGGTTGAAGGGGTGGCCCACGATGATCCCGCTCAGGGTGCTGAGCCTCGGGAGGCGATCTGGGTGCCGGAGGAGGAGGAGGCAATGATGCCGTCCATTAGCATGTATTCTTCCATCACGGCCACCATCTCATGCTTTCTGCTCCAGGGTTCTCAGCGCCGTTCTCCTGAACAAAGTAGACGCCCGTGAAGGCCTCGGCCGGGTCGGTCGTGATCTGATCTTCTCCCCAGATCTTCTGGCCGCCGTCCAGCAGACCCAGCTTCACATAGGGAGTCGTGGGACCCCTGGATGTGGGGGATCGCGCGCCCTTGGACGCCTCCCGGAACGCACGTACACGTTCACGTTCAGCCCCTTCAGGGCAAAGTATGCGGCAAAAGCCGCCGCCGATGGTGCCGGCGCCGTACATGCCGATGGTCTTGATGTCCTTTACATTCATGAATACGACCCTTTCCCCGCTTAGCGGGACATATTTTTCCCGGGATACCTGCCGTTGCTGTGCTTCCGTCCGTTCTTTATGATGATACCTGCGCACGTCTGCTTGTGAAATATCCAGAAGCGATGAATGGCCAAGGCAGTCAGTCCTTTTGATATAAGGTCTTCTTTGACTTTTGAACAATGTTCAATGTACAATATAAAAATGAAAGTGAATGGTGATGGCCATGGCAGATACAAAGAAAAGCTGGTGTCCGCCGCCATCAGCTTGCTGGAGGAAGGGATCCGAGGAAGAGGCCGGCTTCACTATGCGTGCCATCGCCCAACGCGCCGGGTAAGGGGCTTGGCAAAAGCCAATTATCATTTTGGCAGCAAAGAAAGCGCCCAACCGCTGGCCGCCGGCAAACGCTTGGCATAGCGCGCCATGGCCCGGTGGGAGCAGGCTGTGGCACAAAATCCCGTTACAGGTCCGCCGGAGACTATGGGAGAATATTGTCTTTTGGGATGCTTCATCAAGCGCCAATGGCATTCCAAACCCCGATACCGCAGGCGGGGCTCGCGACGACCGGGCTTTTGGGACATTCTCTTTCCGCCGGAGGTCAGGCGCTGAGCGGGACGGCTACTCTGGTCCTGCTTTGGCCGGCCATGCGAGGGGCTTTCTGCTGGATCGCTCTTTATGCTCAAAGACCGCCTGGGTTACGACTGTTCTCAGCCGGAGTGGGATGCAAGGCGTTTCTGATCTGGTTTTTTCAGGGCTACCAGGAGAAGAGCATCCAGGCTGCCAAGACATCTGCCAAGGAGGCTGTGATATGGAGTTGGGGATGCAGCTGCGGTATTTTTGTGGCAGTGGCGGATACATTAAGCTTCGAACCGCAGCCGCGCCGCGGAGAGCCTCTATGTATCCCAATCCGCCCTGAGCAAACAGATCTCAGAGCTGAGCAGGGAACTGGGTGTTGCGCTGTTCGACCGGGACCGACGCAGCGTAGCGTTGACCTCCGCCGGGCAGTTGCTGCTCCCAGAGGCAAAGATATCCTGGATGCGCTCGGAAAAGCTGGTTCCCCTGCTCCGCCACGAGGCGAGGAGGATGCGTCGGACCGGACCATCCATCATCGCTGTAGAGCCCGGGCAGACGAGCGATTCCCTGATCCATCGGGTGCTGACTAACGCGAGTCTATCAGCAGCGCAGACAGCTCCCGGCTTGCGGCCCTGTTCTGGCGGGAAGAGTATATGGAGATCAAAAGGCCCTTCAGGATGGCACCATGGACCTGGGTATTTTTTCCTCCGCTCGGAGCCAACGGCGGGCGAATCTCTGGACAGTGCAATATTATGCGAGGACGATGGTGCTGGTTCTGCGCAGCCAGACGGCATTTCAAGATGACCGAGGGCTGTGCTGGAAACGCTGCACAAGCGCGGCGTCATCCTTCTGGAAAGGAGCCCCGGGGCTGGCTCAGGATCTTGTTCTATTCTGGACGCCATCGGCAGTGCGCCTCAGGTGCGCTTCTGCCAGGATCCGGACCGCTATGGTGGCAACTGGACCATGGAGGGTGGGGAGCACCGCTATTCTGCCTCAGCTATCAGGCGCTTACGGGCAGATGACCTGCATATTCTCCACTTCCCATCCGGCGGCGAAATCTACCTGCTGGCATTCTGGCGCAGAGAGTGCCTCCTCCCCCCTGACCCGCCAGATCGCCCGAGAGCGCTGGCAGCGCTGCGTACCAAGTGAGCGGAAAAAGTCGGCGGCAGTCATACTCTGCCGCCGACTTTTTGTTATCTTGTTATGCCCAGCAGGAAAAGTCTCGGGTCCACCCATCGCTTCTGTGATAGCCACAGCCCGCTTTTCCCCTGGATATACTGGTGAAAACGCGTAAACACGCAAATCGGAAGGAAGCGATAAATGAAACAGACAAGGTATCTGCGAGCTGCCGTGGTGTCCTGCTGATGCTCTCCTGTTGGTGCTATGTATGCCTGGAGATTATTTTAAGGTTGCAGTAGAGGGCCTATCCTGCCTGGAGCAATCTTCAGGTCACCCCTCACTTTCACCATCATGATGAGCTGCTTTTTTGTGTGGGTGGGTTGCTGGCAGGCAGTGCGCTGCGTCGGTTGGGAAACGCTGGCAAAACGGTGCTGGCCGCAGCACTGATCGCCCTGGGCTAGGGGTGTATCAGTCTTTGCCTTCTGGCGGGCAGCCGCTCTGGTCCAGCCTCTCTATTTGTGTTATGGCGTACTCAACGGCCTTGGGACAGGTATCGCCTACAATGCCGTTCTCTCCGGCATCCAACCTTGGTTTCCCGACTGTCCTGGTCTGATCTCCGGGTGCCTGCTCATGGAATGGGGTTTGGTGCGCTGTTGCTGGGAAATATCGCCGACTGGCTGATCGGTCTGGCAGGGCTGGCTGTTACATTCCGCATCTTCGCCCTTGTTTTGTTGGTCGTCCTGCTGCTTCTTTGGCCCTTCGACTGCCAGGTGGGCGGATAAGCTGCCCCTGGTACGGCAGACCGGGACGACCCCCTCCCCAGGAGGCTCTGACCCACAGCTCAAATGCTGCGACGCCCCACCTTCTGGGCTCTATTTTCTGTGGAATAATCTGCCTCTCTGCCGGTGGCATGCTGGCCAGATCAACTCCCCTCACTCCATTGCCAGTCTATTACGGACTGGCTGCTGTAATCGGTCTGTTGAGGCCGCTCGGTATTCAACGTGAACAT
>VOFK01002287.1_pt1 | contig 16693 bp, 21 predicted proteins | sample 5384121 | NCBI WGS metagenome assembly VOFK01 (sample SAMN12384730, study PRJNA508395) | human gut metagenome | isolation source: healthy gut J | host: Homo sapiens
ACTGTCTTTAGTGCGTACGAGTATTTTTTGAAAAAAGTAAGCTATCATTTTCCGACAGTTGAAATGTTCAGTTATTTTATACTGATGCTTGCTGTCCAAATGCTTTTCTCGTGTTTCGCAATTCGGCAGATAAAAAAACAATCTCTGGTAGATCAAATACGGAATTGTCATAAGAATTTTTGAAATGTCCGAGCATTGTAACATTTCGCGGACATTCATGATTTACAATTATGTCCTCACCCCAAATAGGAGGCAAAGACCATGAAAAAAAACGATGGTGATTTCATTTATAGCTGCTGCGATGCTATTGATACCATGTACAGCTTGTCATGTAGCAGAGAGCCACAATGAAGTACTGGCACAAGAAAACAAAGAGAACACTGTTAACGGAGGATATACCATTACAGATATTACTGACCCCGTTGAAGTTCAAAGTTACATTGAGCAGCAAGGCGGTGAATATACTGCCGATATTATGGCTGTTCATCAGGTTACATTTACCGATTATACCGCAAACGACATTACAGATCCGGCAGAAATCAAAGCCTATCTGGAAAGTCAGGGGCAAGAATATAACGAGAATATTACCGCTATTCATCAGATTACTTTCATTGACGGGGAAGCGACACCAGAGGGTTCCCTTTGCGAAGTTGAAAAAATGAATTGTCCTAAAATTGAAGCAATTCACCATGGATTTTTATAGCGTTTAGGACAATTCTGCAACATTTCTCCTTTTACTCTATATGCAACAAATTAAGAAAGGCAGGTAACTGTTATGAAAATTTTGCAGACAACGGATTTGAAAAAATACTACGGCACAGAGCCGAACATTACCCGCGCCCTGGATGGCGTGAACTTCTCTGTGGAGGAAGGCGAATTTGTGGCGGTGGTCGGCACTTCCGGCTCCGGTAAGTCCACCCTGCTTCACATGATGGGCGGTCTGGACACACCCACCTCCGGCAGCGTGATGGTGCGGGATAAGGAGCTGGCGAAGATGAACGATGAGCAGCTTACCATCTTCCGCCGCCGAAAGATCGGCTTCATCTTCCAGAACTACAATCTGGTGCCGGTGCTGAATGTCCATGAGAACATCGTCCTGCCGGTGGAGCTGGATGGGGATACGGTGGATCAGAAATTCATGGCGGATGTGGTGTCCATGCTGGGACTGGAGGATAAGCTGAAGAATATGCCAAACAACCTCTCCGGCGGCCAGCAGCAGCGTGTAGCCATCGCCCGCGCTCTGGTGTCAAAGCCCGCTATCGTCCTTGCCGATGAACCCACCGGAAACCTGGACAGCAGGACCAGCGCCGATGTGCTGGGGCTTTTGCAGAGAACGAGTCGTGAATTTAACCAGACGCTGGTAATGATCACACATAATGATGCCATTGCCCAGCTTGCAGACCGTATCGTGCGGATTGAGGATGGCAAAATCGTTGGATAAAGGAGGTGGCAGACATGACATTGCCTTTTGAAAATGATACAGGGCCGGTCATTAAAAAAATTTGGCGTCACGAAGTATTCAGACAGATAAGCGGCGCAACCTGTTTGTGATCGTAACGATTGCTCTGGCAGCCGCTTTGATGGCAGCGATTTTTTGTGCAGGAGCGGGAAGTGACAGAAAACTGGAGGCGGACATTCGGGGACAGTATCAGGCGGTTGTGGTGAATTGTGACCATGATACGATTGAAAGACTGAAAGACTGCCCGGAAGTGGAACGCTGGGGCCTTTCCCAGAATTACGGTTCTGCCCGCTATGGTGACAGCGTTCTGACTGTGGAGTATGCGGATGCCAACTGGATGGAATTGGGTAAGAAGCCTTCCTTTACTGGGACACTTCCGCAGGCTGCCAATGAAATTCTGGTAGAACGGGCATTTCTTGATTATTTTGAAATCCCGGCAGAAGTCGGGCAGAGCATAGAGGTGGATTTGGGAAACGGAAAGCAGACCTATACCGTCAGCGGTATCATGGATGTGGAGAATGACTCCCGTATGTTCCAGCTTTATGTATCTGAAGCATTTGTGGAGGAGATGGCGCAGGGAGAGCCGCTGTTTGAATTTCGGCTTCGTTATACTGGTGCTGATAGTATGGAGCTGGAGCAGCTCAAGGCGGATATTGCAGCATTCCTTTCTGCCAACGATGTCTCAGAGGATCAGATTTTTTACAGTTCCAACTATTTCGATATGCAGGGCTTTAAGTCCGGTGTGATGAAATATTACATTCCCGTGGCAATCCTTTTGCTGGTTGCCTGTGCCGTGGTCATTTACAGTATCTTTTTCATTTCCGTAAAGGGCAAAATGCGGGAATATGGACGCCTGAAAGTGATTGGCACAACACCAAAACAGATCCGGCGGATCGTGCGGCGGGAGGGATTGCTGTTATCTCTTTGCGGTATCCCGCTGGGGCTTTTGGTTGGAGGGGCCATCGGGTTTGCCATTTTCCCGGCACATTGGAGCTGGATGGGCAATCTGCCCTATCTGGCTGCGACCGCAGCAGCCTGCGCCCTGACGGTATTTCTGTCCATTCATGCGCCTGTCCGAATGGCGGCGAGGGTATCCCCAATCGAAGCGGTCCGCTCCAGTGGTTATGAAACGGCAACAGACCGGAAAGATCAGAAAAACCACCGCATTACGCCGTTCTCTATGGCACAGATGAACTTTAGGCGGAGCAGGAAAAAGACGGTCATCACTCTGGTATCTCTGGGATTGACGGGTGTGTTTCTGGTAACAGCCGCTACGGTACTTAACTCCATCAGTCCCGAAAAGATGGCGATAGAAGCCATGGGAGATCACTGTAACTATGAGGTCAGCTGGATGGATTCGGGAGGCGCGGAAGGATTGCCTGCCATCGCGCGGGAAAATCCATTGACAGAAGAACTTCGTCAGGAACTTCTTGCCATAGATGGTGTGGAATCTATCACCAGCCATGAAGTAACATCCGTAACGGTGAAACTCCCCCAGGAAAGTGTTGCATTAAAGTTCCCTGTGTTTGACAGAGAGCAGATGGTGAACAGTGGCTGCCGGAGGAAAATCTGGAACAGGGCAGCGCAGATTATGAGGAGCTTGCCGCGAACAACGGTGTGGTCGTGACTGATTCGGAAGATCATCTTTTAAGTATGTTTTATGGCTATACGCCTGCTGTCGGGGATGTGCTGACCTTTGAATCCATGGATGGTAAGGCCATAGAAGTAACGGTCATGGGGATTGCGAAACCGTCAGTGACATCAGGCACCGGCGCATGGGGCCTGTTTACCCTTACAGAAGAACTGGCCGATCAGCTCTACCCGGACATTGAGAACAGAGAGGCTGTTTGGAATGTCCATACATCGGAGGACTCGGATGCGCTCAGGGCATCTATTTTCAGCCTGCTGGAAAATCCGGTGCTGACGGTCTTTTCCAGAGCAGACCATGCGGCATCCCTGGAATCGCAGCTAAAGATGATGACCCGCGGTGTTTATCTGCTGCTGGCGTTCCTGTTTGTGTTCTCCATGGTAAATCTGGTCAACACCCTGATGACCAATCTGCTGGCAGGCAGCAGCAGGAGCTTGGGATTTTGCAGTCTGTGGGAATGACCGGAAAGCAGGTTTCCCGTATGCTGATTGCAGAATGCCTGTGGTACGCAGGGGTTACGGTATTTTTGTCGGTTGGCATTGGCGGGATACTGGGCTGGATCTTTGACTATGTGATCAGCAGTTTTAATATTTTCGGGGAACTGTCCTATCAATTCCCTTTGATGGAAACGGTTGTTTTTGTTCTGGCACTTTTGGTCGTGACCGGAATCTTCTCTGTGGTTGCTGTCCGTTACTCTAAACGGCTTTCCCTTGTAGAGCGGATCAAGACCATGGACTAACCAGAGGCGGCGGCTTCCGATGTGAAGTCGCCGCTTTGCTGACAGCAGAAATATAAGACTTAAAGGAGATGATCAAAATGACAGTACCATTTGAGAATGATACAGGAAATATTGTCAGGAAACTGGCAAGAAAAAGTTTGAAAAGTGAGAAGCGTTCGGAATCTCATGGTGGTGATCGCCGTTGCGCTGGCATCCTGTCTGATCTGTTTTTCGATTGTGATGGCTTTGTCTACCCGGCAGATAGAGAAAAATCATGTGGAGGATACCTATGAGGCGGTCTATACCAGGATTACCGAGGAAGATGTGTCCTCCCTGAAGGGGCTGGATGACTTCTCGAGGGTAGGAGAGTATTATATGCTGGCTGTGGAACCTGCGGAGCAGGGATACAATGCCTCCTATATTTATTGTGATGAGGAAACGATGTATATTGCCCGTGACCAGATGAAGTTGCTGGAAGGCCGACTGCCCCAAAAGGAGGATGAGGTGGTGGTGAGCCGTTATTTCCTTTCCAACTACGGTGCAGACGCCGGGATAGGTGAAAAGGTTATGCTAAGCAGCGAGAGCTTTCACGGAGAATATACGGTGACTGGCATTCTGGAAGGCTATAAGGAAAAAGAGGTAAATGGCACATCCATCCTTCTTTCCAAAGAAGCCCCTGAAGGGATGGAGCGGCTACGACCCCGCTGATTATCGTGCCTATGTGCATTTTAAGAATGAGCAGCAGATGGATGAAACAGAATTGACTGCCCGTAGCCGGGAGATTGCCAAGGAATATCAGCTGGAAATGCCGGTCATGAACCTCAGCTATATGAAATTCTATAAGCAGCCGGTGAATGTCAGTATGCTTGCGCTGGTTGCCGGAATCGCAGTCCTGGTCATCATCGGAGGGTATGTTGTGATACAAAGTATCTTCCGAATCTCGATCAATGACAAAATTCAAAGCTATGGACAGCTGCGGACCATCGGCACAACGCCAAAGCAGATCCGGAGTATTGTCAAAAAGGAAGGCCGTTTCTTAGGATGGGCTGGTATCGGAATCGGTATTTTGCTGGGATGTGCAGCCGGGTTTGCGCTGTTTTCCCGTGGGTTTCATTTGCCGTTTTATGCAGCTGCGGTTGTTTTGACTGCGCTGCTTGGCAGGTTTATGGTATCCATTGCGATCCGCAGACCGGTAAAGATTGCCGCTGGTATCTCCCCGATTGAAGCGGTCCGCTTTACCGGCAGTCAGAGCGGAAATGCCCACACCCATAAGAAGAATATGCGGTTAAATCCCCTCTCCATGGGAATTGCAAATTTCAGGCGTGACCGCAAAAAGACAATCAGCATCGTGGCTTCCCTAAGTCTGGGCGGGGTGATCCTTTTGGTGACAGCTTCTATTCTTCTGGTTCGTTCGCCGGAGCGGATCGCAAGGCAGTTTTTCCCGGATGGGGATTATAAAATTTATATGAACTCTGAAAAAACAGAATATGAGGTAATGTCGGAGGGAAATCCTTTGAATGAAGCGCTTCGGCAGGAGGTGCTGGCTGTGGACGGCGTGACAGATGTGATCGAGAATCGTCAGGCGGTTCATGTGCGGTTTGAGAATGAGGAGAGTTCTTCCGGCGGAATGTGCGATCTGTTGAGTGATAGAAACAGGGATCAGATGGAAGCGGCGCTTGTGTCCGGAACTTTACCTCAAGATTCCCATAGTATTGCACTGGATATGGAATATGCAGAAGATATGATTGGTGTAGATGTAGGGTCAGTTATAAAACTTCCATAGGGGATCAAGAGATTCCGGTCACGGTTTCCGGTCTGTTCCTAAACGACGGGCTTAAAAATGGTCATGGTCCTCTGGCATTGGACAGCACCTGCATGGTTGCAACCAAAGAGCTGTTTCAGGAAGCAATGCCCATGATCGATTGCTTTGATTATTCCTGGAGCATTGTCAGCGATCCCCAAAAGGCAGAGCAGATTGAAAACAGTCTGAGCGCGATCATTTCTTCTAATCCCGACCTTGCACTGGATACCATTGGGATACATAAGGATTATGAGGAAATGGAAAACCGGGTCGTTTTTGGAGGGCTTCAGGCACTGTCCTGGCTGGTATTCCTCTTTGGCGTGGTCAATCTCATCAACACCACCCTCTCCAATCAGATGTCCAGAAAGCGGGAAAACAGCGTCTTTCGCGCCATTGGTCTGACCAGAAAACAGCTTTGTCAAATGACCATTTATGAAGGGATCTGCTATGCGTTTTTTGCTGCACTGGCAACCCTGGCAGCGGGCCTCCCGATTGCAGTGATCGCTGCCCGGAAATTCAGTGAAATGACTTTCCTTGGAGTCATCATGCCATATTCCTTCCCCTTCCTGCAAATGGGGCTGTTCGTTCTGGTGCTGTTTGGTCTGGAGGTTATTCTGTCCTTCTGGACAATGCGCAGGCAGAAAAATCAATCGCTTGTGGAAGAAATGCGAGCGATGGAATGACCATTTTGAAGTGGCGGGGCGGCAGTGCGCTGCCCCGCTTTTTCTATTATCATTTTATTTAATTAAAATCAGGAGGAGATATATGAAAAAGATATTGTTGATTGACGATAGTGATACCTATATATGGAATCTGAGAAAGTATTTACAGCGCCGGGGCTATCCAGTGAAAACGGCTTCCACTTTGAATGAAGCGCGGGCTGCCATCCAAGAGGAAATGCCGCTGGTGGTCTGCTGTGATCTTGACATGCCGGACGGTTCCGGCATGGACTTTCTGGACGAGGTGCGGATCACAGATAAGAAGCTGCCTTTTATTCTGGTGTCCTGCCATGACAAAGACGACTACGAACAGGAGGCCATGCGCCGGGGCGCGACGCTGTGCATGGACAAAATGAAAGGGCCGCTGCTGCAAGATAAGCTGGTGGAATACGCCTACCGGCAGTTGTCCGGCGAAAAGGCCCCGACTTTTCACAAGCTGCTCTTTGTCCATGCGGAAGATACCAGTGCCGGAGTGCTGCGGGCGGCTATGCTGCAAAAGGGCTTTGACCTGATTCTGGTTTCCTCGATTGGGGAGGCCAAGCGCCGGATTTTTGAGGATAAGGAAATTGAACTGATCCTGTGCGATCTGGAACTGCCGGACGGCACAGCAATGGAGCTGTTTCATACGCTGCGGCGGGTGGCGGGGATGTTCCAAATGAAGAATCCCCCTGTCCGGCTTCTGCCGTTCTTTATCCTCACCGAGAACAACGACCTTGCCACGGAATATGAATACCGGCATGAGGGCGTGAACGACTATATCACCGCCCCGGTGAATATCCCGGAGCTGATCCGGCGGGTTCTGTTCTTTGTGGAATGAAGCTTTTTTATTCGGCGGCTTTGTTAAGCAAGGCCGCCATTTTTAATTCGTTTATCTTCAATGTTTGTTTTGAATATCGTATAATGTAGAGGAACGGCTGTGATTTCATAGAGTGATGAGGTGTTTATAATATGAATGAACGAGAAAAAACGATCCGACTATGGTTTGATATGTGGCTCAATCAGCAGGATATGGGCATTGATGATATTTTTACAGAAGATGTGATCTATACAGAAAGCTGGAGTCCCCAGTATAACAACCGAAAAACAGTAAAGCATTGGTTTCAGGAATGGAATACCCGTGGCAAGGTCGTTATTTGGGAAATCAAGCAATTTTTTCATAAGGGAGATCAAACGATTGTAGAGTGGTATTTCAAAAATGAAATGAACAATGGAAGTATAGAGGAATTTGATGGCATTTCTTTGGTTGAATGGACAGAGGACAATAGAATAAAGGCATTAAAAGAATTTGGGTGTAATCGCAATACCTATAATCCATACCAGGAAGGCGATACCCCTCAATTCAGAGTAGAAAAAGCGAATTGGTTTTGATGGAGTGCTTATAATGTTAGCGGCTGTGGTTTCATAGAAAGTTGAGGGATTTTTGAGATTTACCATATATCATACAAAGAACGGAGGTGCATGATTTTGAATCCTAAATTACTGATCGTTGATGATGAACGCGGTATTGTCGATATGATACAGAGTTATTTTCAAACACGATATGATATTCTGACTGCTTATAGCGGACAAGAAGCACTCAAAAAAGTAGCCTACAAACCAGATTTAATTTTATTAGACATCAATATGCCTGGAATGGATGGCCTGACTGTATGCCAGAAGATACGGGAACACATAGCCTGTCCCATTCTTTTTTTGACCGCTCGTATTGAATCCAGCGATAAGATTATTGGATTTCAGGCCGGGGCGGATGATTATATCGTCAAGCCCTTTGATTTGGATGAATTGGGGGCGCGTATTGCCGCACATCTGCGCCGGGAGCAGCGACGCCAAAATAATTCGGCAGTACGCTTCTTTGGTGAATTGATACTGGATTATTCCGCCCGAACAGTTACAATCAATAATCAGAACATCCCGCTATCTAAGAGGGAGTTTGAGATTGTAGAACTTTTATCCCTCAATGCAGGACAGGTTTTTGATCGTGAGCGGATTTATGAGCGTGTGTGGGGCTTGGATGGGGACGGAAACAGCGATACAATTATGGAGCATATCCGGAAAATACGCGCTAAATTTGCAGCACATACATTGCACAATTACATTGAAACAGTTTGGGGGTGTGGGTATCGGTGGAACGCCTAAAAAAATATGGGACTAAAGAAATCTTTGGGAGCATCCCAAAGTTTGTGTAAACCTCCAAACTGATGTAAGATAAAAAATTACTCAGTTTGGAGGTTATTTTTATGGCAAGAAGAAAAGGAGACAGCCCACAAAAAGCAGCAATGAGAGAAATGATGCGTGATTATCTGAAGAATAATGATATCAGCATCAAAGACGGCACCGATGTAAACAGTATCATGCGTGACATGATGTCTGTTCTTCTGGAAGGTGCTTTGGATGAGGAACTGGATGAAGAATTAGGATATTCCAAGTATGATTATCGTAACAAAGAAACAGACAACAGCAGAAACGGTCATTCCAGCAAAACTATGCACACAAGCTATGGAGATATGGATGTAGCTATTCCAAGAGATCGTAACGGTGAGTATGAGCCTCAGCTAATTAAAAAATATCAGAATACTGTGACTCAGGACATGGAAGAAAAAATCCTTTCCATGTATGCAAAGGGAATGACTACCGGAGATATCGAATCTCACATGCGGGAACTGTATGATATTGATATTTCTGACAGTACCATCAGCCGGATTACGGATAAAATCCTTCCAATTGTAAAAGAATGGCAGGAACGTCCGTTGGAAGAAGTGTACGCTGTCGTATTTATGGATGCTATCCACTATCATGTCCGAAGTGAAGGACGCATTGTAAAACGTGCAGTCTACATTGCTCTTGGCATCGATATGAACGGAAAAAAGGACGTTCTTGGTATGTATGTTGGAGAAAACGAAAGCGCCAAGTTCTGGCTCTCCATCATGAATGGACTAAAGAACAGAGGCGTTGAGGATATCCTGATTGCATGCGTTGATGGTTTAAATGGATTTCCACAGGCAATCGAGGCTGTTTATCCAAAAACAGAGATTCAGCAGTGTATCATCCATCAGATCCGTAATTCAACGAAGTTTGTTTCCTACAAAGACATCAAAAAGCTGATGGCTGATCTGAAGCTTGTATATGCGGCTCCAACGGAAGAAACAGCTTTAAATGAGTTAGAATTGTTCAAAGATAAATGGGATTCCAAGTACCCGAAAATCTATAAATCCTGGCATGATAACTGGGCAACACTGTCCACTTATTTCAAATATCCGGAGGCAGTAAGACGTCTGATTTATACCACAAATGCCATTGAAGGATTCAATCGTCAGCTCCGTAAAGTGACCAAAAGCAAGACCGTTTTTCCGTCAGATGACAGCCTTTTTGAAAATGCTGTATCTGGCAACTATGGATATCACGAAAAAATGGACCGGACACAGGCAGGACTGGGGGCAGATCCACTCCCAGCTTGAAATCTATTTTGAAGAGCGTCTGATCGGACGCAATCTGTAAAAAAGCCATCTTGTTTTGGGCAGGTCTTATTGACATGCCCAAAAAACTCCTGTATAATGCAGATATGGGCAGAACCTAGAAAATCAGCTCTGCCCATTTGTAACTATTCACAAATCTTATATCAGTTTTTAGCGTTTACACAAAACTTGAAACGGTCTCAAATCTTTCCTGCTATTATCCCTCTCCTGTTTGGCAGTGGCATTTCTCCTGCTTGGTGCGGTTATCTTTCTTTGCCGTGGCATTGAAAACTATTATCCTTTAGGCGGTGTAGAAATCCTATCGGATGGTTCAATCGTACCCCTGCCATCTCCTACGGCGTCACAACAGCGCATTTTGGCTATCCTAAATATTGTGCAGACGCTTTCCTGTATTCTTTTTCCCGGTAGGTGGATTGATTGTTTCAGTCTTTCTTTTTTATTATCTCAAATTGAAGCAGCCTATTTCCTGCCTGCAAAATGGCATTATGCGGATTCAGAATAATGATCTGGATTTTTCGCTACCGATTTTGTCTAACGATGAAATGGGACAGCTATGTGCTGCCTTTGAAGAAATGCGGAGTGAACTTTTGAAATCGAATCGGCTGTTGTGGCAACAGGCCGAGGAACGCAAACGGCTCAATGCCGCATTTTCCCATGATCTGCGTAACCCGATTACGGTCTTAAAAGGAAGTGTAAAACTTTTGCGGCAAGGTATTCAGGATGAACAGACCATAGACCGGCTGGAAAGTTACACTTTACGGATCGAGCAGTATGTAGAAGCTATGAGCAGTGTTCAAAAATTGAACAACTCTCTGTTAAGCCAAAAGAAATCAGACTATCAGTTTTACAGAGTGAATTGCAGGAAACAGCACGGCTGTTAGCACTATCCAAAAAAGTTTCTGTTTTAGTACCATCAGATGGAACAGTTTGTATAGATCACGGGCTATTTCTTACCGTAGCGGAAAATCTGATTGGAAATGCAGCGCGATTTGCAGAAAAAGCAATCTCTATTCAAATAACGCTGCAAAATGATTCTTTGGTCTTGAAAGTAGAGGATGACGGTGCGGGGTATCCGCTGTCTCTCGTGCAGAATGGCCAAATCCCTTTGAAACGACAAGTAGCAATTCCTCACATTTCGGAATGGGACTTTACAGCAGCCAGAATTTTTTTATGTGAAAAACATGGTGGACGATTTATTTTGGGAAATCAGGCCGGGGGCGGTGCATCCGCAACTGCCATTTTTCATTTCGTGTAATCCTTGAGCAATTTTTTGAGATTTATCATTTACACTCTCCTTATACCACAAATAAGGAGAGTGTTTTTTATGAATATTGAGGCAAAGAATTTATCAAAGATTTATGGTGATGGTGAAAACCGAGTGGTGGCTTTGGATCATGCGAATCTCGAAATTGTATCCAGCGATTTTATTTCTATTATGGGACCATCTGGAAGCGGAAAAAAGTACCCTGCTTCATTTGCTTTCCGGCTTGGATAAGCCATCTTCCGGTTCGCTGACCTACGATGGTAAAGATATTTACAGTTACAGCGACAAAGAGCTGTCGGCCTTTCGCCGCAAACGGATCGGGTTTATTTTTTCAGCAATTCAACCTGCTTCCCGTTCTGACGGCGAAAGAGAATATTATCATGCCTCTTTTGCTGGATAAACAAAAACCGGATGAAGCATACCTGAAGCAGCTTACAGAACTGCTTGGCATTCAGGGGCGCTTGGAACATCTGCCCCATGAGTTATCCGGCGGCCAGCAGCAGCGTGTAGCCATTGCCCGCGCTTTGATTGCAAAACCAGATGTGATTTTCTGCTGATGAGCCTACGGAAAATCTGGACAGCAAAAGCGGCGGCGAGGTTATGGAACTGCTTCAAAATGTATGGAAAAAGATGGGGGAAAGCTCTCGTTGTCATTACCCATGACAGCCGTATTGCGCGAATGGCAGACCGCCAGTTTCAGATCGTAGATGGTGTGCTTGCGGAGGTGACAGCGAAATGAAATCTTATCGTACATTAGCATTAAAAGAACTGCTGTCCCAAAAAGTCACTTCTATTCTTATTTTGATTGCCGTTGTGCTGTCCACTATGATGACAACCATTGTAGGACAATCCATTGGCGTACTTAGTGCAATGCGGGAACAGCAGGCCATCGCTATCGGAGGAAACCGATATGCCACTTTTTTGCAGATGAATGCAGATCAGCTTCACGCACTGGAACAGGATGAGCGTCTTTCCTATGTAGGGAAATCTATTTATATGGGAAGTTTAGAACTCTCCCCATCTCTCACCCTTGGTTTGATGGAATATTTGGATGACAATGCCGCTATCTATCCGTCCAGTACCAGTGTAGAAGGAGGTCGTCTGCCGGAAGCCCCGATGGAAATAGCTCTTTCGGAAGATATTCTGAAATATCTTGGCTTTGAGGGCGGTATTGGAGATAAGATTACACTTTCACTGCAAAAAAATCTTCGCCACAACATTGCGGACAGCTATTCCTATACAGCAGAATTTGTTCTTACAGGGATATTGAAAAATAACTACTTGGGATATACAAGCGGCACTGTTACGGGAGTTGTAGGGGAAGGAACTGCTGAACAACTTTTTAACGGAATCTTATATTTATTACAATGTGGATATTCGGACTGCCGATAAAAAAAGAATTTTCAAGCAGTTGTCGATGACATCAATAAGGAATTTAATATCCATGAACTTGATACCAGCTATAATATTGTATATTTGAACGCCTTGGGAATTTCCTATACTGCAAATTCCGAGGGTGCTAATGATAAGGGATTCTCTTTTATGACAGTCGCAGGGATATTAGTGGGTACTTTGATTTTGCTGGCTGCTGGTCTTGTGATTTACAACATTCTGAAAATATCTGTATCAAAACGGATAAAGGGATATGGAACACTTCGGGCTATTGGAGGCGAAAAAGGACAGCTTTATCAGATCATTGTAATTGAAGTAATCCTATTGTGCCTGATTGGGATTCCTATTGGTATGCTTCTTGGCTTCCTGAGTGCCAGAGGAATTTTAGAGGCAGCTACCGGCTTGGTTTCCCCTGAATTGTTCTTGGTTCAGGATGCTTCTGAATTGAAAACTCTAATAGCAGAGAACAGTTCTTTGAATGGAACCTTACTGGTTTTAAGCGGAGCAATCACTTTGGCGTTTGCGCTGTTTGCAGCATTACCAGCAGCCAGATCAGCCGCAAGGGTATCTCCCATTATGGCGATGTCTGGAACAAATCTAAAAATTCGGCGCAGAAAGCGTAAAACAAAGAAAATCCATAATTTTGAAGCATATTATGCCCGCCTGAACTTAAAGAGAAAAAAGGCCGTACTGCAATTACAATTTTGTCCCTTGTTATGAGTATCACGGTTTTTATTGCCCTGCAAGGGTTTTCCTCTCTCCTGAACGCTGCAAGCGCCCTGCAAGATAATCATGTAGGAGATTATCAGATCACAAATGAAAGTATTGGATTTACCACAGATGATCTGAACACTTTGCGGAAAAATGAAGCTGTGCAAAGTGTAGCCGCCATACAATTTTCGCTTTACGAACAAAATGAAAATGGGCTGCTCGATGAAATCAGTCTTGAATTTCAACTGAAACCCGGCGAAACTTTTCAGGTTGTCGGATTGAACGATGAATATTGGGATTATTTTATGGGGGATCAATTACCAGAAGAACAGCTTGGACAACTGAAATCAGGGAACGCCTGTATAGTAAGGAATCCTATTCCCATGAGCTACGGCGAAGATGTTCTTGAATTTACAAATATAGAGGCCGGAGAAAACATCTGTGTTGCGGGAATGGAGCTGAATGTTTTGAAAACCTTGGATGGCTATGACGGTTATCTTGGTATTGGAAATGGCGGTTTCACAAATGGTGTTCAAGTGATCGTTGATGATGCTATCTATGAACGCCTGACGGGAAAAGATACCTATTCAGAGTTTTTGCCTACACTGAACGAGGGTGCTGACAGGGAAAACTTTGATACATTTATCGAGGCGTTTTGTAACAGAATACCGGGGACAACATTCTTGTCATATGAAGAAACCGACCAGCAACTAAAAGAGAGCTTTTGCACAAATTCAAATGCTGGCATGGGGGCTGATCCTTTTTCGTCGGCCTGATTGGTATTCTTAATATCATCAATACCGTTTACACAAATATTCACACCAGAGTAACAGAAATCGGTATGCAACGGGCCATTGGAATGAGCGCCGGTAGCCTCTATAAAACTTTTCTTTGGGAAGGTGCATATTACGGGATTATTGCCTCTGTGATTGGAAGCGTGCTGGGATATGTTTGTACGATTTTCATTGAGGCGGCCACGAGCGACACCCTCCAGCTTGTTGCAATTCCTGTCATACCCATTCTTGAAGCAACCCTCTTGGCAGTAGGAGCCTGCTTGATGGCGACAGCAATTCCGCTGCGGAAAATTTCAAAAATGAGTATTGTAGATTCCATTGAAACGGTTGAATAGATTTTTTTGATTGGATGTTGGTTCTTGAATAGCTTTTCTCTGACTGAAACGAGATAAAACTTGAATTGCTACAAAAAATGAAGCAATTCAGCCTGTTTTCTTGCTGAAAAAGAAAGCGATTAGGAGATTTCTGCAACATTTGGTTTTTATCATAGAATTAAAAAGTAAGATAGAAAATGTGATTAAATCTGCCGAACGACGGCAAAAAAAAAAAAGCCGTCGTACAGCAGACATATTTCTATGCACCTATGAAGTGGCGGCTTTGAGAAATCAGAGCCGCCGTTTTTTGTTTTTCCAACGATGCTCATGCGATTAAGAGGGCGGTACACAGGAGGATACCGCCATGGCAATTATCATCATTCATAGCACCCATGAGCTTCATCAATTAAAAAAGTCTTGTTCCTCCTCCGGGGAGGTATGACTATCAATCAGTATTATCATTCCATCTAAATCAGCAAAATAGTAGGTATTTTTGTTGCGCCAGTTTCAATTGTGGGGAGCTGGCGCTTTTGGTATCGGTTTTTCGGGAAAGCCCCGAAGTATGTCGCTTTGCCGATCACCACCTCCATTCGATTCACTCGCTAATCGCCCATGAATCGAAATGGAGGTACATAATGAAGAAAGTCAATCTTAGGGAGTTGTATCCTGATATATACAAAAACGGATGTTTTTTTATAGAAGTAAGCAGTGAAGTACAAGAAGTATTCCTGACAGATAAGCGAGCAGAAGCTGCACGCCAGCGCCAGATGTATAACTACAAAGCGTACTATTCTCTGGACTGTGATAATGGTATAGAGAAACAGGTAGTGTATCAGCCGCCGACGCCAGAAATGCTCATGGAGGAAAAGCAGCTTCGAGAACAGCTCTATTCTGCGGTGATGGCCTTACCGGAGGAAGCAGGCAAAAGAGGATTTATGCTCGGTTTTATCTGGGTATGACAGTTAAAGAAATTGCCAAGACAGAAGGCGTTGATCTCAGTAGAGTGTATGACAGCATCAACGCGGTTTGAAATGGCTGGCTAAAAATTTGAAAAAAAAGTTTGATTAGCATAGCGAAAAAATCTTGCTCTTTTTTCATTACTATTAGAAGGACAAGTTTTCCCCCTTCAACAGCACTTTGACAATTTCATAGACAGCATAACAGGTACATAACCCGTGTATGAGCGAGTGTGGGACGCCGCGAAGATGGGCAGCCAGGGAGGTGATGAACAGAGCTGTTTCGGAGCAATCTACGATTCCACAAAGCGGATGGTGGCAGATCCGCCGCGAGGACTGCACGGGGGCTTAAAGATACTTCCTCACGGCCTCCTAAAAGACTTGGGGGAACCCTGCGGCGCACGAGTAAAACGACGCTGCGGAGTTATGACAACCGCGCCAGCGGAGACCTGTTATGTTCCCATCGTCAGGGTTGCGTGGCAAATGTGACGAGTAAAATAAGTAATAAAGTAAATTAGTCAACAGCCATATTGGGAGAGAGCGTGTATAGATAGCACCTCATCAATAACCAGTATGGCTGTTTTTTGGATATATATGGAGGATATATGATTATGACAGCTGTAAGTGAGAAAGATGCTGTTATCTGTATCCATGACGATTATTGTATTGATATTGAAGCAGCAGAAATCTCACAAATTTTATTGAAGATAGGTGAGCTTATTTTCTAATTCCTATCGCAGTACGAAGGCAGAGAAATTAAGTGAATCTTAAAGCATAGCAAGCCTCTTTTCTCATAAGCAAGGATGTGGAAACATTAATCCGTATCTTTGCGAAAAAGGAAAAGTGTTGAGTAAAATGGTAACAGAATAACCCGCAGGGGAAGGAGGTGTGATAATGGAACGGTATTTGATGTATTTGAGGAAATCCAGAATGGATACAGATTTTGACGAAATTTCTGTTGAAGAAACTTTTTTGAACAGACATCGACGCATTTTAGAGTCTTTTTGTAAGGAAAAGACGATTAAATGTTGTTGATGTCTTGGAAGAAGTAGTTTCGGGAGAATCCTTGTCGTCAGACCTAAGATGCTTCGTTTGCTGGAACTGGTCAATACTGGAATGTATGCAGGAGTTATTTGTATCGATATTGAGCGTCTTTCCAGAGGGTCATCCTTGGAATCCGGTTATATCATGCAGGTACTTCAAACGAATAATTGTAAAATTATCACACCGTCCAAGATCTATGATCTTCAGAATGAATCGGATGAACAGTTTACTGATATGAAGTTTATGTTCAGCCGGTACGAATTGAAAAACCATCACAAAGCGCTTGGTTCGCGGAAGAAATCAATCAGCTTCTGAGGGCAAATTTCTTGGTTCAGTAGCTCCGTATGGATACCGTGCCTATAAACTGGTTGGTATGAAAGGGAATAGCCTGCGAATTGAA
>VOFK01002125.1_pt1 | contig 16691 bp, 21 predicted proteins | sample 5384121 | NCBI WGS metagenome assembly VOFK01 (sample SAMN12384730, study PRJNA508395) | human gut metagenome | isolation source: healthy gut J | host: Homo sapiens
TCGGCTGCCGTCCGTCGGTGTATTTGTACGGTTCTGCGGTGTCGGGGGATTTTTCGGCTCGGCTGGAGCGATCTGGACGTCCTCGTCCTCACCCGCGAGCCGATTCCGCGCTCCGCCGCAGAGGCGCTGGTTTCTCTGCGGCAGATGATGACGGCCGCCGAGCCGGACAACGTCTATTATCGCCTGTTTGAAGGCGGAATGCTGCCGCTGCGGAACCTTTTGTCCGGCGAGCCGACGCGCGCCGTCTACTGGGGCACGAGCGGGCAACGGCTCACAGACGGCTATACGCTCGACGCGTTCGGCCGCCTGCAGCTTCGCGGGCAGGGCCGGTTGCTGGCCGGAGAAGATCTGCGCGGCCTGCTGCCGCCGCCGTCGTACGCGGAGCTGCGCGACGCCGTGGCGGCGCATCTGAAGGCCGTCCGCCGCTATGCGGCCGTGACGGGCGCAGCCTCTATTCGTTCGGCTGGATGCTGGACGTTGCGCGCGCGGACTCTATACAATTCGCACGGGGCGCGTAGCGTCCAAAACTGACGCCGGACGCTGGGCGCTGCAAAAACGCGCTTTGTCCCGACCCCGAGCTGCTCGAAACGGCGCTTTGCGTGCGGGAAGCGCCGCTGCGCCTGCGGGACGACCCGCGCACGCTGGATTTGGCCGAATCCCTTTGGGGGACGCCGTCCAGCGCTTCGCGGACGTACTGGAAGAAGCGCTGCGGTAGCGCCCGCCGCCAGCGCGCGCGCGCTGCGTGCTGGCGGCTGGCGTCCCCGACTGCAGGCGCTGGAATCGGCGGGCTGATGGGGGACAAGCTTTGCCGGAGAAAAACGCGCTTCGGCTGTCCGACAGGGGTTTGCTCTATGCAATCACCGGCGAGACGTTTTTCTTCATCTGCGCGATGAATGCCATTCTCCTTGGCAAAACACCCTTCGCGCTTTTCCGATTTGAGAGTACGGCAAACGGCAGCCGCGGCTGTCGGATGCAGCGCGCAAGCCGGATTCGCCCTGCCCCGCGCCGCCCGCGGTTTCCGCGGGCGGCGCCAGGGCGTTTGCGGCCGGCTTCCTGTTCAGGAAGCCGGCCGCAAGACGAAGCGTATTCCGTAAACGATTTTTCACCCTGCACAATGTACAACCAATAACTGCGCAGAGCGCGGCTTCGGTGCGCGGGCGAACCCTTTTTCGGGTATGCGCCTTTGCCGGACCGCCGCATCGACGCACAATCCGGCCGGCCGTTCCCCATTTCTGCCGGATATGCTGCAAAGGGGGTAGGGAATCGGAATCCCGTCGGCTACGAAGCTTGAAAGGCAATGGATATGTCGCCGTTGTTGCACGAGACGTTCAGACTCTTTTCCCCGCCGTCTTTCGTTTCCGGCAGATTGCTCTCGCCCTTCTTGACAGCGCTGCGGATGGCAAAATCGTCGTAGCTCCCCGCCACCGTGCCGGAAATGTCCCCTGTTTTTGGCGGTCAGGGCAATTTCCCTGCCGACGGTCAGCTTCGCAAAACGGATATTGCCGCCGTTGGAGGCAAAGGGGGAGACGCTGTCCGTTACGGCCAATTCCGAGAGGACGATTTCCTCGTTGGTGGTGGATACAGTCAGGCTCTGCAAGAGCGCGTCGGGTATGCGCACGGATATCTTCCGATATTCGGCGGCGGCCTTGCCGCCGATGTAGTCGCTCCATTCCTTGCTGTCTGCGGCCGTTATGGTCAGCACGCTTTCGTCCGAAACGGAAATGTCGTAATACTCTTTGTCGTTTTCAAAATAGTCGATATGAATTTGGTGATTCTCGGACGGCGAGACCTCGATTTGTCTATCCCGCACGTCGATTGAAATGCTTTTGATTTGTGCGCCGTCCGCCGTGTAGGTCTTTGACGAAAACGGTTCGCCGTTGTCTGCGCACCCTCCCATAGCAAAAACGCTCAGCAAAGCGCAGCATACAAGCGAGATGATTCTTTTCATTTGCGTTTGTCCTCCTGTCGTTCCTCGGTTTCATTCAGAGTGAGAATTGCCTGCATTTGTCCTTTCGGCAAGTGGTACGCCCAAAGACAAATGCGATTTTTTGTGCTTACGCCCTTTTCGCGCGCCGCAGAACGGCTTGGCGAACGCCTTGTATTTGCAGCCTGCATACAAGGCGGCGGACGCGCAAGCTCCGTTCGGCGATGCGCCGGATTTTTCTGCTGAGAATAGGATAAACCCTTGTGCCGCACAAAAGTCAATAGTCCGGGAGAAAAAAGAAAAAATTTTTTTCAGTGAGGGAAAAACGGCAGAATCGTCTCTGTCCCCGCCGCCGCACAGCGGCGGCGGATGCTGATAATCTCGAATGGACGACACTCCGAGCCGTCTCTGCCCCCGACGCCGCTGCGGCGGGGGGGAGGGAAGCGGGGTGCGGTCGAAGGGGCAGGGGCCGCATACGGGACGACCGCTGCGGCGCGGCCTCTCCGCCGCTTTGGCTTCGGCGAAAAAGGGCAAATGCTTCCCGCGGACGAATGACGGGGCGGCAGGACTTCTTCGGCAAGCCGGCCCGCGTTCCGTCTTGCGCTTTGCCAAATGCCGCCGCACCGTTTATGCCCGCTTTCATTGCGGCAAGCCGTCGAAAGCTGGGGAGGGAGGCGCTTTGGGAATTGACTTCTCCTGTCCGCTTTGGTATAATAATAAATATTCTGGAACGAAAAGGGACGTCTCGCGTCCATCGCCTGCGTCTATCGGTCGTGGGAACACCCGCTTTTGACGGAGGGCTGCAAGCTGCCGTCTCCCTTGCGCGCACCACGCGCAGACCAGAATTGGGAAACGCGGCGTCGGCGTCGCTGCGTGCGAAAATATATACGATTCGCGCCGCAGAGTGCTTGGAAGGTATTTTGAGATAAGAGAGGGGTTTTTCGCGTGCGGCAGCTTCGCGGCGTCGTGCTTTGCTGATTACGGCGCTGATTTGGGGACTGGGCTTCGTGGCGCAGTCGTCGGCGGCCGACAGCATCGGTTCGTTTTCTTTTACCGCGGCGCGTTCGCTGATCGCCGCGGCGTTTTTGCTCGGCCTGCTCGGCGTCCGGCGGCTGCGTCCGGCGGACAGGCGTCCGCCGTCGAAGGGCGCGCTGCGCGGCGGGCTGCTCTGCGGCGGACTGCTGTTCGTCGCGTCCAATTTGCAGCAGTTCGGCATCGCCGCCTACCCGCCCGAGGCCGCGGCGTCGGGCCGCGCCGGGTTCCTGACGGCGACCTACGTCGTGATGGTGGCGCTGGGCGCTTTGCTCTCGGGCCGTCGCTTACGGCTTTCGGTGCTGGCGTCGGCGGTCGGCTGCGTGGCGGGCATGTACCTTTTGTGTATGTCCGGCGGCTTCGGCGGCATCTACACCGGCGACCTGCTGGAGCTGGCCTGCGCCGTCGGCTTTGCGCTGTATATCTGGGCGGTGGACCGCTGCGCCGGACTGGACAGCCTGTGCGTCTCCTGTGTGCAGTTCGCACTCTGCGGCCTGCTCTCGCTGGCTGTCCGCGCTGCTGTTCGAGACTTCTCGCTGCCGCTCCTGCTGCGCGCGTGGCTGCCGGTGCTGTACGCGGGCGTCTTTTCGAGCGGCGTCGGCTACACGCTGCAAATCATCGGGCAGAAGTACGCCGAGCCGACCGTCGCCTCCATCGTGATGAGCCTTGAATCGGTGTTCGCCGCGCTGGCCGGCTGGTTGCTGCTCAACGAACGGCTGTCGGGCGTTGAGCTTTGCGGCTGCGCGCTGGTCTTTTTGTCGGTGCTGGCCGCGCAGTTTCCCGCGCGCGGCAAGGGCGGGGGACAAGGCCGGCTGACGCTTTACCAACCTTTGAAGGGCGCCGGACGAGAGGAAGGCTGTGCACAAAAAGTCGGTCGATAAGGACCGTTCGGGCGACGCAAATACCGTGCGACCGGCGGGACGGGCCGCGCGCTGCTGCGTGGACGGCCGCAGGGCGCCGGCCACGGCGACGGCCGCACCGGCAATGTGCGTATCGGGCGCACGGCGGCCGCCTGCACGTCATCGACTTCGACCGATGCGATTTCGGCATCCCGTGGGAGGCATTCAACCGCATCGTCCGGTCGGCGCAGTGCGCGCTGCGCTTTCACGGCGGGGCCGGTGGACGGCTGCTTTGCGGGCGGCGCTCCGGCGCTGTTTGAAACTTGGAAAGCTGCGCCATGGCCTCTCACGCGCTCGGCGCGCTGCCGTGGGCGGCTTCGTTCGGCGGGCCGGAACGACGGGATGCGTCGGCAGGCCGGTGAAGCGCTCTCGTGGTTCGATGGTTTTTTGCGGGGACGTCCCCCATGCGGTTTTCGCCGCCGCTTGGCCCTTGGCCGCGATGCGTTTTGGAACGCGCCAAAAAGCCTCCCGAAGCGGTTTTCCGCTTGGGGAGGCTTTGTCGTTCGGCCGGCAGGCCGCCGCGCTTTACGCGCTGGCGAATTTCTGCTTGGCCTGATCTATTTTTGTCTGTTCCGCCGTCTGGGTGGGGTACCAGCCCTTGGCCGACATTTTGCTGTAGGTGTCGCTCTGCATCTTCAAAAAGTCGTTGAGCGCACAGTTGAAGGCCGAACGCACATTGGCGGTGTTCGACTCGATGGAGCCGTGCATCATCAGGTCGCAGCCTCCCCCTTGAGATTGCCGAGGATGGTTGCCATAATGTTTTTATCGTCCATTACCGTTGCCTCCCTTATAACAGCCCGTAAAATTTTTGAAAAGCAGTCCCTGCAACGCTTGTTGGACAGCTCTGCGGCGAAGGTTTTCAACTCCGGGTCCTGAAGCTGGGATGCAAAGTCGGTGCAGGCCGTCTGCATTTCCTTGGCATGACCGAGGGCGTCTTCAATATAAAAGCAGTTCCTTAGGTGACATAGTTGGCATACTTTGATTACCCCTTTTTCCAAATCGTTTCGGCGATCGAGATCGTCCCTCTTATCCTGCCCGCCTTTTTCATTTTTATACGCAGAAATTTGAATTTATTGCTTTGGCTTCCAAGCGCCTTGCACGGCCGGAAAAGGATTTTATATCGCTGCCGCATTTGATGGACTCACAGGGCGGTCCCCCTTCTTCGGCACGAAAAAAAAAAATGAGGACATATCTGCTTTTTTCCAATGTGAGCAGCCGCACTTTTTTCTCAATGCCGCCTGCATATCCTGTTAAGCTTTCCGTTTGTACCGACGACACGGTGGCAGGGAATGATGAGGGAAATGGAATTGTGCCCGACAGCGCCGCCGACAGCCTGTGCGGACATTTTAGAAAGTTCCTTCTGCTTCGCTATTCTTTCCGCAATCTCACCATAGGTCATCGTCTTTCCGAAAGGAATGGCCAGCATGATTTCCCATACGGCTTTGCGGAACGGCGTTGTCTGCATATACAGCGGCGGTGTGAAATCGGGCGCTTGGCCGCGAAAGTAAATGTCAGCCAGCGGACAGTCTGTTCCAATACCGGCAAAGCGCTTTTTCTTCATAGTCTTTGGCAAGTGTGTCTCCAAAGTATTTCTGCCCGTCAAACCAAAGACCTGTAAGTTCTGTTCCGTTGCTGGCGAGCGTGATACCGCCCAAGGGCGAGTCATAATGATATGTGTATGTCATACGTTTATACCTCCCAATATGCATTGGAGTCCGCAGGCGCTTCTGCTCTGTCGGTCATGGTATAGGTGCGGACAGGCGCTGCAACTGTAATTTTTGTAATCTGCAAAAGCGTTTCTTCTTCCGCAGCTCTGCGCCAAACGATGCGCGGCAAGATTGCGCCATTTTGAAACGCATTCTTCGCTTTCCCATACGGATAGGCTCAGGATTTTTCCCTCGGCGGCAAGGGAAGAAAATCGCTCGGAACGAATGAAGCCTTCCGCCTTTGCAAGGCTGTCTTTCAGCGCGCCTGCCATTTGCAGATAATCCTGCATTTTTCCGCTTTTCACGTTCACTTCAAACAATACGATGACGCTGCGCATTTACAGCTCCTCCTGTTCTGGCTTGCCGAATTCCGGTTTACATCTTTTACAAGGCCGGTAGCCCTTTTCCGCCGCTTCTTCCATCGTATCGAAAAACACAACATTCTTTTCCAAGGGTATCTTTGCGGGACAGCCCGGCCGGCATATGATCTTCGTCGTTTTACACCAAAGATAAACTTGCCGTCATAAGATTTGTCTCGATTTTGAATGGCTTGCAGCCTTTCCTGCTCGTTCACTTTTTTGGCGCTCCTTTTTGGGGCGTAATCTTTCATTTCAGGTATCGCGCCGCCTGCCACCGCCCAAAAGTACAGGCTGGCCACACTGCAATAGGGGCTTAACCGTCTGCGGTATTTTTCAAACGTATTGCGGTCGATTTTCCGATGATGATACACCATGCGCATCCCCGCAAGATGGCTAAATCTCCGTAGCTGAAAACGTTTGGGCGCGCATGCAAAAAAGCAGGATCATTTTCGGCAGTCAAACGCCGACGCCTTTCAGCCCCGACAATTCGGCGATCACCGCATCGTCCGATTTGTCCCAAAGGCCCTGTAAATCAAACGCACCGTTTTTTACTTTCAAAGCAAAATCCGTGATATACGCAGCTTTTCTGAAAGTCATTCCAAAAGACTGTAAGCGGTCGATGCCGGAAGTTGAATGGTGACATCGGCGTTTACGCTGCCGAGCCCCTCCTGCAGCCTCTGCCAGATTGTCGCCTGCGCCTTTGTTGAAATCTGCTGACCGATGATGATGATGGACGACCGAGGCAAACAAATCGCCGTCTGCTTCACGCTCAATCCCTTCCGATTCGGTCAATCACCTCCGCAAGCCGTTTGTCCTTTTTCTTCAAATATTCGGTTGCGAATTCGTCATACGAAAAATACACGCTTGTTTCAGCTTCCTCCTTGACGCGGGATTTGCTTTGCAGTATAATGTTATCATAATTCAAGGCGATATGATATGAAAATATCGCCAAATATTATTATAATATATCCAAATAAGGGGAAGACGAAATGAACAACGCGCAAAATGATTACATAAACTCAGTCAATCTGAATGCAGGCTCAGATTTCCCATATCTTGTGCTTAACGTTGTCAATGACCAAAGCTATCCGAGGAATCCCGGCTTTCAGGTTATGCATTGGCATGAGGATTTGCAGTTTATTTATGTCCTTGACGGTGAAATCGAGCTTAAAACCTTGGATGCGTCGGTGCGGGGCCGATCAGGGCAGCGGCATCTTTATCAACAAAAACGTGATACACCATGTGAAAGAGACCTTTCCCTGCCGCTACAACAGCTTTATTTTTCCCCGACTACTTTCTGAAATTTTATTTCGGCAGCCCTGCGGCTGCATTTGTTGAACACATTGTCGGCAAAGATGAATTGCCAATCTGCTGTTTCCCGAAAGATATGGATTGGTGCAAATCGATTTTATCTGTGCTTTCCCGCCTTGCAGACCTTGAAAACGGAAAGACTGCGTTTTTATGCCTATGAGGTGCTTTTGCCTGCTCTCCGCGCTTTGGCTCGAAGTGTGCCGAAACCTTCGGCTGCCAGCAAAAACGCAGATACCGTTATGGGCGCTCGGATGCAGAAATTTTTACAGTACATAAGCGAGCATTACGGCGAGGATATTTCTCTGGACGGGCTTGCGGCGCGTGCAAATGTCAGCAAATCGGAATGCCTGCGGTGCTTCAAGGCAAGTATGCAGACAACCCCTTATAAATATCTGACGGAATACAGGCTTGCCAAGGCGGCCGAGCTGCTGAGAAGCACGGATGAGCCGATAGGCCATATCGCTGACAGCGTAGGCTTTCATCAAATCAGCCATTTCGGAAAATGCTTTAAGGAAAAAACAGGTCTTTCACCGAGGGCGTATCGAAAGAATAAGTAACGCTTTGAGACGCATAAAGGCCCGTTCCAACGCCAAAACAGGGCAGGCATAAGGAATAAGCTCGGTGCAACTGTATAAAAGCCCAATAAACGCGTTTCGAGGAGCATTTCATTCTCAAGCCGTTGGGAGGGCATCAGGAAGGCGCTGGGCGTGCTATTAGGAATACCCTTGAAATGGAATTCCGCATTGCAAATTTTTGCCCGCAACCGGCGTTGAGAAACCGTGCAGGCGCCGGCCGCCGCATATGCGGGGGCAGCGGGCCGGGGGCAGCGGGGTCGGGGACAGCGGGTCCGTGCGTTCGGCGCGCGTTTGAGCCGCCGCAGATTTTTTCGTCTGCGGCGGCCTTATTGTCTACAAGCGCATACAGGAGAACCGAGCCGTCGCAGCTTTCTGCGGCGGCGCTTTTTTCTATGTGCTTTTGTGCGGACCGTTTAACCGGATACCGTGCTCCAGCAGGAAATCGGGCGAGACGAATACACCGCCGACGCTGACGGCAAAGTACAGCGTTTCGCCTGCCTTTGGCCACGATCTCGCCCGCCGAAACGACGTCGCCTTTTACGTGCTTCGCGCCCGACGCCAGACAGCCGTAATAGCTGACCACGCCCAGCCCGTGATCGACGGCGACGACCTGCCCCAGCACGGGCAGCTCGCCCGAAAAGACGACCGTCCCGCCCGCGCAGGACTTCACGTCGGCGCCGGAAGCGTCGTAAACGCTGCCCTCGCAGACCAGCGCGCGGCTCTCGCCGCCGCTTTGCAGCAGCAGCTTCGCGCCGAAGCCCGCCCGAGGCGTACCCGCGACCGGCGCGGTGAAGGGCGACCCGGTGTGCAGGCCGACCCGTCCGTCCTCCGCCTGCGGGATGCCGCGCAGCGCGGCTGCGCATTCGTCCAGCGCTTCGTCCGAAAGCGAAGCGAAGCGCTCGGCCGTCAGGTCCAGCGTCACGTCGTCGGTATCGGCCTCGCCGATTTTCAGTCCGACGGGCGAGGTGACGTCGCCCGCGCGGAAGCTCAGCGTGTAGGTGCCCGGCTCGCTGTCTGAAGCGATGGGCAGCAGCGCGCAGACGCGGTCGCCGTCAAGGTAAAGGGAGGGCGGGGCGGTGTGCAGCGCCGTGTCCAGCAGCAGCGTTTGGCCGTCGTTGAGGTTCTGCACCGTGTAGGCCCAGACCTCGCCGGGCTTGGCCTCGTTGACCGGCAGCGTCACCGTCGCCGGCACGTCGTACAACAGGGGGAAGCGGTAGGACGCCTCGCCGTAGTAAGTGCTGTTGCCGCTCTGCTCCCAGCGCGCCTCGATCTCGACCGTGACGACCGTATCGGCGCCGAAAATCAGCGATTCGAGGGAGGCGCCGGCGATGGCCACCTCGTTTTCGTCATAGTAGGTCACGAGCAGGCTGCTCGGCTCTGCGGAAAAGCGCAGCGCATTGTTCCACACCGAGCAGACGGCGGGGATATTCGATTCGTCGTAAAGCGGTGTGCCGGTGAGGGGATTACCTCGCCGGCCGCATTGGTGTAGTGCCAGACGTAGCTCAGCGGCGCGACGGCCGTGCTTTTTGTCGCCGGTGACCACCGAAAGCGTGGGCAGGAATCGCGCGCTGTACAGATAGGCGCTTTCCTCGCGCGAAAAAGCAGCGTCCTGGCCGTTTCGCCGTCGATGACGCTGTATCGCCCCTCGGGGACAGCAGCACGCAGCCGGACGCGTTCAGCTCGGCGTACAGCCGGTATTCGATTGTCCCGGTCGCCCCGGTCGAAGGCGAGAATCGACGGCCGCTCGTCGTCCAGCTCGCGCAGCGGGTCGTTCAGCGGCGCGGCGTCCAGCACCGCGCCGACGTACAGCTCAATGCTCGCTTCGTCGTCGAACGTATATACGTCGCCGCTCGGCAGCGTGACGCGCACGCCCTTCACGGAGGCGGCCGAAAGCGTCCCCGAGGTGAACGTATAGATAAAATAGGCGATGAACGCCAGCGGCAGACAAATCAGAACGCCCCAGAACAGGCGGTGCTTGCTTTTTTCGGTTTCATCTGCGTTTCGTTCATCCCTTTACTGCCGTTGTCGGAATCGTTATTTCAGATTGTCTTCGATGGCCTTCGTAACCGCGTCGCGGTTGGCGCTCATCACCATATAGACGTACAGGCCCTCGGTTTCCACCGTGGCGGCGGTCGCCACCGCGTAGTTGTCGGCGTTGTAGTCCTTCTGCGTCGCCTCGGTCGCCGCCTTGCGGGTCTCCAGCTTCTGCTTGAGTTGCAGCGCGCTGGCCTCGTCGGCCGCTTTGAAGAAGGCGACTTCCTCTACCGACGCGTCGGAAGCGCCGATTTTATAAAACCCCTCCGTGAACATCGAGGACTGAATCCCCAGCTCGTCCAGCAGCATCGTTTCGTCGTATTCGGCGGTCTGCTCGCTCGCCATAGCGTCGGCGACCTTGTCGCTCAGCTCGCCGACCGAAACGGCCAGCGTTTTTTTCCTTCTCCGTGCACGCGCAGAGCGTCAGGAGCAGGGTGAGCAGCAGCAGGGCGGAAATGCATCTTTTCATCATCGGTTCTTTCTCCTTATTTATGTTTTCTTGCGCATTCAGCCGCGGCTGTACAGCGGCATCGAATCGGGGTTGACGTAGGTGCCGGCCCGCTCGGCCTTCGCGTAGTCGCGCAGAACCGCCGTCCAGATCGCGTAGGCGTCCGCGGTCAGGTGACAGCCCGAGCCGCCCTCGGCGTTGTCGGTGCAGTACTTATCGGCTAGACAGCCGCCGCCGACGAGCGGGGTGGAGATGTCGACGAAGTCGTAGCCGTTTTCGTTGCAGTAGTCCAGCAGCAGGTTGTTATATTCGCTGATGCTGCCGTTGTGCAGCTTTTGGTAGGTGTTGAAATTCTTGACCATATAGGTGTTGGCGAGGATGACGATCTTCACGTCCGGCGACTTTGCCTTGATCGCGTCGACGACCGACGCCAGATTCTCGGCGGACGCCTCCGCGCCGAAAATGCCGATTTCGTTGAGCGCCATGCCCGAGAAGTAGACGGTTTTCGCGCCCATCGCGGCGACCGCGTCCTCGATCTTCATTTTCTCGCCCTGATACAGCGGATGCGTCGAGCTGTCGCTGATCGGCTGCATATTGTTGTAGCAGCTAAAGCTGGCCGACGCGTGGAACTTGGCGCTGCCGAGGAACGTGCTGTCGCTGCCGCGTCTGCGGGTGACATAGTTTTTATAATGCAGCATAATCGAGTTGCCTACGAACACCGAGTCGTTGAAGTAGGCGTCGATCTCGTCGGCGCCCAGCGCGGCGTCGGTCACGTCCGCGTATGCATTCGGGTCGGGCGGGAGGACGGGCGGCTCGCTGACGTCAACCGGCGGCTCGCTGCTTTCCTCCTGCGGCTCGCTGCTTTCGTCGGAAGGCTGCGCGGACGACTCGTCCGCAGGCGCGCCCGAGCCGGCGGGGTCCTCCGACGGCACGTCCGCGCCGCCGGAAACGGTGCTTTTCGGCGGGCCGGCTCGATTCGGCGGCCGACGATGCGTCCGACGATGCGTCGTCCGGCGCGGTGATGCAGGCGCCGAGAATGCAGAGCGCGAGCACGGCAGACATCACGATATAAAAAGCTTGTTTTTCATTTCCTGTATGTATCCTTTCCCCGCAGTGCGCGGAATCATTCCTGCCCGTATAGCGGCATCGAGTCGGGTTGACGTAGACGCCGGCCTGTTTGGCCCGCGCGTAATCGCGCAGGACGGCCGTCCAGATCGCGTAGGCGTCCGTCGTCAGATGGCAGCCCAGACAATTGCTGTTGCTTTTGTCGTTGTCGCTGCAGAATTTGTCCGCCAGACAGCCGTTCTCCATCAGCGGGGTGGCCACGTCGACGAAGTCGAAGCCGTTTTCGTTGCAGTAGTCCAGCAGCAGGTTGTTGTATTCGCTGATGCCGGCGTTGTTGAGCTTGTTTCGGGAGTCGTTGAAGTCCCGGGTACGGTATGTGTTGGCAAGCACGACGATGCGCGCGTCCGGCGACTTCGCCTTGACCGCGTCGGCGACCGCCGCCAGATTGCTTACGGACGCTTCCGCGCCGAACAGGGCCAGCTCGTTGAGCGCCATACCCGAGAGATAGACGGTCTTCGAGCCCATCGCGGCGACCGCGTCCTCGATTTTCATTTTTCGCCCTGATAAAGCGGATGAACCGAGTCGGCCGAAACCGGCGCGAGGTTGTTGTGATAGCTGAAGCTGCCCGACGCGTGGAACTTGGCGCCGCCGAGGAAGCCGCTGTCGCTGCCGCGTTTATATGCAACATATTTGTCTTTGAAGTGCATCATAACCGAGTGCCCCACGAACACCGAATCGTCGAAAAAGCTGTCGATCTCGTCCGGCCCGATGTCGGCGTCGGTGACGGTCGGTAGACGCTCGGGTCAGGCGGGATGTATGGCTCACGGCTGACCTCCGCAGAGGACGTGCCGTTCTCGGACGACTCGCCGCTCCCGCTTTGTCCGCCGGACGGCGACGTCTGCCCCGTCGCCGCGTCGGCGCCGCTTTCGCCCGTCGGCGCGGCGGTGATGCAGGCGCCGACGACGCAGAGAACGATCACCAAAACCGCCAGAATGTAAAAAAGGCTGTGTTTTCATTGTGTAAGACCAAAGCGCCCGCTTCTGCGGAGGCTTCCTTCATCCTTGCCTGAATTGGCGCAGGCCGCCGCTTCGTACGGACGGACGCGCCGCAGGAATTTTCCTTTCCTTATTATACCGATGCGCCCGCATTATGTCAATAGAAAGAGGTGAATTTTGTGTAAAATCAGTACGCGCCGGTATAATCGCCGCGTTTGATGGAAAAAACTAACACAGAAAGGTGGGAAACGGCTTGACCATCGCCGAACTGGAAACGACGCTCGACGGCTTTTTTGCCGCCTGCGTGGATTATAAAAAACGAACGATGACGCTGAAGGACGGCAAAACCGCCTTCCTCTGCGACTTCAAGGACTTAACCGACCGCCGCTATATCGCCGAGCGCATCGTTCTGCCGCTGCTGACGGCCGACCGCGTGGACGACCTCGAGCGCGTGGTGCAGACGACGGCCGTCAAAGCGGAGACCGACCTCGCCAAGCTGCGCGAGGGCGCTCTTCGGGAACACGCTTGTCGCGCTGGAGGGAAGGGTGTTTGGATCGTCCCTGCGCGACCGACGAGGGACGGCGGGCGCGACATTCAGAGCCGAACAGCGACGATTGACGCTCCCGCGGCCCGCGCGCGGGATTTACCGAGAACTACGAGAAAAACGTCGCGGCCATCCGGCGCATCATCCGCAATGAGGCGCTGGCGTTCAGGAATTCGTCGTCAGCGAGCAGACGTCCACCCGCGTCGTTCTGGCGTACATCAACGGGGTGGCCAACGCGGGCGTCGTGGACGGCCTGCGGAAAAGCTGGAGGGCCTGAACGCGATGGGCGTCGTGGACAGCGCGAATCTGGAGATGCTCCTCAGCGGGCGGATGCTGTTCCCCGTCTTCGGCTCGACCGAGAAGGTGGACAAGGTCGCATCAAGCTGCTGGCCGGCCGCGTGGCCGTGTTCGTGGACGGCTCGCTGCCCTTCGTACTGACGGCGCCCCTATGTGTTTGCCGAAAGCCTGCAGTCGGCGGAGGACTATCTCAAAAGCCCGGTCTACGCCACGGTGATGCGGCTGCTGCGTGTGCTGGCGCTGCTGCTGTCGCTTACTTTCCGGCGATGTATATCGCCGTACTCAAATACGGCCCCTGAGCTGCTGCCCGACGCCGTGACGGCCATCCTGCGCGAGTCGCGCGAGGGAATGCCGCTCGAGCCGTTTTTTAAAATCGTCATTATGCTCGTCGTGTTCGAGCTGCTGCGCGAGGTCGGCATTCGGATGCCGCGCACCGTCGGCGACGCCGTCGGCATCGTCGGGTCGCTGATCGTCGGCGACGCGGCCACCGAGGCGGGGCTGGCGAGTACGGTGGTCGTGGTGGTCGTCGCCATCACGGCGGTCTGCACGTTCATCGTGCCGATGTATATGAACGCGCAGCTTCTTTTTCCGCTTTGTGTTCCTGTTCGCCGCGTATTTCTTCTCGTTTTTCGGCGTGATCGCCGCCACGCTGCTGCTGCTTTCCTATCTGGCGAAAAAAGGAGAGCTTCGGCGTCCCCTATTTTGTCGCCGCTGGCGCCGGTCGTGCCGGCCGGAATGCTGGATTTCCTGCTGGCCGTGCCGAAGCGCTCGATGCGGCGCCGCGACTGGCTTTGTCGGCAGGAAAAATGACGGCGCGTCGCGAACGGCGGCGGGGAAGCCGCCCTGCCGCTGCTGTTTCCGCCGCTGCGGACGGACGGCCCGCCGGCCTGCGCCCGACGATAGAAGATAAGGAGGGTTTTGCGCATGCTTTCCGCCAACTTTTTTCTGCTTGCCGCCGTGCCGACGCCTCGCTCTGGCAGGCGGCCGACCTCGGGGACGCGCTGCTTGCGTTCCTCATCGCCGCCGGCGCGGCGCTCCTGTTCACGCTGCCCGCCCGCACGGGCCTGCTTTATCGCTTCGCCGCCGCGCTGGCCACGCCGCTCTGGCTGTTCGCCTTCGTCACCGAGTGCGTCAGCTTCTATGCCTTTGCGGACGGCGGCCGCTTTTTCTCCCGATTATCCGGATTCTGATCGTGTTCGCCCTCTGCGCGCTGCTCATCGGCATCCGCGGGCGGCGCGGCGGGGAGCGGCTTTTCGGTGCTCGTCGGCATCACGATGCTCATTTTGGCGCTCGTCGCCGTCCTCGCGGGCGGCGGGCGGGGCGAGACGCAGAAAAGCCTCATCCTGCTCGCGATGCCCGCCGTCTCGACCGCGGCCTGCTGCACGGCGGCGGTCAAGCCGAACACGGTCGGCGCACTGGCCGGAGTGGGGACGTCGTTTCTGCTGTATCTGGCGCTCTACTTCGCGTACGGCAACGCGCTGCTGACCGAGCTGGCCGTGCTTACGGGCGCGATTTTCCGCGCGGCGGTGCTGGTATATGCGGCATTAAAGACTGTAATACCTCGCCTATCGGTTCGCTGATGAGCAGGTCGGCGCGGCGGTCGGCCGCCGTGGGCGTGCGGTTGATGACGACGAGCGAATCGCCCCGGAACTCGTCGAGCAGCCCCGCCGCCGGATAGACGGTCAGCGACGTGCCGCCGACGATGAGCAGGTCGGCGCGCGCAATCGCATCGACGGCCGCGCGCAGGACCGCTTCGTCCAGCGGCTCGCCGTAAAGCACGACGTCGGGCTTGATGAGCCCGCCGCAGCGGGACAGCGCGGCACGTCCTCGCTGTCCCGAATCTGCTCGGGCGCAGCGGAAAGCCCGCATTGCAGGCAGTGGTTGCGGTAAATCGAGCCGTGTAGCTCGTACACGCGCCGGCTGCCCGCTTTCTGGTGCAGCCCGTCGATGTTCTGCGTGACGACCGCAAGGTCGCGCCCGCTTTGCTCGAGCGCGGCCAGATACCGGTGCGCGCCGGAGTTCGCCTGCGCTGAGGTTATCGGTGATTTCGTTACCTCCCGCCATGTGGGAATTGCCACTACCTTGGTACTTCAGTCAAGATGGGCGAAGACAGTACCATGCAACCGCAAAGGACTATACCGCCAAGGCTCGTTGCTCTTTTGACCATCCCAAGAAGGGACGCAAGTTTAGCCGTAATCTTGGCTGCTACTACGTCACCGTGGATGTTGAGTTCGCGGGTCACGTAAGGTCGCTTGTTGTTTTACCAAAAGGAACAAGGAAGTCTGAATGGAACCTTTGATTACAACTAACTGGAACTTGGTCAGGAAGCCTACCGCGTATTATTCCATGCGTTGGTCTATACGGAGTCGTGTTCAAGGATAGCAAAATCTTGGGCTTGTGGCAAGTATCAGATGCCTGCTTTGCTTCCCAGTTGCATGTACGCGCAATCACTGCCCCATACAGTTTCAAACATACTTTGCCACGGCGAGGAACGATTCTCTCTTCCTATGAGACTATAGGCGGACTCTTCACGTAGAGGCGGCTCGAAGCTCCGCAGAACTTACCGCCAACAGAGCGCATCGAGGGAATGATCGTGAGCATTATCCAGCGAGATCGCTCAAGTGTGGAGATCAAGGACGAGAGATCATGGCACGAGGCTCACTTCATCAGCGTCCTGATGAAACTTTCAGCATTTTATCTACAGATTTATGAACAAAAGATGGCAAAGCTAAAGAACTTGCAGAGAAACTTAGATGCTACAATTTTCATTGATCAAGGAGGAGCAGACATTATTTTTTCTAATCAAATCTTCGTGTTCAATCTTTCATTTGACAGTACTTTTTCCTCCTCCTTGGTGTCTATTCTTTTGTGGCATGTAGGGTGCAAAGAATAATGATATCCTTTCGTACTTTCGGAAGCTTTTTCCTCACCCTAGGACATCTGAGATCACCGATGATGTAGACAGGTTCAAAATCAATTGAGTTTTTGCTTTGTCAATGGATCTTCGTAAAGAAAGAGCACCACAACCGGAAACTCGCACATGCCACCTGCTCACCATCAATATAAGCAATGCTGTCTCTGATATTAGACTTTGACATATTATAATTTTTTAGTTGTTTATAATGGCTATACAACTAAACTATCCTTCATAAAGCACATATTATTATGCCAAAACAATTTGTTTTGTGTTTTCAAACAATTTTGACATATGTGCCGGTACGGGAATCTTGAAAACTTTCTCTTGTTTATACATACTATGGTCTTGTGACTATGTGTGGGAGTTTTTGGCCTGAGGCTGTTTGAAATAGGATTGACATCATACCATCATGAGATTTTCTCCTGTTATGTGTTTGAGAAAATATTGGGTTTTAACAAGTTAATTGGATAAAAATGGGATTGAGTATGAGTGAAGCAAGAAAAAGATATAGATTAGGAGTTTGGCTGTTTGGGCAGGGGCAGGCAGGGAGGTGGCTTGTCCCTGATTGTGTGGATGGAAACCAAT
>VOFK01002177.1_pt1 | contig 16691 bp, 31 predicted proteins | sample 5384121 | NCBI WGS metagenome assembly VOFK01 (sample SAMN12384730, study PRJNA508395) | human gut metagenome | isolation source: healthy gut J | host: Homo sapiens
TTAGAATCACCAAAACAACAAAAAACCCCTGAATCGTATCAAGGTTATACGCATCCTGAATCAAAAGTCTTTCTTTCATGCCAATCCGGCGGCGCAGAATCAACATAAACATCGTGGTAAACGTAATTACACCTAAGCCGCCAACCTGCGCCAAAAGTGCAATCACAACCTGTCCGAATAGAAGTGTAATCGCCGGTCACACATACCCGATGTAGTCGAAGTAAACAGTGCATCCCAATTCCCTGTTACTTTTCCTGTTTTCGAAGAAAGCGGAAGCATTAAAAGAAATGTTCCAATTACAATAGCAACCAAAAATCCAACTGCCATAATTCTCGTCGTTTGTAAATTCTTTTTTCCTGCCGAAACGCTTCATTAATGAATCACTTCCCTTTCCTTATGGACATAATGCAGTACATATTTACCTCTGCCACGTGTCTTTGCTTTTATAAAGCGAGTCATCCGCCTGCGTATACATCTGCTCAAACGAAACCGGGACTTTTCCTGCCACTGCAGCTCCGATACTGCAAGTCATATTGATATTTCCATTCTCATTCGATATTGCTTTAATTTCGTGCTGAATACGGGAGCATTTTCCAGCCAGCCAGTCCTCACTCTTTAAGTTTCTGACATAAACCATAAACTCATCCCCTCCGACACGTCAATGATATCTGAGCCACGGAAAATACTTGTCAAAAACTCCGCAACATTTTTTCCAAAACATATCGCCGACAAGTTTACCAAGTTCATCATTCATGCGCTTCATATTATCAATATCAACAAGAAGAAGTGCACATTCATGTGTTTCATCCCTTGCATTTAAAGTGTCACGCAGAGAATTTTCAAATGAAAAACTTATTCAAAATTCCCGTAACCGGGTCTACCATACAGCGTCTCTGATACTCACGCTTCGCATTATTATCACGGATTCGAAGCTGCACAATCGTAAAGGTGTCATCATATAACCGAGCACCAATCAATAAATGCCGTAAAGACGTCAGATTGGGCAATACGCGGAACTTTATACCAAAAGAGTAACAATTGAGTAAACCAAATCAACAATTGCCATTAATGGTATAATCAATCGAAAGCGAAGAATAAATACCGTTGGTGTTACAATCAGTAACAGCGGCACAAAACTAACCGGGGCATTACGGTACGGAAAAATGTCAATCCATGCGGTTATTATAAACATCCCCAGTATAAATAATGTACAAATTGTATTTGCCGCACGATAATAAATCTTTGGTCTCGAAGCATAAAAAATTGAAATTCCTGCTGTTAAAAAACAACAAATCCAAACAATACATAATACGATAATGAAATAGTCCATCCACGAATCAAAAATGGCGTAAAGAAAAATGCAAACAAAATAAATGGCACCAATAAAATCGTAATTTTTTCTTAACATTCTTAAATTCTGTCTGCCACTCTCTTCCCTGCAATCTAAAAAAAAAACTGTCTTCGTTCGCGGTTATATCTGTTAAAAAGTTCCGAATACAATTTCGTACGTGTCATAATCCCCTCTCCTTTTCTACTCAATTCTGATTCATTTTTTGCCAGTTTTGCTGCCTGATCCGCAGCAATCAAACTATCAATAACTTCATTCAAATCCCCATTGATAATCGAATCCAGCTTATGAAGTGTAAGTTTAATTCGGTGGTCCGTCACCCTTCCCTGTGGATAATTGCCAGGTGCGGATTTTCTCCGAGCGGTCTCCGGTACCAATCTGGCTTCTTCTCTCCTCCGCTTCCGCATCGTGCGCCTTGGCGCGCTCCAGTTCATATAGTCTCGCACGAAGCACCTTCAGCGCCTTATCCTTGATTTTTCAACTGTGATTTTTCATCCTGACAAGAAATAACAATTCCGGTCGGAATATGGGTTAAACGAACTGCTGAATCCGTCGTATTGACACACTGTCCACCATTTCCGGAAGCACGGAACACGTCAAATTTACAATCATTCATGTCCAATTCCACTTCCACTTCCTCCACTTCCGGCATTATTGCCACAGTAGCTGTCGAAGTATGGATACGTCCGCCGGACTCTGTTGCAGGGATACGCTGTACACGGTGTACGCCACTTTCATATTTTAATTTTGAATATGCACCGGTTCCATTAATCATAAAAACAATTTCTTTAAAATCCACCGATGCCATTTTCATTTGAATTCATTGTATCCACTTTCAATGGTTTTGCCTCCCGCAAACTTACAGTACATACGGTACAAGTCAGCAGCGAACAACGCTGCTTCATCACCACCGGCACCGGCACCGAATCTCCACGATTACGTTTTTATCATCATTCGGGTCCTTTGGCAGAAGTAAAAATGCGAAGTTCATTCTCAATGTCGTCAATTTTTCCTTTGCACTCATTGAGTTCCTCTTTTTGCGAGTTCTCTCATTTTCTCGTCAGTTTCACTCTTCGAGCATCGCCAAACTATCTTCAATCCCCGCTTTTGTCTCTTTATATTCGCGGTATTTTTCCACAATCGGCTCCAAATCTGACTGTTCTTTCATCAGTTTCTGATATCTCGATGCGTCATTTAACACCTCCGGCTCACTTAATTCTTTGAGCACTTCATCATAACGAAACAAAAATATCTTCTAATTTGTCAAACATATGCTTCCTCCTAACGAACCATTTCCGTCTGTAAACCAAACACAATCCGGTTTCGTCCACAGTAATCTTTTTTATTGTAATTTCTTTGAACCCAGCCACTTCCATCAGTCCACTTACTGCGTCTGCCTGTTCACAGCCAATTTCAAAAACAAATAACCGTCTTTCTTTAAATATTTCGATTGCTTCTTTTATAATGCGCCTGTAAAAGAAAAAGACCATCCACACTGCCATCTAAAGGCAAGTCTCGGCTCATAATCCCTTACCTCCGGCATCAGCGTCAAAATCTCATCACTTTCAATATAAGGCGGATTCGATACAATCACATCAAACGTACCTTCGATATCCGCAAAAATAAATCACTCTGAATACAAGTGACATCCACTTGATTTCTCCCATTTTCCTTCGCTGTAAAAAGTGCTCCCTCCGATATATCCGAAAGCGTTACACTCTTACAGTTGCCAAGTTTCCCTAGACTAATTCAATGCATCCGGAACCCGTACACAAATCAAGCACATCTGCTTCCTCGCATTTTTCAGCACTTCCTCTACCAGACACTCAGTATCCTGCCTCGGTATCAGGACATTTTCATTGACCAAAAAACGGAAGTCCCATAAACTCCGTTTCGCCTAACAGATATTCGAGCGGAATCCGCTCACACCGTTTCGCAATCAGTGCAAGAAAACGTTCGGTTTTTCTCACTTTCAGTCTCAACTCCTGATTTAAAAAGAAATCGCTCTTTGACGTTTCAAAACAATCCGAAAATAAATACCATGCATTTAATTTTTGCCTCCGGTACACCTTTTTTCGATAATCGTTTTCGCCTTCGTTTAAAAGTTCCTGCCACGTCATGTGTCTGATTCCTTCTTTTTCTTCGTCCGATGGTTCCGATGCTTCAAAATAACGGTCAAGAGCATTCAAAATTTCATCTTTCTCTTCATCATCCTCATCATCAATGCTGAGAATCTCGATTTCGTCCTCAACCTTTTCCTTAACCTCTTCTACCGGTTCCTCTTCGTTTTCTGTTTTTCTTCCTCAAGAAAGGCTTTCCAGTCAAATACTGCTTCCACCGCCGCAATTGCCACTTCAATCATCGAGTCATCCGGCTCTTTTTGTTGTAAGACTCTGCAGCATAAGTCCCGGTTTTTAACACATTAATAACTTTATTATCATGCTCTCCCGCATAGCGGATGAATTCATAAGACAAGCCTGCAATAACCGGAATCAATAAAATACGCAGCACCATACGGAGCCACACATTTCCTACTACAATAAACATGAAAAACAAAATACTGACAAACATAACAATCAAAAGAAAACTTGTTCCACAGCGTTTGTGAACCGTCGTCTGCATACGAACATTTTCCACCGTTAATTCTTTGCCATTTTCCACGCAGTTAATCGATTTATGCTCTGCCCCGTGATACATAAACACACGCTTAATATCTTCCATACAAGAAATCAGTTTCACATAAGCAACAAAAGAGCCACACGAATGACACCCTCAATCAATCCACGCAATTGAGGCGAAGGCACCGGGCGTTTCAATGCTTCGGAAATAAGAAATGGAACAATCACAAAGATTCCAACCGCCAGCACAATAGCAAGCAGCATAACAAGCCCCATAACAAGGCTTTTCTTTTTTCTCATTTTTTTCTTTTCGCCTCTTTTTTTCCTCCTCTTCAAAAAAAAAAAGAAGCAGAATAATTTAATGTTTTCATTCCCGTCGACAAAGACTCAGCAAATATCACCATTCCACGGATAATCGGCAGAGACGCTATTTTGTACTTATCCCGAATACTCGATGTCGCTTTTTCGTCACTTCAATTCCACCATCCGGCTTACGGACGGCAACCGAATATTCTTTTTTCATGCTTCATCATCACGCCTTCGATGACTGCCTGACCGCCAAGCTTTGAATACCTCATGAATACTCTCCTTTCATTAAACATGGAAAAAAAGGGCAGAGTCACGCCGACTCTGCCCCATTCTCAATCCACTATTTCAAGCCATACTTACGATTGAACTTATCGATTGCACCACGAGCTGCTACCGACTTCTGCTGTCCGGTATAGAATGGATGGCACTTAGAACAAACTTCAACGTGAATCTCTTCTTTTTGTTGAGCCTGTCTCAAACGTATTACCACAGTTGCAAATCACTTTTGCCTGGTAATATTCGGATGAATTCCCTCTCTCATGTTCATTTCACCTCACTACTTGTATTTTCCTTATATATAAAAGGATAATTGTCTTTCTCAAAAACTGCTTGCTCATTGTATCATGTTCCACCTTTAATTGCAAGCACTTTTTTTAATTATAAATGCATTTTTTAACAGTTTCAATGAATTCCTTATTGTCCTTGGTTCGTTTAAACAAATTCAAAATCTGCTCTAAAAGGCAGGTTCTGCTTTCATACCGCCAAGTGCTTTTCAGTTTTGACTACTGCTTCCTGTTCTTCACTGTCTAACAGTAAATCTTCACGGCGTGTACTTGATTTCTGAATATCTATCGCAGGGAAAATACGTTTTCCGATAAACTGCGGTCCAATACAAGTTCCATATTACCGGTTCCCTTAAATTCTTCAAATACAACATCATCCATACGGCTTCCGGTATCTACAAGTGCCGTCGCAAGCACGGTCAAACTTCCGCCTTCGCGCATATTTCTTGCAGCACCAAAGAATCGTTTTTGGCATATGCAGCGCCGCCGGGTCAAACCACCGGAAAGGGTACGTCCGCTCGGTGTTACAGTCAGGTTGTAAGCTCTTGCCAGACGTGTAATACTGTCTAACAGAATCATTACATCCTCGCCGCTTTCCACAAAGGCGTTTTTGCATCTCAATTACCATTTCCGATACGTTTGTGATTTTCCGGTAATTCATCAAATGTAGAATAAATGACTTCTACCTGTTCGCCCTCAATCGACTCTTTAATATCCGGTAACTTCCTCCGGTCTCTCATCAATCAGAAGAACAATCAGTTTCATTTTGGGATAGTTTGTCGTAACTGCTTTCGCAACCTGTTTTAACAAAGGGTTGTCTTTCCGGTTTTTGGCTGGGAAACAATCATACCACGCTGCCCCTTACCAATCGGTGCAATCAAATCGAGCATACGCATCGATACTCCCTGCTCCCGGTGTTTCTAAATGAATCCTGTTATTCGGAAAAATTGGTGTCAAATCCTCAAACTTTTTACGATTATACAAATAGGTCGGTGAATATCCATTTACTTTTTGTCATATACAACAGTGCACTGAACTTTTCACTCTGGTTTCTCGTTTTTAAATTCCCTCAATAATGTCACCGGTACGCAGTCCAAAACGACGAATAAACTGTGGTGCTACATATACATCATCTTCACCGGAAGGAAATTATCACAGCTGATAAATCCATAATTTTCCGGCATAATCTCCAAAATACCATTTTTCGTAATACCACTGTCTAATTCTTTTCAATTCAGACGGATGTACCTCCGTAATTTGACGATCTTTAACAATCGAAATCAGCCCATCGCTTCCATCATGATACTTCTGTGGACGATTATTGTAATAATAGTTCGACTGTGACACACGTTCATGCTGCTGCGGTGCTCTCGGAGTGATAAGTTCTTTCATGCGAATTATATGTTCTCTCACTGTGTGAATCATTTCTTCTATCATTTCTATCACTGTATGAGTCATTTATTCTATCGCTATAGGAATCATTTTTCGTTCGTAGCCACTATTATAGCTATTATTGTTATAACCGCTGTTATAGTTACTGTTACTGCCATAATTATTATTGCTGCTATAGTTATTATTGCTGTAATTGTTATTGCTGTAATTGTTATTGCTGTAGTTATTATTGCTGTAGTTATTGTTGCTGTAATATATTGTTCCGCTCATAACTATTGCTGCCATAGTTATTGTTATAACTGTTATAACCGTTGTTGTTATAGCCGCCGTTATAATTATTGCAGTAACCGCCGTTGCCGTAACCATTTTTCATTGCGACGCATCGGACGACGTTCGTATCTGTCCTGACGGTCATTCCGTTCCATGCGGTCTTGTCTTTACCGGTCTTGTCTGACGTTCCATCGGTGCTCTCTGGGGAAACCGGCTTTCTCCATCGTTCTCTCCGGCATAACCTCCGGCTCTCTTTTTCGTTTCCTCGGAAACTTCCATCAACCGCTGAATCAACTCCGGCTTACGCAATGCCGTGATTCCTTTCAAACCTTTTTTTTTTGCAATCTCGCGCAATTCAACTAATGTTTTTTTTTTTGAAAAATCCATACATTACTTCCTTTCTAATGCTGATACATCTCTCAACCACTCTTAACTAATCCAATCTCATAATTAGGAAATCAAACTCAAACGCCCGAATTTCAGATAATCGAATTTCAAATGATTCTTTACGATAATTCTAAAACCTTATTATAACGAATAAGAAAAGGTTCGTCAAGTAGTGTTTGGGCTAAATTGCACGCTTTTTAAAATTCAATTTTATTTTTTTTTCATCAAATCTCTCGCCGTATCCAAAGAATCAACACCGGTTCTGTTTTTAATCGGTGCAAATTCGCGTTCTCTCTCAACCTCAAAAGATAAACAATTGTCCATCATTCGAATCATATCCAGAACAAGAAGTTCAAATTTGTAACCGTTTGGCTCCTCCGGTTTCATCATCTGCCCATCTTCTGCCATATATGGAATCTTTTTTCTCCACTACATGAGTCGGCATATATTCATTCATAATCTTTGTCAGCGTTTTTTTACATTAAACAGATAGTTCAAAAATAACACCATAGTTGTATAACAGTCGTCCATTTTCATCTTTGGAATGAATCATTTCATCAGTCATTTCATAATACTCTACAATCGATGGTTTTCCATCCTCTAAACAGAGAACTCCTACTTTTTTCATTTGGGTCTGCCTTTGCCACTACCTTTGATCCGCACACACAGCCTGCCTCAATCGTTGCACCAACGAATACTGGGTCAGCCATCTTCTGAAGTACATTATCCACAGAAAACACGTTCAGCCATTCCACGCCAAGTTCATCGATTTTATCCAAAAGACCTGCTTTTTGCCAAGGACGAGAACCAACCGCCATTTCCATTTGGTGAAGTTGAAAGTTTTGCTTTTTACCTTCCATATAAATCTTTCCGTCATAGCTTACTGACGGTGCCATTTCCTGAACAAAAAAATACATAATCTTTGTTATAGCCAAAATAATCGTGTTCTTTGAAAAACTGTGTCGTATCGTCATTGTTCTTTTCACTTGTCATGATAAATAACGGAATCCATGCATTCGCTTTTCCTTTCACCTGCATCAAATTATGTATTAACTGTTCAAACAGATATAATTCTTTTTGTCACACCAACATTTAACATTCCTTTTTTGGCTTATCCAGACCAAGTCTTGTTCCCTGTCCGCCTGCCAAAAGAACCGCACCCACTTTGCAGTCATAAATTGCCTGCAGTCCGATTTCTTCATAATGCTCTCTCTTTGCCGCAATCTCCTCTAAAGTCACAGCGCCAAGTGGCTCTAATTTTCCTTTTGGTATCTCTTTTACACCGCCCTCAATCAAATTAAGAAGCGACAAATCCAAATCTTCAATCTGTTTCAACAGTGACTTTTTCTCCTCTTCTCCCAATTCCTCAAAATATTGTAATAAATGTTCCTGACCAACAGGCATTAATTTCTGCTTTTGCTTCTTCGTAAGTCATCCTTTTTTCTCCTTTCCTTAGCGCCATGGCGCATCCTATCCTCATTGTACCATTTTTCCATAAAAAGTACAAGAGAAACTTATTGTGTTTGCCCTTGAAAAATGATATGATTATTGTTATATGTTTATTGGATTTGTACAAGATAGAATGGAGGATATTATGACACAGAGTGAAAAAAGCGTTAAAGCTGCATGAAGAATGGAATGGAAAAATTACAACCACACCAAAGTGTGAGGTAAAATCAAGAGAAGATCTTGCCATTGCCTACACACCGGGTGTTGCAGAACCATGTAAAGTAATTGCAGCGAATAAGGAAGAAGCTTACCGCTATACCATCAAGTCAAATACGGTTGCCGTTGTTTCCGACGGAGTGCCGTTTTGGGCCTCGGTAACATCGGCGCAGAAGCCGCTATGCCTGTTATGGAAGGAAAAGCTGTTTTATTCAAAGAATTTGGCGGGGTCAATGCTTTCCCAATCTGCTTAGATACACAGGATACCGAAGAAATTATCAAAACCGTAGTCAATATTGCCCCTGCTTTTGGCGGCATTAACTTGGAAGATATTTCCGCACCACGTTGTTTCGAAATCGAAACGCGCTTAAAAAAGAATTACTTGACATCCCGGTTTTCCACGACGACCAGCACGGAACAGCTATCGTAGTTCTCTCGGGAATCATCAATGCATTAAAAGTAGTGAACAAAGAAAAAGAAGACTGTAAAAGTCATTGTAAACGGTGCCGGTTCCGCAGGAATCGCTATCACAAAAAACCTTTTACTCCGCTATGGATTTAAGGATGTAACACTCTGCGATAAATCCGGTATTTTTAAGTAAAAACAGTAAGGACTTAAACTGGATGCAGAAAGAAATGATGGAAGTTACCAATTTATCCGGCAAAGAGGGGAAGTCTTGCCGATGCCTTTGTCGGCGCTTGACATTTTCGTAGGCGTTTCCGCTCCGGGAATCGTAACAGAGGAAATGGTTGCCTCAATGAACCGCGACGGTATTTTTGTTTGCCATGGCAAAATCCGGTACCGGAAATCATGCCTGACCTTGCAAAAAAAGGTGCAAAAAGTGGTTGAACCGGACGTTCCGATTTCCCCAAATCAGGTCAACAATGTAGTAGCTTTCCCCGGTATTTTCAAAAGGTGCCCTAGAGGGACGTGCCACACAGATTACCGAAGAAATGAAATTAGCAGCCGCTCTTGCTATCGCATCTTTAGTACCGGAAGATGAGTTAAATGAAGATAACATTATGCCGGAAGCTTTTGATCCACGCGTTGCAGATGTTGTAAAGTGCTGCCGTAAAAGCACATATTGCTGATTAATCATGGAAAAATGGGGCGATAAACCGTACCACTCTCTGGATTACGAGAACAAAAAACGTTTTGGTAAAAAAGTATATAAAATTTCTCTGGCTGGTGGAACCACCTGCCCAAACCGCGATGGCACGCTTGGTACAAGAGGCTGTTGTTTTGCAGTGGCAGCGGTTCCGGTGATTTTGCCGCCACCAAAAGGAAGCATTACCGAACAGATCGAAGAAGCCATTGCCCGTGTTTCCCGTTACAAAAACGCAGGGCATCATTTTACCGCTTACTTCAATCTTTCACCGCTACATACGCACCGGTTGAAACTTTGCGGGCGGCTTGGGAAGAAGCAATGACACATGAATCCGTTGTCACGCTTGCAATTGCAACGAGACCGGACTGTTTAGGAAGACGATGTTCTCTCGCTGTTAGCCGACTGCTGTAGAAAAATGCCGGTGACCGTTGAACTCGGTTTTACAAACCATTCATCCGGACACCATCCGCTACATCCGGGGGTTATCAAACTCCGTATACGAAACAGCAGTAAAAAACCTGCAAAATATCGGTGTGAATGTTGTAACTCACGTGATTGCCGGTCTCGCCCGGTGAAACAAAAAAGAAAACTTTCTCGATACGGTAAGATATGTGGCGGACATAGAAGTGACGGTATTAAACTCCAGCTTTTTGCATGTACTGAAAGGAACCGACTTAACGTTGGATTATGAAAGTAAAATGTTCCGGACACTGACTCGGATGAGTATTTAGACTACATTGCCGAAAGCACTTTCGATTCTTCCACCGGATATGGTGATACACCGTGTGACCGGTGACGGACCAAGGACTTATTAATTGCTCCTCTGTGGAGTGCCAACAAGCGAATGGTTTTAAACTCCCTTCAAAAAAAAAAATGAAGCAGGAACATATTTTTTTCAGGGAAAATTCTATCACGGAAATAAGGAGGGATTTGCTATGCCAAATGGCTCAATTACCATTTATAAACTAATTATTTTATATACACTAAGTAAAGTAGATTCTCCACTGCCGCCCGGCGTGATTTCCGATTACATCACAGACCGCGGCTACACAAATTATTTTAATTTACAAAATGCCTTTTGGGGAATTGTTAGAAGCGGATTTAATCAAAGAGGACAGCACCTATCATTTAACGTACTACACGCTGACCGAAGCGGGTGCCAGAAACATAGAGTTGTTTGGTGCTCCTTTATCAAGAGAAATTCGGGACGAAATCAATCATTACTTAGAAGAACACAAATTTGAAATCATTGATGATACATCTTTAGTGAGTGACTACCATGCGACAAACGATGGCACCTATCTCGCCACCTGTACACTGCACGCGACGGCAATCATGTTCTCATGCAGCTGTCTTTGGACGTTGCTACGGAAACAGATGCTATCAAAGTATGCGAAAACTGGCAGTCGAAAAGTGATATCCTCTCATCAGACTGCCATGCAAAAATCTTCTTTCTTGAACTTGTATGAGGGAGTGCCGCATCAACCGACGCCGGTGCTCCCCATTTCTAAATATTTCAAATAAGCACCATATGTCATTGTAACCGCATTATCGCCGGTTCCAACTGCCACCGTAACTTTTTTCAAAATCTGAAGCCGTCGCTTTTACTGCAGTCGTATCAGTCGATTGAGACGTTGTTCTCTTCTCTTCTACACCAGTAGAAGCACCACTTCCCTCATATGCCATCGGGTAGTCGAAACCTTGCGGTTCGGAACAGTAACGCCTTCCTGCATAAATTTCTTTATCTTTTTCACGTAATTTGTCGTCTCTTTATACGGTGGCACACCGCCGTACTTTTCACCTCACCGCACCGCTGCCGGCGTTATATGCCGCTGCCGCCCAATGTAATCACCGTTAAATTTCTTCAAATGCGCTTTCAGAAGTTTTGCCGCTCCCCATAATATTCTGCTCGGCATCAAACGGATCTTTGATTCCTAACCCCTTCTGTTCTTCCGGCATCACCTGCATAATTCCCCTGTGCTCCGGCAGAGGAAACACACTTTGTGTTAAAAATCTGATTCTGCCCTTGCCACGGCAACTAAGAAATCATAGGAAATATCATATTTTTCTGCCGCCCGCTCAAAGATACCTTTTAACGTCGTGCTTCCTGTACTCTCGGAAGTATCATTCGACGTTTTGTTTGTCTTTGATGCTGACGATGTTTTTTTTCTGTCGTCTTTGCTGTCGTCTTTTTTCAGCGACGCACTTTCTTTGTTTTCCTCAGAAGCCGCAGCATACAACGCATTTTTCCTTTTCTAACACTTTCTGAAACGGAGTAATGGATGTCTTTGTATGCGAAGCGGACAGCGATACACTTGCTGCCTGATTGGTTCGATTTGTAATATCCTGAACATACATCGCCGACATCTTATTTCTCCTTTCACAAAAATCTCCAAACTTAATTTCATTATACCGAAAACTGTTTTAAAAAAGCAAGACAAGCCTAGCGGTATTTTTCCAAAAATTCATCCATCTTCTTCATAGATTCTGTAAGAACGGACACCTCCGGCAGATAGACAATACGGAAATGATCCGATTTGCCCAGTTAAACCCGCCGCCATGTACCAAAAGCACATGTTTTTCACGCAGAAAGTCTAACACAAACTGCTCATCATTTTGAATTCCAAAACGCTTTGCATCAATGCGTGGGAAGATATAAAAATACTTCCGGATGAACAACGGACAAGCCATCCACACCATCAATCGCCTCACAGATGCATTTTCGCTGCTCATATAATCTGCCGCCCGGTAATAAAAGCGGGTCAACATCCGGTCTGTTTTTCAGTGCCGGTGCCACCACGTGCTGTGCTAACACGTTGGCACACAAACGCATGGACGAAAGCATGTTAATTCCTTCTATGTAGCCTTTGCCCTTTGACAAGTCTCCGCTGAGCACCATCCAGCCGCTTCGGAATCCCCCGCTATGCGGTCTGATTTGAAAGACCATTAAACGTCACAACAAACAAATCCGGTGCCAAAGATGCAATCGATGTATGCGTTTTGCCATCAAAAACAAGTCTGTCATAAATCTCATCCGCAAATAAAATCAATTCATGGCGTCTTGCCAGCTCTACAATCTGCTCTAACTTTTTTTTGGATACAAAGCACCTGTCGGGTTATTCGGATTAATAATGACAATTCCCTTTGTTCTGGAATTGATTTTTTTTTCTCCATATCCGCAATATCCGGATACCAGTTGATTTTCATCACAAATATAATGAACCGGCGTTCCTCCCGCCAATTTTGCCGCAGCTGTCCACAATGGGTAATCCGGTGCCGGAATCAAAATTTCATCACCATCATTTAACAAGCCCTGCATCGCAAGGGAAATCATTTCACTGACCCCGTTTCCGATGTAAATGTGGTTCATCTGCAAATTCGGCAGTCCCTTTGACCGGTGATAATCTAAAATCGCCTCACGTGCCTCAACAATACCATTGGACTCGCTATACCCCTGACTCATCGGGTCATCAATGCATCGCGAATGGCGTCCAAAATCCACGAAGGTGCCTGAAAGCCAAACGGCGCCGGGTTTCCTATATTTAACTGGAGAATCTCCGTGCCCTGGCGTTTCATCTCATTTGCCGCATCCAGAACAGGTCCTCTCACATCGTAACATACTCCATGTAATTTATCTGATTTTGCAAAGGTTCTCATCCTTCCACATCTCCATTCCTTTTTCTAATTTCATCATATCGGTTCGGCAGCCGGGCAGCGAATAAATGCTTGCCGCCACAACCACAATGCAAAGTACATAAAAAATCACATGCCAGATGGAAGCAATCCGGAATTTGCCGGTAGGCTAACCACTGACCGACATTCCACTGATTAGATAAGAACTTAAATTAAATGCCATATGCATAAGGGTGCTTCCCCAGATACTCTGTGTTTTTCAAAGATGTACGCCAAAATAATACCAAAGGCAGCCGCATACAATCCCTGAACAATATTTTTTATGGTATATACCAAAAATCAGTGCCGAAACAAGCGCTGACACATCAACCGGAAAACAAGTTCTAAGTCCACCATAAATCACGCCGCGAAACAGTAGTTCCTCCGCAATCGGTCCCACGGCAGCAACAAGAAGCAGCACAGCAAACGGAGAACCGTTTTTTCAGGCTTAAAATCTCACTCACATTGTCATAGGAAGCAAATATGTTTGGCAGAAGATACCGCAGGAATCAACAGTGATGCCAATCGCATACTGTCAAACAACCCAATCGCCGTCAAACCGGCGATACGCTTTACCGTAAAATAATGGGCGGTAATCCGGTCTGTAATGCCATTTATTCTCCCGCACGGCATACCAGAAGCCAAATACAAATAATACAACCAATTTCAAAATAAAATTTGCCATAATCTGCACTTGAATTTGTTCCTGCTTTGTCATCCCTTTATGTAACGCAAGTCCAAACAAGGCACGAAACAACACTTCCAAGCCGTAACAGACAAGGAGGGCAAGCAGCGTCCAGCCAATTGTCTTTATTATTTTTTTCAATCTGCCATATCCCCCTTAAACTAATTTCCCGTTTCGTTACTATTTCCAACGGCATTGATATTCATTTTACCACGCCGTCTCCAATCGGTCAATTTTCTATTGCTAATTTTCTTTCTAAATGATAGTATGTTTATGATGCTGTGGGAGAACATCTGTTGGATGTAACATTAAATAACCGCCTGCTTATCAGGCTTAAGAATGGAGGATATTTATGAAACTCTGGGGAGGACGATTCACCAAAGAGACCAATCAGTTAGTACACAATTTTTAACGCTTCCATTTCCTATGACCAGAAATTTTACAAACAGGATATTTTAGGAAAGTATTAAACATGTAACAATGTTAAGAAAAACAGGGGATTTTTAACTACTTCTGAAAAAGATGCCATTGTCGATGGTCCTGCAGGGGAATCCTGAATGATTTAGAGAGCGGTGCTTTAGAAATCACTGCGGAACACGAGGACATTCACAGTTTCGTAGAGGCAAACCTGATTGAACGCATCGGAGATCCGGCAAAAACTTCACACCGGACGCAGCCGTAACGACCAGGTGGCATTGGATATGAAATTATATACAAGAGATGAAATCGTTGAAATCAATGATTTGCTCAAAGAATTGATGGTGGTAATTCACCGGATCATGTCAGAAAATATTGATACTTTTTATGCCGGGCTTTACCCATTTGCAGAAAGCTCAGCCGGTGACACTTGCTCACCATTTCGGGGGCTTATTTTGAAATGTTCCGCCGGGACCGCAGCCGCCTCAGAGACATTTATGACCGCATGAATTATTGTCCTCTGGGTGCCGGTGCTCTCGCCGGGGAACAACCTATCCTTTGGACCGCGAGTACACCGCTTCTCTTTTGAAGTTTGACGAGTACTTTTAACAGTATGGATTCGGTTTCCGACCGTGATTACCTCATTGAACTGCTCAGTGCTCTTTCTACGATTATGATGCATCTGAGCCGTTTCTGCGAAGAAATCATTCTGTGGAACTCAAACGAATATCGTTTTGTTGAAATTGATGATTCTTATTCCACAGGCTCGAGTATCATGCCACAGAAAAAGAACCCGGACATCGCCGAACTTGTCCGCGGAAAAACCGGTCGTGTATACGGTGCTTTGATTTCAATGCTGACAACAATGAAAGGAATTCCGCTTGCATACAACAAAGATATGCAGGAAGACAAGGAATTTACCTTTGATGCCATTGACACCGTAAAGGGATGTCTGGCACTGTTTACCGGCATGATTGATACAATGAAATTTAATAAAAAGAGATTATGGAAGACAGCGCAAAAACATGGTTTTCACAACGCAACCGGATGCCGCTGACTACTTAGTCAACCACGGTGTTCCATTCCGCGACGCACACGGCATTATCGGACAGTTAGTACTGCTTTGTATCGAGAAGAAAATTCCACTCGACGACCTTCCATTGGAAGAAAGTATAAAAGATTTCTCCTGTTTTTTGAAGAGGATATCTACGAAGCAATTTTCGATGAAAACATGCGTAGAAAAACGTAACACCATCGGTGCTCCGGGCGAGGAAGCCATGAAAAAAGTAATTGCTGCAAACGCTCTTTTATTTGCAGGAAAGTTAATTGTTAATGATTCAAAAATCCCTGTCATTTCGGGTGAAAATCTCACCCGAAATTGATAGGGATTTTTCATAGTACTGTTTACCGCATGATAAGCCATTTTTCATTGTTTCATTACTTTTTATCGTCGTATTTTTTCTCATAGTTGGCAATACATTTTCAATAACCGCAATTGCTTCTGACGGACCACCAAAGTCCTTGACGTCTGTTTCCTTTATTATTCTCTAAATCTTTGTATACCGAGAAGAAGTGCTGAATCTCTTCAAAGATGTGCTCCGGCAGCTGCTCAATGTCGGTGTAGTAATTGTATGTTGGTCGTTGTACGGAATCGCAATAATTTTTTCTCATCCATATCCCCATTGTCACGCATGTACATAACGCCAATCGGGTAACAGCGAACCAGCGACATCGGCTCAATTTCCTCCGAGCAAATCACAAGCACGTCAAGTGGGTCCTTGTCATCGCCGAGCGTTCTCGGGATAAATCCATAGTTCGCCGGATAATGGGTCGAAGTGTAAAAGAATACGGTCCAAAATAATCAATCCCGTTTCTTTGTTCTAATTCGTATTTTTTTCTTGCTTCCTTTCGATATCTCAATTGTCGCAATGAAATCGGTCGAAGAAATCCGCTCCTTGCTGATATCATGCCAAATATTCATGTGGCCCTCCTAATTTTTTCTTGTGTAACCCCACGCATTATTAGCGAATATAGTTTGTACGGATTACCGGTTCTCTCCGGGAATGTAATGCCCTTCTTTTTCCTGCTTCAATGCATGAAAGAAGCCATGCCATAATCTTGTTGGCACGGCACTTGGTAACACTATCCGTATCGATGCCCAAAGGTTGCAAGACAAGAATGACGGCGTAAGGATGAAGAGGGGGCTCTTCGACAGCAGAAACCCACACTATTCGTCGCCCGAAACATGCACGTAACT
>VOFK01001343.1_pt1:0-7500 | contig 16686 bp, 16 predicted proteins | sample 5384121 | NCBI WGS metagenome assembly VOFK01 (sample SAMN12384730, study PRJNA508395) | human gut metagenome | isolation source: healthy gut J | host: Homo sapiens
ATCTTCGTTCGGTTGATTCTGAACGGTTGGAAAGACGAGATATTCTCTTGCAGTTCCGTATTGTCGGCAGCACCTTTGCTGTTTCTACGATGTGAACCACGCCAAGTTTCGCGCAGGCTGTTCAGAATTCTTCGTATTCATATGATAAACCAGGAATGTAAGTTTCTTCATTTTTTGTAATCATGCCTCTACCTCCTTCCTTTTTTTTTTTTTTCCTGATGGGGACTTCATGATCTTTTTTGCGATGATTTCGACAGGTTCTCTTCATCTTCCATAAACCGCTTGATCTTTCGCAATGCATCCTGATAGCTCCGGTATCTGTACCTTCTCAAAAATTGTTCACCTTTGGTGGTCTTTTTCCTCGCATTTAACAAGTTCAGCTTGGCGAGCATAAACTCACGTTCAATTGCCGTATGAGCAGAAGTTCCTCCAGCAAATGGTGCCGTCGGCGGCATACCATTTGGGGGAGCATTAAATATACTGTACGGACGTATCGAAATCTATATTTTCGGTAGCGGTACACGTACACCCGCAATCTTCTTCACGCCAAGATGAACATCATTCACCTTTATCAATGAAGCGTCAAACTCATTCCAAAGGGCGAACATGGCTTCATAGGTTTGAATTTGTTGTTCGAGCTATCCTCCAAATCGGCAGCTTCCGTTTTACAGCGTTTCACTTCCATACCGGAGGGCGCTTTCCTTCATATTCTTAATGATAGGAAGCGTACGCACCCGCACTTTCAGTTGCTTTTCGAGCTGCTGAAGAGAGGTTTTGTTATATTGAAACTTTTATAGCCACGTTGTTATTACTAATTATCAGTTATAAATTACTAGTTGCTAATTATTCACCTTTCGGCCAGTATTGATCTACCAGTGTCTTTCTTAATATTTACTTCTTCCGGACGGAAGTATCTGCCGAACAAGCCCCCAAGCTACGTCTAACATTTCAGTCGTATCAAGGTTGACATCAATGGCCAGCAACTGGTTAGAATAGTCTTTCGCAAAAAGCCAACGTACGTTCGTCGTAATTGGTCAGGTCAAAAACCGTTTTCCATCTTTAGTCTTTGCATTTGCAGCATCGGCATACAGACGTACAGCGGCATTCATCACCTGCGGATGGTCTTTACGTGTCTTTTTACCGGTTACCAGCTGTTTCAGACGAGACAATGAACGGAACGGGTCAACAATGACCTTACCGATATCACTGTCACGACGCAAGAACAACTGGTCCTTCCGTAATATAACCCGTATTATCAGGCACAGCGTGCGTGATATCGCCACCGGACAATGTCGTCACTGCAATAATCGTAATAGAACCACCGGAAGGGAACTGTACCGCCTTTTCGTAAATCTTCGCCAAGTCCGAATAGAGCGAACCCGGCATAGAGTCTTTTAGACGGAATCTGGTCCATACGGTTAGATACGATTGCCAACGCATCGGCGTAGCTGGTCATATCAGTTAGCAGTACCAGTACTTTCTCATTATTGTTTACAGCGAAATATTATTCAGCAGCGGTCAATGCCATATCCGGAATCAACAAACGTTCTACCGGAGGATTTTCCGTTGTATTCATGAAACTCACAATACGGTCGAGAGCACCGGCATTAGAGAATACGTTCTTAAAGTACAGGTAGTCATCGTTGGTCATACCCATACCGCCCAGAATAATCTTATCTGTTTCAGCACGCAATGCCAACGTTTGCCATCACCTGATTAAAAAGGCTGGTCGAGGGTCGGCAAAGAACGGAATCTTCTGGCCGGATACCAGTGTATTATTCAAGTCGATGCCGGCAAAACCCGTTGCAATCAACTCCGACGGTTGTTTACGACGCACCGGATTCACTGACGGACCACCGATTTCCACTTCCTGTCCTTCAATTTCCGGACCTCCGTCAATCGGATCACCGAAAGCATTGAAGAAACGTCCTGCCAACTGCTCACTCACCTTCAACGTAGGCGATTTGCCGAGGAACACTACTTCAGCGTTGGTAGGAATACCTTCCGTACCTTCAAATACCTGCAGAGTGACATCGTCACCGGCAATCTTAACCACCTGTGCCAGTTTACCGTTCACAGTGGCAAGCTCGTCATACCTACTCCTGACGCTTTCAGCGAACAAGTAGCCTTTGGTAATCTGGCTAATCTTGGTATATATTTTTTGAAATGCTTTTTGTTGCCATCTATTTATTTACAATTTAGCTATTTACAATTTACTATTTAACGCTTCTTTCGACAATCAGTTCTTTTTTTAATTGCTGCTGGAACCCTTCGTACTGCTCTGATTTGAACTTCGAGTAGTTCATCTGCTTACAGACATTGATCATTTTCTTGAAGTAATCCATTACCTCATTGAAGTTTTCAAATTCAAATTCATGTATGACAGATATCTATGATCATATTCAGAATAGCTTCCTGACGTTCCATCGGAGTTACCGAGTCCACCTCATCAAAGGCATCCTGCTGCAGGATTACGAAGTCGATCAGTTCAGATTTCCAGAAGATAACATGGTATTCTACAGGTACACCGTCATCACCCAGAATGTTGATTTGTTCGGCAATTTCTTTACCACGCTGCAAACGGGTTTTAAGCTCATTCACTTTTACCGATCCATTCATCATTGATATGATCTTTGATATATTCTTCAAATTCCGGATATTCGATATATTTGGAATATGAGTCAATCGGATTCACAGCCGGATAACGTTTCTTGTCGGCACGGTCCTGCTCCAAAGCGTAGAAACAACGGGCTACTTTCTTCGTGTTTTCTGTTACAGGCTCCTTCAAGTTACCTCCGGCAGGTGACACCGTACCGATAAAAGTAATTGAGCCGGTCTCGTCGTTATTCAGTTTTACATAACCTGCACGGCCATAGAAGTTAGAAATAATAGCAGAAATATCCATTGGGAACGCATCCGGTCCGGGCAATTCTTCCATACGGTTGGACATTTCACGCAATGCCTGTGCCCAACGGAAGTAGAGTCAGCCATCAGCAATACTTTCAATCCCATCGAACGATAATATTCAGCCAATGACATAGCTGTATATACAGACGCTTCACGGGCTGCTACCGGCATGTTAGAAGTATTCGCGATAATGATTGTACGTTCCATCAGCTTACGCCCGTATGCGGGTCAACCAGTTCCGGGAATTCCGTAAAGATTTCCACAACCTCGTTTGCACGTTCACCACAAGCCGCGATAATTACGATATCCGCTTCTGCCTGTTTGGAAATAGCATGCTGCAGCACTGTCTTACCTGTACCGAACGGACCGGGGATAAATCCCGTACCACCTTCTACAATCGGGTTCAGCGTATCAATAACACGTACACCGGTCTCCAGCAATTTGAAAGGACGCGGTTTTTCTTTATAATTCGTCATAGCCCGTTTCACCGGCCATTTCTGAATCATAGTCACCGGAATGTCATTTTCCTTCCTCGTCTGTCAGAATAGCAATTGTATCTTCTATTTTTATAATCCCCTTCGGGCATAATCGTTTTTGACGGTAGCCCGTTCCATTCATAGTAAACGGAGCCATAATTTTCAGCGGCTGGAAGTTTTCATCCACTTGTCCCAGCCATGCGGAAAGCTACGACTTTATCGCCGGCTTTCACCATCGGAACAAAATGCCCATATACGTTCTTTATCCAACGGATATGTATATTGTCCTCTTTTCAGGAAAACACCGTCCATCTTGTCAAGGTCGTTTTGCAGACCGTCATAGTTTTTTCGATAACATACCCGGACCCAAGGTCACTTCAAGCATGTGTCCTGTAAATTCGGCTTCGGCGCCCACCTTCAGTCCACGTGTGCTTTCGAACACCTGAACATACACATGCGAACCTACAACCTTTAATCACCTCCGCCATCAATCTATCGCCACCGGTAGAGATATAACAAATCTCATTCTGAGCTACCGGGCCGTCAACGACGAGGGTCACCATGTTGGCAATAACGCCACTAACAGTTCCTTTTGTTGCCATATATTTTTTTAAATTTATTATTATCTCAATTCTGCGGGGAATCTGTACCTCATTCTTCAGCGATTCAATAATGCTTTCGGAACAATTGATTACCTCTTTCTTTATCCAATGAAATCCAACGCTCAATCATTTCCAGCTTCAGTAAAGAAAGCGAAAAAATACGTTTCTACAGTGAAATAATCGAAGAAGATAGCATCTTCCATCCAGTTCCACCGCAGAGCATCAATTTCTTTTTCACGTTCCACCAGTTCCGTAATCTCACTGATCTTCCAGCGATTCAAAAACATCCACTTCACCGGACAAACCAAAATCGCGGGCACTGGATGTACGCAAAGCTTCGCACACTTCCGTATTTCCTACAATATAGGAAACAATATCCCATTTGAATTTACGGGCTGTAAATGCAACAAGAATATTATTAATGTTCGAATTTGAATTCAAACCAGGAAGAGACTGAACATTTCATTTCATAGCATGTTCATAATACAAGCAGCCAGATGGGTCTTCCTGCAACACCATGCTTTCAGCCGGAGTATTCAGATAGTCCGGAAATAAAAGTAGATAAATAGGAAGGGAATTCTTTAGGACTGATCTCACCGCCTTCTTTCAGAATAGAAATATACTCGGTGAGTTCCGCAGCTTAGAATAGTTTCCCCGTTTGTCTATTTCCGCCTCTTTGTCTTTGAGGAGTTTCAACACGTTGGCATTATCAAACTTCAGATAGAACAGGTCAATCAACACGGTGCAAAACGAGGCAGACAATCCCACTGTAGATTTCGGTTTTAAAATCGGCACCACTATAGCTCAGTTTACTGTCCCAGAGTGAGCTCCCGGCAAACCGGCTACCAAGTAATAGTATTTACTACTCATAGTCGCTTCTTTTAAAATAACGCATTTCTACCAATTGAGGACGCAAAAGAACGCTTTTGAAGTAATTCACGTTCAATTCTTCTCCGAAGTTCACCTTATATGAACCGTCCGCCGGAAAACCGTGAAATAAAGTTTTTTGATACCGTTCCTTGTTCGATAGTCACACCTTTATCCGAAAGCAGGCTTTTTGCGCTGAGCTGCGAAATACTTTTCAGTGATTCAGCGTCAGCCGTTGAGATGACAATAGGTTCATCTACACTCCATTTGGATGCCAGCAGCAACGATAAACGCATTTCAGATAATCCCTTATCCTGAGCGAAATCCTTCACAGAAGCGGTTATCAACTTGTCAGCCATCGTTTTGCAATCTCGATTTGAGCATTGACAGCCCTGACCGGAAAATAGTTTTAACTCTGATTTTGTATTATCTGCCAGTTCATCAGCAGATTTACGAGAGGCAGCAACAATTGAGTCAGCTTCTTTACGAGCATCTTCAATAATCTTCTTTGCTTCTTCCTGAGCATTCGCGATAAGTCTCTGCGCTTCCTCGTTTCCTTTCCACGCCTTCGATAAATCTTATCGGTCAACTCTTGAATTTTGTTTTTCCATATTAACAGGAGTATTTAGTATTATTACTATATTAACTTTGTGTGTCTCTGTAAGATTCTCATGCCAAATTTACAAAAAAAATCACCATTTGATAAAAAAAGAGAAAGACAAAGAAAACTCTCTTCTTATAAAATCACACTTTTTACACCAATTTTTTATTCCGGTTATATACCTAGTAATATTACTAAATGACACCTGCTTTAAAATATTATAATGAATAAAATACTCAAAAACTACTTTTGTCTCGATTTGATATATTTTTCTTCTTCTCCTGTTATCATATCAAGCCCGATACCTTTAATTACTGTTTTCTTCGTTGATAAATACCAAATACTTAGATTCAACTTCATGTAAAGTAATCTGGGGATAAAAACAAAGTCCTTCACAGTCTCTCCCTATATATCCGGCTTTATCGTATCGGGCATACTCAGAGCCTCCCTTCCATTCTTTCAACTGAGCCGGAGAGCTTTCTGACGAACTACCCGCTGTACTCAATACCAGACACCCCAATAAATAAGTTTTTCTCTATCGTTTCTTTATAATTACTCAATCTGCCTTCCGGCATCGTATCCAGCATATTATTACTAATATCTACCTTCCGAAATCCGTCTAAATCAGGTTTGGAAGTACAAGCAAACAAACAAGCTGACAGACTTAAAACTGCAATAGACTTTATGACTTTCATTTCCTTTTCATTTATGTTCAACGATTCAATATGATCTCACTCTTCTGATTCAAGGTCAGCTCAAGTTCTGCATCTCTGACCTGAGGACTCCAGAAGATACGATTACAATTCATACCTGGCCGATACTTATGCGAATCTTTTCCTGATAAATACAGATTCTCAACCATAAACTGAGTAGTCTCGACTTCTAAAAGTCCCTAACTCTTCATAATAGTTTGTTGCCTCTACCCGCTCAGCTTTCAAGAATTTTGCAACTTCTCTCCTTTTTATATCCAACGAACGAAAGCGACAAGAAGTCAATGAGATATTCTGCCATTCGTCATTAAAAGAGATATAAAGAGTCCAAACACAATTTCCTTACATTAATATCCAGCCTAGCCGCACGATTCTCAATAGATAACAATGTTGAATCCGTTTTCAATTCCAGATTCAAACCATCTAAAACCAATCTGCATCCATTTTCTACCTGTCTAATTACCTGATAGATATCTTCATTATCCAGATTAATTTCAATCAATAAGCAATCCCTTCTTGTGTCACATGCAAATATTGACTTTTCGGATACACAAATATACTCTTACCTGAAGAGTGAGAGAGGCTTCCCATCAACTTACCTAATACGCCTATGATCTTTATCTATCTTCCCCTAACTTTTCAACAACCTTCACATGACGGATTCCCGTCATTTCTATTTCAGTCCGCTCACCTTCCATTGATAAACGATTATCGGTTTCTCACCGCCAGGTGTCTGCAGAAGGATAGGTATAAAAATAAGCCCAATACAAAAAGTCCCCTATTATTATATATGTTGTGCGTTTCATATCTTATCTGTTTATTATTGATTTTGTCTTTGTATAAACTCATAATACATCTTCTCTATTTCTTTGATAGAAATACCAAGTGTATAAAGTTGCCTGAAAAAGCTGCCGACTTCTTCTTTTAAAATTGCTCTTTTCGCAATGAATGAATCAGCATCTTTGCCCCGGACGCTACAAAAAGCCAATCCCTCTTTTTATTGTAAATCACCTCCTGAGACTGAAAGATACTCATACGAACGCATTACTGTATTTGCATTCACTTCTACAATAGACATATTCCCTGACAGAAGGGATACGTCCTTCTTCCTCGTATTGTCCCGACAAGATATCATCACAAATACGGTCGGCTATCTGTAAATATATTGCTCTGCTTTCTTTAAAATTCATACATACCCTCCTTTTCTATATTCGATGGATTACTTCCGACTCTTTCAAGCGGAAATAAGTCAATGTCCAATTTATAATAGTCAATATTGGGAATAAAATATATCCCCACTTAAAGAAAAAACAAAATCAAGGTTGAAAGAGTACTAT
>VOFK01001343.1_pt1:12500-16686 | contig 16686 bp, 16 predicted proteins | sample 5384121 | NCBI WGS metagenome assembly VOFK01 (sample SAMN12384730, study PRJNA508395) | human gut metagenome | isolation source: healthy gut J | host: Homo sapiens
AATATGTCAAAGATCCTCTTTCCCTCGCGGGATGTGTGGAGAATAACGGATTCGAACCGTTGACCCTCTGCGTGCAAGGCAGATGCTCTAGCCAGCTGAGCTAATCCCCCTCATTCGGAGTAGTCCCAGGCAGAGTTGAACTGCCGACCTCTACATTATCAGTGTAGCGCTCTAACCAACTGAGCTATAGGACTGTCAACTTTGCCAAGACTTACGTCCCAGCGTCACTCTCTCTCTCCGACCGGCCTTCCGGTACGTAAGATCTATATATAAACATAATCTCAACAGCAGCACAAGGCGATCGATACCTCGTATGACCTCGGTACGGAATCCTTCGCTCCAGAAAGGAGGTGTTCCAGCCGCACCTTCCGGTACGGCTACCTTGTTACGACTTAGCCCCAGTCACCAGTTTTACCCTAGGCCGATCCTCGCGGTTACGGACTTCAGGTACCCCCGGCTCCCATGGCTTGACGGGCGGTGTGTACAAGGCCCGGGAACGTATTCACCGCGCCATGGCTGATGCGCGATTACTAGCGAATCCAGCTTCACGGAGTCGGGTTGCAGACTCCGATCCGAACTGAGACGTGGTTTGGGGATTCGCTCCCTGTCGCCAGGTGGCTTCCCTTTGTCCACGCCATTGTAACACGTGTGTCGCCCCGGATGTAAGGGCCGTGCTGATTTGACGTCATCCCCGCCTTCCTCGCAGCTTACGCTGGCAGTCCCACCAGAGTCCTCAGCATTACCTGTTAGTAACTAGTGGCAAGGGTTGCGCTCGTTATGGCACTTAAGCCGACACCTCACGGCACGAGCTGACGACAACCATGCAGCACCTCGCAAACGGCTATTGCTAGAAAAGGTGTTTCCACCTCGGTCCGAATGCGTTCAAACCCGGGTAAGGTTCCTCGCGTATCATCGAATTAAACCACATGTTCCTCCGCTTGTGCGGGCCCCCGTCAATTCCTTTGAGTTTCACCGTTGCCGGCGTACTCCCCAGGTGGATCACTTAACGCTTTCGCTGTGCCGCTTACACTGTATCGCAAACAGCTAGTGATCATCGTTTACTGCGTGGACTACCAGGGTATCTAATCCTGTTTGATCCCCACGCTTTCGTGCATCAGCGTCAGTCATGGCTTGGCAGGCTGCCTTCGCAATCGGGGTTCTGCGTGATATCTATGCATTTCACCGCTACACCACGCATTCCGCCTGCCTCAAACATACTCAAGCCCCCCAGTTTCAACGGCAATTCTATGGTTGAGCCACAGACTTTCACCGCTGACTTAAAAGGCCGCCTACGCACCCTTTAAACCCAATAAATCCGGATAACGCTCGGATCCTCCGTATTACCGCGGCTGCTGGCACGGAGTTAGCCGATCCTTATTCATACGGTACATACAAAAAGGCACACGTGCCTCACTTTATTCCCGTATAAAAAAAGTTTACAACCCATAGGGCAGTCATCCCCTTCACGCTACTTGGCTGGTTCAGACTCTCGTCCATTGACCAATATTCCTCACTGCTGCCTCCCGTAGGAGTTTGGACCGTGTCTCAGTTCCAATGTGGGGACCTTCCTCTCAGAACCCCTATCCATCGAAGGTTTTGGTGGGCCGTTACCCCGCCAACAACCTAATGGAACGCATCCCCCATCGATGACCGAAATTCTTTAATAGTTCCACCATGCGGAAGAACTATGCCATCGGGTATTAATCTTTTTCTTTCGAAAGGCTATCCCCGAGTCATCGGCAGGTTGGATACGTGTTACTCACCCGTGCGCCGGTCGCCATCAAACTTAGCAAGCTAAGTTCATGCTGCCCCTCGACTTGCATGTGTTAAGCCTGTAGCTAGCGTTCATCCTGAGCCAGGATCAAACTCTTCATTGTAAAAGTATCTTGACTGCGCAAATTAAAAATTAAAGTGCGGCAGCTTAATTATCTGTCCAGGACGCTCGAATTCAAAAAGTCTATCTTTACCTATCTATATAGAATAAGTATTGACGGTTCTTTTGTTTTACCCAGGTACGACGCGCCTTAATCATTAGTTTCCAATTATTAATTTGCGAAGCACCTGCTCTTGTACTACTTGTATTGTTTATGTAAATCTGTTCAAAGATCGCTCGTTTCACGATTGCTGTTCTTTTCAGAAAGCGGATGCAAAGGTAAGAACTTTAAAGCATATCTTCCAAATATTTTCGGAAGTTTTTTTTTCATTTTTCTTTTTTCTCTTTCCTCGTCGTCTCTCTTGTCGAAAGGGAGGCAAAAAGAAAAAGGAAGAAGGACCAGGCACCGTTTCTTTAAAAAGAATGTCAACTCGCGCTGCTTTCGTTTTCAAAAGCGGGTGCAAAGGTAAGAACTTTAAAGCATAACTTCCAAATGTTTCGGAAGTTTTTTTTCACTTTTCTTTTCCAAGGCCGAAGTTCCGAAAGAAACCTATGGCAAAGAAGAGAAAAATGGAAGCTTACCGCTCCGTTTTACTGTCAGAATGTCAAAACATCGCCGCCTTCGTTCCCGAAAGCGGATGCAAAAGTAGGGCTTTTACGGACATCTGCAAAATATATACAAGCTTTTTTTGAGGGTTTACGTGAACTTTTTCATAACTAGCTGATTGATAGATATGTTTTAAAGCATGTTTTTTAAAGGGAAAGGAAGGCAGGAAGGAGAGGGGACACATTATATATATACGCGCGCGCATCGGAATATACTAAGTTCACCCCTTGACATAGACCACTGAACGGCCGGCACCACGCTTGCGAATCACGCCGGAATCGATAAATGTCTGCAAATCCCTCGAAGCCCGGCGGGCGGTGACATGGACAAGGCGGGAATATTCTGCACGAGTAATACAGACATTAGCTTCCAGAAAGTCCATCATGCTTTTTTCACGGGCAACCATGTCGCCCATTGCTTTCGGTTTATCCGGGAAAAAGCGTTTATCCGCACGTTCCAACTCCATCTTACCTGCCACATAACGTTTGAATTCGATGCCGGGACGGAATTTCACCGTGGACATCTTGACCGACTCCGCACGTACTTCTTTCTTATTCATCACCGGATGGGTACACTTCAGCGTGGTGCTGAAGAAGCCAAGTCCCTCTATCTCCACCGTATAGCCCTTTGCCAGCCAGTCTCCAAGCGTAGTGGTGATGGCTTGCACAATACCCACAACCATGGCGTGGGGCATATGTTCTTCACGAAAAACCCGTTCCATGAACTCTTTACCAGAAATGGTTCCCTTGGAACAGACACGGGCATGCAGCGACTTCGGTTCCTCGCCTTCGGGGACGGGCGTTTCATAAAGGTCATAATAAGCACTCATAAAATAATTTAAATTAATGGTTTATAGAGAATTGAGGGAAACTTGCAGCAAACTTGGGGAAGAAATGTTCTCGAAATCGGCAGAAGCTGGCAGTAAAGGTACTAATTATTTTTCTTGCCACAAGGATTTTACTTTCTTTCCACTGCCGTATTCTTTTCTTTCCACAGCTGTGGAAAGAAAAGAATACGGCAGTGGAAAGATTAGCATTTAGGATAGAAAAGGATAACTCCCAATGAGTCTGTCCTTAGTTCTTGGCAGGCAAAGAAACAGAAGCCTCCAATATCGGGGAGACAGACTCCCAAACCTGAGCATCGATACTCTGCATTCCTTGCACAGAAGGATGCCCCCATTGTTTATCAATGTCGTGCAAACGAATATTCTCGATGCCATAGTGCCGGCAAATTTCATCCATGGAATCAGTTACCTCTTCGGATAATTCAGAATTGGTAATATTATAAATCCTGGCCGCAGGATAGAGCTGCTTGAGAGATGCAAGCAGATAGCAAAAGGCAGGACGGAAGCTATACAAATCGGCTTTCGTCCAGCCATCATATTGGTATGCGCCAATGGGAGCACCTGCCCAACTGTCATTGGTACCGCCAAAAACAAGGATTATGTCGGGGGTGCCGAGGTTGTGAATACGGGTGATAAAAGAACGGTCGGAGTAATCGGCTTTCTCGTAACCGGTATGACAGACGGTGGAGCCGGAATAGGAATTGTTGCGTTCCAACTGAAAGCCGTGCTCATGGATGAAACGGTACCACCAGGTTTCCTCCACCTTTGTCACATCATTCTCTTTCTTTTCGCCGGGAACTCCATACCAGCAGAGATTGGCGGCAGGAGAGACATGACCGTAAAAAGTGGAATAGGAATCGTC
>VOFK01002705.1_pt1 | contig 16673 bp, 21 predicted proteins | sample 5384121 | NCBI WGS metagenome assembly VOFK01 (sample SAMN12384730, study PRJNA508395) | human gut metagenome | isolation source: healthy gut J | host: Homo sapiens
GCCATTGCTTGACTAAAACTTCTTGAATTGGTGTTTTACTCATGTGATCCATGTCCCTTCTTGAGTTTTGGCAGATAAAAATCATTGCACATGTCAACTCATGATGGGATTACCCTAAATCGAAACCATCCAAATTTCTGACTGAAATTGAAGATGGGTGAAAACATGGAAATCAATATTGATGAACGGCAAAAGAGCCAGTTAAGACTATCCACCAAGTTGCTCACTGAATCCGCAATTCTAAAAGTAATGAAAATCATTCTGCTGATGATTATCTCATATATCTCCTGGGCTATTTCTCAGTGACACAGTAACTCATTTTCTCAACAATTAAAGGATGAGACAACTAAACACCTTCTCTCTTTAACTCATACTTCAATCTATTTGCCTCATGACTGTGGAAACGAAGCAGTGCACCTGAAACGGCTAAGGGTACTAAAAAAGAAACCAAGCTGCATGAATGGTTCAACTTCAGAAATGCCATGCTAATGAAAGAATCTATTATTTAACAAGAAATTTCATATCAATCATATATCTATTCTTTCCTGCGTTTTTCGGCTGCCATAAGCACCGGCCAAGCTACACAAGACGGCACCGATCAAGATCGCAAAGAAAGATATGAGAGCCGAACGAGCCGCAGTATCTGCTGCTTTATCGGCCGTTTCCAATGCATTTTGCTTCACTTCCTGCCATTCTTGGATCGCTTTATCTAGATTTTGTTCCAGATTACGGATTTGCTTATCAGCTTCTGCTGTTGCCTTATGCATAATTTCCATATATTGCTTGATCGCCTTGTCCGCTTCTGCTTTCGACATATTAGTGTTATTTTGACAATGCTTTGGCAAGGTCATTCCGGTCTATGCTTTTTTTTGCCAGATTATTCGCCTGTTTTTTTCAAATGAGCAAGAAAAATCTTTTAAAAATCTCATCTGCATCTTCCGGAGACGCAACAGCTTTCTTCACCGATTTGCCAAAGTCGGCCTTTACGCCCTCTAACTGCTTTCTGCAAATAATCGGGTTGCAACTCTTTTTACTTTACTTTTTCACAAGAACCGCACGAATATCCTTCGGTAACTCTCCGTCTTTCAAGTCCACTTTAAAATCGATTCCACCAAACAATTCTTTTTCGCTTGATCCGAAAGTGCGGAAACTCCGCCACCCACAATCGAACCGGTTCCGGAAATAACACCTTCCTGCCACCGACGATGCAGCACCTAATGCATTTCATCGTAAGTTTTGCAGCCCCGACAGTAAGTAAAAACACAAGAAAAATGCCCCTACAATAAGTGTCGTGCCCCAAACCAAAAAACCATGTATCAAACCATCCACTCCTGCCAACTTTCCGGCAACAAAACCACCGGCAACCATACTGACAATCAAAGCAAGTGCCGTACCTATACCGACCGTCGTCCCAATACCGGAAACGGGATTATCGGCAAACGGTCAAACATAAACAGACCGATGCTGGAACCTAATACCGACAGCAAGATAGAGACAGCCAGGGTACCGTCACAACACCGCCAAAAACACTACCCCAAGAAACTCTTTTTTTTTCAATTCATTCCAATTATCCAAACGGGTCATAATACATTCATTTTAATCATTAATAATTTATATTCTTACAAAACGGAGAGACCATCCCGGAATAATCCAGAAATGGTCTCTTCTTTTTCTGTTATTATTCTACATAAAGAATTACAGCGCGGTTCCACTCGGTTTATCAAAAGGAGGTTCCTTGTCGCCGACCCATTCCACAATTACCCTGTCACGGCTGATACCATAGTCGCTGATTAAAATGCGAGCTACATTTTTGTGCTCTTTCAGCAGAAAGCTTCTCGTTGATCTGACTTGTTCCGGTCTTGCGGGTCCGTATAACCTATCACACGCACCTTGAACTGCGGGTTGTCTTTCAGGTATTGCGCAATATTGTAAATGTTAACCCCTTTGATAAGGATCAACTTTCGTCTGGTTGATCTTAAAGAGGACCACATTGTTGATCAACGGATTTTCCTCAAACTCAACGACCTTTTCGGTTATCACCTCAGGCTCCGGACAGTCGGACAATCCACAGGACGTTGTGCCAATTCCTGATTCTGAGCATATAATTCATTAATCCGACTGTTCAACGCATCGATTTCCTGAGGATTTCTCAACTCCGCTTCCGAAAATGTAGCCGTCTTGCCTATATTAAATATCAGGCCAGCCGAAGCGGTTTCCCAAAATGTCATAATTACCACTGCTTCTTGACTTGATTGAACTCGCTTCTAACAGCCGTTGCGGCAAACTCGATAGAAAGAGTAACACGGTCGGACAGTTTGAAATTATTGATAATACCAGCATTGAGTGTCATGCCATTCATACGGCTATACCCGCTCGCATAAGTCGGTTGGTTCGTATAGTCCCATCCGAAAGCCCATCCGAAGCCGACATAAGGCACAAGGCTATATACGCGGTTAGAACTATATTTCATGAAATAGTCAGTCATGCTCCACATCAGATCTGCTTGCACAGTCGCAAACCTATTACGTGACATGACGGACGCATTATCATTGAACGTATGCAGGGTTCGTCAACCCCGCTCCCTTTGATACGAGTCCCCAAATAAGGATTGATCCATTTACCAAATTGATTTCTGGCGCTACGGTAAACCGATTGAAAAAGTCGGCATCACTATTTCTGTCGCCAAAATAAATATTAGCGCCTGCACCTGCTCCAATAAACCAATGATCCCAGAAACCATTATTGATAAATGTTGCCTTACGGGCAGGTTCGAACTCTGACCTTCTTTCGATTGGGCAAAAGAGGTCTGTATGATGCTGCACAAAGCACCATAATAAACAAATACTTCTTCATGATTGAAATTTTTTTTGTGATGATAACAGCCAGGATCAGAAACGATACCCCCCAGCCGAATGCAATTACGGAAGAATTGTCTTTACCAAAGACATATTTATATTCGACATTAAGAAAATTACGCAAGTTGAGATTATAGGTCAATCCTCCTCCCACGTTAAAACCGAAATTTGTAGAACTGTGCGAATCCAACGTAACCTCTCCTTCTTCTCCTTTTACGGTCCGTTTACCTTGGAAATTATTTTGCAGGTTAAACCCCTGCTAAAAGGATAAAGTGACAAATGATCTTCACTCAAATCAAACACATAATGCGCGTTGACATCTACATCCAAACCTGTTGTTTTATCTTTCGGGAAAAAAAACATCAAATCGGTGCCAAACGTACATGATCTGTCAAATTGTACCGACCTTGAACACCTAACATCACACGCTTAAAATCTGTCTGATAACCAAAATTTCCCAACAGCGAGAAATCTCCTTTCTGGGCAAATACACCAATGGATGTTATCAGCAAAAATGCTATAAAAAGAATCTTTTTCATTTGAATAATTTTTTAGTTACACACTTCTTTAAACATTTAGAATAATATCAAAATCACATTTCAATATCATTTCTAACATTACTCTCGTAAAACACACAAGCATATTCAGCTCTCATTATTTACAAATAATTATCAACATTTTTATTTCAAATATCTTCCTCCTTTTTTTATAAAGTTACTCATAAATAAATCTATTATTGCAATAAAGACTATACTGTTTTTTATAGAATAACAACAATATTTTCTATTTTGTTTTCCTCTGATTAAAGTAAAATCCATACCCTAAGTTTATTCAGATTCATAATTCATTTATCACGAGACAATACAGATTCTTTATACAAAAACACTTTTTCTTGGTTCATGATTTCCCAGAAGAAAAGTGTTTGATCATAGTCAGACATATTGATAATCTTTCAGTGCATTTTGTAATTCCCCTTCGCGCAAAAAAGATACGGCTCTTTACCGTTCCCAACGGTAGATCCAGTTTTTCTGCTATCTCATGGTATTTATAACCATTCAGATACAATGAAAACGGAATTTTAAATTCACTATTGAGTCCAGCAACCGCTTTTGTGACTTCCTGAATCTGGTAAATCTTATCCGGAGAACCCGAAATAGAATCATTGGTAACGTTCAAATTGTATAAATCCTCATTTTGGTCAACGATACTCTGTATACGAACAACTTTATGGTAGTTATTTATAAAGATATTACGCATTATAGTCATGACCCAACCAGCAAAATTGACATTATCTACGAACTTTTTCCTGATTATCCAAAACCTTTAGAGCCGTATCTTGCAACAAGTCCAAGGCATCATCTCGGTTGGCAGTGAGTTTGATGGCAAAGTTCATCATGTGTCCCTGTAAACCGACCAGGCTTTGTTGAAATTGCATCTTATCCATATATTTATTTTTCGTTAAAAGTTTTACCTGCCACAAAACTATAATCCAACCCCTTATCCTCAAAGTTCAATTTCGTTCGAAAAGACTCCGGATTCGTTTTTGCACCTTTGTAAGGTACATATCGGACGATTCCGTACATTTTCCTTACAAAGTTTGAAAGACATACTTCATTTTTTCCATGGCTTATGACCACTGTGGCTTCTATGAAGACCGGTCCATATCCTCGAAAACCAAATCGTCTGATGAAGACAAAAAATGTGAAAGGAAATCAGGTAAGACTTTTCTCTTAGAGGTAACAAAAGTTTCATACTGAGGAAACTTTAGTTTCCCTATAGAGAAACAAAAAGTTTTCCGCTTATTAAACATTTGTTTTCATATGGAAAAAACTTTTGTTTTTTAGGCTGAAAAACTACAAATGACTAGATGTTAATATTTTATCCGTGTTGAAAGGAGATCGGATAATACTATATGGTGAGTGTGGAGGAGCGTTGTGTTAGGTGATGGAAAAGTGGTAAATAGCGGTAAATAGTGGTAGATAGAGCTAGATAATTGTAGATGTTTTTTATCTACCACCATTAGTTAATCATCCTAAGACCAGATGAATGCAGGGATAGTTGTAGATGTCGTAGCAAATAGGCTTATAAACTATATGAGAGAATTGAAAGTCAAAGCGATGAGCGAATAACTTTCAATTCTCCATGTTTCAATTAAATGGTATAATATTGTTCCCATCCTTTGCGAGGCGGTACTCCACATAGCATCTTATTCGCCTCAGGATCGTTCGTGATCTGTTTCGTGTCACGATCGAAGACGAGCTTGCGGTTCAAGCGCTGGCTTAATACGCCGAGACAGAATACCTGACTTAATGGGCCGGCGATAGAGAACGGTGAGCGGGTTTTCTCCTTACCCATACAACTTAGCAGGAAGTTCGCGAAATGGTTAGACGGGCTTTTCGGCACTTCCGGTAAGCGGGATTCCATCTCTTTCGCTTTCTCATCCGGGATGATAGATAAGGTACTTCCATGAGAACCACCCTTGAAGGTTAATTCTTTCGAGTAGATTTCCTTGCCGGGTTCAACTTCGCCGGTTGTATCTTGCCGCCGGCTACGGTCGGGATATTCGGGTCGAGTTCGGAAACACCGTAACCTTCCGGGACGGCAGGGGATATTGTCCAGTCCATCGTACCAAGTGATATCCACGGCCGGCATATTCCCTCTTTCCGGGAATTTAAACAAAAAGGGTGGATGACATCGGGAAGAAGAACGGGTTATGGTCTTTCAAATAAAAGCGGATTTATTTCTGTAGGCAATCCTAAATCTAGGAATTCATGTGCCGTATCCAAAATATGCGCTCCCAGCGTCTCCTAAGACACCCATTCCGAAGTCGTACCAACAAACGCCATTGTCCCAAATGGTAGTCATGGTTGTAATCATGATATTGAGCTACGCCGATCCATGTGTCCCAATCCATCGTCTCGGGAACCGGTTCTCCCATAGGCATATGCCTAATATTCGGGTTCCATCCGTGCCAGCGACGCGGATTATTCATATGGGCGGTAATGGCGGTAACATCCTTGATAATACCGGCCTCTTTCCATGCCTTGAATTGGAAATAATTCGCCTCGGAATGTCCTTTTTGGTTACCCATTTGGGTGACAACGCCGTATTTCTTGGCCCCACGCATCATGATCTCTATCTCTTGGAATAGTGCGGGCCATCGGTTTCTGCTACATATACATGTTTGCCGTGCGCCATCGCCTCGATCGTGATCGGGAAGTGGGAATGATCCGGCACGCCTACGCTTACGGCATCGATCTTGTCCGCCATCCGGTCGAACATCGTGCGGAAGTCTTGAAAAACGGGCCGCTTTCGGGAACATGTTGATAATCTCTTGCGTGTGAGGGGCTCCCATGTCTACGTCGCAGAGAGCTACCACGTTACACAGACCTGTGTTATACAATTCCTTGGCGATCTCGCCCCCTCGTTGTCCGATGCCGATGAACGCGATGTTTACCCGGTCATTAGCGCTGATTAACGGGGAAGTAGGTAGAACACGTCCGTGGGCGGGTGTCCAGAACGACGGGATGGCCGATACTGCCGATAAGGCTAGCGCTCGCTTAAGGAACGAGCGGCGTGAGATTTCTTCTGATTTCATGGTATTATCTTGTTTAAATTATACTGTTTGCGCAAACACTAATGATTTACGTCGTAAATATACAAAAACTTTCTATAGTTACGGAAAAAATCATTTACTTTGTAACCTCATAAAAGGAGACCATGTGCTAATGTGCCACTCAGGCGGGTCTCCGATGGACTTATCATTGGCACATTGGCATATTAACAAAATTGGCAAATTATTAGATTATGGCACAAGAAGATGTATTTAAGAAATTAGTTTCACACTGTAAGGAGTATGGTTTCGTATTTCCCTCCTCAGAGATTTATGACGGTTTGGGAGCGGTATACGATTATGGCCAGTATGGTGTTGAGTTAAAGAACAATATAAAGAAATATTGGTGGGATAGCATGACTTTGCTGCATGAGAATGTGGTGGGTATTGATTCCGCTATTTTTATGCACCCTACTATCTGGAAAGCTTCCGGCCATGTTGACGCTTTTAATGATCCGTTGATCGATAACAAGGACTCGAAGAAACGTTACCGTGCGGACGTTTTGATCGAAGACCATTTGGGCAAGATCGAGGAGAAAAATGAATAAGGAAGTGGCGAAAGCCGCAAAGAAATTCGGTGACGCTTTCGATGAGGCTAAATTCCGTGAGACGAACTCGTGTATTGGAGCATCAAGCGAAATGGAATGAGATCCATGAGCGTTATAGCAAGGCGATGAACGAGTCTAACTTCGAGGATCTTCGCCAATTGATCTTGGATTGCGAGATCGTTTGCCCGATTTCCGAACTCGTAACTGGACGGAGGTTCGCCAGTTTAACTTGATGTTCTCTTACGGATATGGGTTCTACCGCTGATGGAGCGATGAAGGTTTATCTTCGTCCGGAGACGGCCCAAGGTATTTTCGTGAACTTCTTGAATGTGCAGAAGACTGGCCGTATGAAGATCCCGTTCGGTATCGCCCAGATCGGTAAGGCGTTCCGTAATGAGATCGTGGCTCGTCAGTTTATCTTCCGTATGCGTGAGTTCGAGCAAATGGAGATGCAATTCTTCGTTCGTCCGGGTGAGGAGATCGAGTGGCTTTAAGAAATGGAAGTCTACTCGTTTGAAATGGCATCAAGCCCTAGGTTTGGGCGATGAGAAGTATCGCTATCACGATCATGAGAAATTGGCTCACTACGCTAACGCAGCTACGGATATCGAGTTTGAAATGCCGTTCGGATTTAAGGAAGTGGAGGGTATACATAGCCGTACGAACTTCGACTTGAGTCAGCATGAGAAGTTTTTCCGGTAAAAGATCCAATATTTCGATCCGGAGTTGAACCAGAGTTACACTCCGTATGTAATCGAGACCTCGATCGGTGTAGACCGTGTGTTCTTGAGCATCATGGCGGGTTCTTACTGCGAGGAGACGTTGGCGAATGGCGAGAGCCGTGTGGTATTGAAGTTGCCCGTAGCCTTGGCCCGATCAAATTGGCCGTATTGCCATTGGTGAAGAAAGATGGCCTGCCGAGAAAGCTGAGGAGATTATAAATATGTTGCGTTTCGACTTCCGTTGCCAATACGACGAGAAGGATTCTATTGGTAAGCGTTATCGCCGTCAGGATGCGATCGGTACCCCGTATTGTATTACGGTAGACCATGACACCTTTGAAGGATAACTGCGTAACGATCCGTTTCCGTGACACGATGGAGCAAGAGCGCATAAGCATCGATAAGCTTCACGATATTATCACGGAGAAGGTGAGCATGAAGAATTTATTGAAAAAGGTAATAGAGTAAACGAATGAAGAAGTACTGGCATATTGCGTTGATGTTGCAGGTGCTCATGATCACCTCTTTGTGGGGATGATGATGAGGCACTAGAGGTGGGATGAGGTTTGAAGGTCCAGAATGAGGAGGCTTTTTCAAGCCCAGATGCTGGTTCCGGGGTTTCGAGCAATTGAGTTCTCAAAGTAATGCCGGGTTTATCCTTTACAAGGTCTTGAAGACTGGGAGAGTAAGGAGCCGATTTATTATACGAGCAAGGTGGAATGTTATTATAAAGGCTCTTTTATAAATGGTGAAGTTTTTGATGATCGTTCTTTCGAGGCTGGAGAGCCTGCGGTGATGGAAGTGTACAAGATGACTGATGGCTTTTGCCACGGCTTTTACAGAATATGCATCCCGGTGATAAATGGGAGATTTGGGTTCCCTCGCAACTTGATATGGAGAAGGGATATAAGAATCCTAATACCGGGGCTGTTGTTGTAAAACCTTGCACTACGATGATTTTTGAAATGGAAGTCGTAGGTATTGTTGAGGAATAGAAATCCTATCTTATGGTATAATTACGGCCGCCTCTTTTTAGGGGTGGCCGTTTTTTATAGTTATATGTAAATCTAGGGAAACAAATCCCTATAAACAATTAAAGCCTGTCTCACGACAAGCCCTAACCAAACTTTGTTAACCTTAAATCTAATACTATTATGAAAAACCACGATGCAAAGATACGTTCGTCAAGACCATTTGTCAAGTCTTTTTGCAACTAATATATGTTAAGTAACATATCGATGCTTGCCAAAAAAGTGTTACACAACATAAAAACTCTATATATTACAATCAAAATCTTCTAATTTTAACGATGATTAGTCCCTTTTATAGGACTGCTAAAGGGAAAGACGTTCTTTGAGTAGCTTATAGCCAGCGCTACTGGCACGAAGATAGGTTCCATCCTTTAATCGTACTTGATAGGTTTCTTTTTCCGAATAGTTCTACTGCAATATCTGTTCCGTATTAACGATATAAGAGCGATGTATACGAACGAACTCCGGAGAAGGAAGGCTTCGCTCGAAATACTTCATGGTTTGCTCCTTTACGTGCTGACCGGAAGTGGTGAATAAGGTCACATAGTCGCCACATGCTTGCAAATAGAATATCTCTTTTATCGGGATGATATGAATACGTGTCCCGTCTTTTACGGATATACGATCTAGAATCTCCTCCGGAACGGTAGTCGGGGAGGTACCGTCTTTTTCCTCCATTTGTCTCCCGATAGGTTCCGCCTCACTCTTTTCTTTCCCGGCTGGCATACCATTGGGATAGAATGATCCATGCCATTAGGCCGAACAGGAATCGAAAAGGAATCGTGATCGAGAATTCCTCCCAATCTTCCAATCCGAATATTTGTAGCAAGATCGAGCATCCGGCTATGCAAGCGATTTGTACGAGTACGGCGAAAGCCACTCGTGCTTGCATGATATGTAACGTACATTGTACATACCAAAAGATAATATCCCGCTACGGCGAACAATGCGATGGAAAGTAAGCTATCGACCAAAGTGATGCTCAACGGAAGATCGCCATAAAGAGTTAATAATGCGCATTGGATCGCTATGGCTAAAAAGTAATAATAGGCTTCCCTGCCCTTTTATGTAATATGGATGTTGTAATAGGATGTTCTTGCATGATGAGTTTAGTCTCTTAGTTCAAGGCCGCTGAACGACAAGTCTCCACATATATACAACGTGTGCGTCATGTCGGTTGTTTCTGTCAGTCCCTCATATCTTGGCATCCAGCCAAGAAGGAATCAACCTTTAGACGAACCAGCCATCCTTTAGGGGACATATATTACTACGCCGCTGAAGGAGCTATCTATGTTTATGATGGTTTCATCAGCCTCTAATGTTGTTTTTTAAGATCGAGGATCACGTTGCCGAAAGATACGTCTATGTCCGCCCCCTTGAATACGGGGTCCAGTACGATGTGCCTTACCGAGTTGAAAGTGGTGTCAACCGATACGAAACCGTTATCTGTCTCGTAGTTGATCTCATCGTTAGGCTTTCGGTGCCCGAAAGGGGATGGTTAAAAGGACGTTTATGCTTTTTCGTGCGGATAGAATCTTTCCGCTTCAGCATGATGACCAATCCTAACAGGATTAATCCTAACGGCCAATATACGTAAGAAATCGTTCGTGATCCAATTTAACTGCGGGAAAAGGAAATAGACCCCACGCCCACGAGGAGCATACCTCCTACCGGATTACGGTGGAAAATCGTAAAGATGCCCGACACGACAAGCAGCATCGGCCAAGATACTACAAGCAAGTCAAATAAGGATGGATCTATCATTCCTAGATTCCGCAGTAAAAAAATAATATACCGACAATGATAAATAAGGTAGCGATCAGATACCCGTTTGTCCTCTTCTCTTTAAAATCGATGTCATAATCTTTCATATCCATAAGTTCCATTTTTTGTTTTTTTATCAAATGTACGGGTTCGTCATTCTATACACAAGTAAATACCGCTGATTTCTATACGAGTATCGGTAATAACCGAATAATCCCTGATTAAAAAAAGCCTTTAGTTTGTAAGAAACGTGAATTTGACACCAAAACTTGATAAAAAACTAGTTTGATAAGATTAGTTGATAATTAAGGAATATCTTTGTCTTTACAACTGCAATAGAGGAATGTAGGGAATGATACGAAATATTATAAATTTAAAGGCAATAATACTTTATTTTGGATTGATTTTATGCTTGATAGCCGGTATGCCGACTCCGGCTTATGGGAGTTTTTCATATCCGGTCAAGGATGAATCGTATGTATTGGTAATAAATTCATATGTGGATGGCGAACGCTGGTCTGGTAATTTATTAAACATGATCTCGAAGTTCGCTACCCCGGAGGAGTACACCCTCCGGATAGATCATATGAGCGTGATGTTGGTTGATACGCCAGAGAAATTAAAAAGAGAAGCAAGAGGCCTTCTTTGAAGTTAATAAGAAGAAGCCGGATGGAATTATCTACTTAGGCGTAAATGGATGGGCTTTTTATGCAGGGATAAGATCCGGGAGAAATGGGGGATATTTCCCACTCTGGTCTGTTCGGAAACGGGTGAAATGGCAGAAGATGAATGTTATTTTTAATCAGCGGCATTCCTCTGATAGGGTGATCCCTTTACAAGAGGCGGTTAAGGGGTATAACGCTACGGGCTTGTTATCCCTTATTATGTTAAAGGTTCGATCGACTTGGTGAAGGAATTAATCGGGTTTGAAACGTCTGATTTTCATATCCGACAGACGTTATGTCTCCACATGGCTTCGGGATGAGATGGAGAAACATATGGAAACTTCTTTCCCTGAGGGGAAAGTGGATTTTTTATACGGAGGGTTCTTGCTCCATGGATAGTTTAATGGCGGTTCTGTCGGAGAAAGACCCACATCGAGCGATCGGCCGTGATGTATTACTCGTGGATTGAGAAGCTTTCTTGAATCACTGTTCGTTATTATATAGTACTTTGTATCAAGGTATAAACGGCATTTAGGCATCCTGTTTTTTTCTTTATATGATATGGGCGTGGAAGAAGGATATACGATTGGTGGATATTATAATAGTGCTAAACGATTGAGACGTTTGCTCTAATCCCCTTGCTACAACAAGTTTATAACGGTGAAGATATGGGCAAGATCCCGGTTTCGACGGTAAATGATCCTCATAAATACTTGAATTATGCTTCGTTGATAAGTGCGATATCTAATGAAGATATTCCCGCGTGATGCGATGATTCCTATTTGAATGCGCCTCCCTCTTTCTTGGAAAAATATTGGATGCAGCTGTTAGGCTTTCTGGATATTCTTTTCTGGTAGTAGTGTTTTTAGCGGGCATTATGTGTATCGTTCTAAAACAAAAGATGAAGGAAGTAGAGTTGAGGTTGTTGTCCCGTTACCGTGATTTATTTAATAATATGCCGTTACCTTATATACGGCAGCGGCTGATTCGGGAAGGTACGCAAATCGATGTGCAGGTTTTAGATGTGAACCATGCTTTGAGGAGAAAATCGCTCCTAAAGATTTTGTGGTAAATAAGCGTGGAAAAAAGAGATCGCAAATTTGATTGGCGGAGTTATCCTTTGCTCTATCGGCAGTGCCTACGGTTTTAGAGAGTGGAAAATCCCTTCACTTATGAGTATTATTTTGAGCCGACAGGGCTTTTACTATACGATTATCATCATGCTACCTCGGAAGAGAATGTGGTTGACGCGTTTTTTTATTGATATTACGGATATCCATAAATTCCAGACGCATTTGAAAAGCCATGAATCATAAGCTGGCCATGGCGCTAGAGGCGGCAGATCTTTTGCCGTGGCGATATAATCTGGCTGGAAGGGAAGATTATCTATGAGTCGAAAGTACATCCGGAAGATAATATAGAGACTGCCGAGATACATACCCCATGAGGTTTCGTTGGAGGAATATTTCAGCAAGATACACCCGTCTTTCAGGGCTTGCGTGGAAAAGGCTTTCGATGATTTGTGTAATGGGAAAATAAAGAAAAAGTACGAAAAAGAATATTGTCTGGAGCGGTTGATTCCGGGAGAAGATCGCCATGAGTGGGAGGAGATACAGGTAATGGCCTGAATATGATGCTTCCGGTAAACCGAAAGCGTTGATCGCCCGGGTCTACGATATTATTACCGAGCGTAAGCAATTGGAACATGACCTTCGAATGGCTAGGGATAAAGGCGGAGGAGTCGAATAAATTGAAATCAGCAAAGGTTTTTAGCAAATATGAGCCATGAGATACGTACACCGTTAAATGCGATCGTAGGTTTCTCTAATATCCTTGCCTCGACCGATGACCTTGAGGATAAGAAGGAATCGCTGATATTATCGAGAATAATAATCCTCCCTATTGTTGCAGTTGATAAACGATATCTTGGATTTATCAAAGATCGAGGCGGGTACCTTGGAGTTTACTTATGACTATGTGGATATTAACGCTGTATTGAGGGATTTGGAGCAATCGGCTCATTTGAAGAATAAGAATCCGGATGTACAGATCTCATTTAAGGATTATCTGGAGCCTTGCGTGATTTATACGGATCGAAATCGTCTGTCTCAACTCGATGATCAATCTGTTGAACAATGCCATGAAATTTACGCAGGCAGGATCGATTTTATTTGGCTATAAGTTGAAGGATGATAATACGTTGTGGTTCTATGTAGAGATACGGGCTGCGGAATCCCGGAGAATAAACGGAAAGATATTTTCGGACGTTTTGTGAAACTGAATACTTTCGCTCAAGGAACAGGATTGGGTTTAAGCATCTGTGAGATGATTGTTACCCAGATGAAAGGAATGATAGGGGTTGATTCCGTGGAAGGGAAAGGCTCTAGGTTCTGGTTTACATTGCCTTTTCAGCCGAAGAAAGAATTATTGCCTAGTGAAGAGCCGAAGCCTGTTACTTTGGACAAGATCGCCCGTAATGAGCTTACGATCTTGATCGCTGAGGATAATTCAGTAATTACCGCCTGTTTGAGTCTATATTGAAACCTGAATATAAATTAATTCATGCATGGAATGGAAAGGAGGCTGTGGAGCTATTTCACCGGCACAAACCGCAATTGATCTTGATGGATATAAAGATGCCGGTCATGGATGGATATGCGAGGCTACCGCAGAGATTCGTAAGGTTTCTTCCAACGTACCTATAATTGCGGTGACGGCTTACGCTTTCGCCCAAGATGAGCAGCGGATTATTAAAAGTGGATTTGATGCCTATACGGCGAAACCGATTAATGGGAAGGTCTTAAAGGACAAGATATCGACTTTATTGACGCATCGGATTATTCTGATGTAATCGAAGGGCTTTGCGGGAAGCAGACCTCATAAAACAATTAAAGCCTGTCTCACGACAAGCCCTAACCAAACTTTGTTAACCTTAAATCTAATACTATTATGAAAAAACCACGATGCAAATATACGGAGTTACCGCTATTTGTCAATAGATTAAGTGCTAAATTGTGTTTTGTAACATGTAATAAAATCTAATAGGAACTTATGCCTCATTGAAATCTTTCGATAGAGTCGCATATATTCTTTATACCTCCCTCTTTTTTGGATCATCTCGCCTATATGAGCGGCATTTTTTCTTATAAAGCGGATTGGTGACCAGATCACAAACCTTGCGTTCGATCTCCTGCTCGCTCGCTTTCGCTATCTTAACTCCTTCCGGCCCTAACCCTAATTGGTGGATTCGATAGGACCAATAGGGTTGATCGATCATCAACGGAGGTGATTATTGGGGCTTTCCGCCCTTCCTACGCTATGGGTCGTGCCGCAACCTCCATGATGGATAACGCCGTCGCAGTGCGGGAATATCAAATTATGCGGAACCGGCTGCTTCATTAAGAATAAATGTTTATCCGCTTGTAAAAGGTGATTCCTGTCTTTGCCCAACCGGAACCGATGATGAGCCGATAATCATGTTTCTTGCAAATATCGACCAGGCTTTGCTGAAACGGTTACCATCCTTGGAACTACAACTCCCGAGGGTAAAAAGATAATAGGGCTTTGAGCGCTGTCGACGAATGATATCATTTCCTCGTAAGCCTTCTCATCATATTGAAAAGTGTCATTGAAGCAATAGCCTCCGATCGACCATTCGAACGTCCAGTCGGATCTACGTTTCCTAGGTGCTGGCTGAAAAGCAAGTAATTATATGAACGCTCTCCGCGTGATAGCCAAAAATTGCGAATCGGCGCGAGTCCGTATTTAGCCCGGTTCTTATTGATCGTGTCTTTGACCATGAAATTGGTCATCCGGTTCATCAACTTCCATAGGATAGCGGGAGTGATGATCGGGTTGGGTTTGGGAAATGGCAATACGGCCGGGGGAATCTTCTTACCCGGCAAGAACAGGGGCGTAGGCGGTACGTATCAGGGTTTCTTGCAATACTCGGCGATACTTGCGACAGCAAATTCCGAGTTGGTCGATACTAAAATATCATGCTCTTTTTAGTGAGGGGAATCAATTGATCGAACTGTTTATCGATCACGTTCCGCATCCATTTAAGGAATGGCCGGAATTTATGTGAGTTTTGCGCTGCGCTATCGATCATACCGCCGATATCGTCAAACTGTTGCAATACGTATTTAAATCCGTAGGGTTTAACGGTCTCCTCGAATATTTGAGGGAGATTGATGGTCACCTCATGACGCGTCTTTCCAATTCGGCCGCTATGGCCAAATAAGGAAGGACGTCGCCTTGTGAGCCTCTGGTTACTAATAGTATTTTCATGCTACGTTTATTTATGGGCTATGAGGGTCTTGTTTACCGGATATTCAGTTGACGCAAACGCTCGATGTCCAGATGGTATTTGGCTTCCATCGTTTGTAGTTTCTGCTCATTGATGGCTAAGGGATGATTCAATCGTTTCGTTTCCCGGTATCCTTTTATATACGGAGCGAATCATCTTACGTGGATTGAAAATGACGGATGAGGTGATCCAGCAGCCGTGCGTACACCAACAGTTGGCTTTTATATCCATGTCCGATAGCGGCTATTTCTGTTTCATCGCTTCGCTATTCATCACTTTACTTATATCGCAACCATACTCTTTTATATTTCCGAGCGGTTCCCGTAACTCACAGGCACGAAAACGTCCGTCGTAGTCGATTACCAAGGTAGTCTCTCCGGCCGTACAATCCATCCCCAAGGGGTCGGGTGATCTATGTTGCTGGCACGTATATTATATAAGGTACGTATAAGGCCGAGATAGAAGAAGCGTGTGATCGGTTTCCTTAAGCCGGTGGTATCCGCTACCATCCGATCCGCATAAGCTGAATAGATAGGGGATATGTCATCTTGTATTTTGCGTAGCGTTGACTCGGTTAGGATTTTCACGCCATCGTCACGGGTCATGCCTCTGGCGGCCTCAATCGTATGTGTGGAGGTACGGAAACGTCCGTATACCCAAGTCATGAAGTCTTCTACTGGTCTATATTGTATTTCGTGATAACGGTTGCTATATTTTTCAAGACCTTGCCGTCGTCTCCGAAATTTCTCCTGTATCTTACGCAGGGTTTCCAGTGCCTTATAGAAGTTTCCCGGTACGCCTCTCTGTGTATCGTGGGTCGTACCGAAACCATCCAAGGAAAGGCTTACGTTAATATTACAATCCGGGCAGTTCTGGCGGAACCGTTTTACCCATTCGACGATCCGGTCTGGTTTTAAGCCGTTCGTAGGGATGTTCACATCTTTGATATGGTTGTTTTTGTAGAATAACTCCAATATTTCCGGTAGATCCTCACGCAGGGGTAGGCTCACCCCCGGATATCCATAATCGGTTGAATTGCCCGGTGGTTTCTGATATTTTCTTGATTTCATCGAAAGTGAGGTCGGTTGCTTCTTATCCATTTCTTGGGCATAGAAGCACATCGCGCATTTGGCGTTGCATCGGCCTGTTACGAAAAGGAAGATCGA
>VOFK01001407.1_pt1 | contig 16666 bp, 12 predicted proteins | sample 5384121 | NCBI WGS metagenome assembly VOFK01 (sample SAMN12384730, study PRJNA508395) | human gut metagenome | isolation source: healthy gut J | host: Homo sapiens
GCCGGAGACTACCTACTTTCGCAAGAAATACAACTCACTATCATCGGCGTGGAGGCGTTTCACTGTCCTGTTCGGGATGGGAAGGAGTGGTTCCACCCTGCTATGGCCTCCGGGCTTAAAACCGGTCAATTCGGAATAATCTTTTTCTATTTCGTGACTCTCTTTACTTTCGAGTCTCTTTGATCTCTCTCTTCGCTTCTAACCTACATCGCACACCGGTCACAAGCAACACGGTTATAGGATCAAGCCTCACGAGCAATTAGTATCAGTTAGCTCAACGCCTCACAGCGCTTACACACCTGACCTATCGACGTCCTGGTCTCCGGACGACTCTTGAGGAGGTTCAACCTCCGGGAAGACTCATCTTCAGGCAAGTTTCCCGCTTAGATGCTTTCAGCGGTTATCTCTTCCGCTTTAGCTACCCGGCAATGCCACTGGCGTGACAACCGGTACACCAGAGGTGCGTCCACTCCGGTCCTCTCGTACTAGGAGCAGCCCCCGTCAATCTTCCAACGAACCCCCGTCAATCTTCCAACGCCCACGGCAGAATAGGGACAAACTGTCTCACGACGTTTTAAACCCAGCTCACGTACCTCTTTAAATGGCGAAAAGCCATACCCTTGGGACCGACTACAGCCACAGGATGAGATGAGCCGACATCGAGGTGCCAAACACCGCCGTCGATATGAACTCTTGGGCGGTATCAGCCTGTTATCCCCAGAGTACCTTTTATCCGTTGAGCGATGGCCCTTCCATTCAGAGCCACCGGATCACTATGACCTGCTTTCGCATCTGCTCGAGTTGTTGCTCTCGCAGTCAAGCACGCTTTTGCCATTGCACTATCAGCACGATTTCCGACCGTACCTAGCGTACCTTCGTACTCCTCCGTTACCCTTTAGGAGGAGACCGCCCCAGTCAAACTGCCTACCATGCACGGTCCCAAGACAGGATCACTGTCCGTGGTTAGAACCGCAAACAAATCAGGGTGGTATTTCAAGGTCGGCTCCAAGGCCACTGGCGTGGCCTCTTCTCTGCCTCCCACCTATCCTACACAAATCGGTTCACAGTTCAATGCAAAGCTGCAGTAAAGGTTCATGGGGTCTTTCCGTCTAGCCGCGGGTAGATTGCATCATCACAAACATTTCAACTTCACTGAGTCTCGGGAGGAGACAGTGTGGCCATCGTTATGCCATTCGTGCAGGTCGGAACTTACCCGACAAGGAATTTCGCTACCTTAGGACCGTTATAGTTACGGCCGCCGTTTACTGGGACTTCGATCAAGGGCTCTCACCCCATCAATTAATCTTCCAGCACCGGGCAGGCATCACACCCTATACGTCGTCTTTCGACTTTGCAGAGTGCTGTGTTTTTAATAAACAGTCGCAGCCACCTATTCTCTGAGACCGATTCACGCTCAAGGTGTCTCTCCTCTCACGCTACTACGGCACACCTTCTTCCGAAGTTCCGGTGTCAATTTGCCGAGTTCCTTCTCCCGAGTTCTCTCAAGCGCCTGAGCATTATTCAGCTCGCCCACCAGTGTCGGTTTGCGGTACGGTCCGCGTCAGACTGGTGCTTAGAGGCTTTTCTTGGAAGCACTTCCGATCACTTCGCCGCCGTGGCGGCACGTGACTTCGCCTTGGAGATGCGTCTGCGGATTTGCCTGCAGACCTCCTACGCTCGTCAACCGGGACATCCAACACCCGGATGATCTTTCATGCTCCGTCCCCCCATCGCATCTGACGCAGGTTCAGGAATATTAACCTGATTCCCATCGGCTACGCCTTTCGGCCTGACCTTAGGAGCCGACTCACCCTGCTCCGATGAACGTAGAGCAGGAACTTGGGCTTACGGCGAGCAGGCTTTTCACCTGCTTTAACGTTACTCATGTCAGCATTCGCACTTCTGATATCTCCAGCAGTCCTCTCGAACCGCCTTCGCAGACTTACAGAACGCTCCCCTACCACGCACTGAATAATCAGTGCATCCGCGGCTTCGGTTAACAGCTTAGCCCCGTTACATCTTCCGCGCAGAAGGACTCGACCAGTGAGCTATTACGCTTTCTTTTGAAGGATGGCTGCTTCTAAGCCAACTTCCTGGTTGTCACGGCCTTTCCACTTCGTTTTCCACTTAGCTGTTATTGGGGACCTTAGCCGGCGGTCTGGGTTGTTTCCCTTTGAGTCGGACGTTAGCACCCGGTGCTCTGTCTCCCGTGCTCACGCTTCCAGGTATTCGGAGTTTGCCTTGGTTTGGTAAGACTCCATGTCCCCCTAGCCAAAACAGTGCTCTACCCCCTGGAGCGACACACGAGGCACTACCTCAATAGTTTTCGGGGAGAACCAGCTATCTCCAGATTTGTTTGGCCTTTCACCCCTATCCACAGCTCATCCGCTAATTTTGCAACACTAGTCGGTTCGGTCCTCCAGTGTGTGTTACCACACCTTCAACCTGGCCATGGATAGCTCATCTGGTTTCGGGTCTACACCCTGCGACTGGACGCTCATTTCGAACTCGCTTTCGCTGCGCCTCCCCTATTCGGTTAAGCTCGCCACAGAATGTAAGTCGCTGACCCATTATGCAAAAGGTACGCAGTCACCTCTGTTGAGGCTCCTACTGTTTGTATGCATGCGGTTTCAGGTTCTATTTCACTCCCCTCCCGGGGTTCTTTTCGCCTTTCCCTCACGGTACTGGTTCACTATCGGTCGATCACGAGTATTTAGCCTTGGAGGATGGTCCCCCCATCTTCGAACAGGATTCCACGTGTCCCGCTCTACTTCTCGCTTCCTTAGTACCATACGAACTCTTTCGCCTACGGGGCTATCACCCACTATAGCAGGCCTTTCCAGGACCTTTCGGCTAAAGTTCGTACTATCAAAAGCTAGGCTCCTCCGGGTTCGCTCGCCGCTACTGCCGGAATCTCGGTTGATTTCTTTTCCTGAGGATACTTAGATGTTTCAGTTCTCCTCGTTCGCCTCCGTAACCTATGTATTCAGTCACGGATACACCTTGCGGTGTGGGTTCCCCCATTCAGATATTTGCGGATCAAAGCTCGTTTGCCAGCTCCCCGCAGCTTTTCGCAGGCTGCCGCGTCTTTCTTCGCCTGTGATCGCCAAGGCATCCGCCGCATGCACTTAGTCACTTGATCCTATAACCCTGCCGCCTATTGCCCGGCCGGGTCACAAGTAACTCTCGTTCTCATGCCATATGCTTGTATGTCTTTGCTTGAGAAATCTCAAAGTTTCTCTCTTTGTAAAGATTTCTTATCACTACCCGTTCTCGCTGACTCTCATCAAATCAGCTTAAACGTTAGATTGATTATTCCGAATTGTTAAAGAACTATTTGCGTCCTTAAATTTCTATCGACTTCCGATAAGAGCGGACACTCAGAACTTCTGAGCTCATACTGCTTTACTTGAAAGGAGGTGATCCAGCCGCACCTTCCGGTACGGCTACCTTGTTACGACTTAACATTAGTCACGGTGCTCACCGTGGTCGCCGCCCTCCTTGCGGTTAGGCTAACGACTTCTGGTAAACACCACTCCCATTGTTTGACGGGCGTGTGTACAAGAACCCGGGAACGTATTCACCGCGGCATGCTGATCCGCGATTACTAGCGATTCCGACTTCATGCAGTCGAGTTGCAGACTGCAATCCGGACTACGATCGGTTTTCTGGGATTGGCTCCGCCTCACGGCTTCGCTGCCCTCTGTTCCGACCATTGTATGACGTGTGAAGCCCTACCCATAAGGGCCATGAGGACTTGACGTCATCCCCACCTTCCTCCGGTTTGTCACCGGCAGTCTCACTAGAGTGCCCTTTCGTAGCAACTAGTGACAAGGGTTGCGCTCGTTGCGGGACTTAACCCAACATCTCACGACACGAGCTGACGACAGCCATGCAGCACCTGTGTTCAGGCTCCCTTGCGGGCACGCTCTCATTACAAGAGCTTCCTGACATGTCAAGGGTAGGTAAGGTTTTTCGCGTTGCATCGAATTAATCCACATCATCCACCGCTTGTGCGGGTCCCCGTCAATTCCTTTGAGTTTTAGTCTTGCGACCGTACTTCCCAGGCGGTTAACTTCTCGCGTTGGCTGCGTTACTGAGATTATTACATCCCAACAACTAGTTAACATCGTTTAGGGCGTGGACTACCAGGGTATCTAATCCTGTTTGCTCCCCACGCTTTCGTGCCTGAGCGTCAGTTATGTCCCAGGAGGCTGCCTTCGCCATCGGTGTTCTTCCACATATCTACGCATTTCACTGCTACACGTGGAATTCCACCTCCCTCTGACACACTCTAGTCGAGCAGTCACATATGCCATTCCCGAGTTAAGCTCGGGGATTTCACATCTGTCTTACTCAACCGCCTGCGCACCCTTTACGCCCAGTAATTCCGATTAACGCTCGCACCCTACGTATTACCGCGGCTGCTGGCACGTAGTTAGCCGGTGCTTATTCTTAAGTACCGTCAGCAACATCCTTTTTAAAAGGTGTCTTTTCGTTCTCTACAAAAGTGGTTTACAACCCGAGGGCCTTCATCCCACACGCGGAATAGCTGGATCAGGCTTGCGCCCATTGTCCAAAATTCCCCACTGCTGCCTCCCGTAGGAGTCTGGGCCGTGTCTCAGTCCCAGTGTGGCTGGTCGTCCTCTCAGACCAGCTACTGATCGTTGCTTTGGTGAGCCGTTACCTCACCAACCGGCTAATCAGTCATCGGCCGCTCCGCTCGCGAGAGGCCCTTGCGGGTCCCCCTCTTTCTTCCGTAGAACTCATGCGGTATTAGCCAACCTTTCGGCTGGTTGTCCCCCACGAGCGGACACGTTCCGATGTATTACTCACCCGTTCGCCACTCGTCGTCAGGGAGGAGCAAGCTCCTCCCCACGTTACCGTTCGACTTGCATGTGTAAAGCGTTCCGCCAGCGTTCAATCTGAGCCAGGATCAAACTCTATTGTTTAATCTTGTGTTGTCGCTCGAATTACTCTTGCTTGGTGTTTGACGGAGTATTTTCTACTCCTTCATCTCCAATAAGATCGAGCATTTAAATTTGCAGCTTTTACTGCAGACTTCTTAGTGCCCGCTCTTATCGGTCGTCGATAAATTTTTAAAGATCGTATCGGCTTTCGCCGCCGCTCAGTTTCGTGAGCGAAGAATTGAAATTCTACACGTTTAAAATTTTCTGTCAAGCGACTGAAGAATTTCAAATGTAAAACTTCGTTTCCGTCTGTCGTTGCTGCGTTGTGCATCAGCGACAGGACGTGCATCTTAACGAAACAATTCGGTGTGCGCAAGTTGAGCACGTCTTACAAATGTTTCTAATTGTTGTATGTTTTATACAACAATTAGTTTGCCGCTAATGATTTCGTATCTTTGGACGGCCATGCAAGAATAAGCATGTTCGCAAGAATGGCCGCGGCTCCCAGCAGTTCATATGAATTGAACGTAGCACCTAGAATAATCACAGAAAGTACAACTGCGGATAATGGTTCAAAAGAACCGAGGATCGCCGTGATTGACGGAATAACATACTCCGTACTTTTCAGATAACACCAAAATGCAGCAACGGTTCCAAACGCAATGATCTGGAGATAACAAAAGAATAGCCGGGATTGTCCAATGAACATCCATTGCAAAGGGATTGGTAAAGAGACAGGCAATGGCTCCTCCGACGACCATGCCCCAACCCACAACATTTGAAACGCCGACTCGAGAGATAACGTTTTTAGGCTGCACGGTGCAAAAAGCCCCGAAAGCAGAAGACAGCAAGCCCCAAAAGGCTCCCGTAGAAACAAAATCCAAAGATTCGAAATTTCCTTTGGTTACGACCAATGCAACTCCGGATATGGCCAGGAAGAGACAAAAGAATTCTTTGGGAACAGGCTTTCGATGTTTGCAGACAGCCAAATATCCGATAATAAAAAGCGGGCCAACGCCGACCATGATGGCGGCTGTCCCGGCATTGCTCTGCTCAATTGCTAGAAAGAAAGTGTATTGAATTAAAAGAACACCGACACCGTAAATCAATATGTCCTGGATGTTTCGCTTTTTCCTTGAAAGGTTTCAAAATGCTTTGGAATCCTCCAAAAGCAGCTTGAAATGCCAATAACAGAACGCCGGCTCCGATTAAGCGGAGCGTTGTGAGATGACGGGCTTGAAATCCGCAATCGGTAAAAAGATATTGGGCGCGACGGCCATACTTCCCAGCAGCGCCCGCAAATCTTTGCCAGAAAAACGCCTTTGAGAATTTTCAGCATTCAATTAATCCTAGAAACCAAAAGTTTAGCAATCCGCCGTATTGTTTAGGAGAATCCAAATGTTGTCTGCTTTGCCAAACCTAACAAAGTGGAATTCAAGACGCCAAAAATGTAGTTTTGACCACAACTTTTATAAATCGGCCAGTTGTAAGCGCCTTTGTGGTCTTTTCCATATTAATTCTCTTGTGTTCTTTTTTCCATGTGAAAAAAGACCACAATTTCTCTCCGGTTTTTCTATTTCTGAGGGCCTTTCTGCAGAAATAACGAAATCATTTTCGTTCTGCCGCTTATCTCGCCCTTGCAATGAAGCAAAAAATAATTTTTTTGTGGTCTTTTACACACATATTCCATACGCTCTCGATCGCGAATTGTGGTCCTTTGCTCATTGTTTCAACCTAGTAGTTCAATCTATAAATATGTTATCAATTAAGTAAATGCGGACTCGATGTCTTCAAGCTTCCATTTCCAGCGGTAGATCACCGGTTCCGCATTCACTTGCATGATCCAACGGTTAATGTGATTGACAAGCTCTTCTTTAGAACGAACCCTCAATCCCCTCAGGCAGGTTCTGGCCATCTTCCCGAAGAATGATTCAATGAGATTGAGCCAGGATGCATGCTTCGGCGTGAAGGTGAATTTAAATCGATTCGGATGTGTAGCCAAGTAATTCATGGTTTCTCTGGAACGGTGTGCAGAATGGTTATCCAAGATTATGTTGATAACGAGCCCTTCCGGATAGGTCTTGTCCAGCATCTTTAAGAAATCAATGAAGTCCGATGATTTATGAGATTCGCAGACGATGCTGTGAACTTTTCCGGTTAACAAATCTATTCCTGCCAGCAGGGATACGGTTCCGTGTCTGATGTATTCATAATCGCGCCGAACAAAACCTTTCCCGGGTTTCGGATTCCGGTCTTTATGCTTGTTCTCTACCGCCTGAATGCCCGGTTTCTCGTCGTAAGAAATAAAAACTTCTTGGTTAACAAGCGTTATTTCTTCTTCCGGATCATCGTATTTCTTCGCTAATTGCGTTATCCATTCAATCTTTTTATAGAGTAATAACACTTCCTTTGCTTTAGCCTCGAATTGCTCATCTTTCTTTTCCAAGTAGTAGCGAATACGGTGTGGTTTAATCTCCGACTCGTTTAATAAATACCAAATGGTAGAGGCCGCAACAGATTCAAGTCGATCAAAGCCATGCTCTTTGCAGTGGCTTCTAACGTAGTTGGTAAGAGCAGAGAGGGTCCAAAGCTCTAATGCCGGTCCGTCAGGAAGTTCTCTTGGCTTGCTGCAGGCCAAAGAAATAATCCATGTCTGCTGCTCCGGATCCAGTTCTTTCGGACGCCCGGGGCGTGCTGCATCTTCTAAGGCTGCCTGGACTCCGGCTGAAGAAAAGCGCTTGATTATTTTGTTAACGACCGGACGGGAAATCCCAAGGTTATTTGCAATATCGGTGTTACTGCTCCCGGAGGCGGCCAACAGAATCATCTTTGCGCGTTGTACCTTCCGAATCTCTTCAGTTCTGGAAGAAACGATCTTCTCAAGAGTAGCTTTGTCTTGTTCAGATAAGACGGGATTAAATTTGCGGGTACGACCGGCCATGAAATTCCTCCATTCATGGCCGTATTATACTTCTTATTCTAATTAGATACCGTAATTATAGAAATTTATACTAGGTAAGTTTCAGAAAACAATCACAGAGAAAAATCTTTATCCGTTCCGAAACTGCTTGGTCCTCAGAGCCAAGCCAGCAAAATTCCGCCATCTTTTCACTAATAATTATGCGAAAAAAGACCACAGTTTTTTAGGTCTAAATAGCTTCGGCCTGCACCCTTCTCAGAGAAGGCCTTTTCAAGTAGTTAGTCGTATCTTGAGCAAGTGTCAGTTAATCGTTTAGGACGTCCGTCGTCGGCCTTTTTATACTCTCTTTAGGAGTTTCTTCCGCGACTAGAAATGAAATGACTGACGTCAAGTATGTGAAAAAGGCACCACGACAATCAATCTCGAGCTCTCTCGAATTTTGGCGATGTACCTCATTGTGATGCATCACTTCTCCGTGCACGGCGGAGTCTCGATTTGGAGCGGCTCCAGCGCTCTCTCTTTTTAATTTTTACTTGGATCAGCTGCTTTCCACCGGAGGCAAAATCGGCGTTAATTTATTTGTTTTAATCACCGGATATTTTCTCGCTAAAAAATTCAGTAAATTTTCCAGCCTTGTCTATCTGTGGATAAAGACGTTCTCCTACGTAATTATCTTTTTCCTGCTCTTTTTGTGCTCTCGGTTTACATCCCTTTAGTTGGAGTTCTTTGGTCAGCTGTTTTTTCCCAATACGAAATGATTTTTATTGGTTTGTTTCCGCCTACTTCCTCCTTATTCTGCTCTCTCCGTTTATCACGATAGGAATTAAAGCGTTAGGGCAGCGAAAGCTGTTCGCTTTCTTATTAATTTTCGGTTTTTTCTGGTCTGTCATCCCCACGCTCACAACTAAACCGGAATATTACGGTTCAACGCTTTTTTGGTTTGTTAATCTCTTTTCCTGGGGCGCGTTTCTCAGAGATTATCTAGAAAAGAAAACCTTCCCCCAATCCGTATGTTTGTCGGTTTGCGGATTGAGTTGGGGCATTATCGCCATCATCATCGCTCTTGCCGATTGGAATAATCGCGCCGGGACTTTCATCGGTTACATTGATTGGTTCACCTTCGCAAACTTGTATAGCGTCTTCTCTTTAATTTGTGCCCTCTCGCTTTTTGTCTTCTTTAAACAACTTCAGATCAGCTATAAACCGTGGATCAACAAGTTGGCGGCAGCTATGTTCGGTGTCTACCTCATTCATGAGAATCCGATTGTTTACCCGTGGCTCTGGAGCAGAGTATTCCACGTGCCGGAATACTTGGGTGTCCTCTTGGTTCATCCTGTATGCACTTGCAGTCATCACAATCGTATTTTTTGTTTGCGCAATTTTGGATCTTATTTGGGAAAAGATTCTTCAGTCCGGGTACCAAAGATACCTGTTGCCTCGACTCCAGCCGTTAGACAAAAAGAGTTACCGACTTCCTTAATGCTCCGGCGAGCCAAAATAATTGTGGTCTTTTCTCATTTTTAATTTTTTTACCTCTGATTTTTTTGAGCTTTTTATCTAACTATCTACAATGGGAAAAACTTTTGTAGGTTGTTTATGTCTGCTCCTATCATCGATTCTTTACCGCTTCCTCCTCACTCTCAGGAAGCTGAACATGCTTTATTGGGTGCTCTTTTAGCCAATCCGGAGGCTTTCCATTTAATTGAGCCGCCTTTAGAGCCCGGTGACTTTTACAGCTATGCCAATCGACTGATTTATCAGGCCATTTTCTCTTTGGCCTCTCAAGGCAAACCGGCTGATGTACTCACGGTCTCAGATTTATTGAGAGAAATCGGGAATGAAGAAAGAGACAGGCGGATTGGAGTACCTCAATCGTTTGACGGAAAGCTACGCCAGCGCAGCTAACCTCAGCGAATATGCAAGAATCGTCAAAGATAAGGCACTCAAACGCAACCTCATTTCCAAACTGGCTCAATTAGAAGCTGAGGTCAATTCAGACAGAGGGGCTTCTTCCGAAGACTTGCTCGACCGCGTGCAAAGCGAGTTCTTAAAAATGGGACTTGGCAAAAATAAAGATGCTTCTTCTTTTGAGTCTTCCGGCTCTATTTTGGACGGCGTCATTGACGAAATGCGTTCAATTGCAGACTCTCCGACAGAAATCGCGGCTGCGAAAGCGGAATCGAGCAGCTTGACGACGTGACAAGAGGCTTTAGACCCGGACAACTGGTTGTTATCGCGCACGTCCGGGCATCGGCAAGACGGCTTTTGCGCTGCAAGTCGCAAGACGGACGGCTGTTCGTCAGAAGAAGCCGGTAGCGATCTTCGCGCTGGAAATGACAAAAGAACGAAGTTCTCAAAAGAATGCTGAGCTCTGAGAGCGAAGTTGAAATGGAAAGTATCGACGGCGCCCAAATGACGGATACTCAATGGAGCAGAATTTATCAAGCTCAAGAAGTGCTGTCCAAAGCACCGATATTCGTTGACAGTTCCAGTGAGCTGACACTTATGCGCATCAAGACAAAGCTGCGTCAGCTTGCCGCTCAGGTCGGCAGTATCGGACTTGTCGTAGTTGACTATCTTCAGCTCCTTGAACAGGAAGACGAAAACGCTTCTGCGGATCTTCGCTCCATACAGATCGGTATTCTTTCCAGAGGTTTGAAGCTTCTGGCCAAAGAGCTCAATGCGCCGGTACTTCTTTTATCACAGCTTAACCGTCAGGTCGAAAACCGTCCGAACCATACTCCGCTTTTGTCCGACCTCAGAGAGTCGGGCTCCATTGAACAGGACGCCGACATGGTGCTCCTGCTCTATTCCAAGGCGAAATTCGGCCAGGAACAAGGCGACTCCAGAACCATTTATATGGATTTAGCAAAGCATCGAAACGGACGCCTCGAAGTTTTTTCAACGATTTTCAAAGGCGAGATCCAATGCTTTGAAGAATTAAACGCTTGGAATCAATAAGAAGAAAAAAGAGCCTAGACCGACGTGTTCAATGAACATCTAAATCTTGGAGGGCTTCGATCTAGGCCCGTAAACCGATAATTGCTAGAAAAAATAACACAAATATGGGATGAATAGCAAATTAAGGGACGGATTTTTTATTTTTAAATTTAATAAAAAGCCCTGATAGCCTTGGGTTTATCAAAAATTGGCCGGAACTATTTCTATTCTGGCACTCATAACCACTGTGCATTGTAATTTCTGTGGCCTAAGCTAACTTTCAGACGTTGAAATTGTGGTCTTTTTCCCATATCTTCTGTCCGATCTTCTCTGCGTCATCTTTTTGACAACTTAATTTTTTCTTCTCACTTTTAGATTTTCCTCTTGTTGTATCTCTTCTATTTTCTTTTTTGCGAAATTTTTGTGGGGTTCTGTCGGTGTTGTCTGACTTGTTCTCTTTTTGAAAACTCTCTACAACAGAGGCTTGCTGATTTGTTCCATCCAAACTGAGCTGTTTGCGTCGCTTTAAAATTTTTTGAAGCCTTTTTAATTGGGTGTGTCTTTTAGTCGTAGGCCTTTTTTATATTTTTATATTAATCTTTTTATTTTTTAGGCCCCTATTTTCACTTTTAAATCAAAAAGATACAGAGGTAAAAATGTATAAAAGACCACAAAATATGAGAATTTGACCACAAATAAGCTGTTTTTTTCTGTGAAAAAGGCGACTTAATATGTGATTTTTACCACATACGCAGATGAATTTATGTGGAAAAGACCACAAAATTATGTAAAAAAGACCACAGGCTCCCGATTCTTTTTCCTTTTGGAAGGGGAAGTGTGAGAGAATCAACTATCGAAATGTCAGAATGAGCCGGATCGGAGGGTATTAATGGCCAGCGAAAATCAACAACAGGAGTTTGAACTCCTCACAGACGATGATGATTGGTCTGACAGCCCTAAAGCCGGGAAAAAGAATTCTTTATGGAATACCAATGCGGTCGTTGTTAAATCAAACGACCTGCTGACGGCGAAAACCAATCTCACCTAAATGAGCTTCGAATCATCTTAGTTGCGATCAGTAAGATCGATTCGATGAATCCGGAGGTCAGAGGGGATGCAAGTTATTGGGTTTCTGCTAAAGAGTTAAGAGAGATCGGCAGCGAGCGGTCTAAGGCCTATAAATACCTCCAGAACGCAGTCAATACGCTTTACAACAGAAGCGTTATCCGCACCTTCGGATCCAACGGTAAAGAACGTGATGAGTTCCGTTGGATTTCTAAGGTCTCTTATCGAAGCGGCATGATCGGCCTGACGTTCTCCCAGGAAGTCCTCCCCTTTCTGACACGTATTCGCAGCAACTTCATTCGCTATCCGATTAAACAGATTTCCGAATTGAAGAGTGTTTCGACATTACGATTCTTCGAGCTGTGCGTGCGCTGGCGCGGCCAGGTTAAAAAGATGACGATTACCGAGCTCAAAGACATTCTTAACATTCCTCAAAAAAAATTAAACGGCGACGTCGCTCGAATTGTCAGAGAGTGCGCTGCCAAAATTAATGAGGCGACCAAAATCGACTTCCATGTGGAGTGCGAGTTCGTACGGACCGGCAGAAAATTTACTCATATTATTTTTTCCGTTAAGAATCGTCCCAACATTCTTGTAGAAAGAACGCAGTCGGTTCCGCCCGAGGATGTTCCGGATGTCAGAGATCTCGTGGGCTACAGCGATGATGATTGGCAGAACCTGACTTTGTCGGACGGTCAGAGAAATTACTTTGCCTCTCTCCTTAGCCGTCACAACGACGGCGGCGTAGGCAACCGCTTTGCCGGCGAGTTCATCAATGCTGCCGGACGTGAAGGTTACTCTCAAGAGTCTTGGAAACGCTGGATCGAAAACCGTTTGGCCGATCCCAAGTTTGTGTATGAAGCGAGAGTCTATTTACATGATCTCGGGTTCAAACCTTCATCAGCGGTCAAGAAAAATGTGAAAAAGACCACAAATTAAAACCTCTACGAAACAGCCGCCCGGCTGTTTTGATTTTTAGGAGTCACGGTTTTCTGAAAGATATTGTGGTCTTTTTCACATTGTTTAAACTGTTGCGTCTCTAAACGGCCGCATTCTTTCTGTTTTTCCTTCTCTTCCTCGTATCCTTGAAGAAAAAACAAGGACTAAAAATGGTTTATTTGGATACGATGCCTCGGAGATTCGGGCATTTTCGTGTTTTGATTACAACAGCGATGGGTCAATTCCTAGGAGCCGCTGTTGCAACGCTTTCCGGCGTCTTAATTCCTCTTCTCGCCATCGTTCAGCATCATGAGCTGGATTCGGTAACACAGGGTCTGATTGCCAGTATGGAGCTGATCGGCATTATGGTCGGATCTTTTGTTATCGGAAAGCTTGCCGATAAGGACGGATATCTTCCGTTCCTTCGATTGAGCTCTATCCTTGTTTTTATCGGTGCGCTTGTGGTCTACGTCTCAGGAAGCATTGATCTGCTGATTCACTCGCTGTTTGTCATGGGATTCGGCATCGGAGGCGATTTTGCGTTGGACTCAGACTATGTTGATGAAGTGATGCCGAAACGCTGGCAGGAAACGATGGTCGGTATCACCAAATCATTTTCTGCTCTCGGAAACTTGTCAGCTGCCGGAGGTTTCCTCTTTCTCTGTTCGATCGAGTGGACCGCAGAAATTTGGAGACAGATCTTCTTATTTGTGGTCTTTTTCTCATTTTTAATGATCATCAGCCGTTTATTCTTTTTTAAAAGTCCCGGCTTTCTTATTGCAAAAGGAAAGTTTGACGAAGCCAGACAGGTTGTTAAGGCAATGCTTGGGTCTGATGTTGAGATTCCATCGTCCTATTTGGAAAAATCCGCTCCTGCTTCTAACGGCGCCAAAGTAGATCTGTTTAAAGGAGAAAACCTTCAGAAGGTGATTTTTTCCGGTGTGCCTTGGGGATGTTCGGGGCTCGGAGTATATGGAATCGGCATCTTTCTCCCGATACTGATTATGAGTCTCGGCATTTCCGGATTTGATACTTCTAAATCGGGTCCTTTAGGATCCGTAATGAACTCGGTGAATCTCACGTTTATTATCAGCTGGTTCATTCTCATCGGATTTATAGCCGGTCTTTTTATTCTTCATAAAGTCTCGACCGTCAAACAACAGTTTTACGGATTCCTGCTCGCAGCCGCAGCCGTTTTACTTCTGCTGCTCTGCTATTTATTTAAATGGCCTGCCGCTATTTCAATTGCAGCGTTTGTTCTGTTTGAGCTTGCTCTGAACGCTGGTCCAAATCTTACGACGTTCATCATTCCGTCATTAGTCTTTCCGTTGGACATTAAGGCTGAAGGGGCGGGTTATGCCGCGTTTTTCGGAAAACTAGGTGCAGTAATCGCAGTTTTCTGTTTTCCTATCCTCATGAAGCTGGGAGGCGTGGGCGCTTGCTACGTCTGTTGCCGTCCCTCGGACTAGGGGCCTTCCTGACCTACTACTACGCGAAAAAATTAGGACTGGAAAAATGAGAAAAAGACCACAAATCTTCAAACGATTTTGAGGTCTTTTTCACATATCAAGAGCGTTTGATCTACGCCAACTCGTCAATCATTTTGATCTTAATTTTGTCCACAGACACTGCTATGACGGTTTTGTTATCTTCACGTAAGACGCAGACTTCGTCGTGACGATCGGAAAGTAATCGCGGAAGAAGATTGCCGGAAACTTTCTCACCTGTCTCATCTAAAAATTCAACTTGAATACCCAAGGCCTTACCGGCAGGCACACGGCGATAACCTTTAGGAAAGTCTTTCTTTTTAAGACGATCTTCAAACGCAACGACTTTTTTGGGTTTCTGCGGAACGATTTTCTGGAGTCTGTCCAATACAGCCTGTGCAGAGCCGCGGCTAATTAAGCCGTCTTTGTCTTTGCAAGCTTCCAGATCTTTAGCGATGTTGGTGCTTTTTTCACAGATATTGTTCAGGATCTGTGCTGTCTGAGCATCGTTAACAGCGCAATCGGCAATCAATTTAAGAACTTCTTCCTTAGAAGAAGCTAATGCGGCAATACGAGAAATATAAGTTCTGTCTTTGCCCAAACGAGCAGCAATTTCGGTTTGGTTAAAACCGTTTCCGAATCAGCTGTCTGATGCTTTGGATCAAATCCTGAAGCTTCATATTGTCGCGCTGGATATTCTCGGTTAGCTGACCGAAAATTCTTTCTGAATCAGAAACCGGAGCATCAACAACAATAGCTTCTACCGTTTCCAAGCCGGCTTTCTTAGCCGCCAGCCAGCGGCGTTCGCCCTGCAGGACAACGTATTTATTGTTTTCACCTTTAATGACTGTAATTGGTATCAGCTGGCCGGATTTCATAGATTCGGCCAGCTCATCGATATTTTCAATAACCGTTCTTACCTGAGGTTTTGCTTCAATCGACTCTACCGGTAATTTGGTCAGAACTTTTCCATTGACGCCTGCGGCGATCGCGCCATTGAACTCGGTCAAACTTTTGATGTTTGTCGGTTTAAAAGTTTGAGTCTTTGCTTTTGTAACTTTAAAGGTTTTCATAGTTAACCGATTTTCTTAATTCTGGCCAGCATCTCTTTGTACACGGCTTCAAGTTCTTCGTAGGATCGCTTGCCGTTGCGGATTTCGTCCACGGGGATACCCATTGTTGTAGCGGCATCAATCGGAGCGCGATGCCTGAGTTTGGAGTTGAAGATATCGCAATTAGTCTCAGAAACAAGGTACTGCAGTGTGCTCTTGGCAGAAGCGGAATCGTCGTATTCGTTTACCACTACGCCTAAAAATTTGAGGCTTGGATTGAAATTCTGCTGTACGGCACGAATGGTGTTGACCATGCCGGACACGCCTCTGACCGCATAACCAGAAAGTTTGATCGGGCAGACGACATAATCGGCCATGACTAATCCGCCGAGGAGTTTTCGTCCTCAAAGAAGGCGGGCAGTCAACCAAGATATAGTCGTATGCGTCTTTTATTGCCTGAATATTTGCAGCCGGGTTACGAATGACATCCAGCTCGCGGCTTTCGATGTCATAACCCTCATTCGAGTTCTGTTCAGATCCGATTAAATCTACGCCGTACGGAGTGTCATCAAAGATTCCGAGCTCTTCGAGATTCGGTTCAAAAGAGCAGCGGATGATGTTAGCTGTATGGCTGTCCTTGCGTTAAAGACTCTGTCGTATTTCCCTGCGAATCAATATCGATGACTAGCACTTTCTTTTTACGATGTTTACGTAAAAAAAAGCAGCTTGAACCGTTAATGTTGATTTGCCGACTCCGCCTTTTGATTAGCAAAAGCTATGACTTTCCCCATAGGGACTTCCTTAAATTTGTAGATATCTTCAGACGGTATCTTAACAAATTCAAAAATCAGCGTTTGAAATGTGACGAGTGAACATGTTCACACTACAAAAGAGTTGTGGTCATTTCCACATAATATTGGAACTTCTGAGAGAAAGATTTCAATGATTGTTGGCAGAGATTCGAAGAAAATAAGAGACAAGAGCTACACATCTGTGGTCTTTTTCACATAGTTCCGCTTTTCTAAAGAAAAGTTGTGAGTGAAGACGGACATTAAAGAAAGGAATCTAAATAAGTAAAATCTACAGCGATTAGACACATCGCTGTTATTGAGAGAAAAAGAACTGTAAGCGAGAGCGAATTTCTTATTTTTCGAAGCAGTCTTGCTATTCGAATTAATCACCCTAATGTCAGGTCGATATAGAGCAGACAAGGGTTCTTAAAATTTGCTCTACTACAACAAGATTAGAAAACATAAAATCAGAAAGCCTAATTTGGTAAGGTCTGCGGGCCGAGTTCCGCAGTTTTAGATGCGGAAGACAGAGTTCGAGTGTGAACATGTTCACACAGGAGAA
>VOFK01001719.1_pt1 | contig 16637 bp, 33 predicted proteins | sample 5384121 | NCBI WGS metagenome assembly VOFK01 (sample SAMN12384730, study PRJNA508395) | human gut metagenome | isolation source: healthy gut J | host: Homo sapiens
CTCTTTGTTGATGCTTCGTTCGGTTACGTGCTGGGCAGAATCTGGGCGTCATCGCCTCCAGCGGTACCTTCCAGTTCCGTCAGGAGCTGGATAAGGACGCCTGGGGAGAGCGACGTTATCGGCCAGTTCGGTGTGGGCTTCTACTCTGCCTTCATGGTGGCCGACCACATCACCGTCGTCACCCGGAAGTACGGCGATGAGCAGGGCTGGCGCTGGGAGTCCGACGGCGTGGAGGGGCTAACCATCGAACCCCTGCCGGAAGGACACTGTGGGTACGGATATCATCATGCACCTGAAGGCCGACGAGGAGCCGGAGGAGTACAGCCAGTACCTGCAGGGAGCAACACCCTCCAGCGTCTGGTGAAGAAGTACTCCGACTATATCCGCTACCCCATCCGTATGGAAATGACCCGCTCAAGCGCAAGGGAAGGGCTGTCCGGAGGACAAGCCGGAGTATGAGGAGATCAAGGAGTGGGGAGACCCTCAAATGGCATGGTCCCCCTGTGGCAGCGGAAGAAGAGCGAGGTCACACGGGAGGAGTACGACAAGTTCTATCAGGAGCATTTCGGGGATTTCGCCCCGCCCCCAGTCGGTGATCACCGTTCCTCTGCGGAGGGCGCCGTCACCTATAAGGTCCCTGCTGTTCATTTCCCTCCCAGCCCTCCGGCCAGTACTATACCGAGGACTTCGAGCCGGGCCTGCAGCTGTATTCCAGCGGCGTGATGATTATGGATAAGTGCGCCGATCTGCTGCCGGAGTGCTTCTTCAACTTTGTCCGTGGCGTAGTGGACAGCCAGGACCTGTCCCTGAACATCTCCCGGGAGATGCTCCAGCACGACCGCCAGCTGAAGGTCATCTCAACAATCTGGAGAAGAAGATCCGCAGCGAGCTGGAGCGGATGCTGAAGGACGACCGGGAGGAGCTATGAGAGTTCTACCGCAGCTTCGGCCGCCAGCTGAAGGTGTGCGCCATGGACAACTACGGCGCCAAGAAGGAGACGCTCCAGGATCTGATGCTGTTCTACTCCTCCACGGAGAAGAAGCTGGTGACGCTGGGTGAGTACGTTTCCCGGATGCCGGAGGAGCAGAAGTATATCTATTACGCCTCCGGCGACAGCGTGGAAGGCGGTGGATCATCTGCCCCAGACGGAGCTGCTGAAGGACCACAACATGGAGATCCTGTACTTCACCGACAAGGCCGACGAGTTCATCCCCGATATCTTCCGCACCTACGGCGACAAGGCATTCCGCTCCGCCGTGGACGGCGATCTGGAGCTGGGGGACGAGAAGCAGCCGGAGACGGCGGATCATCAGGAGACGCTGGATTTCCTGAAAGGAGACGCTGGGAAGCCGGGTGGATCAGGTGAAGGCCTCCGGCAAGCTGAAGTCCCATCCCGTCTGCCTCACCAGCGGCGAGGGCATGACCTTCGAAATGGAGAAGTACTTCGCCGCCGTGCAGCCAGACCTCGCCCTGAAGGCCAAGCGTATTCTGGAGGTGAACGTGGAAGGGAGCATCCTGCTTTCGCCGCTCTGGGTCCGCCCGCATCACGGATCCCGACCGGGCAAAAAGTATGCCGAGATCCTGCTGAATCAGGCCATGCTCATTGCAGGTCTGCCGCTGGAGAACCCCTCCGACTATACGGATCTGGTCTGCTCCCTGTGGAAGTGATCCACAAAATACCAAAAGGACGCCGGTTAAGCGACCGGCGTCGCTTTTTATCTCGTGCTCAGCGGTAGCGCACGGGTATAGCAGCTCATGGTATAGGCGGCATAGAGGGCCGTCACCACCTCGGTGATGGACATGGCCACCGCCCCGGGGAGGAAATTTTAACTCCATGTGATGGCTTCTTTCCCGGACAAAAAGCCCGGATGAGGACGACATTTCAGTCTGCGCCTTATCCGGCTGTCTCTCGAACGACTCGCCCTCCAGCATGCACGAGGGGATTGCAGCAGATATGCCGGTGGGGAAGAGGCAAGGACAGTGTTCTGTCGGTGCTGCACGGTGTTCTGCCGGTGCTGCATGGTGTTCTATCGGTGCTGCATGGTGTTCTATCGGTGCTGCACCGGCGGTATTTAAGTTCAGCATCGACTGCTTACCGGGGCTGCACGGTGTTTGGCAGACACTGTAACCAGAGGGTCATAGGCTTTGTGTCGGGGTTTTTACAGGGCTTGACCTGTTCCTCCGGCGGGGGACTGCGGTGCGTCAGCGGCGGGAGCAGCTGTACGCTCCGGGGAGGTGGTATCGGTCGGGCTGGCGGGGAAGTCCGCTGGGGTGAGGGGAAGGGCGGATGTCTCCGGGGTGGAGGGGGACGGCTGACGCTCCTGGCGGCGTCGGCCTTTCCTGGCTTTCATACGCCTCCCGGCGGGCTCTCCAGCGCCTGACGGTGGGCCTCCTCCCGTCTGGCGGGCGGCCCTTTCCGTCCGGCGGCGCTCCACGCCCGCTTGCAGACCTTGCACAGATGCCATACCGACCCGGCGGCTACAACGCCCAGTCCCACCCATCCGGAGGTGCGGATCTGCCAAGAAGTCATGGATGGTGAAGCACCCGGTCGCCGTATATTCCCAAATAGTATAGCACCACGCCGCCGATGAGCAACAGGATGCACAGGACCAGGTCCAGCGCCCGCACCCGGTGAGCCTGCCGCCGCAGGAAGCAGATCAGCAGCACCACCGCCAGCAGAAACAGGGCGGGGACTGGCAGTATAATATTTCGGTCATGGAAGCCTTCCCCTCTTTACAGGCAGTTCTTGCCACGGAGGATATACTTGCCGTCGGGCCCGGCCAGCACGGTGCCGTGCTCCACCGCCAGACGGCCCCGGAGCCACACCTGCTGGATGGAGCCACGGGTGGTGAAAGCCCTCGTAGGGGTTATAGTCCACATTGGCCACCGTGTCCGCCGCACGGATGACGTGATCCGCCAGCGGATCGTACACCACGACTATCGGCGTCGGCCCCGGCCTGCAGGATGCCCTTCCGGGGAACATCCGTAGAGCTTGGCGGGATTCTCCGCCAGTACGGCACATGGTGGCAAGGCTGATCTTCCGGTGGTGACACCGGCGGTGTAGATCCAGCTCGCCACGGGTCTCCACCCGGCGGCCGCCGGGGATTTTGGTGATGTCCCCCGGCCGGCGTCCTTCTGGGCCAGCGTAAAGGAACAGTGGTCCGTGGAGATGGTCTGAATTTCGCCACGGCGCAGGGCCATCCACAGGGCCTTCTGATCCTCTGCCTTGCGGATGGGGGGGGGCGCACAGACGTAGCGAGGGCCGCCAGAAGTAGTCGGGGTTATCGCTTTTTTACGCTGTCGTCCAGCAGCAGTACTGGGGGCAGGTCTCGGCATGAACCTTCTGGCCACGCTTCGGGCGGCCTCCACCTCCCGCAGGGCGGCGGCGTTGGTGGTGGACGATGACCACGGGGATATCCACCGCCTCAGCGATCCGCAGCAGGCGGCTCACGGCCTCCGCCTCAGAAAGTCGGACGGGTCCGGGGGGTGGGAGGAGACACCCATTTCCCCCGGCGGCGCTTCTTTTTCCCTCGATAAGGGCGTCGATGACGCCGCTGTTTTCGCAGTGTACGCCACGATGCCGCCCTTCTCCTTCAGCTTTTCGGGGGCGTGGTACATGGCGTTGTCCCCGATCATCGCCGGGATGAGTCATATACATCTTGAAGGAGGAGATTCCGGCAGCATACCTTTATCGACGTCTCCGCCTCGATCTGCGGGTTCCAGTCGTCGATGGTCGTGTGGAAGCCGTAGTCGCAGCCGGCCGTCGGCCTTCCGGTGCCACAGCTCCAGCCCGTGGTGCAGGCTCTCCCCTTGTTGGGGGGCAGGGTGCCGCCCGGTGGTGCCGGTGCCGCCCCGGTGGTGAAGCCGGTGGTTGTCGGCAGTGGTGGTATTGCACACGTCAGATCAAAATGGGTGGTGGGCGTCGATGAAGCCGGGCATCAGCAGCATCGGTGACGTCGATGATCTGACCAAACTGCGCAGGTGATGTGCGGCCCACCTCAGGATCTTTTCACCCTCCACCAGAATATCGGCACGGCGTGTCCCTGCCGGAGACAACGAGGTGCCGCCTCTGAAACAGATGCTTCATAGCTTGCACTCCCTTCGAATTTGACACGGGTACAAATGTCGATGGACAAGGGCAAGCACGGTTTTTGTCGGGGTAAAAAATGCGCCCATACTGCGTCAAGTCCTTTGCCATACGGCAATTATGCCCTGCAGGCGCTTTCCTTGTCCTGACCGGATTTTTGCTCCGACAAAACTGCAAACCTGCCAGCGCGATGGATTTTCGAGTTTTTGGCTTTTGGCGAGATGCAGGCGGGTCAGGCGTACTTTTTGCCCTTGTTCATCGATGGTAACCTATATTTATAACAGAAAAAACCAAAAAGCCACACCATTTTTTCAGGGTCGTCCGTACCGATTTACGGTGGAATGCCAAAAACGGCATGGGATTTTTTGTATGGCTCATTGAAGATTTTATCATACTTTTACACAAAAAACACAGAACGGACTTGTTTTCCTGTGCAAAATCATGTATGATAGGGAGACGTATTATGGGATGCCACGGGCGTTCAAAAAAAATAAAGGAGGAAAGAACCATGCGGAAAAGTATTAGCATTGCTCCTGTCCCTAGTGATGACACTGACTCTGTTGCCCGGCCACCTGGGCAGAAGAAGCGCCGGCGGCTGGGTATCAGGCTGCCAGCTTCTCCTGAAGGCAAGACGGTCATTCTGCACACCAACGACGTACATGGCGCTATTGACAAATACGCCAAGGTTGCGGCACTGAAAAAAGAGTGCTTTTTACGACCGGCGCCAGCGCTGTGGTGCTGCTGGATGCCGGTGACTTCAGCAAAGGCTCTACCGTCAGCCTCAGCAAGGGCGCTACCGCCGTGGAGCTGATGAATGCGTGGGCTGCGACGCCGTGACGCTGGGCAGCCACGAGTTTGACTACGGCTTCCCAGCTGAAGGCGAACCTCAGCTACAACGCCGCCGACTTCCTGGTGACCTGCGTCAATCTGGTGGACGACAAAGGTGATCCCATCTTCGCTTTCCCGGCGCTACCGCTCCCGTTACGGACGCTGACGACAACCCCTCTTTAACCTCACCGTGATGGTGTGGCCACTCGGAGACTCAGACCAAAGGCCAACCCGCTCTGATGAAGAGACCTTCCTGTCCGGCCAGAAGCTGTATGACGCCGCCAACGCCGGGATCAAGGTCGCCCGTGGGGGGGGCAACGCCGATATCGTCGCTCACGACCCATCTGGGCGTGGATGCGTCCTCGAGCCCAACCGCTCCATCGATTTCGTGAAGAACGTCCCCCGATATTGGATATCGTCATCGACGGCCACTCCCCACCGTGACCATAACAAGGACAACGGCATGATCCAGTCTACCGGTACGGGTCTTGCGTATGTGGGCGCTTTCGTCATTGATAACGCCACCAAGAGCGTGGAGAGCAACGGTCTCATCGACCTGGTACCTACCAAGGAGGATGCCTCCGTCCAAGGCCATCGCCGACAGGATCATCAGTGAGTGGACGCCGAGTACGGCAAGGTGTTCGCCAAGACCGAGGTGGGCTCAACGGCGCCAGGAGGCCGGCAACCGCACCGAGGGGGAACCAACGCGGGCGACCTTGTACCGACTGCCATGATGTGGGCCGTTAAGACCCGGATGCCCAGCATCAACATGGAGAAACGCTGGCGCCATCACCAACGGCGGCGGCATCCGTGCCGCCATCAAAGACTCCGACATCACCGCAGAAGGACGTGTTCACCGTTCTGCCCTTCGGCAATACGCTGACGGTGGTGGTGAACGTCACCGGCGCCACTGCTGGAGGCGTTGGAGGCTTCTACCTTCTGCACTCCCGTGTCCCTGGGCGGCTTCCCCCAGACCGCCGGCATGAAGCTGACGTTGGACTGCACCAAGGATTACGACAAGAACGACACCACCTATCCCGGCTCCACCTACTATGGTCCCAAGAGCATCAACCGTGTGACCATCGAGAAGCATCAACGGCAAGCCCCTTTGATAAGGATGCCACCTACTCCGTGATCACCAACAACTTCTGCGCCCGGCCTACGCCTTCGCCCCGGCGCCAGCCCAGATCGAAGCGGTCTGTCGCTGGACACCGTGGTCATGGACTACATCACCATGAAGCTGGGCGGCACCGTCACCAAGGCCCAGTATGGCGAGCCTCAGGGCCGCATGACCATCATCCCGCCGGAGAAGACGGATGACGGCAAGATCACCATCGGCGGTCTGGACGCCAACGTCTGGATGACCAAGTACGGCAACGTCTACACCGACTGCAAGGCCGAGGACTTCATGGGCAAGCTGGGCTTTGCCTGGGGCGATCTGGTGACGGTCAAGTTCCTGGATAAGACCCCTGACCCCTGCCGGTGGTGCCTACCTATTCTATGTGGACTCCGGCAAGCCCGCCGTCATCGTGGAGAAGGACGCCGACGGTAAGCCACCGGCTACGTCTCCATGGCCATCAACATGGGTAACTTCGCTGAGACCTATGAGCTGGCCAAGAAGCACACCAACGAGGATAAGACAGTGGTACTGGACCGCTTGGGAGGGTGTGACCTATCCCGTGGAGGTCACCTTCAAGACGGCGGAGAAGGGCGGCTACATGGCCAGTAACATCATGCACGATCTGCAGCGCACCAATGACCGTGCCGATTATCCCGATCTGTCCGACGCCGAGTTCGGCAACTTCCGCAACATCGCCACCACCGGCATGGGCAAAAGATGTGCTGTACCGTGGCTCCTCCCCATCAACCCGGAGCTGGGCCGCAACACCTATGTGGATGCCGCTTTGAAGCAGGCGGGCGTGAACGTCATCATGAACCTCGCCAACAGCCCGGAGGAGGCCGAGGCTTATGAGGGCTTCGCTGATACCTACTACTCCGGCCAGAAGGTGATCTATCTGAATCTGGGCGTGGACTTCTCCGCTCGGAGTTCCAGAAGGGTCTGGCCGAGGGCCTGCGGTTCTTCGCCGCCAACAAGGGTACCTACTATGTCCACTGCACCGAGGGCAAGGACCGTGCCGGCTTCGTCTCCGCTCTGCTGGAGTGCCTGATGGGCGCTACCTATGACGAGGTGGTGGCGGACTACATGGTCACCTACTACAACTACTACGGCGTGGAGCCCGGTACGGACAAGTACGAGGCCATTGCCAACAGCAACATCATCAAGACCCTCCAGAACGCCTTCGGCGTGGAGGATCTGTCCAAGGCCGACCTGCAGAAGGGCGCTAAGGACTACATGAAGGCCATTACCGACGCCGAGATCACCGATCTGATGGTGAATCTGGGCTATGGGAGCCTGCGACACCTCCAAGCCCGCTACCGGTGACGCCGGGATCGTGGTATCTGTCTGGGCGTGATGGTCTGGCCGGTGGGGTGCTGGTGGCTAAGAAGAAGGAGCAGTTCTAAGTTCTTTCCGCAGATTATATCCCCCCTTTTAAAAAAGCGTTCCGGGCCTTTGCTCCGGAACGCTTTTTGTACCTCTTTCGTATAGGGAACCGTCGCAGGCGGCTCCCTTCTACTATGGCTACTTACGCAAACAGGTAGGCGTACCGGTCACGGACGGTGACGATGAGCTTTTCCAGCTCCGCAGGCAGGCCGTTGCTGCCGGAGAGGTCGTACTCCTTGGGCTCCCCGAAGGTACGCACCTTCACCCGGTCGCCGCCCAGGAACAGGACACCGGCGTTGTGAGAATCCGCCATATCCTCCGCCGTCTGGAAGAGGGTGAACTTATCGTGGCAGGGGCTCGAGTGGTAGGGGGCAGAACTGGGTGCAGTTGCCGCACTCGTTGCACATTTTATCCACGTGCAGGATCTGGTGGCTGCCGTCGGCCATGGCAATGACCACGTTGGCCCGGTTGGGGCAGGAGTCGGCGCAGTTTTTCGCAGACGGTGGAGCACTGGAGGCGCGCTCACCTCGCAGGCGGTGCAGCCGCTCATCCGCAGGATACCCTTCTTGGCGATGGCGTCGGCCTTGGTGATGTAGGCCTGCTGGGGGATATCGTAGGTATGGGGAGCGCCGATGACTGCCTCGGCGAACTGTGCGGCGTCGGCAATGCCCTCCACCACCGTAGCGGGGCCACGGCGGGCGTCACCGGCGGCGTACACGCCCTCCACATTGGTACGGAAGGCGGGGGGCCCTTGCCGTCCACCTCCACGCCGTTGGAGGTCAGGAGGGCGCTGTCCACCTGCTCACCCACGGCGGAGATCACCAGATCGCAGGGATGTCCACATATTCACCGGTGGCCACAGGGCGCGGCGGCCGGAGGCATCCGCCTCGCCCAGCTTCATCTTCACAGCGCAAAGACGCCGTCCTTCTGCTCCACCGGGGCGCACAGCTCGGCAAAGGTCACGCCGTCCGCCAGCGCCAGCGCCAACTCATGCTCGTCGGCGGGCATATATTTCCCTGGTGCGGCGATAGACGATGGTGACGTGCTGGGCGCCGCCGCTTGGCCAGACGGGCCGCATCCATGGCGGTATTGCCGGCGCCCACCACGACCACATTGCCGCCCACGGAGATGTTCCCGGCCTTGACGCCCTTCATCCACTGGATGGCGCCGGCCACATCGCCGGGGATGCCCAGCTGGCCGGGCTTCCATGCGCCCACGGCATAGAGGATATGGGTGTAGCCCATGGCCTTCAGCTCGCCACGGAGGGGGCGGGAGCGCCGCAGCGAACCTCCACGCCGTACTTCTCCATCAGGGGCGATGTCCTTCTGGATGGCCTCGTTGGTGATGCGGAAGGCGGGGATCACGTGGCGGGGGACGCCGCCCAGGCACTGCTCCCGCTCGAAAATGGTGGTCTCGACACCGGCACGGCCCAGGAAATAGGCGGCGGCGATGCCGGTGGGGCCGCCGCCGATGATGGCGGCCTTCTTGCCCGCCACCTTGGCGGCTTCTGGATGGAGGCCATCAGGGCCTCATAGCCACGCCGCCACCAGCTTGGTATCCCGGATACGGACGGACTCGTCGTAGAAATTCGGGAGCACTTGGTCTGGCACCGGTGGGCGCAGATGGTGCCGGTGAGGAAGGGCAGGGGGTTCTTCTCGGTGATGAGCTTCAGGGCGGGCCGTACAGGCCTGCGGACCAGTTCCACATATTCGGGGATATCCTGCTCGATGGGACAGCCGCCCCTTGCAGGGAGCCGTGAAGCAGTCCAGCCAAGGCACCTGCTTGTCGCTCTTGCGGCTGGGCAGGGGCTGATGGGCTTGACGTGGTGGAAGTCCGTGTGGCTGGCGGTGGACAGGTCACAGATGGCCTGCGTGTCCGTGCCGGAGAAGGGGACGATAGGGCAGAGCCTCCACCTTCTCCACCATTTGCAGCAGGCGGTTATAGCCGCCGGGCTTGAGGATGGTGGTGGCCATGGTGATGGGCCAGATACCGGCGGCAAACAGCTTGTCGCAGTTGAAGTACTCGGCGCCGCCGGCGAAGGAGATCCGCATCCTGCCGCCGAACTGCCGGGAGATGCGGTGGCACATCTCGATGGTCAGGGGGGAACAGGCTCCGGCCGGACATATACATCTTCGTTGTTGGGCACTCACCACGGGGTGGTGTCCACGGGGAAGGTGTTGAGAGCTTCAGGCCGAACTCCAGCCCGCAGCTGTCCGCCAGCTTCTGGAGCCGCTGGAACATGGGAACGGCGTCTGCCCACTGGAGATCCTCGTTGAAGTGGTGCTCGTCAAAAGACGATGTAGTCATAGCCCATGGCGTCCAGCGTCCGCCGGGCAGTCTCGTAGCCCAAAATGGTGGGGTTGCATTTGACGAAGGTGTGCAGGTGCTTTTCGGAGATGAGATAGCTGGCAATGCGCTCGATCTCATCGGGAGGACATCCATGGAGGGTAGAGACGGTGACGCTGCCGGAGACACGGGGGAGATGGCGTCGATGAAGTCGCTCTCCGCCGGGAACAGCTCCTTCAGAACCTCCTTGCACTCACCGAAGATGGCGGTACGGCGGGCGTCCATCATGCCGTCGATATAGGTGTTCACCTTCTCGCCCTTGATGCCCTCCAGATCGTAGCCTACGGACATATTGAACACGAAGCCGTCGGGATCGCCCAGATCGTAGACCTTGCTGAGAACCTTCAGGGCGCACCAGGCCTTGATGTACTCGTCCATGGCCTGCGGCACCGTCGCTCCGTGGACCACTCCTGATTGTAGCCCTCGTCGTTGGCCAGAATGCAGGGGCGGGGGACGCAGGCGGCCAGATCGGCGCCGTCCATCTTCTGGACGGTCTTGACCTCGAAAGAACCGTGCGCCGGCCACATAGGCGGCGATGATGTTCTGAGCCAGCTGGCTGTTGGGGCCGGCGGCGGGGCCGAAGGGAGGTTTCGATGCGCTCACCGAAGATGGGCAGGCTCTTGCCGGAGGCACGATAGGCCTTGTGGATGCCGAAGATCTCGCCGCAGTCGGCGTATTCGGTGACCACCCAGTTCATAAGGGAGCGGAAGGGGATGGGATACATTTTTCAGACATGGGGATTCCTCCTCCTTATTGTGATATGGGGATGATGGGATATCAATACGTTCTGTGGTTCAGGTCACCCACAGCTTTTTGGCGGCTTCCAGAATGTGGGCGTTCTCTGCCTCCTCGTCGATGCCCACCAGCACACGGTCCTGCATCAGCACCTTGCCGTTTGCGATGGTGGTCTGGCACTGGCGGCCGGTCATGCCGAAATCATGTGGCCGTCGATGTTCTCGTCGGAGAAGGGGGTGAAAGGGCTTATAGTCCCATGACGATGATGTCCGCCGCCGCACCGGCCTTCAGCACGCCCAGGGTGGCGGGGAAGTACTTCTCACCGATTTTGGCGTTGTTGCGGAACAGCATATCCGTCACCTCGCACCAGCCCACGTTGGGCAGGCAGTTCTGGCTCCGCTGGGAGCACAGGGCCACCTTGATGGACTCCAGCATATCGTTGGTATAGGCATCGGTACCCATGCCCAGCAGGATGCCCCGCTTGTGCAGCTGGATCACCGGGCAGATGCCGATGGCGTTGCCCATGTTGCTCTCCGGGTTATTCACCACCATGGTGTTGGTGTGCTGGATGATCTCCATCTCGGCGGTGTTGACGTGGATGCAATGGCCCAGAATGGTCTTATCCCCCAGAATACCGTGGTCCTGCAGCCGCTGGATGGGGCGGCGGCCGTAGTTCTGCAGGGAGTCGTACACATCGTTCATGCCCTCGGACACATGGATGTGGTAGCCGGTGCGGCCGTTGTTGGCCTCCACCATCCGGTCAAAGGTCTTGTCGGAAATGGTGAACAGGGCGTGGCCGCCGAACATGGCCGCCAGCATGGGATCCTTGTTCTTCTCACACTCGGTGATAAAGTCGGCGTTCTCCTGAATGGCCTGCAGGCACTTCTCCTCGCCGTCCCGGTCGGAGACCTCATAAAGCACAGACAGGAGCGCAGGCCCAGGCGCTTGCTCTCCTCGGCAATGGTGGGAGGGTGCCGGGGATCTCGCCATAGGAGGCGTGGTGGTCGAAGATGGTGGTGACGCCCTGCTTGATGGAGTCCATATACAGGGCGGCGGCGCTGGCCCGGGTGCCGTCCATCATCAGCTTGCGGTCGATGGCCCACCACGTGCCGTCCAGCACCTCATAGAAGTTGGTGGGGTTGTTGCCCACGATGGACAGACCTCTCGCCAGAGCGGAATAGATGTGGGTGTGGGCGTTGATGAGGGGCCGGCATGATGACGCCGCCCCTGGCATCGATGCAGTGGGCGTCGGGGTACTTCCGGCGCAAGGCGCTCTCCTCACCTACCTCCACGATCTTGCTGCCCTCGTAGGCCACGGCGCCGTGCTCGTAATAGCCCTTGCCCTCCGTGTCACGGGTGATGAGTCTGCCGTTGATGACCAGATTCATGATGTTTCCTCCTTTTATAATGTTTCCGGGTAAGAAAAATGTTCCAAATCCCCGGAGGGATCTGAAACACTCAAGCAACCGCCGAGTGATAGTTGCAGCCCGTGTGCGAGACACTTCCTTACAGCTACCAATCTGAATTGTCACACTCATTCTACCCGAAAACGGCGCAAAATGCAACAGGAAATTCCATGGAAATGCCGAAAAATATCCGCAGGCATTCCATACCTGCGGATATTTCGGATAGAAAAGAGAAAATTGCTGAAAAAGCTTTCGGTTTCGCTGCGGGGTTTACTTGGTGCCGAAGATGCGGTCACCGGCGTCGCCCAGACCGGGGACGATGTAGCCGTTCTCGTTCAGGTGGTCGTCCAGCGCAGCGCGTAGATGTCCACATCGGGGTGGCGCTCATAGATGAACCTCACGCCCTCCGGGGCCGCCACCAGGATCATCAGCTTGATGTTCTTGCAGCCCAGCTCCTTCATCTTGGTGATGGCCATGTCGGCGGCTGCCGCCGGTGGCCAGCATGGGATCCACGATCAGCACGTCACGGCCGGCGATGTCCTTGGGGTACTTCAGGAAGTAGAAGTGGGGCTCCAGCGTCTCCTCATCCCGGTACATACCGATGTGTGGGCCACACGGGCGGAGGGACCAGCGTCAGGATGCCGTCCTCAACGCCCAGTCCGGCCCGCAGGATGGGGACGATGGCCAGCTTCTTGCCCGCCAGCACGGGAGCCTCGAAGGGGCAGATGGGGGTCTCGATGGTCCGGGTGGTCATGGGCAGGTCACGGGTGGCCTCGTAGGTCAGCAAAGCATGGCGATCTCGCCCACCAGTGCCCGGAAGTCCTTCACGCTGGTGTTCTTGTCACGCATCACCGACAGCTTGTGCTGCACCAGGGGATGGTCCACGATGTGCAGGGTGGGAAACTGATTGCTCATAGTCTTGTCCTCCGCATATAAAAATTTTCAAATCAATCCAAAGTGATCTTCAGGCCCTTGGCCAGCCGCTCCCGCTCTGCCTGACTCAGCCGCAGGTAGACCGGAACCAGATCACGGGCGGATACCGTTTCGCCACGGGCGGCCATCTCCTCCGCCGCCAACGCCACGCCCACGGCGTTCTGCATCACCAGCGCTGGGCCGGGGCCATGCGGCAGGGGATGCCCGCCTCGGAGAGAAAGCCGCTGCACAGAGCGGCGCCGTCCCCACCACCAGCTTGGGCCGGGGGTCGCCTTGCAGCTCTTCCGCCAGCTGGGACAGGGCGATGGCCCGGTCGGGGGTCAGCGGGTGAGCTGCCCGCCTTCGGCGGCGAATACGGCGTTATAGACCTGATTGCGCCGGGCGTCCATGGAACAGACGATGAGCCCGTCCATGTGCCTCAGGTTCTGGGCCATGGCCTCCAGCGTGGACACACCGCAGCAGGGCTTGTCCGCCGCCCAAGCCAGCCCCTTCAGGGCCGATACCCCGATCCGCAGGCCGGTGAAGCTCCCCGGCCCCGCCGCCACCGCCAGCAGGTCCATGTCCGCCAGTGACTGCTCGCTCTCCCGCAGCATGGCATCCACCAGCGGCATCAGGGTGCGGCTGTGGGTGAGTCCGGTGTTCTGATAAGTATAGGCCCGCACCACGCCGCCGTCGGTCACGGCAGCGGATACGCTTTTTGGCAGAGGTCTCCAGAGCCAGTATCTTCAAAATCCCGTCACCCCCTGTTATGGTGATGATGCCGTCCGTTGTCCTCGCCCTCCAGCCGGCGGAGGTCCACCCCACGGTGTCTCTCCAGGCAGCCTCGGCCACGTTCTCCTCCACTCCACGGCGCACTCGCCGCCACGGTCCAGATAATCCTCCCACCCGATATCAAAGAGGGCGTCGGCATCCGGCAGGCGGTACATATCGAAGTGGAACAGGGGGGATGCGCCCCTGATACTCGTTGACGATGGTGAAGGTGGGGCTGGTGACACGGTCCCGGCAATCCAGCCCACGGCCAAACCACGGGTGAAGGCGGTCTTGCCCATGCCCAGCCCGCCCCGGTAGGCGACGACCGTGCCGGGGGTCAGGGCGCAGCCCAGCCGGCAGCCCAGCGCCTCCGTCTCGGCGGCGCTGTGGGTGAGATGCTCCATGTCCATCGCCTCCCTGTCCTGAAATCGATTCATTATAGCACACATCCCCCGGTTGAAAAGGGCAAACTTGCCCAAGGGTAGGGGGAATGTAGGCTTTACCTTTTTACGCTCCTGTGCTATACTGATACATGATGTGCAACCATACGAAGGGAGGGCGGCCCATGAACCTGTGTGACCGCAATGAGATACAGGAGCTGCTGCAGCGTCACGGCTTCCGTTTTTCCAGATCCATGGGGCAGAACTTCCTCATTGAAAGCTGGGTGCCGGAGGATATCGCCGCCGCCAGCGGCGCGGACCAACACACCGGGGTGCTGGAGATCGGCCCCGGCATCGGCCCCCTGACCCGGGAGCTGGCCCGGTGGGCCGGGAAGGTGGTGTCCGTGGAGCTGGACCGGCGGCTCTATCCCGTGCTGCGGGAGACTATGGCGGACTTTGACAACTTCACCCTGCTGGAGGGGGACGCCATGAAGCTGCCTCTGCGGCAGACGGTGAAAGAGCAGTTTTCCGGTCTACGGCCCATTTTGTGTGCCAATCTGCCCTATAACATCACCACACCTTTCCTTACCGCCTGCGTGGAGGCCCAGTGCTTCGACAGCCTGACGGTGCTGATCCAGAAGGAGGTGGCCCAGCGGATCTGCGCTGCCCCGGGGACGGCGGACTATGGGGCCTTTACCCTGCTGATGCAGTACTATACCCAGCCGGAGCTGCTGTTCACCGTTTCCAACACCTGCTTCCTGCCGGCCCCCAAGGTGACCTCCGCCGTGATCCACTGCCGCAGCCGCAAGGCTCCGCCGGTGGAGGTGTGCTCCAGAGAGATGCTGTTCCGCACCGTCCGGTCGGGCTTTGCCCTGCGGCGCAAGACGCTGGTGAACTCCCTGCAGACGGCCTTCCCCCTGCCCAAGGAGCGGCTGACGGAGATCGTCGTTGCCTGCGGGCTGGACCCCCTGTGCGGGGAGAGCGGCTGGGACTGGCGGAATATGCCCGGCTGGCGGATGCGCTGGCGGCGGAAAAGGAGGGGGTGAGATGTTTCGCTCGTTGTTTGATCCCAACAGCGCCTTCTTCCGTGGCATGGAGCGGGTGTGGACGCTGGTGGTGCTGAATGTGCTGTGGGTGTTGTGCTTTCTCTGCCGGTGGTGACCATAGGTCCCTCCACAGCGGGCGCTGTATCAGGTGCTGGGGGGAAAGTGATACAGGGGGGAGGACAGCCACACGGCGAGAAAATTTTTCGCCGCATGGCGGGAGAACTTCAAGTGTGCCCTGCTGGTATGGCTGCCCATGCTGGCGGTGCTGGTCCTGTGCGGCTTTGATCTGTACTTCGCCGCTCTGAACGACCGTTTTTTGTGGAAGCTGCTGGCGGTATTCGCCTTGCAGCTGGCGGCAGTGGAGCTGACGTTTGTGTTTCCCCTGATGGCCCGGTATCAGAACACGTGGCGCAACCACCTGAAAAACGCCATGCTGGTGGCGGTGGGGCACCTGCCCCGGATGCTGCTGATCTGGGCCGTTTGGGCGGTGCCGGTGGGGGCGTGTCTGGTGTTCCCGTGGCTGCGGCTGTATCTGAGCCTTGTGTGGGTGCTGATCGGATACAGCAGCCTCAGCTATGTGACGGCCCTGCTGCTGCGGCCGGTATTCCGGCGGCTGGAGCAGCCTAAGGATGACCCGAAGAAGGACGGGACGGATGCGTCCTGACCGGCGGGGGCTGACGGCTTGACAAGCGGCGTCAGGTATGGTAAACTATGATAAATTTTTGTAATGTACGGAGGGTACAGCTATGAAGCACATTCAGACCATTGAGACCCGTGACCTCTGCCAGAGCGCCAAGAACGGCGGCTGCGGCGAGTGCCAGACCTCCTGCCAGTCTGCCTGCAAGACCAGCTGTGGTATTGCCAATCAGGCTTGCGAGAAGAAGAACAACGACTGAGTTGTGAAAACCATGGTGCCGCCCTTGCCGGGCGGCATTTTTGGCGTAGAGATCAAATATAAAGGTAGGAAACAGGATGATACATCAATATAAGCTGGGGCAACCTGTGCGTGGTGCTGGCTGTATGTTCCGGCTCCGTCCACGCCGTGGACGAGGTGGCCTATGACATCATCGCCGGGTTCGAGATGCAGGAGCGGGAGACGCTGGTGGATGCGCTGGCGGGGAAGTACCGGGATCGGGAGGACGTGACCCGGTCGGAGCTGGAGGAGTGCTACGATCAGCTGCTGGCACTGAAGGATGCGGGGAAGCTTTTTCACCGAGGACACCTTCGCCCCATGGCGCGGGGAGCTGAAGGCCCGCACCTCCGGAGTCATCAAGGCATTGTGCCTCCACGTGGCCCACACCTGCAACCTCAACTGCTGCCTACTGCTTCGCCAGCCAGGGGAAATACCACGGCGACCGCGCGCTGATGAGCTTCGAGGTGGGTAAGCAGGCGCTGGACTTCCTGATGGATCACTCCGGCACCCGGCACAATCTGGAGGTGGACTTCTTCGGCGGTGAGCCGCTGATGAATTTCGACGTGGGTGAAGCAGCTGGTGGAGTATGCCCGCAGTGTGGAAAAGCGAGCGGGGCAAAAATTTCCGCTTTACCGCTGACCACCAACGGTATGCTCATCGATGATGACGTGATCGACTTCGCCAACCGGGAAATGAGCAATGTGGTGCTG